>Ga0315534_1001487_pt1 | contig 16116 bp, 11 predicted proteins | sample SalMarSW160240MG_FD_203094 | JGI IMG/M metagenome (GOLD analysis project Ga0315534, IMG submission 203094) | Salt marsh sediment microbial communities from the Plum Island Ecosystem LTER, Massachusetts, United States - Salt Marsh Sediment SW1602-40 ... | reverse complement strand
CGAACCCCACGAGCAGCGATTCCATTTGTTCAAACTGTTGTGCCACAATTGTTTTCAGCCGCAACGCCCGATCCTGCTGGAACAATGCCGCAAGGATGTCCAACTCGGCGGCCACACCCTGGGCCTGGTTGTGGCTCTGCTGCGCGATGCTCTGCCCCATCAGGCGGAAGAACATCTGCAGGAAGCTCTCGCCGCGGGCGGCCATTGAGCGGGCAAACTCATCGGGCGACATGTCCGCGTGTACGAAGTTAGCGCACGAATAATCGATACAGCCCAACTGGTGCTCCAGCTCCAAAAACCCCTTCAGGAAATTCTGCATCGCGCCTACCGGATGACGCGATTCGTCACTTCGCTCCGGATCGATCCGCGTGCCGTCAGGCGCCACCAGTTCGTAGAGCAAAGCGTCATATTGGGTAAAGCGTCGATTGAGCCGCCTGTAATACGCCCGGTCCGCGACATGAATGGCACCAATCAGGTCCACGCTGACGCCCGACCTGCCGGACTCGGACGGCTCGTAGCGGACGATCGCCGTCTGTAACGCCGTAGGCTTTTGGCGCTCGTCCCGGACCACGCGAACCCACTTGGTGTGTGGCGGGACGGACTCCGATCCGGGGCTGCGCGGGTCCGACCGGAGTGACAGCAGGGGCTCTTCCGCGCAGAACGACAGGGTGACGATCCCCGTCGCCGCCAGAACACCCAGGACGATGACGCCACGTCGAAGCACAATCACTGGTCGGCTCAACTCCTTCAAATCGCGCGCTGGAAATCCATCGCACCGGGTTGCCTCAGATGCCTATCCAACGTCACCTGGGGAAGTATACCGCGGCATACCGTCCCCGACAAACGACGCTGCGTGTCTAATTTGAATTGCCTTGCCTTCCCAGGTTGCCGCTATTTCGTCTGCTTATCAGCCATACGGGGGGCCTGCGCCACCGGAACCAACGCCCGCCGGGGGCGTCTCTTGATGGGTCCTCGCCGGACGCGGAACGTTGCAAGCCTGCCAAGCTGGCATGGCGGCGAAGGACGCCGTAGTTCGGCGCGTCACATTCCCGATTTCCGGCAAGGATTACCTTTCTTACTCAACTGGCGCGAGAAGCACACCCGATATAACCGACACTGGCCAACGCCTTGGCGCGGGCCAGGGGACCGATTCGAGCCCATTGGGGGTATCGCAAGGGGGGTCGTAAGATACCATGTCCAGTTTTCGCACCAAAACCTGGCTGATGGCTGCTGCTGTGTGCCTGGGTGGAATGTGCCGTCCGGCGGTGTGCCAGCATTATCAGCCCTTTGGGCAATTCGAGCGCAACTACGATTTGCAGTTATTTGCGCCGGCGCTTGTGCAGAACCCCGACAAGGCGCCGCTGGTGCGGGAGGGAATCTACTTCACTTACGACCGGGTGTACATGAAGCAAAGCCGTCCGGAAATGAGTTCGGGAGAGTTTCCGGTCCAGCCGCCGGTGCAGGAGGATTTGCCCATCTTATTCGGTGACACCTACCAGAATGCCGACTGGACGTGGGGCAACCGATTCGACCTCGGTTACATGATGGATCGGCACACGGGCTGGGGCCTGTCGATTTGGAGCATCCGAAGCCCGAAAGAAAGGTTCATTGCCGATACGATCAACCGCAACGACGTGATTGTCGTCGACGTGCTCGAAGACCCGATTGGCCCGTTGGAGAACACGGTCAACGACGGCGATTTGTGGAGCGTGGAGTTGAATCGCATATTTCGGTTCAAGCGCTCGGGGCCTCATGGGGGCGTGTTCGAACCGTTTTTCGGGATCCGTTACGCCCAATTTGACGACAATTTCCTGCGGACATCTTTTGAAGTGCTGGAAGACCAGTTGTTTTTGGACGCGGACGGCAACGGGGACCTCTTCGAGACCGACGAATGGAGGCAACTGCGCGCCAAACGCCGCAACGACATGCTCGGCGGCCAAATCGGACTCCGGGCCTACATGCGCCGGGGAAGGTGGCTGCTATCGACCGAATTCCGCGCGTTTGCATTGCACAACTTCCAGAATCTGCACGCGCGTCGACGCATTGAAGAGGGCCTTCAGGTGACCCCTATCGAGGAGTTTGAGCTTCAAGAGGGAGACGCCGAGGATTTTCTTTCCGTGACCGACTCGGAGTTGAAGTACAACTTGAATCAGTTTGTCGTGGGTGGCGAACTGCGGCTGGAAGTAGCGTACGAGCTGACGCGCGCGATGGCCATTCGGGCCGGCCTGGACGTTATGGACTTCGCCAAAGGAATCGGTCGTGGCGTCGAGCGGCGCAACAATGAAGACCTCATCATGGCCGGTTTGACCTTTGGCCTGACGGTCAATCGCTAGGCGACGGCCCGCCATCGCGGCCAGACGACCCGGCGATCGGAACGACGGCGGTAGGCCGCCGGTTCGCCCGGGCAGCCGAGGCATGACTTGCGCGCCAAGCTTCGCGCGACGATTCGTCGGCCCGCGGCGCTCCGTGCTTCACGCCTCGTCCGATACAACCGGAATCCCGCGCCTCACGACTACAAACCGACGGATGTCTTGCCGGACCGCAGTTTCTGGATTTCTTCCAGTTCGGTGGTCAGCCGGTGGCGCAAGGGGCTTTCGGGCTGGAGGTTGTCGATCAGCGCTTCTGCCCGGGTCACGATTTCGATGGACAGATCGCCGCTCTGCATCAGCCGCCGCCAGCTCCGAGCCACTTCCTGTTCGGTAAGCAAAGAACGCCTCCTTCGGGACCGTGATCGTTGCCTACTAGAGCCGGTTTCAAAACTTGGTTTTGCTGTGATAATTCCCGGTCGTAAAGCGATGCTAAGGCGTTTTGAAACCGCTTCTACGCATCCTGTATACTGAACGGTATTCTGACGCAAACGCAAGAGCGATGCAAGCGGTGCGAATCCGTTTCGGCCAGGCAGATTTACAGCAGGGTAGCTCCCATCGGCACGGCGGTTCACATTGAGCGGGTCGGGTCGCGGCGCCAGCGCCGTGAGTTCGTGACACTTCCGTGGCGGATTTACGAACACGACACAGCCTGGGTTCCACCGCTGATTCAGGAACGGCTGGAGTTCATTGATCCGCGGAAGCACCCGTTTTACTGCCACGGTGCCGCCGTTCAGTTTCTGGCTCGCCAACACGGTCGCGTCGTCGGCCGAATCCAGGCCAGCGACGATCCGCGCTACAACGACCGTCACCGTGCCAACACGGGCCACTTCGGACTGTTCGAAAGCCGAAACGAGCCGGCGGTAGCATCCGCCCTGCTCGACGCGGCGGCCTCCTGGGTGGCGGCTCGAGGCCGCAGCAATCTGCTGGGCCCGGTCGATTATTCGATGAACTACGGCTGCGGGCTGCTCATCGACGGATTCGATACGCCACCTCGGGTGATGATGAACCACAACCCCCCGTACTACGAAGCGCTGCTCACCCGGTGCGAACTCCGCCCAGCCAAGGATCTGTATTGCTGGTGGTTCGACGACCGGCTCGACTTGGGGGAGAAGTGGCGCGCGCGGGCAGGGCGGTTACACCGGCGGCGGGACATAACCGTCCGCACGCTGAATCTCGACGATCTGGAGGCAGAGTTGCGGCGAGTCCAGCAGGTGTATAACAACTCGTGGCAAAAAAGTTGGGGATTCGTCGATTTGACGGGGGATGAAATACGTTATCTGGCGCTCCGGCTGAAGCAGATCGCCGAGCCGGAGTTGTTGCTGCTGGCCATCGCCGATGACGAGCCGGTAGCGATCTGTCTGTCCCTTCCCGACGTGAATGAAGCGCTGCGCGTGTGCAACGGCCGGCTCACCCGGTGGGGATTGCCTGTCGGTCTGGTGAAGTTCCTGCTGGCCCGTCGCCGCGTCCGGACATGCCGGCTGTTCGCGCTGGGGATCGTCCAGACGTTTCGGCGCCGGGGCATCCTGGAGTTGATGATCCTGAAAACCCTGGAAAACGCCAAGAATCGGCTCGGATATTCTACGGCAGAGTTGGGATGGACCTTGGAGGATAACAGGGCCATCAATGGCGCGATCGAAGCGGTGGGTGGCGTCCGTTACAAAACCTATCGCATTTATCAAAAAAACCTCGCCGACGAGCGCCGCCGGAACGGTCGCGGAATCCGTTCTGCCTGTGGGGAGGCTTCCGCCTAGAGTGTTAGGGCGGGGCGTGCCGCCTGTACGTTGGCAACCCTGAAAAACCGTTGGGTTTAAACGATTTACGTCGCCAGCTCGTTTGAAGACGCCTCGGGAGTGTGGTATCTTCCTATATTTGGATGGCGTTTCCTGCAACCGGCGTGCCAGCAAGCCTGGCGTGCTCCCGCCCGACGACCTTCCCACGTTCACTGATCTGTGGAGGCAATCAGCCGTGCATCTGGATCAACTGCCCGGTTCGTTCTTTGGCCCGCCCAATCTGGTTGAATTGTTGCGCCATCGCGCATGTCACCAGGCGCAGGATCAGGCGTTCATCTATCTCCCCGACGGCGAAGATGAACAGATTGACATCACTTACGAGGAATTGGATCGGCGCGCGCGGGCGGTGGGCGCGATGTTGCAGTCCATGAAGCTGCAAGGCGAGCGGGCGCTGCTGCTCTACCCCGCCGGTCTTGACTTCATCGCCGCGTTCTTCGGCTGCCTTTATGCGGGCGTCATCGCGGTCCCGGCCTACCCGCCCCGGCGGAACCGCAACATGTCGCGCGTCGAGGCCATCGCCGACGACGCCGATGCCCGCATCGCCTTGACGGTGCAGCAGGTCCTGGAGCGCGTCCAGGTCGTGATCAACGAAACTCCCAACCTCCAGCGACTCCAATGGCTGGCCACCGATCGCCTGCCGGACGGTATCGATCAAGAGTGGAAACAGCCCGACGTCCACGGTGATACGCTGGCCTTCCTGCAGTACACCTCGGGATCCACTGGTTCGCCCAAAGGTGTGATGCTCAACCACGCCAACCTGATGCACAACTCCGCCATGATCTCGTATGCCTTCGAGCACACCCGCTCGGGGATCGGCGTGTTCTGGCTTCCCAGCTACCACGACATGGGCCTGATCGGCGGCATCCTGCAGCCGATGTACGCGGGCCGCCCGAATGTATTGTTTTCTCCCACCAATTTCCTGCAAAAGCCGTTTCGCTGGTTGAAGGCCATCACGCGCTTCAAGGGAACGGTCAGCGGGGGCCCCAACTTCGCGTACGACTTGTGTGTCGACAAGATCGCGGAAGAACAGAAGGCGGCTCTGGATCTTAGCACATGGTCTCTTGCGTTCAACGGGGCCGAGCCGATACGCGGGGCCACCATCGAACGGTTTGTTGAAGCCTTCGGGCCACGCGGTTTCCGTCGCGAAGCCTTTTATCCCTGTTACGGTCTGGCGGAAGCAACGCTGATCGTCAGCGGCGGATTCAAGTCCGCGCCGCCGGTCATCCGTTCCTTTGATGCCGAAGCCCTGGAAAAACATCAGGTGGCCGAAGCGCTGCCCGAAGAGGAAGGGACGCGCGAATTGGTCGGTTGCGGCGGAAACCTGCTCGATCAACAAATTACCATCGTGGACCCCGAAACACGTGTCCGTTGTCCGGACAATCAGGTCGGCGAGATCTGGGTGGCGGGCCCCAGTGTCGCCACCGGCTATTGGCGTCGGCCGGAGGAGTCCGAGCAAACCTTCCTGGCGCAATTAAAGGACTCGGGCGAAGGCCCATTTCTGCGGACGGGCGATCTTGGCTTCATCCTGGACGGCGAGCTGTTCGTTACGGGACGACTGAAAGATCTGATCGTCATCCGCGGGGTGAATTTCTACCCGCAAGACATTGAATCATCGGTGGAGAACTGCCATGCAGACCTGCGGGCCGGCGCCGTGGCGGCTTTCGTTGATGATCGCGACGGGCAGGAACGACTCGTCGTCGTGCAGGAAGTGGCCCGCCGGCGCGATCTGGACTTCGAGGATGTATTCCGGCGAATCCGCAACTGCCTGGCCACCGAACACGGACTCGCCGTCGACGCCATCGTACTGATCAAGGCAGGTAGCATTCCGAAGACGAGCAGCGGAAAAATCCAGCGCCACGCGTGCCGCGCCGGATACCTGGGAAGGACGCTGGCCGCCGTGGCCCAATGGAAGGCGTCATCCGAGGCAAGAGCCGATACGACGTCCGCGGCGACGGCGGATCTGGGCCAGGTTCCAGGCGATCCGCACGAAGTGGCCGAACCGGAAGCATCCCCGGCGGCCGGCGTTCCGCTGGCGGCAGACCGCATCGCCGAGATGGTCTTCGACGCCGTCCGGGCCGTGGCCAAGGACCGCGCAGACAATCTGACACTCGACACCAACATCGTGGGCCTCGGTCTCGATTCTCTGGAACGCGTCGAAATCGTCTCGGCATTGGAAGAAACGTTCGGGGGTCGATTTCCGGAAGAAGTCCTGCTGGAAATGGAAACGTGCCAGCAGGTCGTGGATGCCATTCAGCAGTATCTCGGATCCGAACCCACGCGGCCGCGGGCTCAGACCTTGGCAGGCGAAATCCCGGAAGAATACTACCGTTTGCAGAAGTTTCCCGAAATCCGGCGACTCGAGGACAGCTTTCGCATCCTCGACATCGTCCAGGTTCCCAATCCGTTTTTCCAGCTGCACGAGCGTGTTGCCAATGACACGACGGTGATCAACGGGCGGGAGCTGATCAACTATTCCAGCTTTAATTATCTGGGCATGTCTGGCGATCCGGTGGTGACCCAGGCTGCCAAACAGGCGATCAACACATACGGAACAAGTGTCTCTGCCAGCCGCCTGGTTTCGGGCGAAAAGCCGATCCACCGCGAGCTGGAACGTGCGATCGCCGATTTTATCGGCGTCGACGACAGCGTCGTGTTCGTTGCCGGGCATAGCACGAATGAGACCACCATCGGCCACCTGGTAGGACGCTCTGGCGCACAACAGTATCGTCCAGGGATGCCTCTTGTCGGGCGCCCGGCGGCGTTTCTTTCCGCACAACGACTGGCAGGCCTGCGATGCATTGCTGGGCGAATTACGGCCCAAGTATCGCCGCGTACTGATCGCAATCGAAGGTGTGTACAGCATGGACGGAGACTTTCCGGACCTGCCCCGTTTTCTCGAAGTGAAGAACCGTCATCATGCGCTGCTCATGGTCGACGAGGCCCATTCGATTGGCACAATGGGCCGTCGCGGGCGCGGGATTACCGAACACTTCGATGTCGATCCGTCCAGCGTGGACCTGTTGATGGGCACGCTCAGCAAGGGGCTGGGCAGCAGCGGCGGATACATTGCGGGGTGCCGAGAGCTTGTACAGTATCTCAAGTACACCGCGCCGGGATTCGTGTACAGCACGGGATTGGCGCCCTGCTGTACCGCTGCGGCTCTGGCCGCGCTGCGGCTGCTGGAAGAAGAACCGGAACGCGTCGCCCGGCTGGCGGAGAACGCCTCGCTGTTTCTCGATCTGGCCCAGCGCGAGGGGCTCGATACGGGGCGGAGCAGGCAGACGCCGGTCATCCCCGTAATCCTGGGAAGTTCCGAAAAGAGTCTCTTGATGTCTCACCGGTTGCAGGAGCGCGGCATCAACGTGCAGCCTATTCTACATCCCGCAGTGGAAGAGGAGGCGGCGCGGCTGCGGTTTTTCATCACGTCCAATCACAGCTCCGAACAGATCCGTGACACCGTGGCACGCGTCGCCGAGGAACTTGCGGTTGTCGACGCCGCTCCCTTGATGTCCAACAAGCTGCCACTGTCGCGTACGAGGAAACGGGTCAAGGCCAAGTAGCCAGCCCACCGTCGCGCCGCCCGTGGTGATCGTAGTGAAGGCCGGCGACCGTGTTACGTGCCGCGCGGCGAACGTCATGCTCCAGGCCGGACTTTTCGACCGAAAGGATCAGTAACCGCAGCACGTCGGCCAGGCGGGGGCGTAGTAAACGCTGCGTGTCATGGCCGGAATCTGGCACGGCGCATGGCAGGGACTGCAGCCCGGTCCGTAAGCGGCCGCCACCGGCATTACCGGACGAAAGGTGACGGTCGGCGCCGCCAGCGCAGGTGGGGCCACGGCCATTTGCGGCACCGGTAACAAATACGACCCGCGGCGCGACGACACGCGGCCGTATCCAAAGTTGGTGCCGGACGGAAAGCCCGGAGGTGCCGTCCACATGCCGGTCTGTGCCTGAGCGGGATCGGACGTCATCCCGGCGGTAAATAACACGGCCACACAAATTCCGAAACGGACCATGGGCTTTCTCCGTGGTGCAATCCTGCCGGCTGACCCTGCCGGCTGACGATGCATTGCCGACTCCCAAGCATACAAGACGCCGTGCCGCGTGCTCCAGCTCTCAAACGCTTACGAGCAGCCTTTTTCTACGGCTACGTTCCCCACCGCGAGGGATTGTGCCGATAATAACGGTCGCCGGGGCCCGTGGCTGACAAACCGCTCGGCGTCCCCCATATTTTTCCTGGCCAACACCGTTGCACCTCCGGGGCCGTGTTTCTTCTGTTTGCCTGCTGCGCCGGCCATTCTGCGTTGCCGTGCGGGGTTATATTTGATTCGGCACGTCTGCCGTTCGCCGCACAGCGCAGCGGTGGCCAGCAACAGGTGGTCAGGGAACATCGGGGGAGGAGATTCGACATGGCAGAAAAAAACTGCTTGGGCACACCCGGTCGCGTCGGCACCGGCGTGCTCCCTGGGCTGCCGGCTGCGTTTGGCGATGCCGCCGTCGAAGATCGCCGAAATCATCCACGGCGGCAGCCACACCGCCCGACGAGAGTCATGCTCCACGACGGCGCCGAACCGCGGACGGCCTTCACGCGGGACGTCTCACCCGGCGGTATCGGTCTCATGCATCCGTTTCCGCTCGAGCCCGGGGAAAACGTATTGGAATTGCCGGCCGGCGAGAATCCGCCCCTTTGCGTGCGGGTGGAAATCACGTGGTGCCTGCCGTGCCGCGATGGGTGGTACCAGAGCGGAGCTCGACTGCTCGGGCCCGCGGACGCCTCCACCGGTGGTCCTCCAAACTGACGGCGCCTGCCACGGCGTGTCACCGCCTCCGGCACCGTCGGCGACGCGGGCGGCAGCGGGCGGGTGCGTCGAGCGTCTTTGTCTTTATCGTGAGGCGGCGGTCGAACTCAAAAGGCTGCTCCGCATGGGCCGTCACGGTAATCATGACCGGCGCTGCCACGCCGCCACGGTCGACCTGGACGGCCAGAACATTATCGGCCTGAAAAGGGCGACGCCGCTCCCACACGTGGCCGTCTCCGTGCAGGTACAGCACGGGCTTGGCGAATGCTTTCGCTCGCGCGGAAAACGCCTCGAAAAAGTCGCGGTGCTTCGGCGCGGGCCGGGCGTGTCCGAACAATATCATGCAGCCGACGTCGTTGCCAAATTGCTGCAGATTCCTGTTTATCCATTCAAGGTTCTGGCCATGCCGTTCGCGCCACTCCTGTTCGTCCTGCACGCGCCCGCCCACGAGATTGACTCCGATGAACAGGACCTCCTTGTGCACGAACGAAAAGTTCTCTTCTCGATCGAGTGGTCGGAATATGCGGAAAGCGTGGCGCCAATATTGATCGAAGCGCAGAAAATACTTGTTCCAAGACCGCCATGCATCCCCGGGCCGCTCGCAGTCGTTCCATTCATTATCGCCGGGGATAAAGAACATCGGGCGGTGGGATTTCAGCAAAGTGGCCGCCACGTCGTGATAGATCTGCTCGCGGCATGGCTCCGAACCGCGCTTGATGTCGCCCAGATGGACAGCGAAATCAATCTCTACCGGCAGACGGGCGACCTGCTCCGCCAGAACGGTAAACTCGTCCGCTGAGTACGGCACGTCGCCCATGGCGCAGAATTTCACCACGCCGTGCCCCTGGGTCCGATCGTCCACCACGGTCGATCCCGCCCGGACACCAACGGCAGAGCCGGAAACGAACGCCAAACAGGTGAACGCGATCAGTAAAAAAAAACCAACCGATAATCGACGCACCGGCCGCAGAGTGCTGGACAGCATACGTGCAAAAAGCATAACTTGATCCTCGTCAAGGGTGTCGTAACGATACGGTGTTGCGGGGGCACGGTTCCCAATCTACTGTACCAGCCTAGGGCCGTCGAGAATTGGGGCCATTTACCTCGACGGCTCCATCCACGGGCGACGCGTTGGCGAGCCTCCCAGGAAATAGGAACGGGTGACCGCGCGATGAACCGCCACTCAGCAAGTGATAAATGTGACGGTCCGACAACCACGGCGGTACGGCTGCAACCGATTCCGTATCAGGGCAGCAAACGGAGACTGGCGCCGCGGATACTGCAGTATGTTCCGCGCGCGACCGAACGCCTCGTAGAGCCGTTTGCCGGTTCGGCGGCCGTTTCCATTGCGGCCGCTTCCTGGGGCCTGACCAGCCGATTCTGGATCAACGACGCCCATCAGCCGTTGATCGCGCTGTGGCGGGCTATTCTCTCCCAGCCCCACCGCGTCGCGGATGACTATGCGGCGCTGTGGGCCGCGCAGCAAGGCTGCGAACGGCAGTTTTTCAATCGCGTGCGCGACCGATTCAATCGCCGCCATGATCCGGCCGATCTGCTCTTTCTGCTCGCCCGATGCGTCAAGGCAGCCGTGCGGTTCAACGCGCGCGGTCAATTCAACAATACGCCTGACAATCGCCGTCGAGGGACCCGGCCGGAGGCCATGCGAAGGCGGATCGTACAGACCTCCGAGCTGTTACGGTCCCGAGCGAAACTGTCGTCGTGGGAGTACCGCGCGGTACTCGACGCCTGCACGGCAAGCGACTTTGTCTACCTCGATCCGCCCTACCAGGGAGTCACCGGCGGTCAGGATTCACGGTACTTGCCTAAGGTTGACCATCACGAGTTCTGCGAGTCGCTTGCGGCATTGAACCGTCGCGAGATTGCTTTCGCACTTTCGTATGACGGCCGCAGCGGGACGAAGCAATATGGATTGCCGCTGCCAAACAGGTTGGAGTTGACTCGCATTGAGCTACCGGCGGGCAGGTCGGCTCAGGCAACGCTGCTCGGGCGCGACCAGAGTACCATTGAATCCCTGTATCTGTCGCCGGCGCTTCGCGCAACCTGCATCTGACGAGGCCGATCGCCATGAAAGTCCCGCGCTGGCTGACCAGGCTGGTTCCCGTCATCCTGCTGTTCCCGCCGTCCGGACTCGGCACGCTCAATGTTGCCGGGGGATGCGAATCGCCGGACGAGCGCCCGCCGATTCTCACCCAACCTTCGGTCCCCTTCGCGATACGCGACACACGGGGAAAGACCGCGATGACGTTCCATTGCGACCCGCGCGGGATTGGGCATTTGACCACGTCCGACGCTTCAGACTACGACTGGGTTCTCGCCACGTCCGATTCCGCGTGGCATTACCGGGAGTGGCAATGGTGGGACGGTCATCCACATGGGGATAGTTGCCGGCCTCGATACTGGGCCAACGTCCGCTTTCGGGTGGAAGCGGTCTACCAGCCCGAACCTTCGATCGTTGCCGGCAATAATCCGCGTGCTCTGCAAGCAGAGTGCGGATCTTCGATCGAGTATCGTGTCGACGGATTCACGTCCATCCAACAGGTATTGCCGCCGCACCAGGTAGACGCAGATCTGCCGTACTTCGACATCGTGTTCACGATGCGAAACACGACAGGCCATGCCGTCCGCGACTACGCTCAATTCTTCGCGTGTTATACCGCCGCCAACGCCGATCCGGACGACGTTGGCAGGCGAAGGTCTCATTGGTTTTGGGACCGCAGTGGAGCGCTGGTCCGCTGGTCCGACAAAGGAGTGACGCATCTCAACGGATACGTCGTTCATCCCGACGCCTATTTTCACGACCAGGGACGGATCCCGCACTGTCCCCGAGGCAACGGGCGGATTGTCGGCACGTTCCAGTATCCGGTTCTGGTCTCCAACGCGTCGCCCGCCGGACACCGGTCGATAATCCTTGTGGACCCACAGCACGCGGCCGGCCTCTCCCAGGGCATGGAAGGCCCGGCCATGGACTACATCCTGTTTCCTGGCGCCGACAACGTGGAATTCGGGCCTTCCGAGCAGTTTACCGCACACATCCGTCACTACGTGGTGCGGTCCGCGGACCTGCCTTCGATCGGGCAACTCAAGAATCTATGGAAAGCGTTTACCGGCGCCAAGCCGTCCGTCGTGAGCCGCGCGCGGGCGCTCCGGAAATCGGCGCCTTGGTGATCAATCGGCCTCCGGTGCGCGCTCAGCTTCGCCTGTCATCGGAACAAACGCCACGGGTGCAACCTTCCTGCGATGGACGGTGCCGTCGACGTCTTTTTCCACGACGACCAGCGTCTGGAAGAATCTGCCGACGGGCAACACCATACGGCCGCCGGGTGCCAACTGCGCTATGAGAGGATCAGGAATATGGTCCGGGGCGGCGGCCACGATGATTATGTCAAATGGAGCGTGCTCGGCCCAACCGCGGTACCCGTCGCCGATGCGGACCTCCACGTTGGCGTAGCCGAAGTGCTCAAGTCGTTCAGTAGCCTGCACGCCGAGTGCTCTGACAATCTCCACGCTGTAGACCTGCTTGACGAGTTCTCCGAGCACGGCGGCCTGGTAAGCGGATCCCGTCCCCACGTCCAGGGCGCGGTCCGAGGGGCGCGGTCTGGCGAGCTGCGTCATCAAGGCCACCATATACGGTTGCGAAATCGTTTGTCCCTCGCCAATCGGCAACGGGGAATCCCGGTAGGCCAGGCGTCGCATTTCGCGAGGCACGAATTGATGACGGGGCACGCGCAACATCGCGTCGAGCACGCGCTTGTCGGTGATATTCCGGGCGCGTAACTGCTCGTCGACCATCGCCTGCCGCTGCGGCAAGAAACCTAAGTTCTGCTCTAGCGCGGGATCGGCGGACGCCTCGCCGAAAACCTCATTATTGACGGCAGAGCCCGAGTCTTCGGCGCGCGACGGGGGGGCTGCTACGCGAGCGACAGTCTTCGGGTCGGCTTGTGGAACCCGCGGGCCGCAGCCGCAGAGCACGGCGCAGCACGGCAGCGTTACGAGAAACAGATGCAACACGAATCGATCCGGCACGCCGAGCGACGTGTCGCTGCGCGCATTAATCGGTGTCGTAGAGCCTCTAATAAAACCGTCGGTTCGTCTGCAAAATCGAGTTTTTGGTAGTGCATCCATGATGTTTTGTTAGACGCTATTGGTTCGAATGCTGCACTTGGTGAAGATACGACAAAAACCCGCTGAGAATATTACCGAGCCAGCGAACGCCGTCAGTGGCGTTCCGCTTACTGGATGCGGTGCCATTTTTGTGCTGACGACGGGAAATTCGACGGGGTCACATAGAAACTCGTGGAACCAAACCGGCCGCTCGGTCGTCTATTCTACGTTGGCTTTCTTCGGTCTGCTGAGCCTACGTCATTATCAGGAGTCTGGATATGTCTAGCCACCGCATTTCGTCGGTTCATCGTCTGATCACAAGCCTGGCAATCGCGGCTGCCTTGCCGACAGCTGGGGCAAAAGCGTCCAATACTTTGGAAGCTGCGCAGGCCACGAAAAATGAGGCGGCCCGGCGTGAGGTCACTCAAGGAGCTCTGAGAATCATTGCCAAAGACGGATCGATCGTCGAATGCCCGCTGAAGCATACGGATGTGGAAGCCGATGTGAGCGGATTCATCGCACGAGTCCGCGTGACGCAAACGTTTTACAACCCAACAAGCGACACCATTGAGGCGGTTTATGTCTTCCCACTTCCACACGGGGCGGCCGTGGATGCCATGACGATGCAGGTGGGCGATCGAAACATCGTGGGCGTCATCAAGCGGCGCGAAGAAGCACGACAAATCTACGAACAAGCTTTGATGCAAGGACAGGCCGCGGCATTGCTGCAACAGGAGCGGCCAAATATCTTCACGCAATCGGTTGGCAATATCGCCCCACAGCAGGAAGTCAAAATCCAGATATCTTACGTGGACGTGTTGATATACGACATGGGCGAGTACGAATTTCACTTCCCGATGGTCGTCGGGCCGCGATTTATCCCCGGCGCGCCGATCCGTTCGCCCAACCCGACGCCACCCGAGTTGCGGGGAAAAGTGTCGCCGCCGGTGCCGATTACGACGCGCGTGCCCGACGCCGAACGGATCACGCCGCCGGTGCTCCGCCCGGAAGTTCGCAACGGGCACGACATCAGCCTGACGCTGTCGCTCGACGCCGCCGTACCGGTGCAGGACGTGCGTGTGGCGAATCACGACGCCACGATCGACCGCGATGGCGATCGCAAGGCAACCGTCACGCTGTCGCCGGCCGATTCACTGCCAAACAAGGACTTCGTGGTCCGATACGCCGTCGTGGGGGAGAAACCGGAAATGGCCGTGCTCGCTCACACGGGCACCTACACGGACGACGACGGCAAAATGGGCAGCGGCTACTTCATGTTGATGATTCAGCCGAAGGAAGACGAGCGACTGAAGAAAAGCCCTCCCCGCGAGATGGTCTTCCTGGTCGACGTCTCCGGTTCGATGCGCGGCGAGAAGACGGACAAGACGCGCGAGATGATGCGACACATGCTCGGCCTGTGCCGCGACAATGACACCGTGCAGGTCGTTACCTTTGCCAGTCAGGCGGAAAAACTGTTCGAGCGGCCCGTGCCGGTGGACGAGGCCAGCATCAGGCGAGCGTTGGACTTCGCGGGCAACCTGCGCGGCAGTGGTGGTACGCATATGCTGCAGGGCGTCACACTCGCGATCGACGAGCCGATTGACAAAGAGCGGGTTCGCATCATCGTCATGCTGACCGACGGCTTCATCGGCAACGAGGCCGAGATCATCGAGCACGTTGGTAAGAATTGTGGCGACCAGATTCGCTTTTGGACAATCGGTATCGGGCAGTCGCCCAACATGTTTCTCATCGACGGAGTAGCCAGGCAGGGAGGGGGCATGGGCCAGCGGCTAGGTTTGAACGATGAGTCCGAATCGCTGTCGCACCAAATCATGACGCGCATCCAACGCGCGCAATTGGCGAATGTCAGCATCGACTGGGGCAGCATGCAGGCGCTGGAAACCTATCCCGCGCGAATTCCCGAACTGTGGGCCGGGCGCCCGGTGATTCTGTTCGGCCGCTACGGCAATAGCGGGCGACACGAAATCGCTGTGAGCGGAAGCATCGAGGGTGAATCCGCCCGTTGGCCGATGACGGTGGAGCTGCCTGAAACGCAAGCCGACCACGACGTCCTCGCCAAAGTATGGGCGAGGAAAAAAATCGAAGATTTGATGCACCAGACCTTCTACGCCGAATCGCCCGCGGTGGAGGAGGAAGTAACCGCACTGGCTCTCGATTACGGACTGATGAGCCAGTACACAAGTTTCGTGGCGGTCGATGAGAAGGACGCCGAGCAACAGCAGTCGCACGCGCGGCCGCCGCGGCGGATGCTGGTCCCCGTGCCGCTTCCGGAAGGTGCCCAGTGGGAAGGGTTCTTCGGCGAACACGACCAATTGGGCGACAAAGTTACGCTCGGCATACGCTTCAGCGGGCAAAGCGAGATGCCTGTACAACTGGGCGGCACGCTCCGAGCGCACCTAAAACCCACCGCAGCCAACTGGCATGGACTGGGGGGCCGTAAAGGGACGGGGCCACAGCGACGAACGGCAGCCGCGTCTGGAGCAACAACGCGGGCGTTCTACGGAAACCGTGTGAGACCTGCGAGGTTAAAGCCATTCAAAAGAACAACGGCTTACTTCGCGAGTCCTGGGTTTGATAGGCAGCTGCTCAGCGACAGCCCGTCGCGACGTGTCCATCAGGCTCTTTCTCAGCGAGGCCGCGGGATTTTTCTCCGGAGGGTCGACGCGTTAGGCTTCGTCGATAACGACGCAGCCGAGTCGCTCGCAACGATTCGAGCTTACGCCGCCTCCGCAGTGCGGTCGCAAGGTCAACGGTGCGGCGAGGCCGCGCGGGCCGCGATCAAGACAGCAGGGGAGCGCCACGCCGAGGGTGACCACAACGCCGCGCGAGCAGGCTTCGTGCGGGCCTGCTTTCTGGACCAAGCCGCGGTCAATTTCGGGTACTCCAGCCGCCAGATCGCCGGAGAGGCGCTTGCCGCTCTGGAAAAGATCCATCGCCAGCGGGTAGCGGCCTGGGTAGAGCAACAGCCCGGCCTCGGCGAGGTTCTCGACTTCGTTGTCCGCAACCGGTCGATCG
>Ga0315534_1001486_pt1 | contig 16123 bp, 13 predicted proteins | sample SalMarSW160240MG_FD_203094 | JGI IMG/M metagenome (GOLD analysis project Ga0315534, IMG submission 203094) | Salt marsh sediment microbial communities from the Plum Island Ecosystem LTER, Massachusetts, United States - Salt Marsh Sediment SW1602-40 ... | reverse complement strand
GCACGATCAAGCGCCGTCTCGGCGGTGACACGGAGGCGAAGCCGTTCAAGTACCGCGACCTCGGCAGCATGGCGACGGTGGCGCGCTTCCGGGCGATCGTGAGCTTCAAGGGCATCCGGGTCGCGGGGTTCCTCGGCTGGCTGATGTGGGCGTTCGTGCACCTCACGTTCCTCACCGGGTTCAAGAACCGGTTCTTCGCGGTCTTCCAGTGGGTGCTCGCGTTCATCGGGCGCGCGCGCAACGAGCGGACGTTCACGCTCCAACAGGTCACCGCGCGAGTCGTCGCCAAGGCGGCCGGGATCCGGCCTCAGGACGGCGACCTGACGCCCGAGCAGTGATCGTCAGCGGTGTCCGGATGACACGGCGAGTGTGAAGCTCGCGGTGAACGTGTCACCGCGGGCGACGAGCGGGACCGCGCCGGCGAGGAGGGCATTCGTCGGCGCGGCCATCGGCTCGAGCGCGGCGAACGGGCGTCCGGGAGGAACCCACACCTGCGCGAAGGGATAGTTCGCACCGCACCACAGCTCGACCGCGGCACCGTGTTCCGCCTCGAGGGCGAGGTGATGATCGCGGCCCAGTCGGTAGAGATCGTCGAAGGTCCGGCGCCCGATGACGTCGTGCTCGGACGGCGCAGGCTGCGCGGCACCGGTCGGGATCCCGGCTGCGTCGAGCGCCAGGTGCGTACGGGGCGGAAGGCGCAACCTCCATCGAGCCCGCGGCGAGCGGGGCAGCCGCAGGTACGGGTGCCACCCGAACGCTGCGGGGACGCGGCGCCGTCCGGTCGGGACGATGGTCGTGTCGACACGTAGCTGCGCGTCGCGCACGGTGATCAAGAGCTCGATGCGGTGTGGAAACGGGAACGCCCGGGCGTCGACGTCGATCGACGTGCTCAGGCGCGGGATGCCACGCCGGACGTCGTGGCCGTCGAGGCGCCAGCCGGGCTTGCCCACCAGGAGCCCGTGCATCGGCAGGCCGTTCTCGTCGGTCGTGAGGCGCAGCCTGGTGAGGTCGACCGGGACGCCCGCCGCCCGGTAGCGGCGGCGCGCGAGGCGGTTGGCCCAGGGCGCGAGCAGGGGAAGGCCCAGCGTCTTGCCGGCCCGGAGCGCGTCGAGGCCGCCCGGGAGCGCGAGGTGCTCGCGACCGCCATGGCGCAACGAGGCGCCGGTCATCCCGAGCCGGGGCAGGAACGTCGCACTCATCTCGCCGGCGACCAGCCGGATCGCCGGCTCGCCCCGGAAGGTCGTCTCGTCCACGCTTGCGGTCATCGGGCGACGCTACCCACACGTACGCAGCACGTCTGCGGTGGCTCGGTTCAGGCCGGCCCGGGACGGGTGCGCTCGGGGAGCAGCAGGAGCGCACCGGCGAGGAAGCAGAGCGCGCCGACGAACGTCCCCCCGTTCATGAGCGCGACGTTGCGCACCTGATCGGTCGACGGGACGATCTTCGCCGCCGCGGCCGAGATGCCGAACGCGATCGAGCCCGCGAGGTTGAGCGCGGTGATCCGCCACGAGATGCTGCGCGGGCGCCACGACCACCACGCATGACCGACCTCGGCCCAGGCCAGGCCGCTGGCCACCAGGAAGCAGATCGACCCAACGACGTCGGGCCGCCAGACGAGCTCGCTCGCGGAGCTCGCCGACAGCTCGAGGTCGACGGCATGGAACGTGCTCACGTTGAAGTAGACGGTCCCCACCAGCTGTACGAGCGCGGCCCACCAGTCGATCCGTCGCGGCTCCCAGGTGAGCAGCCGCCAGCGCTCGTGGCCGACCCGACCCGTCAGAACCCGCGAGGTGTTCGCGACCTCGAGGTACTGGAGCAGCGCCGCGCTCGTGAAGAAGAGCGACCCGACGAAGAACGTGACCGCGTCGGCCTCGTCACCGACGAGACCGACATACCCGGGGGCAGCACCGAGCGCGAAGCAGATCGAGCCGACGGCGAAGAGCACGCCGATCCACCAGCTGATCGCGCCCGGCGCCCACCACGTGGAGCCGCGCCCGCTGTCGAGGACGGAGTGGCGCTTGCGCTGGTCGCGGGACGTCCAGGTCACGCGGACGCCGTCGGGACGACGGAAGCTCCTCCGCGTGACGAAGGGCCCCGGTCCTGCGGCTTCGAGGCGCTCCCAGTCGGGAGGCGCCGCGATCCCCGTGCCCGTCACGACTCAGGCAGGCGCCCGGTGCGCCCTCAGTGCGCGAACCCGCCCCGGTGACCGGAGCTCGGGAGGGGCGCGGGCAGCTTCTCGAGCAGCTCGATGTGGGTCTCGAGGTCGCGCACGAGCAGGTCGGCGAGATCGCGGGAGAAGCCGTTGCGTATGACGATGCGCAGGGCGGCGAGGTCCTGCCGGTTCTCGGGGAACGTGTAGGCCGGCACCAGCCACCCGTTCTTGCGCAGCGCGTCCGCGACCTCGAACACCGAGTAGTTCACCGAATCGGTCTTCAGCGCGAACGCGAACACGGGGAGCTGGCTGCCGTCGGTGATGAGCTCGAAGTGGGGCATGGCGCCGATCGACTCCGCGGTGTACATGGCGACGTCGCGGCACTCCTGCTGAATGCGCCGGTACCCGTCGAAGCCGAGCCGGAGGAAGTTGTAGTACTGCGCCGCGACCTGGTTGCCGGGGCGCGAGAAGTTGAGCGCGAACGTCGGCATGTTGCCGCCGAGGTAGTTGACGTTGAACACCAGGTCGTCGGGGAGCGCATCGGGGTCGCGCCAGACGACCCAGCCGACACCGGGGTAGACGAGCCCGTACTTGTGCCCGGAGGCGTTGATCGACTGCACCCGGGGAAGTCGGAAGTCCCATTCGAGGTCGGGATCGATGAATGGCGCGACGAACGCGCCCGAGGCACCGTCGACGTGCACCGGGACGTCGAGCCCCCGGTCCTTCTCGAGCCGGTCGAGGGCGGCGCAGATGTCGGCAACCGGCTCGTACGAGCCGTCGAACGTGGAGCCGAGGATCGCGACGACGCCGATGGTGTTCTCGTCGCAGTGGGCGACCGCCCGGTCGGGCGTGAGGTGGTAGGTGTCGCCCTCCATGGGCACGAGCTTGGGCTCGACGTCCCAGTAGCGGCAGAACTTCTCCCAGCACACCTGCACGTTCGAGCCCATGACCATGTTGGGCTTGTCGGTCGCCTTGCCCGCCTTCTCCTGACGCGCCCGCCAGCGCCACTTCAGCGCCATGCCCGCGAGCATCGCGGCCTCGCTCGATCCGGTCGTCGACGTGCCCGTGGCCTCGTCGGAGTCGGGCGAGCTCCAGAGGCGGCTCAGCATGTTGACGCACCGCTCCTCGATCGCCGCGGTGCGCGGGTACTCGTCCTTGTCGATCATGTTCTTGTCGAACGTCTCCGACATGAGCTCACCGGCCTGCGGCTCCATCCACGTCGTCACGAACGTGGCGAGGTTCAGGCGCGCGTTGCCGTCGAGCATCAGCTCGTCGCGCACCACCTGGAACGCCGTGTCGGCGGCCATCTCGGCGTCGGGCAAGGTGTGACGAGGGGCGCGACCGGCTTCGCCGGGTCGGGCGTACATCGGGCCGAGGATGATCGGCTTGAGGTCCTCGATGAGCTTCTTGTGCAGGGCCATGGTGTCCTTGAGTCGGTTCGGGGCTCAGTCGATCGAGAACCAGGCCGCGACCTGCTTCTCGTGATCGACGTACCGATCGCCGCTCACGTCGACGACCACCTTGTCGATCTTGCCGCCGGTGAACCGGAACGGTGCGGTGTAGTCCGGCGTGACCGGTGACGCGCTGTCGCGACCCACGCAGATCCCGTCGCCCACGAGGCAGAAAGCGCCGGGTTGGGTCACGATGTCGCCCGCACCGACCTTCTCGTCGTCGACGTACAGCGTGAGGGTGCCCTCGAATCCGGGCATCGCGGCGTCGGTGCTCTGGCCCTTCACCGCGAAGTCGGCCGCGAGCACGTGCTTGCCGGGCTTCAGCTCGGTGTCGGCCACGACGTCCTGGATCTTGGTGCCGATCCAGTTGAACGTGTACCGCAGCAACTTGTCCTTGACGTAGAGGCTGTGCCCGCCCGCGACTCCCCCGTGCGCCCAGACCACACCGTGCGCGTCGGCCTCCTCCACGTGCACGCCGGCGGCGATGGTGTAGGAACGCCCGTTGATCGCCACACCGGCCGACTCCGGGACATCCGCGGTGTTGGGGAAGTACTCGTACCGGTCGCGGTCACGCCCGCCCTTGGGGCGCTCGGCGAGCACCTGCTGGAGGGCGCTGCGGTCGTCCAGTGGGAGACCTTGGTAGATGCCCGCGTAGTAGAACCACAGGCTCTTGAGCTCCTCGAGCTTGACCGGGTCCTGCTCGGCCAGGTTCTTCGACTGGGCGCGGTCCTTCGACAGGTCGTAGAGCTCCCACACGTCCTGGTCGAACTTGCCCCAGCCCGAGAGGGGTGGATGCAGCGTGCAGGCGAGCCAGCCCTGGTGGTAGATCGATCGCTGGCCGAGCATGGCGTAGTACTGGGTCTGCTTCCCGGGCGCCTTCGGGTCCTTCAGCGCAGCCGCGAAGCTCTCGCCCTCGATCGGGCTCTGCGGGTAGCCCTTGAGGACCTCGGGCGGCTCGATGCCGAGGAGGTCGTAGACGGTCGGGACGACGTCGACCGCATGGATGTACTGGTCACGGACGTCCTTCGACGCCTTGATCTGCTTCGGCCACGACACGAGGCACATGTCGGCCACACCGCCCTCGTAGCCCGCCCAGCGCTTCCAGTAGGGGAAGGGCGTGTCGAACGCCCAGGCCCAGCCGGTGCAGTAGTGGTTGTACGCGCGCGGGGTCCCGAGGTCGTCGAGGTGCGGCATCGTCGTCTCGGTCGTGTCGGGCACGCCGTTGAAGAAGCGCCACTCGTTGAACGAGCCGTTCGGCCCGCCCTCGCCACTGGCGCCGTTGTCGGAGACGACGACGACGATCGTGTTGTCGAGCTGTCCCGTGGCCTCGAGGTGGTCGACGACCCGACCGATCTGGTCGTCGGTGTAGGAGACGAAGCCCGCGAACACCTCGGCCATGCGCGCGAAGAGACGCTGCTCGTCGGAGGTCAGCGAGTCCCAGGGTCTGACGGTGTCGAGCACCGGCCACGGCTGGCCGTCCGGACCCGTGGCTCCCGGCTCACCGTGGGGGTTGATCGGTGAGAGCTCGGTGTCCTTCGGCAGCACTCCCAGCTTCTTCTGGTTCGCCAGGATGCCGGCGCGAATCGCCTCGTAGCCCTGATCGAAGGTGCCCTTGTACTGGTCGGCCCACTCGGCGAACACGTGGTGCGGCGCGTGCGCGCACCCGGGAGCGAGGTACATGAAGAACGGCTTGTCGGGGTCGATGACCTTGGCGTCCTGGATCATCGAGATCGCCTGGTCGGCGAGGTCCTTCGACAGGTGGTATCCCTCGTCGGGCGTCGCGGGTGCGTCGATCTGGGTGTTGTCCTGGACGAGGTCGGGGTACCACTGGTTCGACTCGCCGCCGAGGAACCCGTAGAAGCGCTCGAACCCCCGCCCGAGCGGCCACCGGCCCTTGTACGCGGCCATGTTGCACTCGTCACCGGGTGTGAGGTGCCACTTCCCGACGCAGTAGGTGTTGTACCCGCGCTCCGCGAGCACCTCGGAGATGAAGCCGTTCTCGAACGGGATGCGCGTGGAGATGCCGGGGAAGCCGGCGCTGAACTCGGCGATGGTCGCCATGCCGTTGCTCGTGGCGTTGCGACCGTTGAGCAGGGACGAGCGCGTCGGCGAGCAGAGCGCGGTGGTGTGGAAGTTGGAGAACTTGACGCCCATGTCGGCGATGCGTTGCATCGTCGGGGTCTTCACCGGCCCGCCGAACACGTCCATGGTCCCATAGCCGACGTCGTCCCACGCGATGAACAGCACGTTCGGCGCGCCCTCGGGCGCCCTCTCGGGGAGGAACGGCGCCCAGTCCGGTGTGGAGTCCCGGATGTCGAGCTCGATCTTGCCCTGGTACTTCGGCGTGGTCATCAGCGCTCCTTGGTTCGTGTCGGGACACTAGGAGGAGCGAGACGACGCGGCATCATCGGAGTCGACCGATCGACGGATGGCCCACGGATCCTCAGGCCGAGGTGGTGTTCGCGGCCGCGGCGACGTCGATCTGGTGGTACTCCTCGAGGAGCTCGACCTCGCGCGGGCGCTTCGGGAAGAAGAAGAAGACGAGCGCCGCGCCGAGGACGATCGCGACGATGCCGGCGACGTACGCCCAGTCAGCGCCGTCGATGAACGACTGCTGTGCCGCCGCGACGATCTGCTTCGCGTACTGCGGATACTGCTCGGCAGTGTTGACGGCGCTCGAGAACGACTTGGTGAGCTCGGCCTGCACGTTGTCGCTCACCTGGCTCGCCTGCGGGTTGCCCGCGATCAGCTTGGCGAACGCCGAGGTGTACCCCGCGGTGAGCAGCGACCCGAGGATCGACTGCATGATCGCACCACCCAGGTCGCGCTGGAGGTCGGCGGTCCCCGAGGCCATCCCCGCGCGCTCGACCGGGACCGACCCCGTCAGTGAGTGCGACGCCGGCGTGCCGGCGAAGCCCACACCGATGCCGACGAAGGCGTACGCCAGACCGACCTTCCAGTAGTCGATGCCCTGCTCCCAGAGCAGCAGCATCGTGACGAAGCCGAGCAGGCAGAAGACGTAGCCGATGAGCAGCGTGAGGCGGGCGCCGTGGCGGTCGACGATCTTCGCCGAGCGAGGGGCGACGATGACCATGAGGATCGCCGCCGGCAGGATCGCCACGCCGGCCTCGAACGTGTCGTACTCGAGCACCTCCTGGAGGAACTGCTGGCCCACGAACATGGCGGCCATCAGCGACCCGAAGACGATGATCCCGGCGACCGCCGCGACCCAGAAGATCCTCCGGCTCGCGACCTTCAGGTCGTAGAGCGGGTTGGGTGCCCGGCGCTGGCGGATCACGAACGCGACGGTCGCCGCGATCGCGATGACCGCGAGCCCGGCGACCAGGGTGCCCTTGTCGGGGATCGACGCGTAGTTGATGGCCAGGATCAACGCCCCGACCAGGATGATGGACACGATGCCACCGAGGTTGTCGACCGGATCCGTCGACTCGTTCACGTGGCTCGGCACGTAGCGGAGCGCCAGGAGCAGCGCGACCCCTGCGAGCGGCAGCGTCACCAGGAACACCGAGCCCCACCAGAACTCCTCGAGCAACGCGCCGGCGACCATCGGGCCGAGCGCCGCGATGGCGCCCCCGATCGCCGACCAGAGCGCGATCGAGCGAGTGCGAGCCGGGCCGGACCACATCGCGGTGATGAGCGCGAGCGTCGTAGGGAACGCCATGCCGGCGGCGAGACCGCCGAGGACGCGCGCGAGGAACAGCACCTCGATCGTCGGCGCGTAGGCAGCCAGGAGGCACGCCGGGATCGACAGCGCGACGCCGAGGATCAGCATCATCTTCCGGCCGTGTCGGTCGCCCAGCGCGCCTAGGTAGAGGACGGACGCGGCGAGCCCGAGCGAGTAGCCGACCGCGACGAGGTTGAGCGCGGTCTGCCCCGCGTCGAAGTCCTGGCCGATGTCCGGCAGCGCGACGTTGGCGACCGCGAGGTTCAGGTTGGCGACGGCCGCGACCAGGATGAGGGCGAGGAGCACGAGCCCCTGGCGATCCGGCGCGGTCGACGTCTCGTCCGACGCAGGGCTGGCCATCGCCGCACCCTAGCGACGCTCGGGGAGCGCGGGAATCCTCCCGATGGGATGCGGCACCGGCGCTGATCCGAGTACCGTCCCGCCCGGCATGGCGTGGATCAGGCGCACCGAGGAGCCGCCCGAGCGGCGGCCGACCGACATCGTGCGGGCCGGCGTCGGCGTCTTCGGCGTCGCGCTCACCGGCCTGTGGGCCCAGGCCGAGTCGAGCCTCGACACCAACTTCTTCAAGACCGTCAACGACTTCCCCAACGGCCTCGAGGGCCTGGCGGACGCGCTCTACGCGCTCGGCACGATCTGGGCCGTCCTCGGCGTCGCGCTCGTGCTCGTCGCGCTGAGGAAGCTCCCCGTCGCACTGCACGTCGCGCTGGCCGGCGTGCTCGCGTGGGGTGCGGGGGAGATCCTCCACGACCTCGCGGACCCGCAGAAGATCCAGGGTCTCGGTGTCAATGTCCGCTTCGGCGACGGGCCGATCTTCCCCTCCACGAACGTCGCGGTGATCACGGCGCTCGTCCTCGTGCTCGCCCCCTACGTCGTGCGCCCGCTGCGCCGGGTGTTCCTGCTGCTCGTGGTGCTCATCGCGCTGGCGGCGATGTACCAGGGCGCCGCGTTCGCCTCCGACGTCGTCGGCGGCCTCTTCCTGGGGCTCGCGGCGGCCGGGTTGGTGCTGGCCGTGTTCGGCGCGCCGGGCGGTCGACCGACGCTCGACGAGGTGCGCGACGGACTGGTCGCGCTCGGGTTCGACGTCGCCGAAGTGACCCATGCCGACGACCAGGTCCCGCGCGCCGCGGTCATGGACGTGCGCCTGACGAGCGGCGAACGGCTGCGCGTCGACGCGTACGGCCGCGACCAGCGTGACGGCCAGGTCGCGGCGAAGGTGTGGCACTGGATCATGTATCGCGACCCCGGTGTCCCGGTGTTCGGCAGCAGGCTCCAGCAGACCGAGCACATCGGGTACGCGCTCATGCTCGCCGAGCGAGCCGAGGTCCCGGCGCCCCGCCTCGTCAAGACCGGCGCGACCGGCGCGACCAGCGCGGAGGCCGCGATGCTCGTCACCAGCGCACCTCACGGAACACCGCTCGACGAGATCGAGACGAGTGCGATCACCGATCAGGTCCTCACGAGCGCGTGGGGCAACGTGAAGCTGCTCCACGCGGCCGGGATCAGCCACGGCACCCTCGACGCGCACCACGTGCTCGTCGACGACGGGAAGGTCTCCTTCGACGACTTCAGCGCCGCAGATGCGAACGCCGACCAGTACTGGGTCGACCGTGACAGCGCCGGGCTCCTGACGGCGACCGCGCTCCTCGTCGGCAACGACCGCGCGGTGCGAGCGGCGACGGCGGTGCTCGGCACCGAGCGCGTCGCCGAGCTGATCCCGTTCGTGCAGCCCGCGGCGCTCCCGTCGGGAGTCACGCACGGCCAGAAGCACCTCTCGAAGACGTTGAAGGCGCTCCGGGCCGACATCACGGCGGCGACCGGCGCCGAGGACATCCCGCCGTTGAAGATCAAGCGCCTCAGCCTGGTCAACATCGGGATGCTCGCCGGCGTCCTCGTCGCGCTGGCGATCGCCATCCCCAGCATCGAGAACGTCGACTGGAACACGATCCAGAAGCAGTTCGAGGACGCGACCTGGGGTTGGGTCGCGCTGGCGTTCGTGCTCTGGCCGCTCATCCCGATGGCCTGGGGAACCGCGCTCATGGGCTGCGTCAACACCGACCTCCCGTTCGTCCCGACCGTGACCACGCAGATCTCCGCCACGTTCTTGAACCTGATCACGCCGAACGGGATCGGCGGCACCGCACTCCAGCTCGACTACCTGCACCACCGAGACGTCCCGCTCGCATCGGCCGGGAGCGCCATGGTGCTGAGCACAGGAGTGGGCGGCGCGATCCAGATGATCCTCTTCCTCATCGCCGCGTCGATCACCGCGACCAGCGTCGACACGAGCAGCGGCGGCAGCAGCATCACCCTCGGGGCCATCGCAGTCGTGGCCGCGCTGATCGGCGTGATCCTCTTCATCCCCAAGATCCGGGGCAAGGTCGTGCCCGCGGTCAAGAAGGCCGCGAGCGACATCTGGGCGGTGCTGCGCAACCCGAAGAAGGGCATGCAGCTCTTCGGCGGCGACTTCGCCGGGAACCTGATCTACCCCGCGCTGCTGGGCCTGTGCCTCAAGGCGTTCGGCTACGACCTCGACTACGCGCAGCTCATCGTGGTGCAGGTCGGCGCCGGGATGCTGGGCAACGTCGCCCCCGTCCCGGGTGGGATCGGCGTGCAGGAAGCCGCCCTGACGGCCGGTCTGACCGGCTTCGGGATCCCCGCGAACCCGGCGCTGGCGACCGTGATCGTGTTCCGCACGATCACGTTCGCGATCCCGCCGATCTTCGGGTTCTTGACGCTGCGCTGGCAGCGAGCGAAGGGCTACGTCTGACGCGCCACGCTTCCCGGCGGGCGAGCGACGGTCACAAGGGCGGCTTCGGCAACAGGATCAGCTGGACGATCGAGAACACGAGGATGATCCCCCCGATCCCGAGCAGGCCGTAGCGCGCCGCGCGCACGGGGAAGTGGGTGCTGACGCCGACGAGGAACAGGACCGTCGCCAGGTAGACGGTCGTGCGCACGTAGTCGTCACCGTCCTGGCCCTGGTCGGACCCCTCGGCGAAGAGCTCCTCGCCCCGCTCCTGCAGACGCTGGGCCCGCTCGACGTCGGGCTGGACGTACTCGGGCATCGCCTGCGGCCCGGGCGGCGCGTCGGGGTTCGTGTCCGGGTCGGTCGCCAGCCACGCGTCGAAGGCGACACGAAAGCCCGGCCGGAAGCGCCGCTCGGCGATCGCCTCGTCCTCGGCGTCGCCGAGCGAGTGCGCGTCCAGCCAGGCGTTGAAGGCGAGCCCGTCCCCGAGGCGAAGGTCGAGCCCCTCGAGGTGCGCGGTGTTCCCGAGGCTCCGGGTCGTCGACGCCTCGGCGATCGTCAGGCGCGACTCGGTCGACCACTTCGCGGCGGCATAGCCGGACCACGCTGCGAGCAGCGCGACGAGTGCCAGCAGCCCGGCCTCGAGGATGCTGATCCGGCGATCGTGGCGGGACGTCGGGCCGTGCTCCGTCGCGTGGCGCGCGTGCTCGGCGAGCTCCTTGCTGGTCTCGGCCGGTCCGAGCGCAGCTTCCCCCATGGTCTCGTGCTCCTGGCAGCCGTCGGTGTTCCTTCCGACAATCTCTCACGCTCTCACGCCACTCCGTCGTGTCGTACACGCGACTCGGATGCGGAATCGGAACCGCCACCGGACTAGAAATGTCTCCAACAGAGGAGAGCAGCGTGCTTGCAATCTCGACCGGTCTCACGATCGGCATCGTCGCCTTCGTCATCATCTGGGTCGCGCTGGCGTTCTGGCCCGCGCGGGTCGCGGGTCGCAAGGGGCACAGCTTCTTCGGCTACTTCCTGTTGAGCCTTCTCTTCTTCCCGCTCGCGCTGATCCTCGCCTACGCGGTCGAGGATCGCACCACGCGCTCGAGCTACTGACGTATCCACGGCAAGCACGGAACCCAGGAGGGTCCAGAGATGGGAATTGGTCCGGTCGAGTACATCGTGGTCGGGTTCCCCGGCAACGACTTCAAGGGTGAGATCGCACCGGCGATCGCAGATCTCGTGGGGAGCGGCACCATCCGCGTCCTCGACCTCGTCTTCATCGCCAAGGACGCTGCCGGCGACTTCGGTGCGGTGGAGTTCGACGAGCACGACGGCCTTCAGGCCTTCGCCTCGATCGACGGCGAGATCGGTGGCGTGATCTCCAACGACGACATCGAGCACGCCGCCGAGGCACTCGAGCCGAGCTCGTCGGCCGCGCTGATCGTCTGGGAGGACCTCTGGGCCAAGCCCCTGCTCGACGCGCTCGTGAACGCGGACGCGGTGCTCCTCGAGGGCGCCCGCATCCCGCACGACCTGATCGAGCCGGTCGTCGCCGGTCTCGAGTCCTGACCGCGTCGGCACCGACCCAGCCCCACGGCATCGAGCCACACCGCACCGAGGAGGTACGAGACATGCCACTCCGTCGTCGCCCCATCGCACGGGTCGCCGTGACCACCGCAGTCGTCGCCGGCACGGCCGAGCGCACGAGAAACCGAGTCGACCGCCGCGAGGAACGACGCCGGCGCTAGCGCCCGCGTAGCGTGCGGGCGTGAGCCCGCACCGAGTCGTCTTCCTCGTCCTCGACGGTCTCCCGGTGGAGGCCGTCGGGCGCGAGGTCACACCGGTGCTGCATGACTGGTGCCGGGCGTCGCACACGACACCGCGTGCGGTCCCCGCCGTGCTGCCGGCCGCGACCTACCCGAACCACGCGACGTTCGCGACGGGTGTGGTCCCGACGGAGCACGGCGTGACGGGCAACCACGTGCTCGGCGAGCACAGGCGATTCGTGCCCGCACGCGACGTCGGACCGCGCGTGCCCACGATCTTCGACGCGCTCGCCACTGCGGGACGCACGAGCACGGTCGTCGTCGGCGACCAGGACCTGATCGGCGTGATGGGCGCGCGGCGGGCGGGCACCCATTGGCCACCCGACGGCGTCGTCCCCCACGGTGCGGCCACCGACTCCCACGGCTACCTCGACGACGACGTCACGCTTCCGGTGCTCGTCGATGCCCTCGCCGGCGACGCCCACCTCGTCTTCGGCCACCTGAACGCGCCCGACACCGCGGGGCACGTGCACGGCCCGGCCGGCGCCCACGACGTCTACCGCGCGACCGACGCTCGCCTCGGTCCCGTCCGCGAGGCGATCGAGCCGCGCGCCGACGAGACCGTCGTGATCGTCGTCAGCGACCACTCGATGGAGCCGGTCACCCAGATCGAGCCCGTCGACCTGAGCCCCGCCCTCGAGGGGACCGACCTCGTCTGGATGCCCGAGGGCACGGCCGGGATCGTCTACGGCCAGCACGCCGACGTGGCCGGGCTGCTCGCCGAGACCTCCGGCGTCGCCGGCGTGCGTGCCCTCGCGCCCGATGTCCACCTCGTCTGGGCCGACGCGGGGCGCTGGCTCTGCTTCGCCGGCATCGACGGCGAGCCCGGCATGCACGGCAGCCCGCGCACGGCGCGCCAGCTCGCCGCGGTCGTCGGCACGCATCCCGCGGTGGCCGAGCTCGACGAGCGCGTCGGTGGGGTCGACTTCGACGCGACGTCGTGGTACGGGGAGATCCGGGCGTTGCTCGGCGTCACCCCTCGGTGACGAACGGCTGCTCGGCGGGCTCGCGGCTGCGCCGCCAGCGCTCCGCGTTGAGGAAGGCGCTGGTCACGACCAGGCGCCCCAGCAGGTAGGCCCACAGCAGGATCGCGACCGACGCGCCGATCGCACCGTAGGTCTCGGTCTTGTCCTCGATGTAGCGAGAGAAGAAGAACACGGTGAGGAACTGGAGCACCTCGGCCCCGACCGCGAGGAGCACCGCGCCGGGGAGGAGCGAGCTCCACGTCGTCTCGGGGGCCCGCGGCAGGAGCCACGACACCACGATCCAGAGCACGATCAAGAACCCGAACAGCAGCAGGCGGATCACGATCGCGAGCAACAACCCGACGTTGTCGAGGAGCACGCTGACCGCCGCACCGCCGAGGAACATGGCGAGCATGAGGCCGACCACCCAGAGCAGTGGTCGCCAGGACCTGGTCAGGTGCGAGGTCGGGCGCTGGTTCCAGGCGAGCCCGAACACGGTCTGCATGGCACGGATCAGGGTCCACGTCGCCCACAGCAGCGCGTAGAGCGCGACCACGAGCGTCACCAACCGCTGCCACGTCGAGCTGCCGATCGAGGCGTCGATCGCGCTCGCGACCAGCCCGGTGATGCCGAGATCGCGCGCCACGCTCTGGGGGCTCTCCGAGTCGATGAGCTCGGAGACGTACCCGAACGCGGTGACGACGACGAACGCGAAGGGAACGAGCACGATGAACACGCGAAACGCCATGCCGCTGGCGATCAGGCCCCCCGCGTAGCGGCGATCGGCCTCGACCACCCGGAACGCCACGTCGATCGGGAGCGACTCCGGTCGACGCGACTGGTACTCCTCGTACTTGGTCTCGAGGCGCTCCTCGTAGTCGGCGAAGCGCTGCTTGAGTGGCGTGCTCTCGTCGCCGTCTCCGTCCGCGTCGGTCTCCGCGGTCGGCTCGGGCGTCGGCGGGTCGCTCACGACGCCAGCGCGTCGGCGGCCACTTCGAGCGTGCGGTCGATGTCGGCGTCGGTGTGGGCGAGGCTCGGGAACATCGCCTCGAACGCCGAGGGCGGGAGGAAGATCCCCTCGTCGAGCATCGAGCGGAAGAAGCGCCCGTAGCGCTCGGCGTCGGACGCCTTGGCGTCGTCGTGGTCGCGCACGGGTGTCTCGGAGAAGAACACCCCGGCAAGCGTGAACGCGCGCGGGGCCTGGAGCGAGGCCCCCGCGTCGGACGCGACCGCGCGCAGCCCGTCGGCGAGGCGCGCGGCCGTCTTCTCCAGCTGCTCGAACGAGCCGTCGTCGAGCTCGGCGAGCACCGCGAGGCCGGCCGCAGTCGCGAGCGGGTTCCCCGACAGGGTTCCGGCCTGGTAGACGGGGCCGACCGGCGCCAGCTCGTCCATGAGGCCGGTCGGCCCGCCGACCGCGGCCAGCGGGAGGCCACCGCCGATGACCTTTCCGAAGATCGAGAGATCGGGCGTGATGCCGAAGCGACCCTGTGCGCCGCCGAGGCCGACCCGGAACCCCGTGATGACCTCGTCGAAGACGAGGAGCGCACCGTGCTCACGCGTCCGCGTGCGCAGGTGCGCGAGGAAGCCGTCGACCGGTGGGACGAGCCCGGTGTTGGCCGCGATCGGCTCGACGAGCACGGCGGCGAGCTCCCGGCCGTGCCGCGAGAACGCGTCGTCGACGGCGACGGGATCGTTGAACGGCACCACGATCGTGTCGGCCACGGTGCCATCGGTGACGCCGGCCGAGCCGGGGATTCCGAGCGTCGCGACGCCGCTCCCGGAGGCGACGAGCAGGGAGTCGAGGTGTCCGTGGTAGCAACCGGCGAACTTGAGGATCTTCGAGCGACCGGTCGCACCCCGCGCCAGGCGCACCGCGGTCATGGCGGCCTCCGTGCCGGACGACACCAGGCGCACCTTCTCGACCGACGCGACGCGCTCGGCGATCGCCTCCGCGAGCTCGACCTCGCGCAGGGTCGGCGCGCCGTACGAGGTGCCGTCGGCAGCCGCGCGCTGCACCGCCTCGACGACCTTCGGGTGCGCGTGCCCGAGGATCGACGCCCCCCACGACTGCACGTAGTCGAGGTATTCGCGTCCGTCGGTGTCGGAGATCCGCGCGCCCGAAGCGCCGTTCACGAAGAACGGCTCACCCCCCACGGCGGAGAACGAGCGCACCGGCGACGACACGCCGCCCGGGATGACCGCCCGGGCACGGTCCCACTCCTCGCTCACGTCACTGCAGGCGCTCGGCAACCTCGCGGGCGAGGTACGTGACGACGAAGTCGGCGCCGGCCCGCTTGATCGCGGTGAGGTGCTCGAGCGCAACTGCGTCACCGTCGAGCCACCCGGCCTCGGTTGCCGCCTTGACCATCGCGTACTCACCGCTCACGTGGTACGCCGCGATCGGCACGTCGACCGCGGCGCGCAGGCCCGCGATGACGTCGAGGTGGGCGACTGCGGGCTTGACCATGACCATGTCGGCACCCTCGTCGATGTCGAGCAGGTTCTCGGTGATCGCCTCACGGGCGTTCGCCGGGTCCATCTGGTACCCGCGTCGGTCTCCGAACTGCGGGGCGCACTCGGCTGCATCGCGAAACGGTCCGTACAGCGCCGATGCGTACTTGGCCGAGTAGGCGAGTATCGCCACGTCGGCGTGGCCCGCAGTGTCGAGCGCGTCACGAATGGCGCCGACCTGTCCGTCCATCATCCCCGACGGGGCGATCACGTCGGCACCGGCGTCGGCCTGCGCGACCGCGATCTCGCTGTAGCGGACGAGGGTCGCGTCGTTGTCGACGTCACCGTCGGGCGTGACGAGCCCGCAGTGGCCGTGGTCGGTGTACTCGTCGAGGCAGGCGTCGGCCATGAGGACGAGCGTGTCACCGACCTCCTCACGCAGGGACCGGAGGGCGACCTGCACGACGCCGTCGGCCGCGTCGGCGCTCGAGCCGCGGGCGTCCTTGCGCGACGGGACACCGAAGAGGATGACGGCCGGCACACCGAGGTCGGCCAGCGCCCGCACCTCCTTGCGGAGGCTCTCCTGGGTGTGCTGCACGACGCCCGGCATCGACGACACCGGCTCCGGTGCGTCGATGCCCTCCTTCACGAACAGCGGAGCGGCGAGATCGTCGACACCGACGCGCGCTTCGGCCACGAGCCGGCGCATGGCTGCGCTGCGCCGCAGCCGACGGGGCCGATGCCGGGGAAACGCCACGGCTCAATGGTACGTGGGGCCCCGGGTCGCCATGCTCCGAAGCGGAGCCAGTCGACGCCGACCTGCGTCCGTCACCCG
>Ga0315534_1001485_pt1 | contig 16164 bp, 6 predicted proteins | sample SalMarSW160240MG_FD_203094 | JGI IMG/M metagenome (GOLD analysis project Ga0315534, IMG submission 203094) | Salt marsh sediment microbial communities from the Plum Island Ecosystem LTER, Massachusetts, United States - Salt Marsh Sediment SW1602-40 ... | reverse complement strand
GAGCTCAATTCTGGCATACAATTCCAACACCCGGAGGAGCCATGCCTGGTAGCTGGGCTCTGGGTTTTTCGTGGGATCAATGCCGTGGTGAATATAACCGCGGCTATATTGATGAATCAACAAATATTACTTCGGCTACCATATTTGCTCCTAAAACCAGTGATGGTCTTCACCCTGTGGGTAATCAGTTTCCAAATAATCCGGCAGCAGACGACTCAGTTCAACCCCGAAGTAACAGCAATATTGACTGTAACGATGCGCCATTCAAGTATCATTCAGGTGAACACACTGAGGTAGAAATAGAAAATGTTTACAACGTAATGAAATATGGGGGACCGGCAAACAACAATTCTTTATATGAGGATGACATGTATCTTATGCAAGATATTGATCCGGGTGACCCTATGCATTATTGGATAGGTGAGCCTTTTCCCAATACCTACCATAATGTTCCATCAGCTGATTTACCGGGTACGGTTCCTACTGATATAGCCTGGTATACGTGCTGGCACGCTCCTGCCCAGGCCTGTTTCGGACCATATCAGCTTGAGGCAGGAGATTCAATAAGGTTAGTACAGGCAATCGCTTTAGGTAGCTTAAACGCGCAGACCCGTTATGATGTTGGTCAGGCATGGTTGGATGGTACTCTTCGCTACGATGGAGAACCTAATTGCCCGCATAGATGGTATGAACATCCTGAAATCTGGCAGGGAGCTCCGGATCCGACTCCGGATTCGGCAACTCTGGCAAAAGATGAATGGATTTATTCCGTGCTGGATTCAGTAAAACAAAACGCACTGGCTGCCCAGTGGAACTTTGATAATAGATACAGCGCACCGGTTCCTCCCCCACCACCAGAATTCTTCGATGTTGCTTCAAGACCCGACTATATAGAACTCACCTGGGGAACTCAATCTGAAGAAGTTTCAGACTTTGCCGGATACAGGGTATACAGAGCTCTGGGTAGTTCAGGCCCAAGCTACTCGGCTGGAGAACTTATAAGCCAATGGGAACTTATATACCAGTGTGGCGGCGGAAATCCCGGTGGAGATGTAGTTTATAGGGGATCAATCGAAAATTCATTCCATGATGCAACAGCTCAAAGAGGGCAGGATTACTACTATTATGTGGCTGCATTTGATAGAGGCGGCGAAACGGATTTCGGTGGCACAACTGAACCTCTGGAAAGCAGCAAGTGGCTAACAAGAACCACTGTTTCAACCACACTTAACGCTCCGGCATGCGATGATCTTGATAGTATTCGCGTAGTTCCCAATCCTTATAGTATGAAAGCCGGAGAGTTGGGTATCCAATTTATAGGTGAAGGTGCCCAATACAAACTGATGTTTGTTAAGATGCCTCCGGAATGTACTATCGATATATACAATGAATCAGGAGACCTTGTTAAAACTCTTATCCATGATGACGGTTCCGGTGGAGAAGCATGGTCGGATGAAACCCACGAGAACTTCTTAACGACAGACTCAGGACAGATGGTTGTTAGCGGTATCTATATAGCACATATAGTAACTCCTGCAGGCGAAACTAAGAACGTAAAATTTGTAATAGTCAGGTAGGGGGAGGAATGATGAAAAAACTGATAGGATTTTTATTAATATTGACCTTAATTTTGATAACACCCTTGCAATCATTTGCTCTCAAAAAGTTGGGACAAACAGGGCTCAAGTTTCTTGATATTTGTGTTGGGGCAAGAGCTGCAGCTATGGGTGAAGCATACACTGTTATATCCGATGATGTCAACGCCATGTTTCATAACCCTGCAGGTCTAGCACAGATGAAAGCCAGTAAGTTTGATCTAACCGTTTCCAGGACAGAGTGGTTCGCCGATATTTCCTATAATGCCGTTGGTATAGCTATAAACGGTGGCACATGGGGGAATTTTGGGATGAGTCTTATTCCTGCTCCCGATTACGGTGATATAGATGGAACTATAGTCGCAGATAATGAACAGGGTTTTGAAGAGACTGGCCCGGTGGATGTGAGCGCATTTGCAATGGGTTTAGCATATGGACGTAAATTCACGGATAAATTTATGATAGGAGCTCATGTTAAGTATGCGTATCAGCACCTTGGTTCTAATCCTATGTTAGATCCGGAACAGGATTCGCTATATACTCAGATAAACGAACTTTCTACATTAGCTTATGACCTTGGCACAATCTTTTATCCCGGATTTAAGAGTTTCCGATTTGGTATGTCTGTCCGCAATTTCTCCGGAGCAGCTAAATATGAGGAATATGGTTTCCAACTTCCACTTACATTCAAAATTGGCATCGGGATGGATGTACTGGACCTTTTTGGAGAACATCCTGGTAAATCTTTTGTTGTAGCTATCGATGCTGTTCATCCAAGGGATTACACTGAAAGAATACAGATTGGAGGAGAATTTAGTATGGGAGTATTGCGACTGAGGTCCGGTTATAAATTTAATTATGATGAAGAAGGACTTTGTGCCGGTATAGGTATATATGCGCGTGGGATTAAGCTCGATTATGCCTATAACGCGTTTGGCGCCTTTGACCTTGTAAACAGGGTAACACTTGGGATATCATTCTAAGGTCATATAGTTTCATGGTGAGATTTAAGATAAAATACGAAAGGAATCGGCCGTGATTTATGCCTCTCGAATTAAAATAGTTCATCTTTTCGCATTATTTCTCGGTCTGAGCACTTTTCAACAGGTCCAGGCAAGTGAGTTAGATTTTGATTCGCCTGAGCGTGGATTTACAAGCTGGCTTCCCGCCCGATCCTGGGAAGAAGCTTTGCTTTGCGGTAACGGGACGATTGGTGCAATGGTTATTGGACGACCCCACGATGAGACTATCATCTTAAACCACGCATTGCTGTATTTACCGGCGAGTTTGCCTATAAAACCTATTAATCAGGCAAGTCGCCTGGACGAGATACGGCAGCTGATGCTTGAGGGTAAATACACCGATGCGGCAAAAATTCCGGTCGAACAAAGCTTGAAAGAAGGATATGGCGGGTGGCATTGGACAGATCCCTACATGCCGGCATTTGATATTCGGTTGGATATGACACCATCGAATGTAACGCACTATGCCCGTTCGGTCGATTTCGAAACAGGAGAATGCATTGTCGATTGGGAGGACGGTGGCGGAGTTTTTCAAAGAAAACTATTTGTCTCTCGTGCCGATAGTATAGTTGTACTTTCCATCAAAGGTACGGGTAAAATAAATTGTAGGTTTACTCTTACCCAGAGACCGTATGAATGGAGCCAGCGGGAATCCGTAACCAGCTCAATTGGAGAAACATCCGTAGTCGCTTCCGATAAATGGCTAACCTACCGCAGCAATTTCAAACGTAGATGGGAAGGCAGCCTCGAGGGATATGAAGGTGTCGGACGGGTAATTCAAAAAGGCGGGAGTTCATCGGTCGAAAAAAACCGTATCGTCATAAGAGACGCAAAAGAAGTTTTACTTCTACTACGTATTAAACCGAATTATGATTGGACCAACTCCAATGTTAAAAACATGAAACAATCACTAACAAATATTCCGGCAGATTACGAAACACTGATAAAAAGACATGCCAGAATCCATGGTGAACTGTTCAATCGAGTCACTCTCAACCTTGGCGGTGGTAAAGACCATTTACTCGATTCCGAAACGATGGTTCTCAAAGCAAGGAAACAGCTCACTCCTGCCATCATTGAAAGGCTATTTGATGCCAGCAGGTATAATATTTTATGCGCCACAGGTACCAACCCCCCTAACCTGCAGGGAATCTGGAACGGTAACTGGACTCCTCCCTGGTCGTCGGATTTTACACAGAATGGTAATCTTCAGGTCGCCATTTCGAGTTTTCTATGCGGTAACATGCCTGAACTCTTAATGGCATATTTTGATTACCAGGATAAAATGTTGCCTTATTATCGTGATAATGCTCGCCGGTTGTATGGATGCCGTGGTATTCATATCCCGTCCCGCACCAGCACTCATGGCTGGGACATCCACTTCAATGAGACCTGGTGTATGACTTTCTGGACTGCAGGAGCCGGCTGGGCTGCTAACTTTTATTATGATTACTGGCTTTACACGGGCGATAAAAAGTTCCTCGCTACACGGGCGTATCCGTTTATGAAAGAAGCGGCTTTGTTCTACGAGGATTTTTTGACAGTCGGAGAAAACGGGAAATATATATTTAACCCTTCCTATTCCCCGGAAAACAATCCTGCGAATTCCGAATCTCAAGCATGTATCAACGCAACAATAGACGTAATGGTAGCGAAACAGCTCTTACGGAATTGCATTAATGCAGCTCAAACTTTAGGGACTGATCAGGAAAAAATTACCAAGTGGAAAGAGATGCTTTCCAAAATGCCCGATTATGAAATCAATGAAGATGACGCGCTGCGTGAATGGTTATGGCCGGGACTTAAAGATAATTACGCTCACCGACATGTTTCCCATCTTTATGGATTGTATGATATGATTGATCCGGATATTGCCGGTAATCCAGAAATGATTGAAGCTGCCAAAAATGCAATCGAGGAACGAATGAAGATCCGCCGGGTGGACAACGGCGGTGAAATGGTTTTTGGCATGGTGCAGATGGCTTTTGTAGCAGCAAATCTAGGTGATGCCGAAACCGTGAAAGAGTTAATCTATTGGATGGCAAGCAATTACTGGACAAATTCATTGACCAGTTTACATAATCCGGGTTCTCTATTTAATATGGATTTAAGTGGCGGATTTCCAGCCGCCATTATACGGGCGCTGGCTTATTCTGAACCGGGTCTAATCTCATTGTTGCCCGCTTTACCACTTGCCTGGCCTACCGGTAAAATAGAAGGAATTTTACTTAGAGGTCAAATAGAAGTAAAGAGTCTTTTATGGGATAATAAAGATATCTCAGTAACTTTACACTCATCCATTAAACAAGAAATTATTCTAAAAGTACCTGCTGAAATAAAAACAATAAAACCAAGCAATAAAGAATTAAAAATCATAATACTTACCGAACAGTCGGATAAATGTCTTCTGGAATTACCTAAAAATCAGAATGTCAGTCTGCGGATTTCTCTCAAATAATATATCGCGGCAAAGCCGCAAGAAAAAACATTGACCACAGAGGACACAGAGGAACAATTGTGATAAAAAAAACACTGAGAACACAGAGAGAAAAGGGGAATAGCCACGGATGAACACGGATACTTTTACCTTTAAAATAGTAAAATTGCGAAATAGTGAAATAGTTTTGCCCATTTATCCATTTTCCTATTTTCCTATTTTCCTTTTTGGAAAAAAGAACAAAAAGTTGTCAGTATATCCACAGATGGGGTGCAAATGAAAATAAAGAAATTGCAGGTACTATTTTATTTATTGGTTTTTATCATTGCTAACGAGTCAACTTTTGCGTATAAAAAATTACCAGACGGTATTATTATTGAACTTGAAAAAGAAAAAATGACAAATGCCTGTTTAATGAAACTTAAAATTTGTGATGAATATATAATTCGAGTAACTGCTTCACCAACAGATTCGTTTTCAAACACTGAAAGCCTAATGGTCGATAAAACCGAATGGAAACCGGTACCGTGGTCGGTTAAAGAGGAAGGAAATGAAATTGTACTTTCTACTTCAAAAGTTATCGTGAAAGTCCACCGAGAAAAAGGGACTATCGCTTTTTATAATTCAAATGGCGAGTTAATTCTTCAAGAAAAGGCAGAAGATAGTAAAATAATTACGCCTGCGGAAGTTATGGGAGAAAAAACATATCATGTTCAACAGCTCTTTAACTCCTCGGAGAATGAAGCATTTTATGGGCTGGGACAGCATCAAAACAACATCATGAACTACAAAGGACACGATGTGGATTTATGGCAGAATAATATTGTTATTGCTATACCTTTTTTAGTTTCCAGTAAGAATTATGGAATTCTTTGGGATAATAATTCACGAACGAAATTCGGAGATATCCGGGATTACCAATCACTGTCAACGCTAAAATTGTACGACAAAGAAGGTAAAGAAGGAGGGCTCACTGCCGAGTATTTCGAAGGATCTGATTTCGGTTCACTATTTACATCGCGCAGGGAACCCCGAATAGAGTACGAATTTATTGATGTCCATGACACTTTTCCCGAAAATTTTAACACAAATACAGGCAGTATTCGCTGGAGCGGAGAAATCGAGTGTAAGGAATCTGGTATTCATAAATTCAGGCTTTACTCTTCTAACTATACAAAGATGTGGTTAAACGGAGAACTTGTTGTCGACGCATGGCGGCAAAACTGGCTGCCCTGGACAAATATACTGAGACTGCCGATAGAAACCGGTAAACGTTACTCGTTGAAAATAGAATGGATACCAAATGGTGGATTTATTGGACTTAAACATCTCGGTCCGGAAAAAAAAATATATAAAAATAGTTTATCTCTTTATTCGGAAGTAGCCGACGGAATCGATTATTATTTTATCTATGGGAATAACTTAGATGAAGTCATTCACGGATATCGTGAAATCACTGGTAAAACACCCATGATGCCTAAGTGGGCTATGGGCTTGTGGCAGTGCAGAGAACGTTATCAAACACAGGAAGAATTGCTCTCAACCGTTAGGGAATTTCGCAGAAAAAAGATACCTCTCGATAATATCGTTCAGGATTGGTTTTACTGGGAAGAAGATAAGTGGGGCTCTCACGAATTTGACTCCACTCGCTATCCAGATCCTGAAGGTATGATAGAAGAACTTCACGATGATCTTAACACTCATATTATGATATCAGTCTGGCCGAAGTTTTATGTCGGGACTGAACATTATGAAGAATTCAAGGAAAAAGGATGGCTCTATACGCGGAACGTTGAAAAAGAACAAAAAGACTGGGTTGGCCCGGGATATGTCTCAACATTCTACGACCCATACAGCAAAGGAGCGCGCGATTTGTTCTGGAAACAGATTAACGAATATCTATTCAGCAAGGGTTTCGATGCCTGGTGGCTGGATTGTACCGAACCGGATATTCAAAGTAATCTTTCGGAATCTGAAACCCGCCTGCGTATGCATCCTACCGCATTAGGAACTGCAGCAAGATACCGAAACACTTATTCTTTAATTAACTCCAAGGGAGTTTACGAAAGCCAACGCGAAACTAACCCTAACCAGCGAGTTTTCATTTTAACGCGCTCGGCTTTCGCCGGACAGCAGCGATATTCCGCAGCCACATGGAGCGGAGATGTCGCATCAAGATGGTACGATTTTAAGGCACAGATTCCCGCGGGGCTTAATTTCTGTTTATCCGGTATCCCCTATTGGACAACAGATGTCGGAGGATTTGCTGTCGAGTCTCGCTATATGGACGCAAAAGGCGAAGATCTATCTGAATGGAGAGAATTGATGACCCGATGGTTCCAGTTTGCCGTGTTTTGTCCTTTGTTTAGGGTACACGGTCAATATCCATATCGCGAAATATTTCATGTCGCTCCAGAGGACCACCCTGCTTACCAATCTATGTTATATTATGATAAATTACGTTATAGATTGATGCCTTACATTTATTCTCTAACCGGAATGGTTACACACAGGGATTATACAATAATGCGAGCCCTGGTTATGGATTTCGCATATGATGAAAAAGTCTTAAATATTGGTGATCAATATATGTTCGGTCCTGCGCTATTAATCAATCCTACCACCGAATATAAGATGCGAAAACGCCCGGTTTATCTACCCGAAGGAACCGGCTGGTATGAGTTAAAAACAGGGAAATACTTTCCTGGCGGACAAACAATCATTGCTCCCGCACCCTACACAGATATACCGATTTATGTGAAGGAAGGTTCAATTATTACATTTGGTCCCGAAATGCAGTACTCGATTGAAAAACCCGCTGACCCTTTAATATTATACGTTTATACAGGTTCTGACGGTAGTTTTGAGCTGTATGAAGATGAAAATGTAAATTATAATTATGAGAAAGGGAATTTTTCAATGATACCTTTTATTTATGATGAAAAAACACATACTCTAACAATCGGAAAAAGACAGGGTGAATTTCCAGGAATGCTTAAAGAAAGGACTATTAAGGTCGTCTGGGTTACTAAAGATAAGAAAACAAAACTGGATTTCAATATTAAACCGGATAAAATATTAAAATATAACGGGACAGAAAAATCTGTTAAAATGAAATAAAAGGAGTCTTTTTTATGAAAACTAAAACAATTTTTAAAATAATATCTTTTTCTTTCTTGTTACTTATATTTTTTAGCCACTGCAAAAGAGCTACTTTCCATGAAAGAAAAACCGAAGATTTTTGTCGTAATTGGAAATTTCATTTAGGAGACGTAAAAAACGCGGATAAGTACGGATTTGACGATTCCGACTGGCGAACTCTAAATTTACCGCATGATTGGAGTATCGAAGGCAAATTTAGCAATGAACATCCTGCCACTCCAGGAGGAGGGGCTTTACCCGGAGGAATAGGATGGTATAGAAAGATATTTACACTCCCTGAAACAAAAAAAGATAAACTGATTTTCATTGACTTTGACGGCGTTTATGAAAACAGCAAAGTATGGATAAACGGCCATTATCTCGGGAAAAGGCCATACGGTTATAGTTCTTTCAGATATGAATTAACCCCTCACCTTAATTACGGCGAGAAAGAAAATACAGTTGCGGTAAAGGTCGACAACTCTCATCAACCCAATTCAAGATGGTATTCAGGCTCGGGAATTTACAGAAACGTTTACTTAGTTCATACAAATAATATTTTTGTTGACCATTGGGGAACATTTATTACAACACCGCAAATTACCGAAAAAAAAGCCGAGATAAACATTAAAACCGATATAAGAAAAATTTCGGAAGAAAAACAGCAGATAACTTTAAAAACGGCTATTTATAACGCAGAAGGAAGAAAGGTTGCAAGTGTTACTTCCTCCGATATAACTTTAAAAGATCCCATTACTTCAATTGAACAAAAAATATTAGTAAAAAATCCGAATTTATGGTCTATTGAAAATCCTTACATATATAAAGCTATTTCTCAAATAGAATATGCGGGAGAAATCCTGGATGACTACGAAACACCCTTTGGTATCCGTTATTTTAATTTTGATCCAGAGAAAGGTTTTTTTCTTAACGGGAAACACGTTAAAATTAAAGGGGTATGTAACCATCACGACCTTGGATGCCTCGGGGCAGCTGTAAACACCCGGGCCCTGGAACGTCAGCTTGAAATATTAAAAGAAATGGGATGTAATGGCATCCGCACTTCACACAATCCACCCGCGCCTGAATTATTGGATTTATGCGACCGAATGGGGTTCATAGTAATGGACGAAGCATTCGACGTGTGGGAAAAGGGCAAGTGCGAATTCGACTATCATCTGTATTTCAAAAAATGGCATAAACAGGACCTGGAAGATTTGATACTGCGAGATCGTAACCATCCAAGTGTGTTTATCTGGAGTATAGGAAACGAAGTTATGGAGCAATGGGATAAAGAGGACAGCAGCGGGTCAGTTATCGCAAAAAGACTTACACCAATTGTAAAAAATCTAGACACGACACGTCCAGTTACATCGGCATGCAATGGGACTGAACCTTCAAATCCTGTTATCAGGTCAGGAGCTCTGGATTTAATAGGTTACAATTATAGTGAAGAAAAATATGCGGAATTTCCAGAAACATACCCGGGACAAAAATTCATCGCTGCCGAAACAAATTCGGCTCTGGCAACCCGGGGTAAATACGATATGCCTTCGGATAGTATCAGACGATGGCCGCCGCGTTGGGATCTGCCATTACTGGACGGGAATCCTGATTATACATGTTCATCTTATGACAACTGCAGTGCACCCTGGGGGTCTACCAATGAAGAAACCTGGAAAATCGTAAAAAAATATGATTTCATTTCCGGTATGTTTATATGGACCGGCTTTGATTATCTGGGTGAACCCACTCCTTACTCGTGGCCAGCACGCAGTTCTTATTTTGGCATCATGGATCTAGCCGGTTTTCCAAAAAACGGCTATTACTTCTACCAGAGTGAATGGACAGATAAACCCGTTTTGCATGTTTTTCCTCACTGGAACTGGGAAGTAGGAAGTATAATAGATGTATGGACTTATACCAATTATGATGAAGTAGAGCTTTTTTTAAACGGTGAATCTCAAGGTAGGAAACAAAAAACCGAAGATAATTATCAATTAGTGTGGAGACTAACCTACACACCCGGCACAATAAAAGCCATTGCGACTAAAGAAGGAGAAAAGCCACTTATAAAAGAGATTAAAACTGCCGGAGAGCCGGCAAAGATTGTTCTGGAATCTGACCGTAAGCAGATTAATGCTGATGGTAGAGATCTTTCATTCGTCACTGTAAAAGTGGTCGATGAGGAAGGAAAGCTTGTCCCCCATGCTGATAATCTAATCAACTTTAAAATCGAGGGAGAAGGATTTATCGCAGGAGTTGACAACGGATGCCAGACAAGTCACGAACCTTTTAAAGCAAATTACAGAAAAACATTTAATGGTATGTGTCTGGTTGTTGTTCAGGCAAAGGAAACGTGCGGAAAAATTTCTCTGGAAGCTGTTTCCGAAGGATTACAACCTGCTTCCGTTAATATAGCGGTAAAATAAAGATGTAAGACATTCCACGAACTATAATAAATTGGCCACTGATTTACACGAATGAACACGGATTTTTTTTGTTGTTTTTTTACTCGAAATACGAAACCTGAAACTCGAAACTTAAAACTTAATCTCACACAGAGCCACAAAGAGTACAGAGATTTTTGTTTTTGTTTAACTGCTAACTGCTCTCTACTCCCTGCTTACTATTTTATCATAATTATTTTCTTCTGTATTTCATCTTCTCCGTATTTCAGCACGCCGAAATACAAACCGGAGCTTAAGAGCCCGCCGGAATCACTTATACCATCCCAGGTAAAAGTAACAGGATTATAATGATTGCTTACAAGCGAAAAAGTTTTAACCAGTCTTCCGCTTACATTATAAATTAAAAACTTGGCATCCTCTCCCCTGCTGTCAGCAGGAAGATTCAAAACAAATTGTGTAATATTACTGAAAGGATTAGGATCAATATTTAAACTTAAGTTCTGTGAATTCAGGATAGATCCTTCCACCCCTGACCCTCCATCGTGAAGAACCCAAATTGTCCCATCATAATAACAGCTTACATAAACCATATTGGTTTTTGGATTCGTGGCAATTCTAATAGGTCTATCTCCCACATCAATAGAAGCAATCATCGAATTGGTTTCACCGTTGATTACTGAAATATTGTTATTCGATGCATTTGCAACATAGATATGATTTATTTCAGGATTTACGCATATTCCCTCAATACCAAGATTGAGATCCAGAATAGAATAAACTATTGAATTAGTGGCACCGTCAATCACTGAGACACAACCATCCCATCGATTTGTTACATAAATTCGGCTTGTTTGTGGATTTACGCCAACTCCATAAGGCTGATTTCCGACTGTAATAACAGTTATCACAGAATCAGTTTCCCCATCAATTACAGAAACATTATCGTCATCAAAGTTGGTCACATAAATCTTGTTCGTTATGGAGTTTACCCCTACCATATAAGGATTTTCTCCAACCCCAACAGTAGAAATCACTGAATCGGTTTCACCATCAATCACGGAAACCTTATCGGAACTTAAATTTGCGACATAAATTTTATTTGTTTTTTCGTTTATACCAACTCCAAAAGGGAAATTTCCAACTTCAACATTAGCTATTACTGAATTGGTCATACCATCAATTACTGTTAAACTGTCACCATATCTTGCTGTATTTGTTACATATATACGGTTTGTTTCTGAATTTACACCCACTCCTTGAGTAGCGCCTCCAATTTCAACTGTAGCAATTAATGAATTAGTAATTCCATCAATTACGGAAACATTATTATTGTCCTCGTTCGCTACATAAATCCGGTTCATTGTTGAGTCTATCCCAATTCCCCAGGTATGAACTCCAAGATTAATAGAATTTACTAGTGAATTGGTTATCCCATCAATCACTGAAATTTTATTATTCTCACTATTTGCTACATATATACGACTTGTCTGTGGGTTTACGGCAATTCCCTTGAGACTTTCCCCAACATCAACAACAGAAATTAATGAATCAGTTTCCCCATCGATTACAGAAACATTATTATTGAGTTTACTTGTCACATAAATCCAGTTCGAATCAGGATGTACGCAAATTTTCGAAGGTCTAACAAGCGATCCAAGCCCAATAGTATCAATAATAGAATCGGTTTCTCCATTAATCACGGATATATTATCATCACCCGAATTCGCAACATATATATGGTTCGTTAGTTGGTTCACAGCAATTCCTCCTGGAGAATAACCAATCTCAATAGTTTTAATTACTGAACTACTCGTACCATCGATTACTGAAATATTTTGACTTTCTCTTCCTCCATTTGTCACATAAATTTTGTTTGTTGATGGATTTATGCCAACACCACCGGGACTTTCTCCAACCGTAACAATAAAAATAACTGAATTGGTCTCACCGGAAATCACATAAACTCTATTATCATCTTCATCAGTTACATAAATCCGGTTTGTTTCAGGATTTACACCAACTTCCAACGGATTATCTCCAACATCAATAGTCGCAATCACCGAATTGGTTTCACCATCGATTACAGAAACATTATCACTGTAATTATTTGCTACATAAATTCGATTTGTTTCTGGATTAACTCCAATCCCTCTGGGAGAATTACCAACTTTAACAGTAGCGATTACCGAATTGGTTGCCCCGTTAATTACAGAAACATTATTGCTAGAATTATTCGTAACATAGATAAGATTAGTTTCCGAGTTTACTCCAACCGCGAAAGGAGAAAACCCATTGCCTGTTTCCGGTCCAATATGAATCGTATCAATAATTGTTATTTGACTAAATGCTGTTGACGAAAAAAACAAAAGTAAAAGCGCGAGTTTTCCGCGAATATACATAAATCCTCCTTTTTCTAAATAATAAATAAAAGATTAATGTTTTAAATTATTCTGTCAAGGATCAAAACATCTTCTTTAAAAGGTATCGATTTAGGTCCTTAACCTCACAAATGATGAATAAAAAAATAATCCACAACCAATTTACAGGTAATCGTAATTAAATTGAAAATAAAATAGTACCAATAAAAAAGTTTCTGTGCCGGATTGTATTTTTTACTTAGTGTTATAACTAAATTCTATCTTCTATAGATAAGCGTTATACCTTGACTAAAAACTCATATACTATTATTATTGCATTATTATAAAATAAAGAAGAGGAGTCGCTATGTATATTTTAAAAAAGATTAAATTATCAAGTTTTTTATTCTTACTACCGATTGTTGCTTTCAGCCAGGTATCTGTAGTTGACACTATCTACCTCAGACCAAAAGCAGGAAATGGTTTATCGCCCTATGAAGTTGCCATAAATCCAACGACAAATTTAATGTATGTGCTAAATATAGAAAGCAATAATGTTAGTGTGATGGATTTAGCAAATGATTCTGTGGTTGCCGCTATTGATGTCGGGCGTTATGCTTCGGGAATTGCAGTAAACTCAGAAACAAACTTGATATATGTAACTCATTACTTTATCGATAGTGTAAATGTGATTGACGGAACATCTAATTCAATCACCACAAATATTAAAGCGGGAGATGATCCTTTAGCAATTTGTGTAAATCCAGATTCAAACCTTATCTATATTGCGAATTATGGCAACCAGAGTGTTTATGTAATCGACGGTTCCCTAAATTCCGTCATCGATACTATTATGGTCGGCGGGCAACCCTCTTCAATTGATATAAACTTGAAGACGAACCGTATATATGTAACGAACCGCGGCGCTTCCTCCGTTTCTGTGATCGATGAGTCAGGCGATTCTGTTATCGCTACAATTGGTGTTGGCTCAGACCCTAATTCAGTTGCCATAGATACCATAAATAACCTTATTTATGTCATGAATTTCTATAGCGAGGATATTTCTGTAATTGACGGAGATCTTGATTCCGTAATCCATACTATACCGCTTATAGACAGGCCTTTCGCAATTGAGATAAATCCCGAATCGAACAGGCTATATGTTTCAATTAGTCAGGAGGGCAACACTTTTTCTGTAATTAACGCTTCTTCTGATTCTATTATAGCTATGATTCCAGTCGGGCAAGGACCAAGAGGAATAGGACTAAATCCGCAAGCTAATAAAGTCTATGTTGTAAATAGTGGTAACCATAGTATTAGTGTAATTGATGATACACTTAATTCTGTAATTTCTACCATTACTCTCGGAGCGCAACCTTTTGAAACTGAAGTAAATCCGGAAACAAACAGAATATATGTTTCCAATTATTTCGGGGAAGAAGTTTTTGTAATCAATGGTAACGACAACTCAGTAAATTCTACAATTGAAGTAGGAGCTCGACCCAAATGTATTGCCTTAAATCCACTTACCAACAAGATTTATGTTGCAAATTCTAGTGAATTTACTGTTTCTGTAATTGACGCGACTGCCGACTCAGTTATCGCGACAGTTGATGTTGAACGTGGACCATTCGGGGTTGGTATAAACCCCCAAACTAACAGAATATATGTAGCAAATGAGGTTAGCGATAATGTCAGCGTAATCGACGGAATATTAGATTCTGTAATTGTTACCATTGGCGTCGGAGAAGGTGTAGTTAGAGACCCCCACTCTAAAGGAGTTGGCGTAAACCCACAAACAGACCGGGCATATGTAGCAAACAGTTGGGATAATACCATTGAAGTAATTCACGGAATATCTCAATCTACTGTTACTATCGATGTTGGTTATAGGCCAACAGCAGTTTGCGTAAACGTCGATTCAAACATGATATATGCGGCAAATCAAGACGACAATAGCGTTCATGTAATCGATGGTTCAGCAGATATAGTTACAGCTATAATTGAAGTTGGGGGCGAACCTAAAGGTATTGACGTACACCCTCGGGCAAACCGAATATACGTGGCAAATTATGACAGCAATAGTGTTAGTATAATCGATGGAGCAACAAATTCAGTGGATACAACAATTAAAGTTGGGAAAAATCCCCAGGGAATAGCCGTAAATACACAAACAAACCAAATATATGTTTGTTGTTATAACGATGGAACAATCTGGGTTCTTGATGATAAAAAAGCAGGGATAGAAGAATCTCTTAAGAACCCGATCCCTCTGAGTTTTAATATCAACCCCAACCCTTTTACCAGCAATACTGAATTTACATTTAACTTACCCAATAAAGAGAACACAACCTTTTCCATTTACAACTTAAACGGACAACTTGTTAAATCAATCTCCCTGGGTAATCAGGATAGCGCTTCTCAAACTAAGATATCATGGGATGGGAAAGACAATATGGGTAAAAAACTAAGCGCAGGCATTTATTTTGGGGTGCTAAAACAAGGGAAGCATAAAATTTCAAAGAAACTAATTACTGTCAAATAGCGGAATTTTTCAGCAGGTTGAGTATTTAAAATCTGCAAATCTATTATTTTATTTACAATACCGAATGACTTTGTTACCGAAGAATAACCGCTTTCTTCTTATAAACCTTATCCCCTATTTCTATTCTGACAAAATAGATGCCGTTATCTCCATTCCAGCTTAGAGAATATTCACCTGGAGAGTTAACTCCATCCATTAGTTTTTCGATTCTCTGACCAAGAAGATTGAATATATCAACTTTTACTTTTTTTCTCTCCGTAAGCGAATACTGGATATTGATTTCAGAAGGTATATTAAGAAGCGAAACTCCTTCCTCTGCAATATTATTATCCTCTTCGATTCCAGAAATTCCTGTATATTCAATAATATAAAAGCCATCTCCGCCATCCGCCGCATAGATCAGGTTGTCAGAGACAAAGACACCCAATACCTCACCCCACGTGTTGTAATATCCAATTTCCTCCGGGTTTGTTGGATCGGATATATCTACCACGCGTAACCCGCCCATTCCAGTACCCGCAACATAAGCGAGAGTATCAACTATGAGAACGTCTACCGCTCCCCCGTCTGCGTCGTAATATCCGATCTCCTCCGGATTTGTCGGATCAGAAACATTTATTATACGTAATCCATCAGAGCGATCCGCCACATAGGCA
>Ga0315534_1001483_pt1 | contig 16166 bp, 9 predicted proteins | sample SalMarSW160240MG_FD_203094 | JGI IMG/M metagenome (GOLD analysis project Ga0315534, IMG submission 203094) | Salt marsh sediment microbial communities from the Plum Island Ecosystem LTER, Massachusetts, United States - Salt Marsh Sediment SW1602-40 ... | reverse complement strand
TCCCGACGACGCGGCAATCAAGGCGCTGCCGGCAACTATGGCGACCGACACTTTCACCTTCACGGTGTCGGACGGTTCGCTCTCGGCCGAGCAAACCTTCACGGTTACGATCAATGGCGTGAATGATCAGACGGTGCTGACCTCAGTCAACAGCACTGCGGTCTCCACCACAGTGTCCGAGTTGGCCGGTAGTTCCTCGGCGCAGGACATTGCCGCGATCTCCGGATCGCTCGCTTTCACTGACAAGGACATTGGCGACAACCTCACCGCCTCTGCCAGCTTGTCCGGCGTGCTTATCAACGGCAATCCGCTCAGCAGCGAACTCAGCGTTGCACTTACCGCAGCGCTTAATCACCTCAGCTTAGGTGCCGGCGTCACTTCCAACGGCGGCGGGACCCAGAACATTAGTTGGACGTGGGACCCGGCCGCCGCCAACCTCGACTTCCTGAGGGCCGGCGACCACCTCACCATCACCTATGCGGTGCAAGTAGGCGACTCTGCGACCCAAAATCTCGTCTTCACCATTGACGGGACCAACGATGCGCCGGTGATCACGTCCGGCCCGGCTGCGGTGGCAGTGTCCGAAGAAGGCTTGACCAACGGCGTGCCCGACACTTCGCCGACCGGCGGCCTCGACACGACCGACAGCGCGACGGCAGGCGGAAATGTAACCGCCACCGATGCGGAAGGCGATCCGTTGGTCATGACTCTGGGTGTCCCCAGTGAGTCGTCGCTAACCTCCGGCGGCGTTGCGATCACGTGGACCCTCGACGAATATAATCACGAATCTAATCACACGCTAATCGGAAAAGCCGGTGCGACGACAATCATCACGGCGACGATCACGGATGCAGGTGCTTATACCGTGACGCTTAGCGGGCCTATCGATCACCAAAACACAAACCAGGAAGACAACAAGACGTTTGACGTGCCGGTTACGGTATCCGATGGCCATGCGTCGACCGCGACGACGCTCTCAGTGACCGTTGAGGACGACGCTCCAAAGGCTGTACCGGTCGAGGTGCCGATCAGCTCGACCGACAGCATGACCAACGTCATGCTGATCCTTGATCTGTCCGGGAGCATGAACAACAGCTCGGGACTGCTCGGTCAGACGCGGCTCGACGTGGCAAAGGCGGCGGTCACCGAGCTTTTGGAGCAGTACGACGCCCGTGGCGACGTGATGGTGCGGATCGTCACGTTCACGGGCACCGGCCACGAGGTTGGCGACGTCTGGATGGATGTCGCTGATGCCAAGACCGTGATCGATGGCCTTTCGGCCGGCGGCGGCACAAATTATGAGGCCGCGCTTTCCACCGCAATAGGAGCATTTGCAGACCCCGGCAAACTGATGACCGGCCCCGGTACGCAAAACGTATCGTATTTCCTCTCCGACGGCGTTCCGACGGTTGCCGTCACGCAATCTGAGCAAAATGCGTGGGAGCTATTTCTTGCGAATAATAACATCGTTTCCTTTGCTTTGGGCATTTCTGATGGCTCTCCGTCGACAACGGAACTCGATCCGATCGCTTACGATCCGGCATCGGACACCCAACCTGCCAATACGCCGATCATCGTCACCGATCTAAGTCAGCTCGCAAACGCTCTCGTCATCACCATACCGCCGGTCACCGCGAGCGTCCTTACCGGTGCGGGCGGTACGGCTTCCAACTCGTTTGGGGGCGACGGCGGGTTCGTGCAGTCGATCACGGTCGATGGCGTTACCTATACTTTTAACCCGACTGCAAACGGTGGAGAGGGCGCCATCACGACTAGTGGCGGCGGTAGCTTCTCCTATGAACCGACAACCAAGACGCTCACCGTCGACACCGACACCAACGCCGTCGGCGGTGAGTTCGCTATGGTGATGACGACCGGCGCCTTTACCTTCCAGCCGCCAACAAACTTCAGCTCAGAGACCGTAGGTTCAGAGACCGTAGGTTATGTGCTGGTCGACAACGACGGCGATACGGCGGGCAGCACGCTTCATTTCTCTGTCGCCGACACGCAACATCCGGCAGGCATTGCCGGAGAGCCCATCAACCTGGCGCTCAGCGATCCCTCGGATCAAGCCACCGCGATCAATGTGACGGTCAGCGACCTTCCGTCGGGCTGGACTCTGAACGAGGGCACGCATCTCGACGACGGCTCGTGGACGGTCCAAACAACGGACGTCAAGTCGCTGACGGTCACGTCGTCTCCGGATTTCGTTGGCGCGGCAGTGCTCAACGTAACGGAGACCTGGACCAATCCGGATGGAACGACCGGCACCAAGATCATTGCGGACAATGTGGAGGCCTATGCGCCGGGGTCCCCCATATTCGCCTGGTCGGGGGACGACACCCTGACCGGATCAAGCGATCAGGACCTGTTCGTGTTCTCGCAGCCGATCGGCCAAGACGTCATCTACAGCTTCGATGCGAGCCATGATCAGATCGATCTCGTCGGCTATGCGGGAATTACCAGCTTCAATGACGTGGCAAGTCATTTGAGTACAGACGCCAATGGCGATGCGGTGATCGCGCTGGCCGACGGGCAGTCGATCACGCTCGATGGCGTCGCCGCGGATTCGCTCTCTGCAAGCAACTTTGTGTTTGATCAGACGCCGGTCACCAACAATGCCGGGGCGATGACCATCGGCGACGGCGCCCTGCTGCCGCTGAGCGGCGTCATCGATAATACGGGAACGATTGCGCTTGATTCGACTGGACACGCGACGACGCTGGAACTCATTCAACACGGCATCACGCTCCAGGGCGGCGGTCACCTCACGCTGTCCGATAGCGACGCCAACCTGATTTCGGGCGCCGCTCCGGGCGTCACGTTCACCAATAATGACAATACGATCTCCGGCGCCGGCCAGCTTGGCGATTGGCAGATGACGTTGGTTAATAACGGAACGATTGCCGCCACCGGCGCCCACGCCCTGATCATCGATACCGGATCGAATGTGGTGATCAACACCGGCACGCTCGAGTCAACCGGAAGCGGCGGTCTGATTGTGAACAGCGACGTCTCGAACGCAGGACTGCTCTGGGCGCACGGCGGAGACGTCACCGTTAACGGTTCGGTCAGCGGCGCCGGCGGCGCGCTAATCACCGGAGACGCAACGCTCGAATTCGCCGCTGCCGCGTCGATTAATGTCACCTTCGTCGGCGCGGATGATTTCGGCACGCTGGTGCTCGATAACCCAACGGCCTATACGGGGCAGATTTTCGGTTTTGCCGGCACCAGTCTAGAAAATTCGGATATAATTGATCTTAAGGGAATCACCTTTGATGTGGGGACGTCATGGACCTACCACGACAACATTGGATTTAATACCGGCGGTATCCTTACCGTCGATGATACGGCCAATGGTGTCACGATGGCGGTCGATAGTATAACCTTTGGGGACGGTGAGTACACGACCGCCAATTTTATCCTGACGAGCGACGGCGATGGCGGCACGCTGATTGCCGATCCGCCAGAGGACTACGTGACCACGGCAATCGATGGTGGTCAGACTGCAGACGTCGGCGGCCACACCGGCAACACGCATATCGCTGACGCAGAACAGGCGTTGTCATCAACTCTCGACGGATACGCCGGCAAAATCGCGGCGTTCGCGCTTGACTTTGTGAGCGATCACTTTGATTTCGAGCATATGGACACGAACAATGGCGTTGCCAATTCTCAGCCGTCTCACTGGCTGACCCACGCGGACCTGCCCGCGCCGTCCGACCCAGCGCCGGCCGCGTTCGGCAACGATGATCTTGGCGGGCTCCCCGAAAACTTAGGGATACACATGGCCGGCGACTCGGATTGCCTTGGCAACCATGCATCTGGTTCGTTCGTGTTCAATTCCGCATTCAGCCAGAACGGCACAGGTGGTCTGGAAACGGCGCAGATCATTGCGCAGTCCGATCAGACGGTGGTCCAGACCGTTTCCGACGTGTTGGCCGATGCAGCCCACGCATCGCCGGAGGCGATCGGGCCGTCCGCCGAGAGTGTCACGATCGCCGGCTCTGAACACCACAAATTACTGACGGATTTTCTCTTGCATGGATAACTGAAATTCCGATGGCCCTCGGCAGAATGGAATGTCGTCGGCGCAAGACTAAGTCTCCTGAGTGCGGATTGGATGTTTTGGAGTACCGAGTAGGCCCGATGAATCGGAACAACCATGGCTCTCGTCGCTTGCAGGATAGTCCCGCCGCGGATCTTTCTGCTGCGCTGACCTCATGCCGTGGGGCTTTCGTCGCCACTGGCCTGATCAGCGGCATGAGCAATCTCCTGATGCTCACCGGCGCGATCTTCATGCTCGAAGTCTACGATCGGGTGTTGCCGAGCCGTAGCATTCATACCTTGATCGGACTCGCCGTCCTGGCGGCCGGCCTGTTCGCCGCTCTAGGGGCGCTCGATCTGATCCGCGGGCGCATCCTGACGCGCATCGGCATCTCCCTCGACGAGGCGCTGAGCGGACGTATCTACCGGACCATCGTGCGTCTGCCGGCGATCGTGGGCCTGCGCAACGACGGCTCCGCGCCAATGCGCGATCTCGATACCGTCCGTTCGTTTCTCTCCAGTGTCGGTCCGGTAGCGCTCTTCGATTTGCCGTGGATGCCGGTCTATATCGGCATTTGCTTCGCCTTCCATTTTTGGATCGGGATGACTGCGACAATTGGTGCGTCGATCCTCATCGCTCTTACCCTCTTGACCGAATGGCTGTCGCTCAAGCCGGCCCGCGTCTCCGCGAGCCTGGCGCAATCGCGGAATGCCATTGTGGAGATGAGCCGGCGCAATTCTGAAGCTCTGGTCACCATGGGTATGGTAGGACATCTTGCCGAGCACTGGAGCAAGGTTAACCAGGATTATCTTCGCAGCCATCGACGCGCCAGCGACGTCTCGGTGGGCTTGGGCGCTATCGCCAAAGTATTGCGGCTGTTGCTGCAATCGGCCGTGCTCGCGGTCGGCGCCTACCTCGTCATTAACGATGAGGCCTCGGCGGGAATAATTATCGCTGGCTCAATTCTCAGCGCCCGCGCATTAGCACCGGTCGATACCGCGATCGCCCATTGGCGCGGCTTTGTGGCGGCGCGTCAAAGCTGGGGTCGGCTGCGGACGTTGTTGGCGACCATCCCACAGGATTGGGAACCGATGCCCCTAAAGGCGCCGCAAACGAGCCTTGTGGTCGAGAACGCCAGCGTCGCGCCGCCGGGGGAACGCAAGTTGGTGGTGCGCGACATGTCGCTGAAGCTGCGGCACGGAAACGGCCTCGGCGTGATCGGGCCAAATGCCTCGGGCAAGTCTTCGCTCGCCCGCATGTTGGTCGGATACTGGGTGCCTGCCAGCGGTAAGATTTGCCTGGATGGCGCCTCTTTGGATCAATGGCCGACCGACATTCTCGGGCGCAACATCGGCTATCTTCCCCAACACGTCGAACTCCTCAACGGTACTGTGGCCCAGAACATCAGCCGTTTTGCACCGGACGCGGATTCGCAAGCGATCCTGGCGGCGGCTGTGGCTGCTGGCGCCCACGACATGATCGTTACCCTCCCGGACGGATACAATACCCAGATCGGCGAGCGAGGGACTGCGCTATCGGCGGGTCAAGCACAGCGGATCGCGTTGGCCCGCGCGCTCTATCGCGACCCCTTCCTGGTGGTGCTCGACGAGCCCAACTCAAATCTGGACGCCGAAGGCGAGGCCGCGCTGACTCAAGCCATCCTGAGCATCCGCGCGCGCGGCGGCATCGTGGTCGTGATCGCGCACCGGCCAAGTGCCATCGTTGGGGTGGATTATGTTCTCGCGATGAAAGAAGGGCGCGCGGTCGCCTACGGCCCGAAGGACGAAGTCCTTGCGAAAGTTCTGCATCGCGAGCCGCCGGCGCGCCCGCCGCTCAAGGTCGTGCCTGAATCCGGGAGTACCTAAGCTTGCAAGAGGCGCCTTCACCGACGCGACGATCCATCCGGCGCAACGTGCTCGCCGGCATGACCGTGTTCGTCATACTCGCCGCCGGAGTGGGGGGGTGGGCCGGAACGACCGAGCTCTCGGGTGCGCTGATCGCATCCGGGCAGATCGAGGTCGATTCGAATGTCAAGAAAGTGCAGCACCCGGCCGGTGGAGTGGTCGGCGAGTTGAACGTACGCGAGGGTCAACACGTTCGGGCCGGCGACATTGTCCTACGCCTCGATCAGACCGTAACGCGCGCGAATCTTGCGATCATCACCAAAGGCCTGGATGAGCTTTGGGCGCGCAAGGCGCGGCTTGCAGCCGAAAGAGACGGCGCGGACGCTGTCGTTTTTCCCCCGCAGCTTGAGGACCGCAAGACTACACCCGCAGTCGCAGAAATCATCGGGAACGAAAGAAGACTGTTCGAGCTGCGCCGGACCTCGCGTACAGGCCAGAAGGCACAGTTGCGTCAGCAGATTACCCAACTCGACGAAGAGATCGTCGGGATGACCGCCCAGCAGCTCGCCAAGAAACGCGAGGTCGAGCTGATCACCCGCGAGCTCGACGGCGTTCGCGAGCTTTTCAGGAACAACCTCGTGCAGATAAATCGGCTCACGCAGTTGGAGCGTGAATCGACGCGGGTGGACGGCGAGCAGGCGCGCTTAACCGCTGCTGTCGCGCAGGCCAGAGGCAAGATTGCCGAGATCGAGCTTAAGATTATCCAGATCGATCAGGATCTAAGCAGTGAAGTGGCAAAGGAGATGCGCGAGGTCGACGCAAAAATAGGCGAATTCGTCGAGCGCAAGATCGCCGCGGAAGACCAGTTACGGCGCGTGGATGTTCGTGCGCCGCAGGACGGGACCGTGTTCCAGCTCGCGGTGCATACCGTGGGCGGCGTGGTCGGTCCCGGCGAGACGATCATGCTGATTGTTCCGGACACCGACAGTCTGACGGTGGAAGCGAAAGTCAGGCCGCAAGACATCGACCAGGTACAGCTCGAGCAAAAAACATTGCTGCGCTTTCCGGCTTTCAATCGAGCGACTACGCCCGAGATTGAGGGCAAGGTCTCCCGAATCGCCGCCGATGTCAGCTCAGATCAACGCACCGGCCTCAGTTATTACGTCGTTCGAATCTCTATTCCTCCCGAGCAGCTGGCACAGTTGGGCGAACGCAGACTCATTCCCGGCATGCCGGTCGAATGCTTCATACAAACCGGCGATCGGACGGTCATATCCTATTTGCTTAAACCTCTTCATGACCAGCTGATGCGGACGTTCCGGGAAAAGGGATAGCGTCGAGGAAAGGCCAGCAGGCATTGGCACCAATCCGTGTTGCCTGGATTCCACTGAAGAGCGGGCTGCTATGGCTGGCGCAAACACTCGCGTCACGCAGGACTTTCGGCCTTGTTCTTCTGGCGGTGCTGATCCCCATCCGGATTTGGGATCCCTACCCATTGGAAGAGTTGCGGCTGCGGGGCTTCGACCTCTATCAGAACATCAAGCCGCGCGCCTCTGCGGCCAATCCGGTCGTCATCGTCGACATCGACGAGAGCAGCGTAAGCACGCTCGGGCAATGGCCCTGGCCCCGTACCGTCCTCGTCGACTTGCTGACGCGCTTATTCGAAATGCAGGCGGTAGTGGTCGGCTTTGACGTCGTTTTTCCTGAGCCAGATCGCGCTTCTCCCCGAGAAGCAGTAAAGCATTTTCGTCACATCGATCAGGGAATGCGCGAGCTTCTCGCCCACCTGCCGGGCAATGACGATCTCTTTGCTCAGGCGATCGGCGCGGGAAGGGTTGTGCTCGGGCAATCAGGTACCCACACCATTGCTATGCATGCGCCGGGCCCGCACCCGGAAACGGGCGTTGCGACCCTAGGGGCCGATCCAGGTCCATACCTGATTGACTTCCCGCACCTATTACGAAACCTCCCTGAGCTCGAGCAGGCGGCGGCGGGACGTGGGCTCTTTAGCATTCGTCCCGAGCGTGACGGCATCGTCCGCCGCATCCCGATCGTGATGAGGGCGGATGGCAAAATCGTTCCCTCGCTCGCCCTCGACATGCTCCGCGTCGCTACCGGCTCTGGCGCCATCCTGATCCGCACCGACGAAGCGGGAATCCGTAGCGTTGCCGTGGCGGGGCTGGAATTGCCGACGGATCAGAACGGCCGCGTCTGGGTATATTTCGGGCCGCATAACCCGGCAACGTATGTCTCCGCAAAGGACGTCTTGGAGGGGAATGCGGCGTCCGACAAGTTCGACGGCAAGCTTGCGCTCATAGGCGCATCGGCGATCGGCTTGGCGGACATCAAGACCACGCCGGTGAGCACGGCGATCCCGGGGGTGGGGGTGCACGCACAATTACTCGAATCGGCATTGACCGACACCCTCCTGTCCAGGCCTAACTACGCCATCGCGATCGAGATGCTCGGCGCTACCGCTGCCGGCAGCATGCTCGCGCTGGTAGCACCATTCGCAAGTGCTCTTACGCTGCTCGCAATCGCCCTTGGTTCGGCGGCCGTTTTTGTCGCCGGCTCCTGGCTCGCCTTCAATAACTTCCAGATGCTCTTCGATGCGACTTTTCCGCTAACCGTTATTCTCTCAGTCTCCGTAAGCCTGATCATGATCGGGTATTTTCGCGAGCAGCTGGACCGGCGGCGGATCCGCTCTGCTTTCAGCCACTATCTGTCGCCGAACCTAGTGGAGCGGCTTGCGAAATCGCCCAAGCAACTTGTTCTCGGCGGTGAAGAACGCGTCATGACGGTGCTGTTCAGCGACGTGCGCAGCTTCACGACGATTTCCGAAACCTATAAGGACAACCCGCAGGGCCTTACCAGGCTGATGAACCGCTTCTTGACGCCGGTGACCAACGCGATCATCACGCGCAACGGCACTATCGACAAATATATCGGCGACGCGGTTATGGCGTTCTGGAATGCGCCGCTCGATAATCCCGATCATGAAGCCGACGCCTGCCATGCGGCGCTGGACATGCTCGACCGCGTGGATGCGTTGAATAACGAGCTTGAGCGCGAGGCCTCCGCCGGCGGAACTCGTTTCGTTCCGATCAAGATCGGCATTGGGATTAATGCCGGACGCTGCACCGTCGGTAATATGGGCTCCGATCTGCGGTTTCAGTACACGGTGATGGGGGACAGCGTGAATCTCGCTTCCCGGCTTGAGGGACAGACCAAGGGTTATGGCCTCTCGATCATCATCGGATCGAGAACCGCCGCAGCCGTTTCGGGCCAGTTCGCCTTGTTGGAGATCGACCGCATTCAAGTGAAGGGCAAAACGGAGCCGGAACTCATCTACACGGTGGTCGGCCGCGATGATCTCGCGAAGGCTCGCGAATTCGAGACATTGCAGGAGCGCTGGTCGGCATTTCTCGTCTGTTATCGCAAGCAGGATTGGCGCGGCGCCCGCAAGATCCTCGAAGAATCACGCGGCGATTGCGAGCGATTTGGCATAGCCACCCTGATCGACATCTATGGAGATCGAATCGAACGGCTCGAGCACGAGCCTCCCCGCGCCGGATGGGATGGTGTATTCATTGCCGACACGAAGTGACCCTACTCCGAAGATCGCTTCCGCGTATGACCGTGCGCCGACGATGAGAATATAGTAGGGCCGCGCCCCGGTTCGGATAAGTCGTTCGGCGTTCGATGGTCCGTCTCGGAGCAGTCAAGTGGAAGGAAGCCGAGCATGAACCGCATGAAGGATGTTATTCAGTTCGTCCTTATTATTGCCGCGGTGGGTCTGACGTCGATGCCGAAGGCATCAGCGGAGGATGTGTTGAAAGTTGCTGGCGCTCAACACGGCGTTTGGGAGTCAGCGGCACCGGAGCTCGGTCAGCAGGCGGGCATCTTCAAAAAACATGGCATCGTGCTTGACCTTCGCTATCATGAGGACGTCAAAGAAATCATAAGTGACGTTCGATCAGGCAAGGCGGACATAGGCTTGGCCGTAGGAACCATGTCCGCGATACACGCCTATTACTTTGGTGCTCCGATCCGGATCATCGGCGCGACCATGGCGGGCAGCCTCAATTATTGGTACGTGCTAAAGTCCTCGCCTATTCAGACCGTCAAGGATTTCGCGGGCAAGACCATTGCCTACGAGAGGAACGGGTCATCCAGCCAATATGATGCAATCGATTTCATGAAAAAACTCCGCCCGAAAGTAAAACTCGTGGCGACGGGCAGACCGGCCGCAACGTTCGAGCGGCTGAGCGCCAACGAGGTTGATGTTGGCTGGGCAGCTCCCCCGTTCGGCGTCGATAAAATCGAACAGGGCATCATTCGCGTTGTCGCGCGTGCGGACGACATGCCGCGGATCCGGAACAAAACCGTTGGCGTGATGATCACGAATGCGAACACTTTACAGAAACGCAAAGATAGTTTGGTTCGCTTCTTGCAGGCCTATGGCGAAACCATCGATTGGATGTATTCGGACCCTGTTGCGCTCCAGCGCTTCTCCGAAATTTCCGACGTATCGGAAGGCATCACTCAGCGTATGCGTGACGAGTTCTTTCCTAAGGAGATGCTATTGCCGGATAGGATTGTCGGTTTGAACGAAGTCATTAAGGATGCGGTCGTCCTCGATTATATTCGGAAGCGATTGTCGAGAAGACAGATTTCGGAATTGGTTCAGATTGTGACGCCTGAGCGGAGCGGTCCTTGGTCCATATTTAAACGGCTTCGCGATCGGTTGCGTTAACGCTGCGCGGGTGCGACAGTCCCTCGATGCCCCGCTCATCGACGATCTCGGCTGTAAGAAATGAGCTGGGGGCCCATTTTGATCGCGTGCTCGTGTCCACCCCCGACGCGGCGCTCGCCCTGCGCGCGCGGGTTGCCTGGACGCACGACTCCGTGAGCAGCCCGACGCTTACCGCCGGGTTTCAGAGCCTCCCCGGCGCGAACTTCCTCGTCATCGGAGCCGCGCCTCTTAAGGATTCCGTTCTCGTATCGGCCGGCTCAGAGCTGCGGCTCGCCAATAACCTTTCCCTTCTCGGCAAGTTCGGCGGCGAATTCGCCGATCGGGTGCAGACCTATGCCGGCACAGGCACGGTGCGCCTCGCCTGGTGAGTGGCTTAGAGTTTCGGCCGCGGCAAATATGAGCCGCCCATCTTCTCATCCAGACCGATCGCGCCGTCCGGATCAGTCGTCCTGGCCTTCAGTCTCGGGTGAAGTTCGATGCAAGGACGCAAGCAAAGTACCGGCCGGCAAGCCCTTTCCGCTCCGAACGATCCGAAACGGGCGATTCCCGAATCTGTCCGCTCAGGGACTCAGGGGCTCACCGGGCTCGGGAGAAATGAACTTCCCTCGGCAATCAGAAAGTCTCGCAAGGATCGCGTGGCAGGCATGAGGCGTTTCGCGGCAAGGCGCAGGACGAGCCAGTTACGCACCATCGGAAGCCCGATGACATCGAGCGCAACGAGGCGACGCTCATGTATTTCCGCGGCGCACGTGTGGGCCGAGATAAAGGTCAGCCCAAGACCGGCCATCACCGCCTGTTTGATCGTCTCGTTAGAGCCGATTTCCATGCCGATTATGGGCGTTATCCCGGCTTTTGAGAAAAAAGCCTCCATCAAATGCCGCGTTCCCGAGCCAAGTTCGCGCACAAGGAAAATCTCGCCGGCAAGCGCGCTCGGCGGAAGGTCGGCGCGACTGGCGAGAGGATGATCCGGCGGCGCGACGAAGAAATATGGATGCGGTCCGAGCAAATGGCTTTCGACTTCGGCGGTTTGCGGGGGACGCCCCATAATGCACAGGTCGCATATCCCGGCCTCAAACCTCTCAATAATATATTGGCGATTGCCCACGACCAATTTGACTTCGATCTTCGGATGCAAGCGGGAAAAAGCAGCCAACATGCGCGGGGCGAAATATTTCGCCGTCGACACCACCCCGACGGTCACGCGCCCGGCGTCGAGCGATTGGAAAGCGAGCAGCGCCTCGCGACATTCCTCCAATGCATTTTCGATTCGTTGCGCGGCGAGCAGGACCTCTTGTCCGGCCGGTGTCGGCTCGAGTCCGCGCGGTGTCCGATCGAAAAGCGGCAAACCGATGATATCCTCTTCGAGTTGCCGGATTTGCATTGTCACCGCGGGAGGCGTCACGTTGTTGGCTTCCGCGGCGGCCGCGAAACTGCCAAGGCGCGCCGCGCTTGCCGCGAACCGCAGATGCTTAAGGGTAATATTTCGCATTAAGCGCCCCTGAACCCAGTATTCAGCAAATTCAAATTTACTGATTGAGGCCCATAGGGCAAGCTTATAGTTAAGCAACCAAGGAGTGTCGCGCATAACTTCCGCGCGATCCTTGATCTCCGGTCATCCCTTGGTGGGGACGATCAAACTGACGTCCGCCGACTCGTTAACGCGTTCGCACAGCGAACAGCGAAAGGCGGAGCTTTGAGCGGAGGAAACGCAGATGAGCGACCTGAAAACCCAGTACATGGGACTGACACTGAAAGCACCCCTGGTGGCGTCGGGAGCCCGCCTCTGCGAGTCTGCCCAGAACATCGCGCGGCTTGAGGACCAAGGAATCGCGGCGGTGGTCCTGCCGTCGCTGTTCGAAGAGCAGCTTGGCAATGAAACAATGCGAGTCAATGACGACTTCCACCGCGGCGCCGAGAGCTTTTACGAATCGCTTCGGTTTTTTCCCAATCTGGAGAACTACAAGCCGGGATCGGACCGCTATCTCAATCTGATCCACGACGCCAAGAAACGCGTGGACATCCCGGTGATTGCGAGCCTGAACTGCCAAAGCCGGGAGGGATGGGTTGAGTATGCAAAGCTTATGCAAGAGGCGGGCGCCGACGCAATCGAGCTGAACGTCTACTCGATCGTGACCGACCCGAGGCAATCGGCGGAGCAGGTCGAAAAAGGTTATCTGGAGCTTGTCTCGCATATCAAGAAAACGCTGCGCGTGCCGCTGGCGGTAAAACTGTCGCCGTTCTTCACCGCGCCGGCGAATTTCGGCCTTCGCCTGTCCAAGGCCGGCGCTGATGCGCTGGTCCTGTTCAGTCGCGTTTGCGAGTCGGATTTCGATATCGAGGACCGCGAAATCATTACGTCCCTTAAAGCGAACGCGCCGGACGAACTGCGCGTTCGCCTGCACTGGACAGCTATTCTGCACGGTCAGGTCGGTGCGGACCTCGCGGTCGCTGGCGGCATTCGCAGTGAGCGGGATATCGTGAAATGCATCATGACGGGCGCGCGCGTGGCCTTCACCGCCTCCGCGCTGCTGCAGAACGGCCTGGAGTACGCGCATCAAATGCTAACTGCTCTGAACGAGTGGCTCGACATCCACGGCTATGTCTCAGTCGAGGAAATGTGCGGAAGCATGAGTTACTGCGCCGTTCCCGATCCGACGACCTATAAGCGAGGCGACGCAGTGGCCGCGTTTCGGCCCTATGACGTGTAGCGGCGAAGACGTCGAATCCCGGTTTCGGTAACTTCTAGAGCGAATTCCGTTCCAATCGAATCGGAATTCGCTCTAGTCTTCTTTTAATGGTCGCATTTTCTGCGGCGAACCGGCCCCCACTTCGCCGGAAAATGCTCTAATTGGAGACCGAGGCATCCTGAGCATTGACCTCTCAGGCTTCAGCTAAGGCTGCCTTTCCCGCCGCGAGTCAAAGGAACAGCAGGATTTCGTGTTCACCCTCGATCCGGTGAAAGGCCTGAAACAGGTTGCGTGTGCTTTGGAACGACTAGAGCGAATTCCGTTCCAATCGAAACGGAATTTGCTCTAGTTTTTTTTAGTGGTCGCATTTTCTGCGGCGAACCGGCTCCCACTTCGCCGGAAAATGCTCTAGCCCCGGTAGCGCAGTGCATTGACGAACAGCGCAAAGGCGGCCGATGGCTGGCGGCGGCTCGGGTAGTAGAGGTGATAGCCCGAATACGGTAGGCACCAATCCTCAAGCACCCGCATGAGGCGACCCTTGGCGAGATGGGGCCGCGCAAGGCCTTCCGACACGTAGGCCAGGCCAAAGCCGGCGAGCGCCGCATTGAGCATCTGGTTGGTGCCGTTGAAGATGAGCTGGCCCTCGACGCGTACCTTGAGTTCTCTGCCGGCTTTTTCGAACTCCCAGGCGTACAGCCCGCCGTGCGTCGACAGACGCAGATTGATGCAGTCGTGACCGATCAGGTCCTGCGGCTTCTTCGGTTCTGACCGCTTCCGGAAATACGACGGCGTCCCGACGACCGCCATCCGTATGTCGGGGCCGATACGCACGGCGATCATGTCCTTCGCCACTTGCTCGCCGACCCGCACACCGGCGTCGTAACGTTGCGCCACAATGTCGGTCAGGCCGTTGTCGATGATGGTCTCGACCTTGATATCCGGATACTGCCGCAGGAACTTTGCAAGTTTCGGCCAAAGGATCGTGTCGACAGCATACTCGGTGGCCGTGATCCGAATGGTTCCGGCAGGCTTCTCGCGAAGTTCACTCAGGGCCGCAAGCTGGGCCTCAATCTCCTCAAACCGCGGGCCCGCGGTTTGAAGCAGGCGTTCGCCCGCTTCCGTCGGCGACACGCTGCGCGTGGTGCGCGTCAGGAGGCGAACCCCAAGCCGTTCTTCGAGCCCACGGATGGTGTGACTGAGCGCCGACTGCGAAACACCGAGCTTAGCCGCCGCTCTGGTGAAGCTCTGCTCCCTCGCCACCGCGAGGAAGGCAAGGAGGTCGTTGACGTTTTCGCGGAGCATTCATGAGTCCCTCTCATAGGTCCATGCGAATTCTACCATCTAATTCGCATGCGGTAGCGCCCTTAGATTTGCGAGCGACGGCGGTCGACGAGACTGGCCCATTAATCGAAGAGAGCGCGCCATGATCCCACGCAGACGCATTCTTGCCGCCACGTCCCCGCTGGGCTGGCGGCAACTGGTCATCGCTGTAGCTTTGTTGGCGGCAGGTGTTGCCGGGGGCTGGGCGACCTCAGCGACCTGCGCAGCCGCCGCCAATAAGGCAGCTGCCACACGCATGAGCAACGTGACCGATCGAGACATGAAGCAGATGCTGGTCGGCTCATATGCTGTCACGGGTACCGACCCGGACGGCCGGGGTTACAGCGGCACCGGCATCGTCGACATCTCCATGGCGCCGTCCGGCGCATTGGAACTCGATTGGGACAACGGTAGACGGGTCGGAATCGGCCAGTTGTTGAACAACGTCCTTATGGTCGCCAGCACAACCAAGGCTGGAACTGTCATCATGACGATGAATGTCAACCCTGGTGGCACGCTTTCCGGCCAATGGTCGCGGAGGAGGGAACGGGGTTACGAAGGAACCGCGCACTGGACAAGAATCTAACAGGGGCACATCGCCATTTAGGAATCGCTGAACGGCAAAACATCGACTGGATGGAGCGCATCAGCGACGAGCGGAGAAGAGACATACAGAAGCGCAAACTTGGAAGCAGTAACTTGGAGGTTTCGGCCATCGGGCTCGGCTGTATGGGATTGAGCTTCGGCTACGGTCCGGCAGTCGATCAGCGGCAGGGGATTTCGCTGATCCGGTCGGCCGTCGAGCGCGGCGTAACGTTTTTCGACACCGCGGAAGTCTACGGCCCGTTCACGAACGAGGAGCTCGTGGGCGAAGCTCTTGCACCCTTTCGCGAGCAGGTCGTGATCGCAACCAAATTCGGCTTCGATCTCGATCCGGCCACGGGCAAGCAGCGAGGCTTGGATAGTCGGCCAGACCACATCAAGCAGGTTGCTGACGCTTCGCTCAAGCGGCTCAAGACCGATCGCATCGATCTCTTCTATCAGCATCGCGTCGATCCAAACGTGCCGATCGATGACGTGGCGGGAGCAGTGAAGGACCTTATCCGCGAAGGCAAGGTGAAGCATTTCGGCCTTTCCGAGCCGGGCGTCCAAACGATCCGTCGTGCGCACGCAGTTCAGCCGGTCACGGCGGTTCAGAGCGAATATTCCCTGTGGTGGCGGCAGCCCGAGGAGGAGGTGCTGCCGACGCTTGAGGAACTCGGGATCGGCTTCGTCCCCTTCAGCCCGCTGGGCAAGGGCTTCCTCACGGGCGCCATCAACGAGAAGACGACGTTCGAAACCACCGATTTCCGCAACATCGTTCCCCGCTTCACGCCGGAGGCGCGCAAGGCGAACCGGGCCGTGGTCGATGTGATTGGCGAAATCGCAACCCGGAAACAGGCGACGCCTGCTCAGATCGCGATCGCTTGGCTGCTTGCTCAGAAGCCGTGGATCGTTCCGATCCCAGGCAC
>Ga0315534_1001482_pt1 | contig 16169 bp, 13 predicted proteins | sample SalMarSW160240MG_FD_203094 | JGI IMG/M metagenome (GOLD analysis project Ga0315534, IMG submission 203094) | Salt marsh sediment microbial communities from the Plum Island Ecosystem LTER, Massachusetts, United States - Salt Marsh Sediment SW1602-40 ... | reverse complement strand
TAGCTGCTCGCCGCGCCGATGTGCGACCATCGGGGGCGGATTCGAAAGGAGTTTTCCGATGCAAGACGCGCCGGCCGACCGGGTGAGCTACCGCACCTGTCCCCTCTGTGAAGCGACCTGCGGCCTTGAGATCACGGTGCGGGCAGGCCGCGTGGCGAAGGTCCGGGGCGACCGCGAGGACGTCTTCAGTCGCGGCTATCTGTGCCCCAAGGGAGCGGCCCTCGGCGAACTCCACCATGACCCCGACCGCCTGCGGAGCCCGCGTATCCGAGACGGCGAGGGCTTTCGCGAAGCCTCCTGGGAGGAAGCTTTCGAGCGGGTGGAGGCGGGCCTCGCGCCGCTCCTGGGCGCTGGCAACCGGGACGCCTTGGGCATCTACCTGGGCAACCCCAACGTCCACAACCTGGCCGGTGGCCTCTATGTTCGACCGCTGTTGAAGGCTCTCGGGAGTCGCAATCTCTTCACGGCCTCGACCGTCGATCAAATGCCCAAGGAGCTCATCAGCGGGTTGCTGTTTGGGAATCCCGGAGCGCTCCCCGTCCCGGACGTCGACCGTTGCGACTTCCTCTTGATGTTGGGAGCGAACCCCTGGGAATCAAACGGGAGTCTTTGGACGGCGCCCGATCTTCCGGGTCGTCTGCGCGCGCTGCGGGAGCGGGGCGGGAGGCTCGTCGTGATCGATCCTCGCCGGACCCGCACCGCACAACACGCCGATGAGCATCATCCGATTCGGCCCGGGACCGATGCACTCTGGCTGCTCGCGCTGGCGCAGGTGCTGCTCGAAGAGGGTCGCGCCGCACCCGGGCGGCTCGCCGCTTTCACCGCCGGGCTCGAAGCCACGCCGGCGCTGCTGGCTCCCTATACGCCCGAGGCGGTGGCCCCGCGCTGCGGCATCGATGCCAACACGACTCGACGCTTGGCCCGGGAGTTGGCTGCGGCGGGGGCGGCAGCGGTCTACGGCCGCATCGGAGTTCACGCGCAGCGCTTTGGAACCTTGGCGGCGTGGGCGACGGAGCTTCTGAACCTGCTCACCGGCAACCTCGACCGGGCCGGCGGAGTGATGTTTCCCCGGGCGGCGCATGCGCGGCTCCGGGCCGAGGCTCCCGGCGGACGCGGCTTTCGGACCGGTCGTTGGCGTTCACGGGTCCGCGGGCTTCCCGAGGTCCGCAGCGAATTTCCCGTCGCCACGCTGGCGGACGAAATCGAGACACCGGGCGAAGGCCAGCTCCGCGCGCTCCTGACGGTGGGTGGCAACCCGGTGCTGTCGACGCCCAATGGAGCACGCCTCGATCGTGCCCTGGGCTCGCTCGAATTCATGGTGAGCGTCGACCTCTACCTGAACGAGACCACGCGTCACGCCCATGTGATTCTGCCGCCACCTTCCCCCCTGGAACGCAGCCACTACGACCTCACCTTCTACCGGGCCGCCGTTCGCCACGTCGCCAACTACTCCGAGGCGATTTTTCCAGCGGCGGGACCCAGCGAGGCGGAGATCCTCGCGCGGCTCGCGCTGATCGCGGCGGGCAAGGGGGCCGGGGCCGACCCGGCGGCAGTCGACGACGAAGTGTTGGGAGGCTTCATCGAGAGCGAGGTGGCGAATCCCCACTCGCCGATCGCAGGTCGCGACCCCGCGCCGATCCGGGCGCTGCTGGAAGGTGAGACTCCGTGCGATCAGATCGTGGATTTTCTATTGCGCACAGGGCCTTATGGTGAGGGTTTTGGAGTTGATACAGAGGGCTTGTCGCTCGCCGCCTTGCGCGCGCGACCCCACGGCGTCGATCTTGGGCCACTGGGCTCGCGGCTTCCAGGGCTTCTCGAAACTCGCAGTGGCAAGATCGAGTTGCTTCCCGAGGCGGTGACGCGCGATCTCGAGCGGTTGCGCGCCGAGCTCGATGCGCCTGCCCCCGCGAACGACCTTATTCTCATCGGTCGCCGGGATTTGCGGTCCAACAACTCCTGGATGCACAACCTGCCGTCGCTTATGAGCGGGCGCGAGCGCTGCACCCTGCGGATGCATCCCCAGGACGCGGGGAGGCTCGAACTGAGCGACGGCACTCGCGTTCGCATCCGGTCCCGGGTGGCGGAGCTGGAAGTGAGCCTCGAACTGACCGACGCGATTGCGCCGGGCGTCGTGAGCTTGCCCCACGGCTATGGCCATGACTTCGCGGGAGCGCAGCTCGCGGTGGCCCGGTCCCACTGCGGGGTCAGCGCCAACCACCTGACGGAGGGGGAAATGGACGAACCCTCCGGCAACGCGGTGCTGAACGGCGTGCCCGTGACCGTGCAAGCGGCGTAGGCGTCAGCTGCCCCAGCGATCCCAGAAGGTGATTTCGCTCACTGGCGGCCGCTCCGCGGGTTTGAAGTCAGTGCCCTTGGTGTAGGCCACCGGAATCAGTGCGGCTTGGGTCACGTCCCCAGGGATTCCCAGCAGCTCTGCTGCCTCTTTCTCGTAGACCAGATGCAGCGTGGTCCACACCGAGCCCAGGCCTCGACTGCGGAGCGCCAGTTGGAAGCTCCAGATGGCGGGGCAGATCGAGCCCCAATACCCGGCTTCGTAGGCCATGCTCTCGTGAGAAGGGCGCCCTTCCATACACGGGATCACGTGGGCCGGGACCTCCGCCAAGCGGTCGACCAGATACAGCGCCGATTCGAAGACCCGGTGATCCTGGCTCCCGGGTTTCGCATCCTTCACGGCTTGCGAGAGATACGCCTCGCCGCCCCGCCGGTACAGGTCCGCCAGCTGCTTGCGTTTGTCGGCGTCGGTGACGACGAGCCAGCGCCAGCCCTGGCGGTTCGAGCCGGTGGGCGCCTGGGTGGCGAGCTGCAGACAGTCGAGGATGACCTGGCGTTCCACCGGACGCTTGAGATCGAGACGCTTGCGAACCGCACGCGTGGTGGCGAGGAGCGTGTCGGTCTGTTGAAGGTCGAACTGCATCGACTTGGTCCTCCGGTTGGGCCGCCCACTCTACCGCAGACAGCTCGGCCGGGGCGGCGGTAGACTGGTGTCGCCCCCGCCGCGCCGGCGGCCACCGACCTGACGAATCGAACCGAGGAGCCCCCCTTGTCTCCCCGCCGCCCAGCCGCGCCCTGGTGGCACATCCTTTCCGATGAGGCGCTTCTCGGCGTCCGTCTCTGCGACCTCGGCTTGCGGATCGAGGCCTCGCCCCTCGCGCCGCGCGTTGCCCGGCTCCACGACGAGCTCGCGCGGGCGGGCCTCCGCGCGCGGCCCCACGTTTGGTTCTCCACGGATTGGTTCACACCCCACGGCGTCGCGGGCTTTGCGGTTCCCTTCTATCTGGCTCACCCGCGGCTCCTCCGGCTCGAGCGGCGCTTCGGGCAGGAGGTCGAGGGCACGAGTGAGCGGGATTGCTTGAAGCTCTTGCGCCACGAGGCCGGGCATGCCGTCGACAACGCCTACCAGCTTCACCGACGGGCGAGCTGGCGCGAGCATTTCGGGCCCTTCGGAACCCCATACCGCGTCCGTTACCGGGCGCGGCCTCGCGATCCGGCCTATGTGACACACCTCGAGGGCTGGTATGCGCAGAGCCATCCGGGTGAAGATTTCGCCGAGACCTTCGCGGTCTGGCTGACGCCGCATTCTGGATGGCGGCGGCGCTACGCGGCGACCCCGGCGTTGCGCAAGCTGTTGTACGTGAACGCGCTGATGCACGAAGTCGGCCCCCAGACGCGGTGCTGCCGCCTTCGCGAGCACACCGACTCGCTCGCCAAACTTCGCTACACGCTCGCCGATCACTATCGCCGGCGGCGCGCGCGCTACACGGCAGCGCGGGCCGGGGGGCGCGGCACGACGCGTCTTCCCGGTGGCGGGCGAGGGCGGGGGGAGACGCGGGAGTTCTATCGTTGAGGCGCCTGCGCGTCCTGATTCTCACCCACCAGGACCTGATCCCCCCCGTCGAGCTCGAACGGCTCCCCGAACGCGAAGCGCAGCACTACCAGAAGGAATACGACGTCGCGCAAGCCCTGCGCAGCTTGGGTCACGACGTCCAGTTCCTCGGCGTCTCCCACGCCCTCGATCCGATTCGCCAGCACATCGAAGGCTGGCAGCCGCACATCGTCTTCAACTTGTTGATGGAGTTCCAAGATGTCGCGGTATACCAGGCCTACATCGCGAGCTACTTGGAGCTACTCCGCGTCGCCGAGGCGGGCTGCAACCCTCGCGGCCTGCTGCTCGCCCGCGACAAGGCGCTGGCCAAGAAGATCCTCCGCTATCACCGGATTCCAACACCGGCGTTTCGCGTCTACGCAAGCGGTCGGTCGCTCCGACCCCGCGCCGGTCTGCGCTTCCCACAGATCGTGAAATCACTCGAGGAGGAAGCTTCGCTCGGCATCGCCCAGGCCTCGGTCGTCACGGATTTCGAGCACCTCGCCGAGCGCGTGCGCTTCATCCACCGCCGGCTTGGGACGGATGCCCTCGCCGAAGAATACATCGCGGGCCGCGAACTCACCGTCGGCGTCCTGGGCAACCAACGCCTGACAACCTTCCCGATTTGGGAGATGTTCTTTGAGCGTCTGCCCGAAGGGAATGAGCCGATCGCCACCGCGCGCGCGAAGTGGGATCCGAGCTATCAGCAGCGGATCGGGATTGAGACGGGACCGGCGCGCGCGTTGCCCGAAGCGGTGGTCAGGCAGGCGACCCGCCTCGCCCGGCGCGTGTTTCGGGCGCTCGGGCTTTCGGGCTACGCCCGCGTCGATCTGCGTCTGGCCGACGACGGGCGACTCTTCGTCCTCGAAGCCAATCCGAATCCCGACCTGCGTCGCGAGGAGGATTTTGCGGCCTCGGCGGCGGCGGCCGGGCTCTCCTATCCTGTTCTGATTCAACGCATCCTCAATCTCGGCCTGCGCTACCCGACCGCGTGGAAACGGGGCGCCGCGAGCTGAGATACCCCGGGGCATCAGCGAGGCGTTCATGACGCGACCCTATCGGATCTATGGAAGCGAGTTCTCGCCCTATTCGGTCAAGGTTCGTTCCGGATTTCGCTACAAGCGGCTACCGCACGAATGGATTGTCCGCAGCAGTCGCTGCGAGGAGGAGTTCGCGAAGCATGCGCGACTCCCCCTCGTGCCGCTGGTTGTAACGCCTGAGGGCGAGGCCTGGCAGGACTCGACGCCGATCCTCGAAAAGCTCGAAGCCCTCGCCCCCGAACCCCCGTTTCATCCCGAAGACCTCGCCCTGGCATTTGTTTCGGCGTTGATCGAGGAGTACGCCGACGAGTGGGTCAACAAGCCCATGTTTCACCATCGCTGGTGGCGCGATCCCGATCGGCTGGTCACTTCCGAACGCCTCGCGCTCTCAATCGCCCCCGACGCGGATGGCCCGGAAGTAGCGCGGGCCGCGGCCGGAATTCGCGAGCGTATGGTCGGCCGGCTGCATTTCGTGGGTTCCAGCGAGTTCAACCAACCCGTGATCGAGGCCTCGTACGCGCGCCTCGTGGATCTCCTTGAGGAGCATCTGCGTGCGCGGCGCTTTTTGTTCGGCGGGCGGCCGGTCTTCGCTGATTTTGGCCTCGGCCATCAACTCTACGAATGCGGCCTCGACGTGACCTCCGGTGCCTTGCTGCGCGAGCGCGGGCCGGATGTGCTGGCGTGGGTCGAGCGGGTCCTCGATCCGCGCCCGGGCGGTTCGCTCGAGAGCTGGGCTGACCTTCGACCCACCCTCGCACCGCTGTTGCGGGACGAGATCGCCGGCCACTTCTTGCCCTGGTCGCTAGCCAATGCGGGGGCGCTCGCCACCGGGGAGGCGGAATTCGAGGTCCAACTCGCCGGCGGGCCGTTTCGCCAGGCGCCCCAGAAGTACCACGCGCGATCGCTCGCGGCGCTCCGCGCCCGCTACGACGCAGTGGGCGATCACGGCGCCCTCGATCCGCTTCTTCAGGAGACCGGCTGCCTCGCGTCGCTCCGCGCCGCTCCGGCCTCTTGAGCGGACGCCGTGGCGCCTCGCCGGCTACGCCTCGAATTGCCCGTGGCGCCCCGCACCTTCCTTGAAGCGGGTGGCGCCGGCGGCGGTTTCGCCAGCGTGGATGGATTCCATCCCGATGCGCAACTCGTTTTGAAGCGCAGACCCGAGCGGCATGCTCCATTGCTCGTAGGCGGAGCGCCGATCGCCCCGCAGGCAGGTCTGTGGAAACTTTGCCAGCTGCCGCGCGAGCTCCAGGCTCTGCGCCAGCGCCGCACCCGGCGCGACCAGGCGGTTGGCGAGGCCCATCCGCAGCGCCTCTTCCCCGCTCACGCCGCGTCCGGTCAGGATGAGATCCATGGCGTGGCTGTGGCCGATCAGGCGCGGCAAACGGATCGTGCCGCCATCGACGAGCGGTACACCCCAGCGTCGGCAGAAGACTCCGAACACCGCGTCGCGGGCGGCGACGCGAAGGTCACACCAGAGCGCGAGTTCCAGGCCGCCAGCCACGGCGTACCCTTCGACGGCTGCGATCGTGGGTTTTGAGAGCAACATGCGGCTCGGCCCGATCGGACCGTCGCCGTCCGGCGTCACGCGATTGCCGCGTCCCTCGGAGAAGGCCTTCAAATCGGCGCCGGCACAAAAACAATCCCCGGCGCCGGTCAGCACCGCGACGCTGCGCTCGGGATCGGCCTCGAAACGGCGCGCGGCCCCGGCCAGCTCCTCGGCGGTAGCGCGGTCGATCGCGTTGCGTACCTCGGGGCGGTTCAGGGTGATGACCGCGATCGGCCCGTCGCACTCGTAGGACACGCGACTCATGCTCCCTCCTCGGTCTGGAGGGCGTGCGCCCGCTCGAACCATCTCCGGTAGACGGCTTGCGGTTGCGCGCCCATGACGACAAACTCGTGGGTGGCCAGTCGCACCGCCGGAACGCCGGTCGCGCCGCAGTCGACGGCTTCCCGGTGCTCGCTCTCGACGCGGTCGGTCCAGCGCCCGCGTTCCTCAAACCCCCGCTCCGGCAGCGCGAGGTCGCGCCACAACTCGCGCAGCGTCGTCTCGCTACTGATGTCGCGGTTCTCGGCGAAATACGCTCGGAACAGGCGCACGCGTATTGACGCGCCGGGCTCCTCCCCCAGCGCTTGCGCGGCTTTGGCGACCAGGTGCGCCGGGAGGCTGTGAGTGGGCGGACTCTCCTGACTCGCCCACACGCGAAATGTTGCACGCGGTTCGTCCGCTCCCACTCGCCGCCAGCTCTCGGTGTAGGCGCGAAATTTTTCGAGGTCGCGGCCCGGGCGCGCGACGGGGCGCAACAAGAAGCTTCGCCACGCGAGCTCAAGACGGAAGGGCAGCTCGGCTCGCACGGCCTCGAGTTTGGTGTACGCGTTGTAACACCAGGGGCAGAGAAAATCCGAATACACGACTGCGGCGACCGTTTGCATGGTCTTCCCGTCCCGCATCCCTCTTACCGGAGCGCCGGCAGCACTTCGCGGCTCATCAGTTCGAGGTGCTCGTCAAACCACTCGCGGGGGAGGCCCGGAGGCGCGCCAAAACTCAAGAAGCGGTTGACGCGCTGTTCGGAGACGTAGGATCGGATGCACTCGATGCCCGCTCCGGGCTCCACCACCGAGAAGCCCGGGAAGAGGCCACCTTCACGGGCCTCGGACATTCCCAACGTCTGGTACCAATCTCGGTACACTTCGAGTTGATAGGCAAAATGCTCGCGGGCCTCGATTTGCCTCCGCTCGGGGTCTAGGGCCACAAAGAGACCGGGGATCCCGCCCGCCACACCGAAGTGCTCGGGCTGACGACCGACCCTTTCGGCACTCCGCAGGCAGAGCTCCACGTGTTCTGCCAGCGGGCCGAAGCCGATCCAACCGTCGGCCAGGGCGCCCGCACGCCGCGCAGCAGCAGCGGAGCTTCCGCCCATCCAGATCGGAAGCGGGGACTGCACCGGTCGGGGGTGCAATTCGACGTCGGAGTACGTGAAGAAGCGTCCGCGAAAAGCGAGGCGCTCACCGGCGAACAGACGCCGCAGGACTTCCACAGCCTCCTCGACCCGCTCGCCGCGTTCTTGAAGCGAGGCATTCCCGCGCTCGCCCGCTTCGCGAGGTCCCAGGCCGATACCGAGGTCGAACCGACCCGTCGACAGCACGTCGAGCGTGGCCGCGTCCTCGGCCACGCGAACGGGATTGAGAAGGGGTAGCGGGAGGACGCCGGTGCCGATGCGAATGTGCTCGGTGCGCGCCGCCACGGCGGCGGCGAGCGGGAGTGCCGCGGCGGCTTGTCCATCGCGCGCGAAGACCTGCTCGCAGAGCCAAACTTCGTCCCAGCCCAACGCTTCTGCGCGCTCGACCTGGTCGAGCAGTGCGCCAAAGAGGGCGACCGGGTCGCGGCGCCACCGCGAAGGGTTGCGCGCGTCGATCCACAGCCCGAAGCGCAGCGGTTCGTTCACGAAGGACGGCCTCCGGAATGGACCCCCTCCAGCGCGCTTTGCCAGGCTCGCAGCTCTTGGCGCAGCGCCTCTTTGGTGTTGCGACTGGGATCGTCGAGGACGCTGTCCAACAAATGCTCGAGGGCCGCACCGACGGCGCGGCCCGAGGCGATCCCCATGAGCTCCATGACCTCGTTTCCGTCGAGGGCGAGATCGCGGCGGCGCAGCGCGACGTGCGGTCGACGTGTCACCCGTTCGACCAGCGCCTGAATCGTGGCGAGTCGCGCGTGCGCGGCCGTCACGTCTTCGCCGGCTTCGTGCGCCACTGCGAGCTCGGCCTCCCGGAGTCGGATCAGGTCCCGAACCGTCTCTTCCCCGGCCCGCGACACGAGCCGCCGCGCGCCGGCCTCGCCACGCGGCGGCTCACCGTCGATCGGATGGCGCGCCACGCGCCGGGCGACCTGGGCGATCACCCGCTCAGAGAAGCGCAGTGGGCCGAGCACCGCTTGGGGGTCGGTCCCGCGCAACCAGGCGGCCAGGCGCAAAACGAGGTTCGGGGGCAAACGTTCCAGCAGCGGCCCGGCGTCGGCGCGGATCGCTGGCGCCAGCTGCGCCTCGAGGCCACTCTCACGCAACCAGGCCATGCCGCGTCGAGCGCGCGGTGTCAAGAGGATCCCCTCGATTTCATGGCGCACGCGCTCTACGGCGAGGGTGGGCAGGAGCGGCGCTGCCCAGCCCATCGCGTCCAGCAGTCCCGGCGCCGCCTCGAGCTGGAGGGAGGCGCCGAAACGTGCGGCGCGCAGCGCGCGCAGGGGATCTTCTTCGAAGCGCGCTTCGGCGTTGCCCACGGCACGCAGCACCCCCTTGCGCAAGTCGTCTACACCGCCGTGCGGGTCGATCAGCTTCGCTTGTGCGGGATCCCATGCGATAGCGTTGAGTGTGAAATCGCGATGGGCGAGGTCGTCTTCTAGCGAGCCATCCCCGCGGAAATGGGTCACGTCGATCGGGCCCGCCGCGCTCGGAACCATCACCGTTCCGTGGCGCAGCCCGATCGGGATCGCGGTGGGAAACAGGTCGAGTGTCACTTCGGTTGGGGCGGACGTGGCGATGTCGAAATCGTCGACCATTGCGCCCCGCAGTGCATCGCGTACGCAGCCTCCCACCAGGACAGCCGCGTACCCTGCGCACTGCAAGCGTTCCACCACCGCCAGGACCGCAGCGGGAAAGTTCAGCCCCCGTCCTCCTCCGAGCGGCCGCCTGGTGGACCGGATTCGAGGGCCAGCGACACCGAATTGATGCAGTAGCGCAGACCGGTCGGGGCCGGACCATCGGGGAAGATGTGCCCCAAATGGGCGTCACAGCCCGCGCACAAGACCTCGGTTCGCACCATCCCATAGCTCCGGTCCGTCTCCGTCCGCACGGCGGTGGGCTCCGTCGGGCTCGTGAAGCTCGGCCATCCGGTTCCCGAATCAAACTTCGTTTCAGAAGAGAACAAGGGCGCGTGGCAGCACACGCATCGGTAGACGCCGTCTTCCTTGCAATCCCAGTAGGCTCCCGAAAACGCCTGTTCCGTTCCCCTTGCCCGGCATACCGCATATTGCTCCGGGGTGAGTTCGCGTTCCCACTCGTCGTCGCTCTTCTTGGCCCGCTTGGCCATCTCGACTCCTCTCTGGGGGTTTTGGCCCTCGGCTCTAGCTCTCTTCGAGCTCGATATTCGTATGGGGACCTGCTCGTCTCCCGCACAACTTAGTCCATATCCCCGAGCGAGGATGCCGCCGCAACAGCAGCTTTGGCCAACGAGAGTCGGTAACCTCGCACCGTTCCCCCTAGCCGGCTCCGATCGAGGCCATGCATGAGCAAAGCACAAGACCCCTTTGCCCTGACGGCTGATCCGGGGCTCTACGTCCCCCGCGACGCGACGGAACGCGCCCTCCAGTCGTTGACGGAGGCGGCCCTCGAACGGCAGGGAAACGCGCTGCTGCGCGGTCCGACCGGCATGGGAAAGTCGCTGCTGCTCCGGGTGCTCGCGCGCCAGGCGGAGTCCCACCTCAACTGCGTCCATGTTCCGGTGCCCACGCTCGACCCCGAGGGCCTCACCACCTGGATCGCCTCGCGCCTACCGCGCTCGGCGGATGCATCTGGCGTCGAAGTGTTGCTTCATGCGGCGCGCCAACGGGGCATCCTGCTTCTGGTGGAAGACGCCGAGAACCTGCCCGAGGAGAGCGCGAGAGCGCTCGCCGAACTGTACCTCGCCTCGGACCGCGCGATCCGTTGCGTGTTCACTTCGAGCGCCGAGGAGGCGCCGTCGGCGCTCGTCGAAGCGTTCGACACCGGGCTCGTGCAGGTCGTGCTCGACGAACCGATGAGCCGGGCGGAAACCGCCGACTACGTGGCGCAGCGCCTGGCGGGGGCCGGAGTCCCCGCATCGGTTGCGGAACGCTTCGATGCCCGGGTCATCGATCAAATTCATGCTGCCACGGGTGGGACCCCCGCCAGAATCAACCACGCCGCACGCGAGTGCATGGCGGCAGCCGCCAAGCCGCTGTCCGCGCCGGCTCATGCGGCGGCCCCTGTCCAGGCTGCGCTCTGGCAAGACCCCTTCCCCGAGACAGAGGCGCCTGCGCCGCGCCCTGTTCCGCGGCGGCGGCGCCCGCGGCGTCATGCACCCCGGGCGCAGCGCAGGGGGCGGCGTCGCGGTTGGGGACTGGCGTTGTTGGCGGGGGCCGCAACCTTTGGCATCGGTCTGATCCTGGGTCCCTGGTTGCGCGGGCCACTTCCGGGTTCGCTGACAGAAGCCCCGCGCAGGACCCCGCCGGTGCCGGCGGTCGGGGAGCGGAGCGAGAATCGGCCGCCCTTGCGGCCGACTGTCGACGCACCCGACGCTCCCGCACCGAGCGGGGCGTTGGCACCGGTTGCCGAGGTCGCCGCGGCGCCGGCACCGCCCGTCGCCGAGCCTGGTCGGGTCTCATTCCCTGCCGAGCCCGAGCCGCCGCCTGTCACGCAGCGCCAGCTTGAGACCGAGCGGAGCGAGGCGTACGCGAGCGCGGCTCGCGCCGTCGCTCCGAGCGCGCCGGCGTCGCCGGCGACTGCAGAAGCGCCGAGCGTGCCACCGGAGCCCGAGCCGGCTCCGGAGGCGCCGAAGATTGCGCGGCCCGCCCCAACGCCGCCCCAGCGCGCGACCACCGCACCGCCGCCCGAGGGCAAAGCGACAGCGATCATCGGTCCCCGGGCAGTGGCTGGCGCGCATCCGCCGTTCGAGCGCGTGCCGTCGACGCCGCAAGAAACCAGCCGCTTCCTACGCGGCGAAACGACGACATCCGGCCCGGAGGCGGCCCTCGTCCTGCGCTCCGACACCCCGGCGGCGATCGAAATCGACGGTCGCAGCGTCGGAAGCACCCCGCTCCGCGTTGCCGGCTTGCGCCCCGGGACGCATCGCTTGATCGTGCGGTTCGTCGACGGGGTGACCATGAGCCGCACCCTCGAGCTCGAGGCTGGCGACCGCGATATCACCCTATACGGGCCCGTCCGTCGCCCACCGCCCGCGGCAGCTCCGGCGTCGCCTTGATTCGGCCAACGCCGCTAGGCCGTCGGCTGAATCCGGACTCCCACCCGGCGCCGCTGCCTCGCTGGGACGAGCGGCCGTATGGGAAGCTGAGGGCTTCCGAGTACCGCCACGCGCAGATCGGCCCCCGAAACTAGAGGCCGTTGTCGCCGCCCGCCGTGGCGGCGCGCCCGGCGCCCGAGACTGCGAATACCAGAGCCGGCAGCACCAGCAGGTCGGCCAGCATCGCCAGCAGGATCGCAAGGCTCGAGACGATCCCGAAACTCGCGACGCTGGCCCAGGGGGAGACCGAAAGTGCGGCGAACCCGGCGGCGAGCGCCAGCGACGTGCTTACGAGCGGCTGCCCCACGTCCTCGACGGCTCGGCCGATTGCGCGCGCTGCAGGGATCCCTTCGCGACGCAGCCGCCCGAAGCGGTCGAGGATGTGGATGGTGTCGTCGACGGCGATACCAAGCACGACTGCTGCCACCATGGCGCTCCCGATGTCGAGCGGGAGATCGACGAGACCCATGATCCCAACGGTGACCACGACCGGCAGCAGGTTGGGGAGCAGCGCCAGGAGTGCCCAGCGGAGGGAGCCGAGGTAGATGGTCAGGAGGATTCCCACCGCCAGACCGGCCGCGGCGAAGCTGCGCAGCTGGGTGGTCCGGATCGCGTCGATCATGTCGCTCGTCACGGCGAAGGGCCCGGTGGCCTCGGCCGACCAGCCCACCGGTAGCCCCGTGTCGAGCGCGGCGCGCACCGCATTCATCACCCGCCGCATCTGGTCCTGCGGGAGCTTCTCCGCGCCGATCGAGAGGCGAACGTGACGCCTGTCGCGAGAAAGCCACTCACCGAGAGCGTCGCCGTCGGCGGATGCAGCGGCCGCGAACGCAGGCCAGTCGCTCCGGTCAAAGAGCGAGCGGCCCGGGTCGAGCGACTCGATGCGTGCCAGGTCCGCCTCGATCCGGCGGACCGCATCTGCGGTCTTGTCCGACGCCCACTCGGCACCCGGCGCAAGAACGAGATCGATCTCCAGCGTGTCCGGCTTGCGCAGGTGGTCACGCACGAAGTGCGACCAGCGCACCACCTGGCTGTCCTTGCCGTACAGCTCTTCGAAGCTCGAGTCCACGCGCAGCGACGTCATCCCCAGCGCACCTGCCAGCCCGAGCACGGCCGAGACGACCAGGATGGGGCGCCAGCGGACCTCCGCGAAGAGTGCGAGCCGCCCCAGCGCGCGCTCCCATGCCGCCGTCGTGCGCGGTACGTGGATGCTCTCCGCGGAGAGGTGCAGCAGGAGCAGGGGCAGGAGCGAGAACGAAAGCACGAGGGCCGCCATCACACCGACTGCTGCGACGATGCCGTAGCGCGCAAAGCTCTCAAGGTCGGCCGTCGCGAAGGAGATGAAGCCCGCGGCCGTCGTAACCGAAGTCATGAGGCACGGGGTGGCGACGTCGCGCAGCGCCCGCTCGAGCGCAGCGCGGCGCTCGGGGTGGCTTGTCGCTCGCGGCCTCGCCAGGTGCCGGACGTAGCCCGAGATCAGGTGGATCCCGTCGCAGACTCCGATCACGAGCACCAGTGGCGCGAGCGTCTGTGTGAGGCTGTTCTGCGGCCATCCGAGCCACGCGAGCGTGCCCAGGGTCCAAAGCACCGCCACCCCCACGGTCGCCAACGACGCGGCCACCACCGCGAGCGTGCGGAAGAGGGCGAAGAGGGACGCCCCCACGAGGGCCACCATCACCGGGATAAGTCGGGCTGTCGCATCCTGGAGCTCCTGCCCGGCGACGACGAATTCGACCGGACCGCCGACCCGATGAAAGCGAAAGCCCTCCCGCTCGAACGGCGCGAGAGCGTCGTCCAGCGCAGCGTAGGCCCGTACCGCGGTGTCGCTTGAGGAGTCGGGCAGTTCCGCGACGATGGCCCCCACGCGCCCGTCCGCCGACACGAGCTGGCCGATGAACCAGGGATCGGAGGCGACTGTCGAGACCGGCTCGGCCGCGTCGATCGCGCCACGCTCGAGGCCAATCCGATGGTGTGGGGTGATCCCGCCCGGACCGGAGACGGGGAGCAGCGCGTCGGCGGGACTCAGGACCCGGCGCACGGCGGGACTCGCGGCCAGCGCATCTGCGACACCTCGAGTCATATCCAGCACCGGGCGGTCGATGGCCGTCTCGCAGACGGGGCTCTCGTCACAGCTGAAAACGGCGGCGAGGGTGAGGCCGGATTGGAAGTGCGCGAGAAAACGGTCAAGGCGCTCCACTGCCGGATGCCGGGGGCCCAAGAACGCGCGGAAGCCGACATCCGTCTGCAGGCGCGGGAGACCCACGGCGAAGAACGCAGTTGCCAGCGCTAGGGCGAGCCACGCGAGGCGCGGGTGACGCAGCGCGAGCAGACTCACGATGCACTCGAGAAGCGGACGGCGAGCGCGCGGAGGGCGCGGTCCGCCGCAGCGCCCCGGGCATCCACCGCGACGAAGCGATCGGGACGCACGAGAAGCAGGCGCTCGCGCGTATCGCCGAGCCACTCTGCGAGCACGCCCTCCACGTCCTCGACGCAGAGGGCATCGCCCTGGGAGCTGCTCCCTCCGATTCGAATCCGCCGGGTTCCCAGGCGTTCGAGGAAGTGGTTCGCTCCGGCTCCGAGGGGTGGGCCCGGGCCGAACCCGATCGCCGCGAAGCCGGAGCCGAGCACCGCATCGAGGGGTACGCGACGGCCGTCGGGGCCGCACACGTCGGGTTGGAGCAGCATGGCGCCGCGCACGCTGCCTCTTCGGCGTGGACCCGCGAAAAAGCCGTCGCGCCGCCGGTGGCGGGGCCGGGGCCGGGGCCCACCCTCCCGCATGAACTCGCGAAAAGCGGGGACTCGCCCCAGGAGCCGCAGGGTGCGCGCGGCAAGCCACGCGCGCGCCCGCGTGCGTGGCATCATGATCCAACCGAGCCGGATGGCGATCCGGATGCTCGCCCGCGCATGGGGCCGCCGCTCCTCCTCGTAGGTTGCGAGTAGGTCTTCTCCGGCGAGGCCCCGGGCCACGCAGGCAAGCTTCCAGCCGAGGTTGAAGGCATCGCGGATCCCGATAGCGAGCCCCTGGCCTGCGAAGGGAGGAGTGACGTGGGCCGCATCGCCCGCGAGCAGGACACGGCCGATGCGGAAACGCGCGGCCAGCCGCGCACTGAACGTGTACACAACCTTTCGCACGACCTCGGTTTGATCCGGATCCGTGCGGCGGGCCAGAAGCTGTCGGATCATCGCCGGATCGAGCAGCTCCGCTTCGGTCTCGCCAGGGCGGGCCAAGAACTCCCAGCGCCGGTGCCCGTACAGCCGCGGCACGCTGACGGTCGGTCGCTCCGGGTCGCACCAGATTGTCACCTCGCCCACGTCGCGCCCAGGCGAGTCCGGCTCAAGGGTGTCCAGCACGAGCCAGGGGCGGTCGTAGGTCCAACCCCGCATCGGGATGTCGAGCTGCTGGCGGACGCCGCTGCGTCCTCCGTCGCACGCCACTGCGAAGGTCGCCCGCACGCGGAAGGGCGTGGCGCCAGCGCCTACCCCGCTGATGGTCACACCCCGGCTGTCCTGGACGACCGAATCTACGCGGTGACCTGTGCGGACGACGACGTGCGGAAAGCGGTCCAGTCCTTCACGCAACACCCGGTCGACGCGAGGCTGCAGGAACGCATACCCCACCGCAAAGCCGTAGTCCCGGCGCTCCGGTCGCGCCTCCAGGAAGATCGTGCCGGCGGCGTCGCGGTAGACGAGGCCCGTCCCCTGGGCTCCGCTCGGGATCATGTCGGGGAGCAGCTTCCCGGCGAGGCCCGTCGCCTGCCAGGCGCGCAGGCAGTCAAAGTCGGTCCCCACGGCTCGGGGGTGATTTACCCGCTTCGTGTCGCGCTCGAGGACGATGCTGCGGACGCCATAGGTGCCGAGCAGGTTGGCGAGGGTGAGTCCGACCGGTCCTCCTCCCACGATCGCCACGGCGAAGGTCTCGCCGCCGTCCCGACCCGCGCCCGAGCTGCGGCCGCCCGACCGCGGGGACACGCACGCGTCTGTTCTCGCGCGGATCACGAGCCCCGCTGGGTGGTTCGAACCAGCGGCGCGTCCCGTCCCATGCGCGTCGCCCAGTCCGTGTGGGCGGCAAGGGCGGCCTCCTCGCAGCGAATGCGCGCGCGCAGGAGGACGCCATTGAGCCCCGAGAAGACGAGGGCGGTGACCCAGGCCCCGTGAACCAGGGGTATGGCGAAGCCCTCCACCACGACGGCCAGATAGTTGGGATGCCGCAGGAAGCGGTA
>Ga0315534_1001478_pt1 | contig 16174 bp, 11 predicted proteins | sample SalMarSW160240MG_FD_203094 | JGI IMG/M metagenome (GOLD analysis project Ga0315534, IMG submission 203094) | Salt marsh sediment microbial communities from the Plum Island Ecosystem LTER, Massachusetts, United States - Salt Marsh Sediment SW1602-40 ... | reverse complement strand
GCCACGAATGCCGCTGCGTTTCAAGAGTTGTTTGGCGAGCTGCTCTGCGCCGGGCTGGAGCGCGTGGACATTGTGGGAAAACCCGGAAGATATCGCGAAAACCAGCGACGCGATCAGCGCACGTCCCGGCTTCGCCGCTGCGACAATCGTCATCCTCGGCACTCCTCGCTTTGAAAAACGGGCCGAACGTCCGAATCGCGTTTAGTGTGGAGCCGCAACATTACAGGAGTAATACGGAACCACATGGAAAATTTCCCCGGCCTCGATTCTTCGTTTCAGGTTACGCCAGAAGTCGACCGTAAACAACTCGTTGTGGTGCTCTTCAAAGAGCGATCTTAGCGGCGCCGGAAGCCCCAGAAAATACTGGAACTCTTCCGGGAAAACGTCGTCTCGGCCCACCGCAAACCACGGTTCGGCTGACATTTCCTGTTGATAGTCGCTGGCTTCGGGCAGGCTGCGGAAATTACAGTCGGTCAACAGGCAGATCTCATCATAATCGTAAAACACGACACGCTTCTGACGGGTAACTCCGAAATTCTTCAACAGCAGGTCGCCGGGAAAAATATTGGTCAACGCCAGGTCCTTGATCGTCTGCCCGTAATCAACGACGGCAGCCCGTGCCGCCGCCTTACCGACCTGCCGAAGGTAGACGTCCAACGGCACCACGCGCCGTTCGGCGTAGCAGTGCTTGATGACAACCTTGTCCCCCCGTACGCAGACGGCTCTCGACGCCACGTTCAAGAGTTCCTCGACCAGATCGTCGTCGAATCGATCACGGTCCAGGACCAGATATTTGTATTCCTGCGCGTCGATCAGCCGTCCTGCCCGGTCGTGCTTGAACACCATCCGATAACGGTCGATCACATCCTGACGAGTACATTCCTTGGGATAATCAAAGCGGTCCTTGATGATTTTGAAGACGACGGGGTAAGAGGGCATGGTGAACACGGTCATCACCATCCCCCGCTGCCCGGCGGCCAACTGGTACTTGTCGCTGGAGCGCGCCAGATGCCGCAGAGCGTGGCGGTAGAGCTCGGTTTTGCCGTGCTTATTGTAGCCCAGCGAAATGTAGATTTCAGCCGTTGGTTTTCGAGGAATGATTGATTTGATGAAGCGGACCAGGTCGTAGGGGCGATCCACATCAACCTGGAAATAGTTGCGCGCGAAGCTAAACAGCAAGCTCACGTCGTTGGTGGCCGTCAGGACCTCGTCCAGCGCGACACCCTCCGGGGGATGGCGAAAACAGAGAACCAGCGGCAGCAGGCCCCCCACCGTGTGCACCCGGCCGACCAGAAACGCGTATTCTCCGCGGTAGAAGACCGTCTGCAGCATGTCGATGCACTCGACGCCCGCCGTGCCGCCGTATTGACGCAGGCGGGGCTCGAGTTTTTCCGCCGCGGCTTCCGACGCCTGCCGTCGCGATGGGCTGTCGGGAAGCAGTGGAAAGTCCCGCAGGATCCCGCCCAGCATCTCCGACAGGTCATCGTTGCCTTCATAGGACGCGAAGGGCGGATGGCGGGGACGCGTGGGGGGGCTCTCGTAATCCGTGTGGACAAACTCGATCTCGGCGTCGACGCCGACCGTGGTGAAGATGCGCCGCGTCACCGAATTGAAAAACGTCTCGGCGATCTCCCAGTCGTCCCGTTGGTGGATCAGAGCGGAATACGCCGACTTGGCGCCGATCCACGCCAGACGCGATTGCACGTGTTCGCCCAGCACGTTCTCGACTTCGGGCACCACGCGGCCCAGCGTCTCGTCGTACACGTCCAGACGCTCGGCCCGGTCGGCCTGCAACCCGCGCCACGACCGCTCGGCGAAGCGCTGCGGGGCGCGCCGGGTGATGGCGCGAAACTCTTCCTGGAACCGGTCGAAGGCCCGCGAAATCAGCAGCGCGACTTCACGAGCCAGCCGGCTGATCGGTACGGGATGAGACATGGCCGCGCCGGCCCCGCGTTTCAGGAGAGAACGGAAGCGCCGTTTAGCGGGGGCAGGGAGCCGAACTGCCCCCCACGACCACCATGTCTGGCGGGCGCAGCGCTACGCGTACTCGAATTGTTCTTCTTCGGTGGAGCCGTCCAGCGCGGTTGTCGACGTGTGTCCCTGAGTAATCGTTGTCAGCACTTTGTCAAAGAATCCCGTGCCCACGAATTTCTGGTGCTTCACGCCATGGTAGCCCTGGTCGCGTTCGGCGGTAAACTCTGCTTGCTGCAAGCGGGAATAGGCGGCCATTCCCTGGTCACGGTATCCCCCCGCCAGCTCAAACATGCTCAGGTTCAGGGCGTGGAAACCGGCCAGCGTGACGAACTGGTACTTGTAACCCATGGCACCCAGTTCGCGCTGGAAGCGGGCGATCGTCGCGTCGTCCAGATGACGTTTCCAATTGAACGACGGCGAACAGTTGTAGGCCAGCAGCTTGCGCGGATACTCGGCGTGCACGGCCTCGGCAAACCGACGGGCTTCGTCCAGGTCGGGATGGGCCGTCTCGCACCAAATCAGGTCGCAGTACGGGGCGTAGGCGATTCCGCGCGCGATCGCACACTCCAGACCGCCCTCGATACGGAAGAAACCTTCTTCGGTGCGCTGGCCCGTCAGGAATCGATGATCCTGGCGGTCGTGATCGCTGGTCAGCAGCCGCGCACCGTTGGCGTCCGTCCGGGCACAAAGGACCGTCGGCACGCCGCAGACGTCGGCTGCCAGACGAGCGGCGATCAACTTCGTGATGAATTCCTTGGTCGGGACGAGCACTTTGCCTCCCATGTGACCGCACTTCTTCGCGCTGGACAACTGGTCCTCAAAATGCACGCCTGCCGCACCCGCCTCGATCATCTCCCGCATCAGCTCGTAGGCGTTCAGCGGCCCGCCGAATCCCGCTTCGGCGTCCGCCATGATGGGAGCGAACCAATCGATGCGTTCGTTCTTGTCCTCCAACAACGAGATCTGATCGGCTCGCCGCAGCGCGGCATTGATCCTCCGCACCAACGCGGGCACGCTGTCCGCGGGGTAGAGGCTCTGGTCGGGATACATCTGCCCCGCCAGGTTGGCATCGGCGGCCACCTGCCAGCCGCTGACATAGATCGACCGCAAGCCGGCGGCCACCTGTTGCACGGCCTGATTGCCTGTCAACGCGCCCAACGCGTGCACGTAGTCTTCCGACTGCATCAACTTCCAGAGCCGTTCGGCGCCGTGGCGGGCGAGGGAATGTTCGATCTTCAGCGAACCCCGATAGCGCACGACTTCCTCCGCCGTAAACGGCCGCTCAACGCCCTGCCAGCGATCGTTCTCCGCCCAGTCGCGCTGCACGGCCGCCACGGAACGTTTCCGCAGCCGTTCGGCCGAATCAGCGTCGATCATGTTATGACAATGTGTATTCATTGAATGCTCCAACAAGAACGCGCCCAAGGCGCAAATCGTTCAGTCCAGGTGCTCGTATGCCCGCAACGTGAGAAACTCTTCCAATCCGTCATTCTCTATGATTTCCTGAAACAGTCTTGCTGCCCGATCAAAGTTTCCGCCCGCAAACCGCTCGTGCCCGACTTCGCCACGGATGCGCTCCATTTCCTCCCGGAACGTCTCGCGGAACAGCTCCCGGGTCAACCGCCGGCCGTCCGCCAATTGGACGTCGTTGTGCAGCCATTGCCAGACCTGCGTACGCGAGATCTCCGCCGTCGCCGCGTCCTCCATCAGGTTGTACAAAGGCACGCACCCGTTGCCGCCCAGCCACGCCTCCATGTACTGCACGCCGACGCGGATATTCAGCCGCAGACCCTCGTCCGTAATGGTTCCCTCCGGCACGCGGAGCAGATCCTGGGCTGTCACCCGCACGTCGTCGCGCTGGCGGTCGATTTGGTTGGGCTGAGGCATGACTCGGTCGAAAATTTCCATGGCCACCGGCACCAGCCCCGGATGAGCGACCCACGTCCCGTCGTGGCCGTCCCCCGCTTCCCGCTCCTTGTCCGCGCGGACCTTGGACAAGCTCTCCGCGTTGGCGTCGGGGTCGCCTTTGATCGGTATCTGAGCGGCCATTCCGCCGATAGCGCTGGCCCCCCGCCGATGACATGTCTTGATGGCCAGCAGGGAATACGAGTGCATCATGTGCGTGGTCATCGTCACCTGGGCCCGGTCGGGGAGCACCATCTCGGACCGGCTGCGAAACCGCTTGATGAAACTGAAGATGTAGTCCCAGCGACCACAGTTCAGGCCCGCCATGTGTTCCCGCAACTCGTACAGGATCTCATCCATCTCGAAGGCAGCCAAGATTGTTTCAATCAGCACCGTGGCGCGAATCGTGCCGCGAGGCAGACCCAAACGTTGCTGCGCTTCGACGAAGACGTCATTCCACAGCCGCGCTTCAAGATGGCTTTCCAGTTTCGGCAGATAGAAGTACGGACCGCTGCCCCGGTCGACCAACTGCTGGCCGTTGTGAAACAGGAACAATCCAAAATCGAACAACGAAGCGGACATCGGTTGCCCGTCGACATGGACGTGCTTTTCGACCAGGTGCCAGCCGCGTGGCCGCACGATGAGCGTCGCCACGTTGTCCTGGAGACGATAGTGTTTACCGGTCTCCGGACTGACGTGTTCGATCGTGCGGTTGACTGCGTCGCGGACATTGACCAGCCCATCGATGGTGCCCTGCCAGGTCGGCGAATGGGCGTCCTCGAAATCGGCCATGTAGCAGCTCGCGCCGCTGTTCAGCGCGTTGATCACCATCTTGCGATCCACCGGGCCGGTAATTTCGACGCGGCGGTCCTGCAAATCCTGGGGAATCGGCGCGACACGCCATTCCGCCGAGCGGATGGATTCGGTTTCAGGCAGAAAATCGGGCAGCTCGCCCGCATCAAGCCGGTGTTGCCGATCAACTCGCTGCTCGAGCAACCGTTGCCGGCGACCGTTGAACTCGCGATTCAGATGGGCTACAAACTCGAGCGATTCGGGCGTTAGAACCTCTTTACCGACGCCGGTCACCGGGCCGCCGATCTCGATTCCCTTCTTTGCGAGTTGCATGAGCCCCTTAGGAAGCGTGGCGCTAGCCATGTGGCAGGAATCCTCCATGAAACGGCGGAGTGAAATGCAAACGACGCCCTATTTCAAGACTACGCCTCTCTTTAAGATTGAAAAGAGCAAGGATGTCAATATCTATCATAGACGATTACAATGAAATGGCGCCATGACGCGGCCGGCGGTCGCCGCGCCGAGGGGCGTGCCCCGTTTCCGCGCGTGATTGCGACGCACGGGTCGCGGGGCGTCCGTTGCAGGTGCCCGATGACGGACGCGATTTCGTGAGCCGCACGGCGGCTTCTGCCGGCGGATCGCAAGGTCCCCCACCCCCATGCTGAATCAGTCCGTGTCGGTTGACAGGAATACTTCGTGGACTTCCAGGGCGCTGGGTCCACGGAACATTTCCTTGGGCGGGCGGTTCGCATGGGCTTCGGCGAACGCATCACTCCGCGTCCAGGCGACAAAGTCGTCGATCGACCTCCACCAGGTTTTGATTTCGTAAAAACCCTCTGCATCCGGGTCGTCGACGAACGCCCCGCTGTCGTGGTCGAACCGCACGGGGCGCGGGCGATGAACTTCATTGCGGATAAATCCAGGGGACTTGTCGACAAGGTGGACCCGATTTCGGAATCGGTCTTCAAAGTCGATCTCATGCCCCCTGGCGACCGGAATACGGTTGGTGACGACGATCATTGCGCGGCGCTCCCATTGTGCAGCACGACACGCGGAACAGTTGGGCATCGCGTGAGTCCGATATTCTACCAGACCGAAAGTCCACCGGGCGAGTGGCCGTGACGTTGCTTGGACGAGGTGACGCTTGGACGAGGTAACGAAAGAATCTGCGGCGTCGACCATCAACGCGTCAATCGGTAATCACGTTTCGTGGCAGAACCTGCGTAAAATGGGTCGCACGTGCTTGATTTGCCCCGTCACGCCGCGATCGCAGGTGCAATCTTGACAAACACCGCTCAAATCGGCGAGAATAGGGGGGCTTTCCGACAGAACCCGCCGTCCAACCGCCACTCCGCCGCGCTCAACTTTCCGTAGGCACCGTGCTGCCGGAAAGCGAGATCTCCCATGATGAAACGCACGCCATATCGATTGGCTCTCGTTGCCGGGCTGGCCATCGGCGGCGCTTCCTCTGCGGCATCCGACGCGGTCACGCAGGACGAGCGGTCGTTTTTCGAGGAGCGGATCCGTCCTGTCCTGGTCAAGTATTGTTACGAATGTCACTCCCACGAAGCGGACTCGCTCTCTTCGGATTACGCGCTCGATTCCCGCGATGGCCTGCGCGGAGGCGGGGCCTCGGGCCAAGCCGCGGTAGTGCCCGGAAATCCGGCCAACAGTCGCTTGTTGCAGGCCCTGCGCTATGACAACGAAGATCTACAAATGCCGCCGGAAGAGAAGTTACCCGACGGTGTCATTGCTGATTTCGAACGCTGGATCGCCATGGGGGCGCCCGACCCGCGGTCCGACGATCCACGGTCCCTGCAGCAGCGTGCTCGGGCAGCGTCCGCCGGAACGCTGTGGTCCCTGCGGCCGCCGGTCGAAGCGGATGTGCCACAAGCGAACGGACGAGACTGGCCGCGGACACCCGTGGACCGCTTTGTCCTGGCCCGGATGGAACGGGCTGGCCTGCGGCCGGTGGACGATGCCGACCCGCGCACGTTGATTCGTCGCGTCTATTTCGACCTGACTGGTCTGCCCCCGAACTTGGGGGACTTGGAGCAATTCTCTACGGCGCCGACGCAGTCTTGCCTGGCACGCATCGTCGACAAACTACTCAGGTCGCCGCGGTTTGGTGAACGCTGGGGGCGGCACTGGCTGGATCTGGCTCGTTACGCGGAATCCAGCGGGATGGAATTCAACTTCACCTATCCCCATGCATGGCCCTACCGCGACTACGTCATTGATTCATTCAACACGGGCAAACCGTACGACCGGTTTCTTACCGAACAGCTCGCCGGCGATCTTCTGCCGGCCAATTCAAGAAAAGAATGCGACGAGAATCGTCTGGCAACGGGCTTTTTGTCCATCGGGCCTAAACGTCACAACGCCGGTACCACGTTGTTTCGCATGGACATCGTCGACGACCAGATCAAGGCGGCCAGTGAAGCGTTTCTCGGTCTGACCGTCGGTTGTGCGCGGTGTCACGACCACAAGTTCGATCCGATTCCCACGGAAGACTACTACGCGTTGGCCGGAATTTTTCTCAGTACGGAAACATTGCATGGCACCACCAAGATCAAGTACAGCAATCATCCATCCGGACTGGTCCCATTCGGTCCGAATTCGGAGCAGCGCCACGAGAAATTCGCGGCTCACCGCAAGAAGCTCGAGACTGCCGAAAAAAACCTGGCCGACAGGCAGGAGCAGCTAAAGAAACTTAAGGGCGAAGAAAAGGAAAAGGTCAACGCCGAAGTACAGTCCCTGAAGAAGGATCTAAAACGGCTGAAGGCGGACGCTCCCCAGCCCCCGAAATACGCGATGGGAGCCGCCGACGGTAAGCCTGCGGACACGCACGTGGCCGTGGGCGGGGACCCGGGCAACAAAGGCGACATGGTCCCGCGTGGCTTCCTGTCGAGTGTTGCGGTTCGCGGAGCTCCTTCGGTGACGGAGCAGGCGAGCGGTCGGCTGGAGCTGGCGCGGTGGATCACCAGCCGCGACAACCCGCTGACCGCAAGGGTCATGGTCAACCGGATCTGGCACCACCTGTTCGGGCGCGGCCTGGTGCCGACGGTCAATAATTTTGGAACGCTGGGTGACGAACCCAGCCACCCGCAACTGCTGGACTATCTCGCCGTGCGCTTCATGGAGAACGGCTGGTCGACGAAACGTCTCATTCGCTCGCTCGTGTTGAGTCGGGTGTACCAGTTGAGTACCCGCAAGGACGCCCGCTGTTTTGAGGCGGACCCGCGAAATATCCTATTGTGGCGCATGACGCCGCGCCGTCTGGAAGTCGAAGCACTGCGAGATGCGATTCTTGCGGTGAGCGGCCAGTTGGATCTGTCCCGCCCCAGAGGCTCCCCGGTGACGGCCCTCGGCCAACAACTGGCGCGCGGCGTGCCTTGGGAGAAACTCAATCCGGCAAGCAACCACCGCACCGTTTATCTGCCGGTTGTCCGTCATTACGCGCCTCACATGCTGCAGGTATTCGACTTTGCGGCAAGCAGTCTGGTGGTGGGCAGTCGCGCGGAAACGACGACATCCCAACAGGCTCTGTTCCTGCTCAACAACGACTTCATCCTGCAGCAGGCGGCAGCCACGGCCCGACTCCTGGTGGATCGGTACCCGCACGACGCGGCGGCTCAGATTCGACAGGCCTACCGCCGGGCGTTGTCCCGTCCTCCGACCGCCGATGAACGCGAAATGGCCGGCGATTTTCTGCGCCGCGCGACAACCGCTCTGACGGACCGCTACGACCAAGCGCGGCAACGGCACACGGTGGCCCTGGCCAGCTTCGTTCAGACATTGTTTGGCAGCGCCGAATTCCGCTATTTGATTCATCCTCCCCAGCCGCGGGCGTCGACAGTTGCGGTACGCTTGACCAGCGCGACGCGTTGACCGAGCAGCAAACCGCCCAGGCTGGTTACAGTACCGGCATTTGGAGCACGAATCACCGTTCCTTTAACGAGGCCAACCCCGATGACTGTTCCCCAACTGAGTCCTCGACGGCAGTTTCTGAAAACGGTCAGTTGTGGCTTCGGCTACACCGCCTTCGCCGGCCTGGCCACGGAAGCGGCAAGTCGGGAACGCCGGCCGACGGCTCCGCGTCCCGGCCACCATTACGGGCCGGCCAAACGGGTGATCTTCCTGTTCATGCGCGGCGGTCCTTCACAAATGGACACGTTCGACTTCAAACCGGAGTTGAACAAGAACAACGGAAAAAAAGTTGGCAAAAAGAACGAGTTGTTCGGTTCCCCCTGGCAATTCCACCGGCGCGGGGACAGCGGTTTGTGGATTTCCGACGTCCTTCCTGAAGTGGCCGGCTGTGCCGATGATTTGTGTGTGATCCGCAGCATGCAAACCGATAGTTCTGCGCATCCACTAGCCATGCCGCAAATGCACACCGGCAGTTTTCAATTCACCCGGCCTTCGATTGGATCCTGGGTGCTGTATGGTTTGGGAGCGGAGAACCAGGATCTGCCCGGCTTCATCACGATCAATCCCAGCCGCGTGTTTGGCGGTCCGGCGAACTTCGGCAGCGCTTTTCTGCCCGCGGCCTACCAGGGGGCCCGCATCGGCTGGGAAGGTCAGTCGCTGAAGAACGCCCGTTTTCGCAACATCGGCAACGACAGGATTCCGGGCCGGGTGCAGCGGGATCAATTGGAGCTGCTGCAGGCCATGAATGACCGCTACGACGAATCCAGCGTGGAAGGCGTCATCGACTCCTTCGAACTAGGCGCTCGCATGCAGAACGCGGCGCCCAGAGTCATGGATCTTTCAGACGAATCCGAACAGACCCTCAACATGTACGGCATTGACCAGAAGCCGACGGACAACTTCGCGCGGCAGTGCTTGCTGGCGCGACGATTCGCCGAGGCCGGCGTGCGGTTTATTGAACTGGGCCACGGTTCCTGGGACCATCATCGGAACCTCAAATCAGCGCTGGCCAAGAACTGCCAGAACATCGATCAGCCTTTCGCGGCTCTGCTTAAGGACCTAAAGCAGCGCGGAATGCTGGACGAGACGCTGGTGGTATGGGGCGGCGAATTCGGCCGCCTGCCGTATCTGCAGTATGAAACGGGGCGCGGCCACAATGCGGAAGGATTCACGTTCGTGCTGGCCGGCGGCGGAACGCGCGGCGGCTACGCGCACGGGACAACGGACCCGTTCGGTCACAAGGCCGTGGAGGATCCGGTGCACCTGCACGACTTGCACGCCACGATCCTGCATTTGCTGGGATTGGACCACGAAAGGCTCACCTACCGCTATGGCGGCCGAGACTTCCGCCTGACGGACGTGCACGGTAACGTGGTGCGAAAAATCATCGCCTCCTGAGGCAAAAAAAGGTGCGTAAAAAGGTGGGCAAAAAAGGCGTCAGGAACGAATGGCACTGTCGACGCCGTAAGTCATTACGCATTTGGAGTTGCGCCGACAGGGTGTTGCCGTGTGATTCCATGCAGTGTTGCGTTGAGCAAAGTGCACGCTGCTAACATGACCATGCTTCGGTGGCGTCGACTGTGATGAGTCAGCGCGCACCGTGATCCTGTATCGCTGAACGCGTAGTCAACGCATAAGCGTGGATCAAAGATGTTGTCGTGAGGGGCCGCACTCACGTCGAATCATGTGTCAAAACTCATGTGCAGGTCCGACGCCATTCGCGCCGCAGCACGTGTCTTGGCTTTTGTGTCAGCTGATAGCCGTGTTTTCGTCGCTTGAGGACCCTTGGCTCAAGGCGTCCCGGCCGGATGGCTACTTCGCACTCGGATATCTGTTCTAGCATCGTTCGGCAGTATGCCTCCCAGGACGGGCAAACAATGATGCTGCACGACGTCATCACTCACGAGGCCAGAACATACTGACAGGTACTGGTAAAACTAATTTGCCGAGGTTGTTTACTGTGAATGAGCGCAGCAGCTGCGGCCGTTGTACGAATCAGATTATACGCCAACATCGTCGACCACAATTCGCGACGAACCATTTCTGGCGACTTGTGCCAGAAGAGCCGCCACAGGTTAGGGTTGAAGAACTGATCAGCGACTCCGCCGACAAACATAGAACAATCGCTTCGACGTTCTCTTGGGACGAGACCAGTTTTTGATATCGAACCCTCGATGGATGCCCCTTGCGAAGCGTCGTAGAACTTTGAGTAACTGTCATACTGTGCCATCAGATCGGCTCTGCTGTTCTGCTAACTCGTTGACCTACCGGCACGGTGTGATTGCGTCCGCTCCAGTACAATCTCCGCCTCTCTTTACAATCTGTTCAAAATTTTGACACACAGCACGGCCAATGTCGCATCGGGAATCTCAGCGGCTAATGTCAATTACAGGCAAAGCATTTCTTTCCGAGGACCGGTGGCGCTGTATCTTACTCGCTTCGAATTAAGAGGCGTTTCCGGGCTCGTCGCCCTAATGCGATTCTCCCATTCAACGCGGCACATTTTCAACAGCAAAGGCCACTCCGCCACAGGGGTATAGGAGTGAAGAAAAGAACGCGAGCCATTCCGTAAGATGAAATGCATCCCTGTTTCAGCTTCAATGAGGCAGCTTCGGCTTCAACGCTGCATAGCAAAACATGCCCAGCATGGCGCCTGCGAGGGTGCAGAGTGCCATCCACTGGCCGCCGCCGATTTGGGCGTAAACCGGGCCGGGGCACGCTCCCGCGATGGCCCAGCCGGCACCGAACATCGTGCCACCGATGATTACGCCGGTGTGGTAAGGCTTGGGCTGGTAGACGATCAGTTGGCCGTCCAGGCTCTTCAAACCCAGCCGTTTGACCAGAAACATCGAGATCATGGCCACGACGATGGCCACACTTATGATCAGGTATATGTAGGCTTCCTGGAACAGAAACATATTGTGAATGCGTTCCCACCGCGCCACTTCGGACTTGGTGAAGAGAATACCGAGGTAGGCACCTATCGCAAGGACGCTGACATAACCAACGGCGGACATTCCTGAGGATTGGGCCTCAGCACTAAGTGGCTCGCCGGCTGGAATTGCTTCTTGATTCATCGTGTTTTTCTCCTCGATCCATGCGGCTCCGTCAGAAAATCCACTGCCCCAATCCCCAGGTGACGGCCAGCCCTCCAACGAAGAAGAAGATCGTGGCTACCAGGCTGGGCCAATTGAGGTTTGCGATACCGGTGATAGAATGCCCCGACGTGCAACCGCCCGCATAACGCGTCCCGAAGCCAATCAGGAAACCGGCAATCAGGAGCTTGATACCACCTCCAAGACTATCGAATTCGGCTGGAAGGAAGTCGCTGTACTCGGCTGGAAGGATGCGCGTCGCAATAAACGACCCGATCGCGATGCCTGCGACAAACACGACTGTCCACATTTTCTCCTTGCGATCGTGCCTGCTCAGATACTCCAGCTTGCTGTCGGGAAAACACATCGCGCCAGCCTGCTGGAAGCTGGTAGATATGCCGAAAGCCTTGCCGGAGAGAAGGTATAAGAGCGGCACCGTCAGGCCGATCAATATCCCCGAAATCCACCAGGGCCAAGGTTGAATGAACCAATCCACCAATTACTCCTTCGCTATAAAAAGGTCTTACAGGTCTCCCACGACTAGTTGGAGCATTGCTTTGCGCCAGTCTCGCAACCGGCGGTCGCCTCGGTGGCGTCGACGGGAAGTCCGGCTGCTACCCACGCTCCATAACCTCCTGTCATATTAATGACCTCGAGTCCGGCCGCCTGCAGAACGCTGGCCGCGATCGCCGAGCGACCACCGGCCAGGCACTGCGCAACGATTGGCTTGCCCCGGCTGATCGAATCAAGGTTGTCTGGTAGGCGGCCCAGGAAGATGTGCTCGGCGCCTGCAATTCGTCCTTGGTTCCACTCTCCCTCAGAACGCACGTCAAGCAATGTGAAGTCTCCTGCTTCGATTCGCGCCGCCAATTCTTCTGGCATTGCCGACTTGTAGCTCTCGGTAGCGAGCCCCGCCGCGCGGACTTTCGAAACATCGAAGTAGCCACGAATATCATCCAAACCTATCTTCAACAGAACACGCACGGCCTCTGAAAGCTGGCTCGGTTCGGCGATCAGGTAGACTGGCTTAGAATAGTCGCCCAGCCACCCGGCCCAGCCAGCGAGCATGGACAGCGGGATGTTGATGGTTCCCGGGACGTGGGCGCTACCAAATTGGCTAGATGGCGAAAGATCGATAACCGTTGCCGCAGCCAGGGTTTCACTTAGACTGTCGATTGGTTGAGTCTCGGGCAGCGGCCTGTCACCTAGCACGGCAGGGCCTTCTTTGTTCTCTCGCTTCATGACGGCGAAATACTTTGGAGCCTCCGGCTGATCCGAGAGAATGTACTGCACGAAATCCTCCTCACTTCCGATCTGCAACGCCGGGTTGAACAGCTTTTCGTAACCGACGGTCGAGGAGGGAATGGCACCGAGGCCCTTGCCGCAAGCGCTCCCGGCGCCATGGGCAGGCCACACTTGCAGGTGGTCCGGCAGCATCCGGAATCGCTCCACGGAATGGAACAACTGCCTGGCGCCCGTATCGGCAGTACCCACCATACCGGCCGCTTCCTCCAACAAGTCGGGACGACCGATCGAACCGACGAACACGAAGTCACCGGTAAAGATTCCCATCGGCTTATCCGCGCCTCCGCCGCGATCGGTGAGTACGAACGAAATACTCTCGGGCGTATGTCCCGGCGTATGCATCACTTCGAATTCGATCTTGCCGAGGCCAAAACGATCACCATCTTTGCAGAGGTGATGGTCGTATTGCCCAGCATATCCGTATTTCCATTCGGCCGGGCCTTCGTCGGAAATATAGAGCTTCGCACCAAGCCGGTCGGCCAATTCCCGGGCACCGGAGACGTAGTCGGCGTGGATATGCGTCTCGGCGACCGCGGTAATTCTCATTTGTTCCCGTTGGGCCGCTCCCAAGTACTGCTGAATATCCCGTCCGGGGTCGACAATCAATGCCTCCTTGGCATTCTGGCAACCGACCATGTAAGAGGCGTGAGCGAGTGAACGGTCGTAAAAGTAACGTAGCAGCATCGGAAACTCCTTTACTCATTCAATGGATGAACTGACTCGCCCGCTTCAGGCGATTGATTTCACAAGAATAAAGCCGGCCACAACGACCACCGCCGCGGCAAAAATGCGCTGGAGCGACGGCCCCGATAGTCTGACTGATAAGCGTAAACCAAAGTACATGCCAGCAATCCCTCCCACAGCGAACATACTCGTGAGCGCCCACGAGATGGTTTCTCCTCCTGAAACATAGGAAGTGACGCCCGAAACGCTGATCAGGAAAATCACCATCAGCGACGTTGCAACGGCCGTATGAATTGGCAGGCCCCCGATGAGGACCAGCGCCGGGACGATTACAAAGCCTCCGCCAACGCCAAACATTCCCGAGAGGACACCGGTGGCGATCCCAAGCGCCGACAGCAAGACGATACAGCGCGGACCAAGCGTTGGTCGGCCACGCTCGTCGCGCTGACAGACAAACCGCTGGGAGTCGTCTTGTTCTGCCGTTCGTGACGAATTCTGCCACATGCGCACGGCAACCACAACCATAAGTCCGCCAAACAATAACATCAGTATCGACTCAGGAAGGAGTAATGAGAGCCGAGAACCTAAAGGTGCGCCGATCATGCCTGCGATTGCGAAGATAACTCCGGTACGGACGTCGGTTTCACCACGGTGGAACCTGTGCACGGCGCCAACCAATGCCGTCACACCCACAGCAGCAAGAGAAACCCCCACGGCTTCGTGCACCGGCAACGAAAGCCCATAGACTAGCAGCGGCACGGCGAAGATTCCTCCACCCCCTCCAGTTAGCCCCAGAGCGAAGCCGATAGCAACTCCTCCTGCGATAGCAAGACCTAACATGACTCACTCCCGGCCTGAAAAGGAGGCATATCAGATCTGATAGCAGCAAAAAACAGTTGATATATGGACACTGACAACATCTGTTGTATCGCCGCAAATCGTGGTAGGTGCAAACAACGTCAATGCACTTTGTTCGATTGAAAGCGGCTTTCTATGCAATGGAGGATGTGTTCCAGTTGAGGGTCAGTGACACGGTAATATACTTTCCTGCCGTCTTTTTCACTCACCAGTAATCCGCAGCGCTGCTCAATCGCAGGTGTTCTGAAGCCGCGTTGTGGGCTACCTCACAACGCTCGGCGCGTTCGCCTACGGTATGTCGTCCCCGCAGCAAAAGCTGCACCATTCGCAGTCGCACCGGGTGGGCCAGCGTTTTCAGTCATTCCGCGGCCTGGGCAAGCCCCATCGGATCGCCCGCAGTCTGGCTCTCGGGTTCGGTTGCAGGGACCGTTGCGAGCCTCTATGTATTAATATATCGAAATGTATCGATACGTCAATAAGTTGTTTCTCTACTTTGACAGTGTTCAGTTTCTCTCAGAAGAGGATCCTTCAGAGCGCGCCTAAATCCCTTCACGCTCCAACACAGCAATTTGACACTCGCCGAATCGCCTAAGGAGAACGTAGCGATCGCGGTAGGGACCGCCATTGCTGGCGGCCCTCCGCACAGATCCGTACGTGAAGTATTACCTCATACGGCTCCTACCTTGAGTTTAGCGCCAAATCGTTGATTGGGGTAAGGGTGCATAATGTGAGGCTTGGGAAGGTGCTTCTGGGCAAGCCGTTTCATTCGGGCCCAGTTCCAGCGTTGCTTCCCTTTCTGACTTCGGTTGCGTATGACGCGTAGCCAAAGTCGGATTACCTCATTAACGAACCGATTGATGCGCTGGGGCCAGGGACGGCGTAGTATTGTAGCCAGCCCTGCACGACCGAACGTAGCCATCACGCAGTTTCGCCCAAGGGGCGGTGCATGCGATTGCGAAGCCGAACCTTGATGGCGGCCAGCGCCGCGCGCACACGTTTGGCGGTGGAGTAACGTCGAATCGTGAACCAGCCATGCGCCCTCGTCTTTGCACAGAAGTGCGTAAATCCGAGAAAATCAAACGATTCCGGGCGCCCGGCGCCGCGTCGACGCCGATTGTCGATCGCGTATCGTCCGAACTCAATCAGACGTGTCTTGCCTTCGTGTAGTTTCAAGCCGAACTTGGCAAGACGTGTTCGGAGTGCTTCCAAACATCCCTGTGCCTCGGACTGCGACTGAAAACCAATCACGAAGTCGTCCGCATAGCGGACAATCACGACAGCGCCCCGGCAGCGGTGGGTCCGCCACCAATGCACTCAAAGGTCCAAGACATAGTGCAGGAACACATTCGCAAGTAGCGGTGATGCCACCGCACCCTGAGGAGTTCCGACGGTTGTCTCCGACCATTCTCCATCGTCGCTGACCCCGGCGCGAAGCCACTCGCGGATCAGACGAAGGAGCCGTTGGTCGCCAACTCGATGTTCTAGAAACTTGATCAGCCAATCGTGGTCGATCGCATCAAAGAAGCCTTCGATGTCAGCATCCAATACCCAATTCACCGGCTTGCTGGTCAGAGCGACAGACAACGCATCAAGCGCTTGATGACACCCTCGACCGGGGCGAAAGCCATAGC
>Ga0315534_1001477_pt1 | contig 16177 bp, 13 predicted proteins | sample SalMarSW160240MG_FD_203094 | JGI IMG/M metagenome (GOLD analysis project Ga0315534, IMG submission 203094) | Salt marsh sediment microbial communities from the Plum Island Ecosystem LTER, Massachusetts, United States - Salt Marsh Sediment SW1602-40 ... | reverse complement strand
CGTACAAGCACCATCTCATGGTAGAGTTCCAGCTTCTTGGTTTTATTCATCTGACTCCTCACCCGAGGTCCATCCAGGCAAAAGAGCCTGGTGTCGTACGCTATCCACCTCCTGGTAAAAAGGTGGCAAAGTGACGGTTAAACTGCCCCGGATAGCCGGGGCAGCAAGGAAAGTATACCAGATCGAAATGGTCTGGGTGCCGTGTTCCTGGTCACTCCCCACTTCTTGTGATCCCCTGTCCCTGGATATCGTATTCGCTCATCTCAGCCGTTGTCCCCGCTGGCAGCATAAGTGTCAATTCGAAGCTAACCGTATCGCCCGTCGCCAGGTCCTTTGCCGGCTTGACCCAGGCAGAGTCGAGTACCCGGCCGGATTGATCACGTGACACAACCTGCACGGATGGATCGACGACTGCAGCCGGGTGCTCATTGGTCAGGTTGCCACGGATAAAAATCAATCCCCCGATCGTTTCAAATTGGGCTACTTCGACCTTCAGGCTGAGAACGGGCTCGAGGGCGGGTCTTGAGCGAAGCGCATCGAGTCGGAGCTCAGGCTGCCATGTCTCCATACTGACCAATGTCGACGCGGGGTCAGATGGAAGCCCGGGATACGTCTTGATGGAAATAACACGGATCTCCCCCGGCTGGAGGGGATAGGGGGATGAGATATCACTAAGCGATAACAGCGTCCCTTCGGTAAATAAAGCCAGCTGCCCGCCTAACCAGCGCGGCAAGCTGCCTTGGTTTTGTATCTGCAGGATGTGGAATGGGCGGCCCTGGTCCGTGAAGTGTAATGTGATCGGTTCTGTGAGGACAAGCTTAGGCGTATCAGGGGTCCCGGAAGTTGAGACATCGACGAAGGTCCGCCAGCTTGCCACTGGGGCCATTCCCACAACGGATGCGAGGAAGAATACGCTTGATCGTGGCGGCAGTCCCTGGTTGCCAGGGATGAGAAAGGCAGCTCCAGGGCTCGTGGCAGCGCCTGCAGCGAGCAGCAGCAAGTCATCTACTCGAGCATAGTTGAAACTGTGGTTGAATATCTCGCCCACAACATAGGTCTGGCCATCGTTGCCGGGACGAACATCCATTATCTCCACCGAAACCCGGGTTTTATTGGCCGGGACCTGCTCATAAGCCTGGACTCGGACGACGGGGAGAACCGGACGCCCCGGGGCAGGAAAGACGATCGCAAAGCCGGCTGTTTCACCGGCAGCGAGGGCGGAGGGGACAGGCTGCAGCGAGGCCTGGACCACGATTTCTCCCTGTTCATCGACCAGCTGCGCATCGAGCTCAATTTGGGCGATGCTGCTCACGGTTGTGTTCTCAAAGGTCCCGGTCAAGAGCAGCCCTTCATCGATTGCCTGCAGTTCGAGGTCAGGACCGGATATGGACCACGCTGGCGTGGGTGATACAGGGATGCCGGTGGCGGTGCTTGTGCGCTCAGGTGTGGGGGTAGGGCCGGTGACAGGCGCTGATACACACCCGGCGATCAGGCCCAGGATGAACAAGATGAGTGTGAGTGAGGATCGTCGCATGGTTATGTAGGGATTCCGCTGGGATCAAGGACATCGTTCAGCGGAGGATCGATGCAATTCTGATTGTACACTGCCGCAGACTCCTGCCGGTGCGCGGGAGATCTGCCTGCGCTGATCGCTGCGCCTGTAGCATATAGAAAAGCGAGGGTAGACCATGACGTCGGCCATCCACGTACAAGATCCATCAATAGATCGGCAGCGTGGGGTCCACCTGCTGCGCCCAGGCGTTGATCCCACCGTGCAAATTCTTGAGTTTGCGAAACCCTGCCCCGGCAAGCAGTTCCAGGGCACGTGCAGAGCGCGAACCAGACTTGCAAAAGAGGACGATCTCCTGTGCTGAATCGAGTTCGTGCATCTCTGCAGCCAGCAAGCCGAGCGGGATCAATGTTGCGCCCGGGAGGGCTGAGATGCGCAGCTCATGCGGTTCACGGACGTCTATGAGCTTGATTGACTCGCCGTTTGAGATCCGTTCGGCCAGCTCCTCCGCCTCGATTTCCCACTCAGCTGGCAATTGATCTTCGATCCGGTCGTGACCCGGGACACCGCAGAAGGCTTCATAATCGATGAGCTCGGTGATCTCGGGTTTGGGCGAACAGACCTTGCACGCCGGGTTTTTCTTCAGTTGAACGACCTGGAAGCTCATGTCGAGCGCATCATAGAGCAAGAGTTTGCCGAGAAGTGGGCTGCCAATGCCCAGCAGGATCTTCAAGGCCTCAGTCGCCTGAAGCGTCCCGATCGTTCCCGGCAGAACCCCAAAAACACCCCCCTCGGCGCAGGAGGGGATCAAACCGGGTGGGGGAGGTTCAGGGAAAAGGCAGCGATAGCACGGGCCATGTTCTGACCAGAAGACGCTTAACTGTCCCTCAAAGCGGAAGATCGAACCGTAGACATTTGGTTTCCCAGTCATCACACATACGTCGTTGACCAGGTAGCGGGTTGGGAAGTTATCGGTGCCGTCGATTAGAAGATCATAATCAGCGGCGATCGAGAGGGCATTCTCGCTTGTAAAAGGTACATCATAGATCTCGACCTCGATCGCCGGGTTCAGGTCAGAGAGTCGTGCACGCGCTGATTCAACCTTCCGTTCCCCGAGGTTTGCGCTGCCGTGGATGATCTGGCGCTGCAAGTTGGTGTAGTCGACGACATCGTAATCCACGAGACCCAGCCGCCCGACCCCGGCTGCGGCGAGGTACATCGCCACCGGTGAGCCGAGGCCGCCGGCGCCGATGATCAACGCCGAGGACTCCTTCAATCGCTGCTGCCCCTCCAAGCCGACTTCTGGCATCAGAAGATGACGGGAGTATCGCAGGATTTCTTCATGCGTGAGGCTCGATTGTTGTCCATACACCTTTGATTCCATCGGCTACCCTCAACTTTCCGATCTGATTCTACTCCAGGGGTGATCGGATTTCTCCAGATGAGCAGGCAGACACAAAAAAACCTACAGGCTCGTCCGGGCTGAATTGCTCGCCGCGAGCACCCTGCGCTTCGTGTACTGCTTGAGCCGGGCACTGGTTGGTTGTCGGGGTGTAGTAAGCACGGGTGGTGGCAATGCCTTCGGCGGGTACCGGGTATTGAGCGTCACCACCTCAGATCTATGCAGATATGGATTACCTTGACGCCACAAATATTATGATATTCTTGATGAATATTACCAAGGTGGTTTTTCGGCTGGAAAGCACAAGATCGAGCCCGTCCTGGACCGGGAGATGACCGCAGGCCCATGGCCGCCGTTAGATGAACCTTGCTATAATGGCTCCCAGCCTAAGCACGGGAGTTTGTATGGCGCCGGAAGGATCGCTGAGAGGGCTGAAGGATGCCAGCGCACCACCTGCACGACAGGTGATGCGTAACCTTGGTGTTACCCTGGTTGTAGCTGCCGTGTTGGCTACCCTGTTCACGGCATGGACCCCGGCCGGGTTGAGCCCTGGCGAATTTGCCAACCAACTGGCGGCGGCCTTCGATGCTCGCAGCGGGGGTGGGGTGGCTGCCGGATCGGCGCCTGAGACAGCGGAACCGCGCGAGCTGCGAATCGGTATTGTCGTCGGTCATTCCGGGCTCAATCCGTCGACCGGGGCTGACGATCCTGGCTCAGTCTGTGAGGATACCGGGCTTACCGAATTAGAAGTTAACCGTGAGATCGGTATCCGCACCGCCCAGGCGTTGGAAGCGGCTGGGTTGACTGTCGATGTGCTCGAGGAGTTTGATGAGCGGCTCTTCGAATACGACGCTGTCGCCCTGGTCTCGATCCACGCCGATTCATGTACACCGATCAACGAGTTTGCAACCGGTTTCAAGGTCACGAGCGCACTCGATACCGTCGTGCCGGACCGTGCTCAGCGCCTGGTTGATTGTCTGGTGGACCGTTATGGAAGGGCGACCGGTTTGAGCTATCATCCCGGCAGCATCACGCGGGATATGACCGAATACCATACATTCAAGGAGATTCACTCCCAGACCCCGGCAGCGATCATCGAAACCGGTTTCCTTTATCTTGACCGAGATTTCCTTCTTGCAAACCCGGAGAAAGCCGCGCGGGGGATCGCCGAAGGCGTTCTGTGCTATGTGAACAATGAGCCGGCCAACCTACCGGGGGAGTCAATTCCATGACCACACCCGGTGCGCAGGCAGCACTCCAGAGGGCGAAAGCAGCGTTACGTTCTGGGGATCGGGCCGAAGCCAGGCGGGCAGCTCGAACTGCGGCGCGCTTGGATCCGCATGGCGAAGAAGCCTGGTTACTGCTTGCCGCCGTTTCTGCGCCCAAGGCCGGATTGGCCTACATCGCCCGCGCTCTTGACATCAATCCTGCCAGCAAACCAGCCCGAAAAGCCATTCGCTGGCTCATCCGCCGCTTACCGGCTGCGGAGCGGCAGGAGGCACTCGCTGAAGCACGCATCCCTGACCACCTGGTTCCCGAGTTTACCCCGCTCGAAGCGCTGACCTTACGCAAATTATTTTCACTGCGGGCCATGCTCTCCTCGACCGCGCTGGCACTGGCTGTCGGCTTCTGGGTGGGGGGGATTCCCGCTTCCGCTCTTCAGCCTCAACGCGCGCAGGATCCTCTGGCGAAAGCCACCTACACCCCGACCCCTACACCGACTTCGACGCCGACCCCGACCTCAACCCCAACCCCGACTGCGACCCTAACCTCAACACCCACACCGACACCCACGGCGACCCCGACCTATGTGTTGAACTGGCTCTCGACCTTCGATATCCCTATGGAAAGGGTTAAGAGTGAGGGTCGTTGGATCGATGTCGACATCAGCGAACAGCGCGTGACCGCATACGACGGGGATGAAGCAATCCAGAGTTTCATCGTCTCGACCGGTGTAGCCGCCTACCCTACAGTAATCGGGCAATTTCGGGTGTACGTCAAATATACTGCGGCCGACATGGCTGGCCCGGGGTATTACCTGCCGGATGTGCCGTACACGATGTACTTCTATAAAGGTTATGCTCTCCATGGCACGTACTGGCATTCCAATTTTGGCACCCCCATGAGCCACGGCTGTGTGAACCTGAGGACATCCGATGCTCAGTGGTTGTTTAACTTTGCCAGCGTTGGAACGCTCGTTATCGTACACCCCTGAAATCGCATCATTCCGCATGCCTTGTCAACCTCTCCCCGGCTCATTTTTGGTAAGATTCAATCGAATCATCCAATTAACACGCGGATAGAGGGATTGATTCGGGAGGAATAAACGTGGCGCAACGGGCGCTTTTTCAAGGTCTAGTTATCGATGAACGGGGTGATCCGGTCGATGTTACGCAGCTTGGCGATGAGGCCTTCTACGTGGTCGATGATGATGGTTTCCTGCGGCATGTGGAGAGTGAACTTGTTGACCGTCAGGTCCTCGGGAGAATCTTCGAAATGATCGAAGGGCACGAGGATATCATCAGCCAGAGCACGATGCGTATGCTCGGTCAGGAAGACATCTTCACTAAAGCCGTAATTGAGCAGTCCCTTAAACGAGCCGACGAGCAATTTGAGGCTTTGCTGCAAACCGGAATCCCGGAGGACATGCTAACCTGGTTGGGGATGATGGGTTTCCAGGTACGGATCGATTATCGTGGGCAGGTAATTGAGATCGTACAACCGGCCGGGCAGGAAGATCCGGGTGAGTAGTCCGGTATTATTTGTACGGAGCCTGGTTCCGGGAGGAGTTAGTGTTCTGCAACCCAGGATCAGCGCTCTACAGAAACGCAGCCGGTTGGCGGAGTAGAATATAGATATGCCTGAATTCATGCTGGATGTGACGGAAGCTACATTTGATCGGGATGTTCTGCTCCGTTCGCATGATCTTCCCGTGATCGTCGATTTCTGGGCGCCCTGGTGTGGACCCTGTCGTGTCCTGGGGCCAATGCTCGAGCGCATGGCGGGTGAAGTTCCGGGTCGATTCCTGCTGGCAAGGGTCAACGTTGATGAAAACCCGAATCTAGCCACTCGCTACGGAGTCCAGGGCATCCCGGCAGTCAAGGCCTTTAAAAACGGGGAGCTTGCATCCGGATTTGTTGGCGCCCAGGCCGAATCGATTGTCAAGCGGTTCATCGACACGGTGGCGCCGGGCGAGGTTGATCGATCGCTTGAACAGGGGCGCAGCTTGCTTGCGATTCACCAGTGGCAGGACGCGCAGGAGATCTTCCGGGAGGCGCTCAATCAGAGTGGTACAAACTCGATGGCAGCGCTTGGTCTTGTTCAGAGCTTGTTGATGCTGGGGCATGGCCAGGAAGCGCTCGACCTGCTGGAGGACTTCCCACCCGGAGAGGGTTGGGCCGGGGCAGAGAGGCTGCAGCCGCTGGCGGAACTTCTAACAGAGGTCGAGGCAGATCAGGGGTTTGATGCAAGCGACCATCTGGCTGTCGAACTTCACCAGGCAGGGCGATTGATCCTGCTCGATAACCTTCCCGCTGCCATGGATGGCTTGCTGGATATTCTACGGCAGGATAGACACTATCGGTCTGATCTACCACGCAAGGTTCTCTTGGCGATCTTTCAGCTACTCGGGGATGAGGATGAGTTGACTCGCCAGTACCGCGATGAATTGGCCTCCGTCCTCTACTGAACGGGTCCTGCGACAAGCCTGCACATAGGGACCACGCGAACGCCCGGGGAAACTCCCCGGGCGTTTTAATCTAATCCGATGCGCGCGGGTTTGTTACTTGGCTGTAGGTGCCCCCAGGACGAGGGCGCCCCACGTTGTCGGATCTGCCAACCTTCGACCACTCACGTTGGCGACCATGGACTGCCAGGTGGCGACCCCGGCCAAGTCGTTATCCGAAAGGGCCAGCACAAAGCCGTAGCGGGCGCCCTCAGTGGGAGTCACACCGAAGATCGTCCACGGGATGCGGGCTTCGAGCGTGTAACCCTGGCTGTGTGCGACCGCCTTCACGTCGACCGCTGGAAGTCCGCCTTCACGGCTGCGCGGGAACCAGAGATACGCTTCGGGAGCGCGGCTCCCGAAGTTCCCTGGCGAGAGACCGATCTGGTAGTCATCGCTGCTAAGTGAGGCACTGCTGCGGTCGCCTTCAAGATCCGCATCGAACTGGATCTCGACATCGTCCCCTTTGAACATATTGCGCCCGCTCGAAATCTGGACAAAGGTATCGTCCGTCCGTTCGATCGCCAGGTAAAGATAGGTCGCATCCCATCCCAGGTAATACCTTGCGGAGAGATCGGCGGTGCCTGTCCATCCTGTACTGGCATAGGAGAGCGGTTTGTCGATCGTATGGCTTGTCGAGTCCCAATCCGAGAGATTTCCATCGATCACAGGGGGAGCGCTCAGAAAAGCTGCTGTGACGGATTCAACCGGGGCGGGGGTGCTGGTGGGCGCAGTGCCCGCTGTCGCCGTCGGGGCATTGGGGTCCACGGTAGGGGTCTCAGCGGCATCCGTTGTTGCTGCCATTGTAACCAGCGGGGTCAGGCTTGGTGGAAGCGGGCTGGCGGTCGGGCTTGCGGCAAAGATGGCGGTGTGCGTCAGGTTTGGTGTGGGGAAGGTGAAAGGAGTCGGTGACGCAGCGCCAGGGAGCGTACAGGCGGAAAGGACGACCAGCAGCAGGATGGGGATGATCTTCAGTAAGCTACGCTTCATCGGCTTCCCTTTCGCCCGGGCAATGGGCATCATGGCACGCTGTACCGATCCAGGCAGGCGTGCATCAAGTTGATCTTATGGAATGGGGCGGGTGGGAGTCGAACCCACACGCTCTCGCGAGCAGAGGATTTTAAGTCCCCGGCGTCTGCCAATTCCGCCACCGCCCCGCAGGCTTATTGTAGCTTGCACTGGGAATGCGTCAAGCAGGGCAGAAACGGATGCTGAAAGGCTGCTTGGGTCGCTATGCTATAATGCCCGCCGTGAGAGGGATTGTCCATGTTCAAGCGAATCACTAATATTCTCGGCGGAGATCCAGTACGCCGCCTGATTGAAGAATACCGCCACCAGGTTGATCAAATTAACGCTTTAGAGCCTGAGATGCAGGCTTTGACCGATGAGGCTTTAACCGCCAAAACCGGAGAGTTTGAAGCGCGCCTGCGTGAGGGAGAAACGCTCGAGGATATTTTATTCGAGGCTTTCGCGGTTGTACGCGAAACTGCCATACGAACGATCGGTCTCAGGCATTTCGACGTTCAGCTCGTAGGCGGCATCGTGCTTCATGAGGGCAAGATCGCCGAGATGAAAACCGGAGAAGGTAAAACCCTCGTCGCAACCATGCCAATCTACTTGAATGCCCTGGAGCGAAAGGGCGTACATCTGGTCACGGTGAATGACTACCTCGCTCGCCGTGATGCGCGCTGGATGGGGCCGGTATTCAAATTCCTCGGCCTGAGCGTTGGTGTGCTCCAAGAAGCCTCGCGCACCGAACATGGGCGGAAGGCCTTCCTCTATGATCCTGCTTCGGAATCTGCCCAGGAAGATAATCACCAGCTTCGACTGGTTGACCGGCGTGAAGCGTATGCTGCCGATGTCACCTACGGCACGAATAACGAGTTCGGATTTGATTACTTGCGCGACAACATGGCCCGTACCCTCGATGCCCGCTCTCAGCGTGGCCACCACTACGCCATCCTGGATGAGGTCGATAATATCCTCATCGATGAAGCCCGCACGCCGCTCATCATCTCCGGTCCCTCGCACGATGATCCAGAAACGTATCTCCGCATGGCGCAGATCGTTAAACAGCTCAACCCGGAAGATTTTGAGATCAGCGAGCGTGATCGGACGATCGCGCTGACCGAACTGGGTGAAAATCATGTCGAGCAGCTGCTGCAGACCCCCCTGCGCGATCCAAACCGCCCAGAAGACATCACGCCCGAGCAAGCTCGCCTCCTGGGCCATCTCGAGCAGGCACTCCGGGCTGAGTACCTATTCAAACGCAACAAAGACTATGTTGTCCAGGCTGGCAAGGTCATCATCGTCGATGAGTTTACCGGCCGGATGATGGCAGGCCGGCGCTGGTCGGATGGGCTGCACCAGGCTGTGGAAGCCAAGGAAGGCGCGCGCGTCCGTCAAGAGAATGTGACCTATGCCACCATCACGCTCCAGAACTACTTCCGCATGTACGCCAAGCTTTCCGGCATGACTGGTACGGCCGTGACCGAGGCCGAGGAATTCGACAAGATCTATAAGGTCGATGTTCTGCCTCTGCCAACTAACCTCGAATTCATCGCTTCCGCTGAAGAGAGCGACCTGGTCGAGGTCGATTACAGCGAGGGCAGCAGCAAATTCAACTACTACTCACGTCTGGGTGATAAAGATCAAGCACCGGTCTTCTGGCGCCGGAAAGATTATCCGGATGTCGTTTTCCGCACGGAAGAAGCGAAGCTGCGTGCGGTAACGTTGGAGATCCTGAGCCGCCATCTTCGAGGCCAACCGCTGCTTGTCGGTACGACATCGGTCGAATTATCAGAACGATTGTCGGGGCGCCTGAGAGCCGATGCGCTGCAATCGCTAATGAACGTAGCCGTACTGCGCGATGCGTTTCTTGAAGCGCATGGCTTGACGGACGATGGCATGCGGGTTGAGGAGCTTGAGCCCTTGAACGAACCGTTAGAGGGGTTAAAACCAGCAGTCTTGCGCCCGATGGCACGCGAGCTGGAAATCTCACTCAATCCCACCCGTGAGGAAAACATCGCTCGCCTTCTAGTTCTGCTCGAGCTCAACGGAGACCACGCTGAACAGTTGATCAAAGTCCTGAACGCCGGCATCGCGCATACCGTTCTCAACGCCAAGAAACACGATGAAGAGTCAGCCATTATTGCTGGAGCTGGTTCGAGCGGAGCGGTGACGATCGCCACGAACATGGCTGGACGCGGCGTAGATATCAAGCTCGGTGGTGAGATTGCAGAGGAGATCCTGGCGGCCGTCAACCGGATCCTTCGGCGGGTGGGTATTGAAGACCCGGAGAACCTTAGCATCGAGGAACGATTGGAAGCCTTGCAGACAGCCAGCGAGGAAGACATCGGGATTTACCATGCTGAGGTTGAGCAGCTGCGCAGTTTTATGGAAGAAGGTAAGGAGGTCCGGGAGGCGGGAGGGCTGCATGTCATCGGATCAGAGCGGCATGAATCACGCCGCATCGACAACCAGTTACGTGGGCGAGCAGCCCGGCAAGGGGATCCTGGATCGTCGCAGTTCTTCCTCTCACTTGAAGATGAGTTGATGCGCCTTTTCGGCGGCGCTCAGGTCTCGAACCTGATGCAGCGATTAAACATCGATGATGCAACCCCGATCGCACATGGGATCGTCAACCGGACGATCGAGCAGGCGCAGACAAGGGTGGAAGGCGCCAACTTTGACACCCGCAAGCACCTGCTGGAATACGATGACGTGCTTAACCAGCAGCGTGAAGTGTTCTATGGGCAGCGCAACCGGGTCTTTGCCAAAGACGACCTCAGCGAGGATCTCGATTCGATGGTGAGACAGCAGGTCATCGAGCACATTCAAACTGCCTTTGCCGACGAAGAGGGACCGTGGAAGTTGCTGGCCTGGTTGGAAGAGACGCAGCCAACGATCGGATTGGAGAGCGAGCAGCCCCACCCCTCCTTCATGATAAGGTTGCTGCTGGACACGCTGGCCGGGGTTGATGATCCAGACGAACTAAAGACAGCATTGTTGGGGATAGCCCGCAGCAGCATTGAAACGAGCACTGCGCATTTGAGGACGGCCGTTGATGAGCAATTTGCACGCTCGCTCGATCGGTTGGACGAACAGGTTCGCGGTCGGGCTGATACGGCCGAGATCGCCGTGGAAGCGGCGATCATGGAGGCCGAGGACGCCGATCAACCCGTCGATACCACTCGGTTGCTGGGAGCGCTCGAATCTGCAGCTGGGCTGCGCATCCAGATGGACGATGCGGGCCTTAAGCACTTGAGAGATGATCCGCGGGTATTCCTTGAACGTGTGCCGGATCTTATTGAAGCAAGCATGGGTTTACGGATCTGGGCAGGTGTTGTCCAGACAGTCGAACGCAGGCTAGGTGAAACCCTCGGGCTGGAGCCCTCGCTCGAACAACCGATTGATTGGGATGCGGCCGAAACACTCCTGCTCGAGGCTTACGACCGCGTAACCGAAGCGCGCGACCGACGCATTCTTACCGAGGTTGATACAGACCTGCAGAATGCTTTACGACGAGAAGCGACTGTGGACGAGAACCTCAAACTCCGCCTCCTGGTCCAGATGAGTTATGGCCAGCGGAGCTTCTTCGATCGAAAGACCCATCAACGCCAATCTGTTCTTGTTGGACGTCTGACGTATCCGTTTTATGCCGCGCAGCTGCTGGATGAAGCGGACATGGAAGATCTGGAGACGCAGGTCCTGGATCATCTTCGCCAGGCGCAGATGGTAATAGAGCTCGGGCTGGGCAAGGCTGAAATCGCCCGATTGGCAGGGACCCGGCTCGACCAACTTGACGAGAGGTCCAGTGAAGTGCTGGCGGATGCGCTGGGCAGGATGGAATTTGAAGCGCTTAACCCATCACTGACAATGGCTTCCTTCCCGCAGGATCTGCAGGATCAATTCTCGCAAGCACTTGGCGCCCAGGGACTTATGCGCGCCTACCGGGAATTGTTCCTTTCTGTCGCTGACAGGCTGTGGGTTGAATACCTGACTCAGATGGAAGCGCTGCGAACATCAATCGGGCTGGAAGCATACGGACAGCGCGATCCATTGGTCCAGTACAAGAGCCGCGCCTTCGATCTTTTCAAGGAACTGCTGGACACCATCCGTGCCGGAGTTGTCTCGCGTATGTACCGATTACGGGTTGCAGGCCCATCACAGAGCACCGCTGCGCAATCGATCCAGGCGCCGCAGGCCGTCCAATCGGCACCTTCCGGCGGAAATGGAAGCTCAGGCAAGAAGAGTTCGGGGAAGCGCCGGCGCCGCAGGCAGTAGGTCTCTTCCCTCATTCTAATGATACCTGCAACCCTGGCAGTAAAGTTCTATTGACGGGTACCTGATTTTGGTCACATCTCTCCAGCCGATGATAGACGCTTACCGATTGATGCCCAAGGTGGATCTCCACCGTCACCTGGAAGGGGCACTGCGTGTCGAAACGCTGGCTGCGTTTGGCCGTGATGCGGGTGGAGCGGCCATGGGAGAACTTGATGCGTTGCGAAAGCGCGTCACCCATTCGGTTGATGATCCACACGATCCAGGTTTCTTTCTTGCACGCTTCAAGGCCATTCGTGAGTTCTTCCTCAATCGCGATGTGATCGACCTCCTGACGCGATCTGTGATCATCGATGCTGCCCGTGACAATGTCCGCTATCTGGAACTCCGTCTGACCCCGGTCGCAATTGCTGCCCGGGGCGAGTTTTCATTGGATGATGTCACGGGGTGGGTGATCGAAGCCGCCGCTCAGGAAGCTGTATTGCAGGGTCTCAATGTTAACTTCCTGCTCAGTTTCAACAGGAATGAACCAGTCGATCAGGCACGTGAAGTCCTCGAGATCGCGCTCGCCAGGCGGAAGATGGGCGTGGTTGGCCTGGATCTCGCCGGTGATGAACGGACCTACCCCGCTGCACCCTTTGCCCCGATCATGTTGAAGGCGCGTGAGGAGGGCTTGGGCATTTCTGTGCATGCCGGGGAGTGGGGGGATGGTGCACAAATCACCTATGCCATAGAGGAACTCGGTGCAAGCAGGATCGGGCATGGCGTGCAGGTGCTCCAGGATGCAAAGCTCGTGGAACAGGCACGTAAGGCGGGCGTCTGCTTCGAAGTCAGCCTGACGAGTAATGCGCGTACCGGTGCAGTATCTGGGATCGGTGACCATCCACTGCCTGAGATGCTGCAGGCGGGATTGCAGGTGGTTTTAACAACCGATGATCCAGGCATTTTTGAAACAACACTTTCCGCGGAGTACGCGTTGGCAGTTGAAGCACTGGGGCTTTCCATTGAGACGATCAAGGGCATGAACTTGAGTGCAATCCAGGCGAGCTTCATGGATAAAAAGGCCAAACAGGCGAAAGAGAGCGAGTTTGTTCAGGCGATCTGGGGGAAAGGGGTTGAGCTTTGATCCAGATTGAAGACCTGCAAGTCGGCATCATCAGTGATGGTCAGGTATGGGTGGATGCCGGAGGTCCCTTCGGGCTTGTCCCGCGTGCGCTCTATAGCCGTTATTTTATGCCCGATGAGGCAAACCGCATCCCGATGAGCCTCAACTGCCTCATCCTGCGCTCGAATGGGAAGACGATCCTGGTTGATACCGGATTGGGTTTGAAGTTATCACCCGAGGCGATCAAGCAGTGGGGGCTCGAGCGCCCGGGCGGTTCACTTCACGACGGACTGGAAAAACTCGGGATCGGCACTGGAGATGTAGACCTCGTGCTCAATACCCATCTGCATGCCGATCACTGCAGCGGAAACACCATCCAGTTAGATGACAGGATTATGGCTGCCTTCCCGAATGCGGAGTACTGGGTTCAGCGAATCGAGTGGGCCGAAGCCTGTCATCCCGATGCACGCACCCGCGCTACGTACCTTGTTGATAATTACAATCCCCTCTGGAGTGAAGGCAGGCTGCGGCTGCTGAACGGGGATACCCCGGTGACCGATCATATTGCCTGTGTCGTCACACCCGGCCATACTCGCGGCCACCAGTCCATCTTGCTTAAGGCTGGTGATTGGCGAGGCCTTTATGTAGGGGATCTTGCGTCCTATGCAGTGCATATGGCGCGCACGGCCTGGCTTACCGCCTATGATGTCCTTCCCCTTGAGAATATCAGGACGAAACAGCGCTGGCAGCAGTGGGCGCTGGACCACGATGCCTGTCTCTTCTTCGAACACGACCCTGAAATGAAAACCGCCCACCTGATCGAGAAGGGCGGGCGGTTGGGGATCGAATCAATCGATCTCGAATCTCAGGCTACTGCGTAGCCTCCCACGTAGCAACCGCCTCCCGGATCAAGGTTTGAATCTCCGGGTTAGGGACATCTGCAATCTCGTAGCTGTTAACTCCAATCAGCACGCGGGCTGTTCCCCCGGGACCCTCTATTAAACGCACTGCAAGATCTGAACGCCCGCTGGCTTCGATCCGGTCCTGCAGGATTTGATCAATCTGCTCAATCATGCTTGTCGGCTTTAGGTCCGGAGGTTCGAAATCCCGGTCGATCTGCACCGTGGGTTTGGGGTTTTGTGTTTCGACCCATTGACTCAGATCCCTGGCAGCATATTCCACCCGTGTCCAGTGGCGGGAGTCTTTCAAAGCCTCCCGATCTTCATATTCGACATCATCGACCTGGACGATCAGCTTGCCGCTGACTTCATCGCGCAGCAAGGTCGCGACCTGGATGCGTTCACCTTTCGCTGGTGTAGAAGGAATGGCCATGGCCTTGTCTGCTGGGTGAGCTTCGTCCGGGAGGGGTGAGGGAATATCGGCTGGAGGTGTAGATGGGAGATCTGGGGCCAAGGAGTCGGCACCGCTGCCGGCCGATCCGGATGCCGCGGGGGTGGCTGCGGGACTCGCCGATGGTTCCTCCCCGATCCGTGGTTTCTGATCCGTTGTTTTGGCTGGCTGCTTTCCTTGGGCTTCACGATTGCCTAAGAACATGTATGCCAGGACCGCGAGCAGGATTCCGATCCCGATCAGGACGATTCCAATAAGAAGTTGATCGTTCATTCTCGAACCTCCAGCTGACAATGGGCGCAAAAATGGGTACCACGTTGGCCAACGACGATGCGCTCAATCGGGTTTCCACATTCCATACAAGGCTCACCGGCACGTCCATAGACGCGGAAATGATGCTGGTAATCGCCACCCCGGTAGACCCAATCAATGCTGGCTCCATTATGCAATAAACCGGCCTCCAGCGCCTTACGGATTCCTTCCCATAGTGAAACCGTCTCATCCATACTCAACGTGTCGCTGCGGCGCATCGGGTGCAGGCGGGCGATGTGCAAAGCCTCATCAGTATAAATATTGCCGATTCCCGCCAGGAAGGATTGATCGAGCAGTAGCGGCTTGAGCATTCGCTTGTGCTTTGCCAACTTCTTAGCGAGTTGTTCGGCGGAGAATTCAGGGGCGAGGGGCTCAGGGCCAAGTTGGCTGAGGAATTCAGTGGGATCGCGGAGCAGAGAAATACGCCCGAATTTCCGGGCATCGCTGAAGCGAAGATCCCAACCGTTGTCAAGATGGAACAGGGTATGCTCAAAGCGGTCGCGGGCTTCCTCGGTGGGGGCAAGCCGCAGATCCCCGCTCATGCGCAGGTGGATTAGCATGGTCTCACTCTCGAGTGGAAAAACAAGGTACTTCCCCCGGCGCGTAACATCCTGAATAACCTGGTCCGCAATCCGGCGCCGGAAGGTGCGCAAGCCAGGCTCACGAAAATGGCGGGGCCAACGCGTGCTAATTCGCTCAATTCGCCGGCCTGGGAGGGGGAGTCCAATGGATCCTGCTCGTAGGGACCGAGCGATGGTTTCAACTTCTGGGAGTTCTGGCATCGCCGGCGATTATACCTACCCGCTGGCGAAGCTGAAAGCAGATCATTCGACCGGATGTAGTCCTGGAATTGGCCCAGTTTGGCCGGTCCGATCCCAGACACATTCAGCAAATCCTCGATCTTCGTAAAGAAACCGTGTTGCTCTCGATATTCCACAATCTTCTTCGAAATGCTGGGGCCGATCCCCGGGAGGGTCTTAAGTTGAGCCAGTGTGGGGTGATTGATGTCGATCTGGAGTGCTGGATCGACCAACGTGATCAGGGGGTCTTGCGATTCCGGCGTCCCTGCAACCACGGAGCCCGGTACGAAGATGCGATCCCCATCATTCATCGCTTCCGCCAGGTTGATGCGGTCGAGATCCGCATCGCTGGTTGGACCGCCGGCGGCCATAATCGCATCCTCGATAATGGCAGGCCACTCCACGCTGTAAACGCCGGGCTGATTGACGGACCCGGCGACATGTACCTGGATTGGTCCAGGGGTTGGCGGGGGGAGCAGCTCAATTGGAATCTTTTTACGGGGTTTGAGCAAAATCAACAGCAATGCTGATATGGCCAATGCCGTAAGCATACCTGCCAGGTACGCGGTCAGCCGTTGTGTCATCCCGATCCCCCATCATTACTGGCCTGCCATCTATTGTATACCTGGAGAGCGCCGTACCAAAGCAGTTTATAATCAAGCCATGCCGACCTTTTTTACGGGCGAAGGCG
>Ga0315534_1001475_pt1 | contig 16187 bp, 14 predicted proteins | sample SalMarSW160240MG_FD_203094 | JGI IMG/M metagenome (GOLD analysis project Ga0315534, IMG submission 203094) | Salt marsh sediment microbial communities from the Plum Island Ecosystem LTER, Massachusetts, United States - Salt Marsh Sediment SW1602-40 ... | reverse complement strand
CTTAAGGATAGGCAGCGTCTTTGTAGTAATTTTTATTGCAATTTTTCTATCATTTCCTCTAAATGAGAAGATAAATTTAGGCTTGGATTTACAAGGAGGTTCTCACCTTATCTTGGAGTGTGTTGAAACTCCTAATGCACCAGTAGACAACGATGCAGTAAGTAGAGTATTAGAAATAATAAGAAATCGTATTGACCAATTAGGAGTTTCAGAACCGGTAATTCAGAGGCAAGGCGCAACCCGTATCTTAGTTCAGTTGCCCGGAGTGGAAGATCCGGAAGCAGCTGTAGATTTAATTGGTAAAACTGCTCTCCTGGAATTTAAAAACGAGGAAGGAGAAACCCAGTTAACCGGAGCCCATTTGATAAATGCTAAATCATCCTTTGACCAATTTAGTCGATCTGTTGTTTTAATCGAATTTGACAAAATTGGAGCTAAAGAATTTGGAGACGCCACTAGAAGCAACGTTGGAAAAATTTTAGCTATTACTTTGGATGGGAAAGAAATATCTGCTCCTGTAGTCCAGGAACCCATTCTCGACGGAAAAGCGCAGATTACCGGAAAATTTACTGTAGATAGCGCAAACCATTTAGCTATCCTTTTACGGGCTGGTGCTCTTCCGGTAAAAGTGGAGATTTTGGAAAATAGGTCAGTTGGGCCAACCTTAGGAAGGGACTCCATTTCCAAGGGGGTAAAGGCTGGGATAGCAGGATTAATATTGATATTAATATTTATGGTAATTTATTATAGGGGTTTTGGGTTGGTAGCAGATTTTGCTTTGGCAGTGTGTATGATACTAATTATAGGAGCTTTAGCCGGTTTAAAGGCGACGTTAACTTTACCCGGAATAGCTGGAATGATTCTTACTATCGGTATGGCAGTAGATGCTAATATCCTGATCTTTGAGAGAATAAAAGAAGAATTAAGATTGGAAAAAACTTTTCGAGCTTCTATCGATGCAGGCTTCAACAAAGCTTTCCGTACTATATTTGATGCCAATGTTACTACTTTAATTGCAGCTCTTGCCTTATTTTATTTTGGCTCGGGTCCCATCAAAGGGTTTGCGATTACTTTGAGTATAGGTATTTTAGCCAGTATGTTTACTGCAATTGTAGTAACTAAGATTATTTTGGAAGTAGTAGCTACTAAGTTTAGTTCTAAAGCTTTATTATAGACCTAATTAAGGAGGAAGTGTATAATGGATCTTATTGGAAAAAAGAAGTTCGATTTTATTAAAAATAGAAGAATAGCATATATTATTTCTGTGGCGATTATCCTGGTTGGTTTAATTTCAATTATTTTTCAGGGATTAAATCTTGGAATCGATTTTGCCGGAGGGACTTTGCTCCAAGTAAGATTTGATAAACCAGTTTCCACTACCGAGATTCGAAATGTGTTAAGTGAATTTAATTTAAGTCAAAGCACTATTCAAAATTTATCAGAGAATGAATTTGTAATACGGACAGAAAGGATTGATTCAGAGCAAAGAAAGGAAATATTAACCGTTTTTAAGGAGAATTTAACTAATTTGGAGGTATTGCGAGTAGAAACAGTAGGACCGGTTATTGGAGAAAATTTAAGAAAGCTGGCGTTTTATGCCTTGCTTTTTGCTTTTATAGGAATCATTTTATATATTACTATTAGATTTGAATTTAAATATTCTATTGTTTCCATATTAGCGCTTTCCCATGACTGTTTAATTGTTTTGGGCATTTTTTCCTTATTGCAGAAGGAAATAACTATTTCGATAATAGCAGCAGTTCTGACTATTGTAGGTTACTCCCTAAATAATACCATTGTAATTTTGGATAGACTTAGGGAAAATATTAAGTTAAAAACCAGGGAACCGTTTGATAATTTAATAAATATGAGTATTAATCAGTCTCTGTCCAGAACGATAAACACAGCGTTGACTACAATTATTCCCATTTTAACCTTATATTTTTTCGGGGGGAATACACTTTCTGACTTTGCTTTAGCCTTGTTTATAGGAATGATCGCTGGGACTTATTCTTCAATTTTTATTGCCAGCCCATTATTATTAGAGTGGAATAAAATATTTCAGATACACCAAAAAGGCATAAAAATTTCCAGGGTAAAGGGCAAAAAGTAATTATTTTATTAAAGGGCAAGATAAAAAATGTCAGAATTTAATATATTAGGTAGAACATTGCTATTTTTTGGAGTAGTACTGATTATATTGGGAGGCATATTTTTCTTAGCAGGAAAGTTACCTTTCCCTGGTAGACTGCCTGGAGATATAATCATTCAAAGAAAAAGTTTTGTTTTTTACTTCCCTTTAGGTTTATGTATTGTAATTAGTATTATTTTTACCCTCATTTTCCGAATATTCAGACATTAAAAACATATAACTATATTTATATATAGTAGTTATATCGTATATAATGTATCCTGAAGAAAATAGAAGTCAGTAGTCAGAATCAAGAGGACAAAAATTGGTCTTGTTTCTAGAATCTTATATCTTGTGAAAAAATAAAATTCAGGAAGCAAATTTAATGTATTTTTATTCCCCTTCCTCCCTTTCAAGAGAGAGGGTTAGAATGGGGGGAACAAGCGATATACGATATATGAGAAAGGAGTACAAATAAAATAGAGTGGTGTATATTAAAAGAAGATAAAAAATTGCAATCAGAATTATCCAAAGAATTAAATATCTCTCCAATTTTAGCTCAATTACTAATAAATAGAGGAACAAAGGAAGTTTTAAGCGCTAGAAGATTCTTAAAGACAGATCTTAAAGATTTGAGAGATCCTTATCTCTTTCAAGATATGGAGAAAGCTGTTAACAAAATATTAAAAGCGATAAACAACCATGAAAGAATATTGATCTACGGAGATTACGATGTCGATGGAATCACCAGTGTTGCCTTATTTTTTTCAATATTGAGAGACTTTACTACCAATTTATACTATTATATACCTAATCGCTTTCAAGAGGGATATGGGCTAAACGAAGAAGCCATAGATATTGCCTTTAAAAATAATATTAAATTAATTGTGACCGTTGATTGTGGAATTAGTTCTATTTATGAAATAGAGAAAGCAAATGATTATGGTATAGATGTTATAGTTACTGACCATCATCAACCCCAAAAAGACATTCCTTCTGCAATAGCAATAATAAACCCTAAATGCGATATAAATTATCCTTTTAAAGAATTAGCCGGAGTGGGTGTAAGTTTTAAAGTGGTTCAGGCTTTATATTCAAAATTGGGAAAAAACCAGGATGATTTATGGAGTCTGCTTGATTATGTTGCATTGGGATCGATTGCTGATTCTGTTCCTTTTATCGATGAAAATCGTATTTTAATTAAATATGGATTAAAGGCACTTAATCAAACCAAGAAAGAGGGTTTGAAGGCATTAATAATGGAGAGTGGAGTAAGCTATGGTAATTTAGGTACTAAAGAAGTTAATTTTGCTATTGCTCCTAGAATCAATGCAGCAGGAAGGCTAGATGATTCTAAAATTGCCCTAGAATTGTTGTTAACTAATTCTGAGTATAAGGCTGCATATTTATCCCGAAAATTAAGTGAAATGAATAAACATAGACAGGAAATAGGAGACAATATTTTAAGAGAAGCCAGGGAATTTGCTTCCATACAAGTAAAAGAAGAAGATAACAAGATATTAATTCTTGCATCAGAAAATTGGAATCAAGGGGTAATTGGCATAATAGCCTCCAGATTAGTAGATGAATTTAATCGTCCTGTAATTATTATTTCTAAAAAAGATGGCATAGCAAAAGGTTCAGGAAGGAGTATTAAAGGTTTTCATTTATATAAGGTTTTAGAATCCTGCCAGGATATTTTAATAAATTTTGGTGGGCACGAGTTAGCAGCAGGTATTACCATAGAGTCTAATAAAATTCCTGAATTTAAGTCAAGGATGAATGAAATATCTCAAGATTTCATTAAAGGAGATGATCTAAGTCCGGAATTAAAAATAGACGCTCAAATTTTACTAAGCAATATTAATTTTGGATTGGTAAAAGATATTAATATTTTAGAACCGTTTGGGATTGGGAACCCTCAACCCGTCTTTTGTAGTTACAAAAACATAATAGCTGATTGGAGACTGGTTGGTGGAAAGAAGGAGCACTTAAAAATAAAAGTTAAGGAAGAGAACAGAACATTAGAAGGGATCGGATTCAAATTAAGCAGAATGGGAAACCAAATATTTTCCAGAAATAAAGTAGTAGACCTAGCTTTTAATATCGAATTGAATAAGTGGAATGGAACGGAAAATGTTCAATTAAATATAAAAGATATAAAAACTATTTTTTAGGAGGCAAATAAAAGTGATAGACTTAAAAGAGAAAATTAGAAATATCCCAGATTTTCCAGTAAAAGGTGTACAATTTAAAGATATTACCACTCTATTAAAAGATAAAGAAGCATTTAAATATAGTATTGATGAAATAACTAGGCATTGCAGTAAATACCAAATTGATTATATTGCGGGAATAGAAGCTCGTGGTTTTATTATAGGCGCCCCCGTAGCTTATCAATTAGGGATTGGATTTTTGCCTGTTAGAAAACCAGAAAAATTACCTGGTGAAGTGGAGAAAATATCTTACGAGTTAGAATATGGTGAAAATATTTTGGAAATACATAAAGATGCTATAGATAGCGGAGACAAGATCATGGTTGTTGACGACCTTCTCGCTACAGGCGGTACCACAGCTGCAGTATTTAAACTAATTAACAAATTAGGAGGAAAGGTTATAGGTGCTTCCTTTATAGTTGAACTTGCATTTTTAAATCCCAGAAAAAAATTAGAAGGATATGATATTTTTTCTCTGGTACAGTATGATTAATTTAGCAATATTCTATTTGATTAATTAATCGGTAATAGGTTACTTGAAGCTAGTTAAGAAAATAGAATAAAGAATCTAGAAGCCGGAATCCAGAATATTATTGTGGAATAAGTGATGTATAAGAAATATAGTAATGGATTAATGATTTCTAGTTTATAAAAAATTAAAAACTAAGAACTAAAACTTGTATTTAAAGCTAAAGACAAATGACCAATGACTATCAACTGGTTAATTGGCAAATTGATTAATTAAACATACTTGTTTCTTGCATCTTACTTTTTGTATTCTAACTAACGACTATTCACTATCGACTAATAAAGAAGGTGTAAATTATTTCTCAATTCATTTTAATAAGATATATCTTGAAAAGAATATCCCAATATGCTCCCCAAGCTAATTTGGACTTAATAAAAAAAGCTTATAAATATGCTATAAAAGCCCATCGAGAACAAAAGCGGTATTCCGGAGAACCTTACACTTCACATCTTTTAGAAGTAGCTAAAATATTGGCAGATTTAGAACTTGATATAATTACCATTGCTGCAGGAATTTTGCATGATATAATTGAGGATACTGATACCCCATTATCTACCATCAAAGAAGAGTTTGGCGAAGAAATAGCAATGTTAGTTAATGGTGTCACTAAATTAAGTAAAATTTCTTTTAAAACACGAGAAGAACAGCAGGCGGAAAATTTTCGTAAAATGTTTTTAGCTATGGCAGAAGATGTAAGAGTTATTCTTATAAAATTAGCGGACCGCCTGAATAATATGAGGACCCTACAGTATATACCACCACCCCACAAGAGAGTAAAGATAGCTCGAGAAACACTGGAAATTTATGTTCCCATTGCCAATAGATTAGGTATTTCCAGAATCCAGTGGGAGTTAGAAGACCTTTCTTTACGTTATTTAGAGCCAACGAAATACAAAGGAGTCGTAAATAGAATTGCACAAAATCGGCTGGAAAGAGAAAGTTATGTAGAATCCATAAAGGAGATTATAAAAAAAGAAATCCGCATAGTAGGCATAGAAGCAGAAATTCAAGGTCGTCCTAAAAATATCTATAGTATCTATAAAAAGATGGAGAAAGGGAAAAAAGATTTTTTCCAAATATACGATTTAATTGCAATTAGAATAATTTGTAATTCTATCAGGGATTGTTATGCGGTTTTGGGATTGTTACATTCAATTTGGAAGCCTATGCCCGGTAGATTTAAAGACTATATTGCTATGCCTAAATCAAATATGTATCAATCTTTGCATACGACAGTGGTTACTCCTAAAGGTGAACCTTTAGAAATACAAATTCGCACCTGGGAGATGCATAAAACTGCTGAATATGGGATAGCTGCTCATTGGAAATACAAAGAGAAGGTTGATTTAAAAAAAGATAAAAAATTAGAAGAAAGACTTTCCTGGCTAAGACAGATATTGGAATGGCAGAAAGATTTGAAAGATCCAAAAGAATTTATGGAAAACTTAAAAATAGGTCTTTTTCAGGATGAAGTGTTTACTTTTACTCCCAAAGGTGACGTGAAGATATTACCCTCGGGCTCTACACCCATAGATTTTGCTTATCTTATTCATACAGATGTAGGTCATAGATGTATGGGGGCTAAAGTTAATAAGAAGATAGTTCCTTTAGATACTAAATTGAAGAGCGGAGATATTGTAGAGATATTAACTTCCAAATCAAGCCGAGGTCCTAGTAGAGATTGGTTAAAGATAGCTAAGACATCAGGAGCAAAAAACAGGATTCGAATCTGGTTTAAAAAGGGGATGCGGGAAGAGAATATTCAAAAAGGAAAGGGACTTTTTGAAAAAGAAATGGAAAAATATAAAAGCGAACCCTCCTCCGAACTTAGCAAAAAGTTAAAAGAAGCGAGTATTGAATTAGGTTTTAGTGAATTAGATTCAATGTTTGAAAATATTGGATACGGAAAATTGACACCTTATCAGGTATTATCCAAAATAATTCCTCAAGAAAAAATATCCCCAGTTATTCCTCTGGTAAAAGTAAAAAAAAGAATTGATCAAGGTATTAAGGTTCAAGGGATTAATGATGTTATGATAAGATTTTCTCGATGCTGCAATCCGGTTCCTGGGGACGAGATAATTGGTTATATTACTAGGGGGAGAGGGGTATCTATACATAAGGTAGATTGTTCTAATGTAGATTTTGTTTCTGCCGAAAAAGATCGGTTAGTAAAAGTAGAATGGATAAAGACAGAGGAGCTATTTTACCCATTAAAGATAAAAATAATTGCTGATGACCGTCCGAATTTAGTATCTGATATCATGTTAATTTTTTCCAGTGTCAAAATTACAGTTAGTGCCATAAATGCCATTACTGATAAAAATAATATTGCTAATATCAATGTAACACTTTCTATCAACAATCTTGACCAGCTTCAAGACATAATAAAGAAAATAAAGAAGATAAAAAGCATATTAACTGTAAAGAGAGTAAGCACTTTTTAATGAATAAATTAGGAAGAAAAATCTTTTATTCGAGGAATAATAATGAAAGCGGTAATACAAAGAGTTAAAAAAGGGTCAGTAGAGATTAAAGAAAAAGAAATAGGGAAAATTGGAAAGGGGTTGGTAATCCTTTTAGGAGTGGGTCAAAATGATATAGAAAAAGATGCAGAATATCTGGCTGAAAAAATAGTGAATTTACGTATATTTGAAGACAAAGAAGAGAAGATGAATCTTTCTGTGAGAGACATAAACGGTCAGATCTTGGTCATATCTCAATTTACTTTATATGGAGATTGTAAAAAGGGGAGGCGCCCGAGTTTTATTTCTGCGGCTCTTCCTGATAAAGCAGTAAAATTATATGATTATTTCATAAAATATATAAAAAATTATGGTCTTAAAATTGAAACTGGAAAATTTCAAGCCATGATGCTGGTAAAAATTTTTAATGACGGACCGGTCACCATTCTTTTGGATAGTGAAAAGTGAATTTAGAAAAAAATTAACTTTTTATTGGGAGAAATTAAAATGAAGCTGCCACTTATTATAGGACATAGAGGAGCAAAAGGAATTGCTCCCGAAAATAGCCTTTCCGGATTTAAAAAGGCAGTAGAGTTAGGGATAGACGGAGTGGAACTGGATATACACCTTACTAAAGATGAAAAACTAATCGTAATCCATGATATGGATCTAAAAAGACTAACCGGATTAAAAATTCCTATTAAGCAGCTTACTTTTAAAGAGTTAGAAAAATACGACATTTCTAAATTTTTTATTGAAAATCAAAAAAAAATTATGGAGAAATTGCCGGAAGAGAAGAAATATTTTTTAGAATTAAAAACAATTCACACTAATTCGTTTTATCTAAATATTTATGAGCAATTAACCAAGAAAAAAATTAGTTTTTATTTACATCAGGATGGTAAGAGGTTTGATGCAGTTAAAAAACTTTTTTTTTCAAGAAATGATGGAACGAAAGTTTGTTTCAAACAATTAAAAATTAAGAAGAGGGATATACTTGACTTAGAAAAAGGCAAAGTAAGGAAGTATCACAACGAACAGATACCTTTGCTTAAGGATGTACTTCAGATATTGAAAGGAAAACTTTCTGTAAATATAGAAATTAAGGGAGGGGAGAAGATTTACCCGGGTATTGTAGATAGAGTAGTAAAAGAAACAGAGAGTTTTGGACATAATAATATTCTTTTTTCCTCTTTTGATAGAGACACGGTAATCTTGCTAAAAGATAGATATCCTGAGCTTAAAGCAAATGGATTATATGCTAAATGGGTAAATCCCAAAAGATATATTAATGGATTGGAAGGATTAAATCCAAGTACTTTTTTATGTAAAGAAAAACTTATTTCTTGTTTGCATCGGTTGGATAAAACAGTGTATGTATGGACGGTTGATAGAGACATAGATATGTTACGCTTTATTTTATATGGTGTAGATGGCATTATTACTAATTACCCTCAGATTCTAAAAAAAATAAGCAAAGCCATACAATCTGTTTTTGAAGATTTTTAATAAAGGATTTTCCCCAAGAAGATAAAAAGCGTTTTATTAATTTGAATTTTTCATGGTGAATTCTATTACATTAAAGGATTGCAGAAGAAATGTTTATAAAAAGATTAGTAGTCGGGTCGTTAGAAACTAATTGTTATCTAATTAGTTGTAAAAGGACCAATGAAGCAGCGATAATTGATCCAGGAGAAGAAGAAACGGTAAATTTAATTTTAAATCTTTTACAAAAAAATAATTTTGATTTAAAATATATTATAAATACCCATGGACATGTCGATCATATTGCGGGAAATAATCTACTTAAAGCCAAGACCAAAGCTTTACTATTAATCCATAGGTTAGATGCTGATATGTTAGTTGATGCTAATAAAAATTTTTCTTCCTTTATGGGTAAAGAAATATATTCACCTCCCGCAGATAAGCTTTTAGGAGAGGGAGACGAAATATCTTTAGGAACGTTAAACTTAATAGTCATTCACACACCTGGTCATACTCCGGGAGGGATTTCTCTTTTATTAAACAATATTGTTTTTACGGGTGATACTTTATTTGCAGGGAGTATTGGTCGAACTGACTTACCTGGTGGTTCCTGCCAAGGTTTAATAAAATCAATTAAAGAAAAATTACTGATTTTAGGTGATGATAAGATAATTTATCCTGGGCATGGTCCGGATTCGACTATAGGTATAGAAAGAAGAACAAATCCATATTTGAAAAATTAACCAATTGACGAATTAAATTGGTTAGATAGTTAGTTAGTTTGCTGGTTAATGGTTTTATTAATACTATTAAACAATTCACCAGCTCTACATGTAACTAATCAACAAATTTAGAAAGGAGTATAAAAATGAATTATGGAATAAAGGATATTAATTTGGCTGATAAGGGGAAAGATAAAATTGAATGGGCTGAAAAACAGATGCCCGTTCTTTCAAGCATAAGAAAAAGATTTAGTAAAGAAAAACCTCTTAAGGGAATTAAAATATCCGCTTGTCTCCACGTCACTACCGAGACAGCTAATCTGTCGAGAATTTTAAAAGAAGGAGGCGCAGAAGTATCTCTATGTGCTTCTAATCCTCTAAGCACTCAGGATGATGTAGCAGCTTCACTGGTAAAAGATTTCGGAATTTCTGTATTTGCTATTAAGGGAGAGAATAAGGATACTTATTATCAGCATATTGAAAAAGTGCTAAACTGTAAGCCCAATATCACCATGGATGATGGGGCTGATCTGGTTTCAACTATTCATTCTCAAAGGGGAGAGTTAATTAAAGACATTATTGCTGGTACTGAAGAAACCACTACCGGAGTCATTCGATTAAGAAGTATGGAAAAAGATAAAGCTCTAAAGTATCCGATTATTGCGGTAAATGATGCTCAGACTAAATATCTCTTCGATAACAGATATGGTACCGGACAGAGCACCATCGATGGCTTACTAAGGGCTACTAATATTTTAGTCGCCGGTAAAATATTTGTTATTTGTGGATATGGCTGGTGTGCTCGTGGTTTAGCGCTGAGAGCCAATGGTATGGGCGCCCAGGTGATAATTACTGAAGTCGATCCCATGAAAGCATTAGAAGCAGTAATGGACGGCTACCAGGTTAGGTCCATAAAAGAGGCAGCCAAGGTCGGAGATATTTTTATAACTCTGACCGGTGATATAAACGTCATATCAACCGAAGATTTTCCTTTAATGAAGGATGGAGCAATTTTGGCTAATTCGGGACATTTTAATGTAGAGATCAACATAGGAGCTTTAGAAAAATTATCAATAAATAAGCATAAAATTAGAGAGTATATTGAGGAATATACTTTAAAAAACGGGAAAAAGATAAATCTTCTGGCCGAAGGAAGACTGCTGAATTTGTCTGCTGCCGAAGGACATCCGGCAAGTGTAATGGATATGAGTTTTGCTAACCAAGCTTTATCCGCTGAATATTTGGTAAAAGAAGGGGAAAATTTGCAAAAAAAGGTTTATTGTGTTCCCGAGCTTATTGATAAGGAGATTGCCAGATTAAAATTAGAATCGATGGGAATAAAGATCGATAAACTTACCGAGGAACAAGAAAGATATCTTTCTTCCTGGCAAATGGGAACCTAATTCGTCGTTCGTATCTCGTATCTAGTATCTCGTTAGAGAAATAATCTTAAGGTATAATAATTTCTTAATTTCTATTTTAGTTATCTATTTTCTTCCGAGATACGATTCACGAGATACAAGAAAAATAACTAGCATACCACGGCTAACTAAATAATCAGATAACTATTGATTTAGGATTAGTATGAATAGTCAAAATATGATAGAATATATAACAGAAGGGATACTTAATCTTATTTTTCCCTTAGATTGTAAGATATGTGAAAAGCCTATTCGAGAATCTAGGGGATACTCAATCTGCGAGGATTGTTTTAAAACGATTGAGTTAATCGAACATCCATATTGTATAAAGTGTGGAAAACCTTTACTAACTAACGTTTTTTTTGAACAAAATAGAGAAATCTTGTGCCTTGATTGTAAAAGAAAAAAATATTCCTTTGAATTCTCTCGTTCTATAGGAATATACCACAAGACGTTAAAAAAATGTATTCATCTCTTTAAATACTACGGAGAGAAAAAGTTAGCTAAACCATTAGGAAAGTTAATGGTGGATTATTTATTAAAAAATGATGAGTTTGAAAATAAATTTGATTTAATTATTCCTGTTCCTTTACATAAGAATGATTTAAAGAAAAGGGGATTTAACCAAAGTCTACTAATAAGTAAAGTCATAGGAGATTATTTTTCTGTTCCGGTGGGAGAAAGTGTTTTAATAAAGAAAACGGAAACGTCATTTCAAGTAAATTTATCCAAGAAAGAAAGGGAGAAAAATATCCTTAAAGCTTTTTCGGTAGAAAAACCAGAAGAAATTAAGGGAAAAAATATTCTGATTTTGGATGATGTATTTACTACTGGGGCTACGGTAGAAGAATGTGCCAAAGAATTAATCAAATCTCAAGCTAACAATATATTTGTTTTAACTTTAGCTCGAACTGTATAAAGCTCATCTGCCGCCTCTCCTTAGAGCTGTGGTTGCAAGTCGAAGCCAGTCGCAGGCGAAACGACCCACGTAAGGTAACTTTGGTTACTGAGCATGGTGCGGCTTTGGAGTAAGTCCTGCCTTAACCCTAACGGGTTAGAACAATAAGAGAAGAGTAGTAGTGAAGGACAAATTTCCTGAGCAAACCTCTCAGCAGGCGAGTGTGGGGGCAAAGACCAGGTCAGTCTAAGGAAAGGCGGATACATATATTTAAATAGCAAGAGAAGGAAAAATACTTAGAAGAGAAAGGGATAAACTAAATTAAAAATATTTAAAAAAAATTAAAAATAAAAAAGGGTTTTCTATTTTGACGAAGAATATATATATTAAGTAACAAAACTATTACTAAGGAGGAAAGAGATATGAAAATTACTTTCAAGGGAAAACATATTGAAGTGACAGATGCGTTGCGTAATTATATAGAAAAAAGGTTCAACAAGATCGAGAGACATTTTGATCATATCTTAGAAGTAATAGTAACTTTAAGCGTAGAGAAAAATAGACAAATTGTAGAAGCAATCCTACAGACAGGTAGAGCTTTGATTAGGGCAGAAGAAGAAACAGATGATATGTATGCTTCCATAGATAAGGTAGTAGATAAATTAGACAAACAGATACAGAAGTATAAAGAAAAATATTTTCAGAAACCTTACCCCGGCTCAGAAAGAAAAGGGTTGGTTAATGAAGGGGTTAATATTGAAGACAGTGAGCCGGATAGGATTACTAAAATTGTGAAGACTAAAAGATTTGCTATTAAACCGATGTCAGTAGAAGAAGCGGCAATGCAAATGGATTTATTAGGACACAATTTTTTTGTTTTTGCTAATGATAACACCAATAAAGTAAATGTTCTATATAAAAGAAAAGACGGAAATTTCGGACTGATTGAGCCGGAATTTTAAGGAGGGGTTTATGGAGAAAAATAATAAATTACATACATTTCGTAATTTTATAATTCCCCGGCGTTTTAATTACGAAGTAGGAGATATAGAAAAATCGTTAAAAGATCTAAACGATATCCTATTTGCAAAAATAGTATTATCAGAGGATGGAGACATAAAAGAGATTCATATTATTACTAAAGATTCTTCTAACCCCAAAAGGGTTACCCGGGATATTGAATCGTTTTTATTGGCCAAATATAATATTCAAGTAGATTATAGGAAAATTAGTATAGCACAAGTAAAGGATAAAGAAATAAAGGAGGGGCAAATACAGGAAGAAGAATCAGAATCTTCTTTTAGAATTAAATTATCGGATATTAAAGTGGGCGCTATCGGTAATCAGTTTGAAGTTTCTGTAAAATTTGAAAATAATGGAAAAATATATGAAGGAAAAATATCTGGAAAAAATTGGAACGACAATCGGGAATATTTAGTGGCTAAAGCTGCCTTAGAGGGGATAAGTTCCTGTTTAGAGGGTTCAATTTTCTTTCAAGTAGATGAAATAAAAAAGATAGAGTTAGATAGTAAAGAGATAATAATAGTTTGTATTAATCTAATCGATTCAAAAAGAAAGGAAAACTTAGTAGGTTCTACGGTAATTAAAGATGACTTTAATAAAGCAATAATAAAGGCAATCCTTAAAGCGACTAACCGTAGATTATCAATTAAAGAAAACTAAATAGAGTTTAGGTCGGTGAGGCCTTTGTTTAGAACTAATAATATAATAGAAGACGCAATAGTTTCATTGAGCGAAGCGAAGCGGTTTTGAATGTCGGAAAGACAAATAGAAACCGTGGAGGTGCTAAAAATGAAGATTAATAAGGCAAAGCTAATCAGCCTATTAATTAGTGTTATGGCTTTACTATTAGCTGGTGGCGCTAAATTTAGGTGGAGATAATAAATAATTAGTAGTAAAACAAGGCTCACCGGCCTAATTTATTTATACTTAAAGGGGGTAATACAATTTGCCTTTAAAATTAAAAATTTATATTGGAGTAATAACAACATCAGCTATTGCCCTTTTTATATATTTAATGCCTTCTTTACTTTTATTGTCTGATATATGGCTTGTACTTATTTTTTTTCTTACCATATCTGTCTTCGCTGAATTTATACCGGTTGATTTACCCATGGCAGGAAGTATTACTATTGGTTTTCCCTTAGACTTTATTATAATTCTGGTCTATGGTCCAGCATTAGCCATGTTAATTTCTGCTATTAGCGCGATTATTAGTGAAGCATTAGAGAAAAAAACTTCTTGGTACAAAATAATTTTTAATACTTCTCAATATGCTTTATCCGTTGGAGCAGCAGGACTTACTTATCAATATGTTGGAGGAGTTGTTGGCTTTCAAAATTTCTTCAAATTCGCTTTTCCTGCGATTTTATGTGCTTTAACTTATTGTCTTGTTAACTCAATCTTAGTTACTATGGTTATATCTTTGGCTCAAGATTCTAAGATAATTACAGTTTGGAGACTGAACATAAAAGAGATGATACCCAGCTATTTAGCAGAAGCCCCTATGGGTTTTATTATGGCTATCGTCTATGTAGAGGTTGGGATTGTAGGGATTTTATTATTTTTCCTCCCTTTATTACTGGCTCGTCGTTCTTTTGAATTATATACCAAAATGCGCAAAGTATACCTGGATACCATTCGCGCTTTGGCAGCAGCCATTGATGCCAAAGACCCCTATACCAAAGGTCATTCAGAAAGAGTTGCCAAAATGTCTGTAACTTTAGCTCAAGAATTAAATTTATCTGGTCGGGAGATTGAGAATATAGAATATACTGCCTTACTTCATGATATAGGAAAGATTGGAATAGCGGATAGTATTTTAGGCAAGAAAGGTAGCCTAACCAGCCAAGAGTTTGATAAAATAAAAGAACATACAGCTATGGGGGCAAATATTATAGAACCAGTAGATTTTTTAAAGAATTCCTATTGGGCAATTTATCATCATCATGAAAAATATAATGGTAAAGGTTATCCGGATGGATTAAAAAGCGAAGATATACCTATATTGGCTCGAATAATTGCCGTAGCAGATGCTTATGATGCCATGAACTCTGACCGTCCTTACAGAAAAAAGTTAAACAAGGATAAAATATTAAAGGAATTAAAGGACCAATCCGGAAAACAGTTTGACCCTGAAGTAGTTAAAGCCCTTATTTCAGTTCTTGATAGAGAAAGAGAAAAATAAATGTTATATGTCTATATTATAATTATTTCTATTATAATAGGACTGCTTCGCAATGGTAAGTTAAGCAGTTTGAGTCAGATTTCGCTAATGAGAATAGAATTAATAGTATTAGCCTGTTTAATTCAGGGCGGAATAATCTTTCTGGGGCCGAGACAAATAAAATTTGTTATTGATTACAGTTCTTATATGATAATTTTCTCTTATATTGTGCTCTTACTAGCAGTTTGGTATAACAAAAAGTTAAAAGGAATGAAAATTATCTTCCTAGGAATAGTATTTAATTTTATAGTTATTACAGCTAATAGCGGCCATATGCCAGTATTATTGAATAGTGTATATAAGGCAGGATTAAATGATTTTGCTATTGTATTAAAAGAAGGTAGTTATGTTACCCACACTCTGATAACTGAAAAGACCTTGTTTAGATTTTTAGCCGATGTTATCCCATTGTCTTCCCCTTTTCCTGACCCTTCAGTAGTAAGCGTGGGAGATTTTTTAATGTTTTATGGAGTATTCAGTTTAATTCAAAATGCAATGTTGAAGAAAGAACTGAATCCAGAAGAGAATGCACAGAAGTCAGAAGCCAGAATTTAGTATACTGAATAATCTTAAATTATAGATTCATAATTATGTATAGGATTATTATAATCCTTCTGACTCTTGAATTCTGTGCATCTAATTAACTATAAATTATTTTTAAATTTTCCGCTAAAAAAATAAAAAGGAATTAAATAATTATGTTTAATTGGACTAAGAAGATATTTGGTGACCCTGACGAAAAGGAATTAAAAAGATTGCAACCTATTATAGAAAAGATTAATAGTTTTGAACCAAATATTTTAAAATTAAATGATGAGGAATTAAAAAACAAGACCTCTGAATTTAGAGAGAGACTAGACAGAGGGGAAACTTTGGATGATATTCTCCCTGAAGTTTTCGCAGTTGTTCGGGAGGTAGCTAAACGAGTTACCAAGATGAAGCCTTTCGATGTTCAACTTATTGGAGGGATTGTTTTACACCAGGGAAAGATTGCCGAGATGGCTACTGGAGAAGGTAAAACTTTGGTGGCTACCATGCCCGCTTACCTAAATGCTTTAAAGGGTGGAAGTGTA
>Ga0315534_1001474_pt1 | contig 16192 bp, 17 predicted proteins | sample SalMarSW160240MG_FD_203094 | JGI IMG/M metagenome (GOLD analysis project Ga0315534, IMG submission 203094) | Salt marsh sediment microbial communities from the Plum Island Ecosystem LTER, Massachusetts, United States - Salt Marsh Sediment SW1602-40 ... | reverse complement strand
TTGATTGCCATTTCCAGTTAATACCAACTTTTTCATCGTATATCTTTAGACCATCAATCCACATACGTTTGAATACGCCATCTTGTCTCCATTCCTGAAATCTATCATTTACAGTACTGGATGCACCTAAACTTCGTGGTAGTGCTTTCCACTAACACCCAGTACGTGCAATGTAGAAGATGGCATTCATTGCCTTTCTATCATCCATTCTTGGGCGACCTGTCTTCTTTTTTATTTTAGGTTTATGTACAAGAAGAGATGAAATTTGATTCCATAATGCATCTGGTATTTCATAAGATGAATTGATTCCAGAGATTTCAGATATCAAACTAATATTGTAATATTATAGTTATAGAGACACTTAGCTTTGTCGAATAAATTTATTGGACCACAAACTTAAATACTATAAACTACTTTTCGGATAGGCCCTTAATGCACCTGACTGACCTTTATATTCTATATTTGCCTCCCATTGTACTACACCATGAGTAAGCTCATGAGCAATTACATCTAGTGATTTAGCAAAGTCTATAAAAATTTCTCCATCTCCATCACCAAAAGTCATTTCATCGCCATCCCAGAAAGCATTTTGATATTTTTCTCCATAATGAGCATTTAAAATAAGATCCATGTTAGCATCATCTATTGATTTACGTCCATGAATTTTTTTAAAATATTCTCTAACCTCACCTACAAAATCATATACAAGATTTACTGTTTTATCAGAAACTGCCTTGCCGCCTTCTTTCCTAACAGGTTTACCAACTCTTTGCATCCAGCTATTCTTTGAATCGTAAACATATCTTGATGCCTTGCCCACCGATTCTAAGGATGTAAATTCCATCATAAAATTATCAGTTTTTATATCTTTTAGATCTCGTTTTTCTCTAGAAATTTTACTTTGATTGATGCTTAGTACTGCTTCTTTTATGCCTGCTCTATCTAAATTTTCAAGAACTTGGGGAGGGACGTATGAACAGAAACAAAAATTATGATCATGTTTTCTTTGTAAACTTCTCATACCTTTTTAAACTCATTATATTACTTTAATCAAGATTATTAAAGTTTTGTATATTTTATTTTATATCTTTAAATATAAAGATTATTTCTAACTATAAATTAAAAAATAAAAATCTTTAACTAGGTAACATATGTTTTACTTTGTTTAAAAATGCTCGTTGATCTATGGGTTTTTTTAAGATATTACTTTTATCAAATCCTGGTATCAATGCGGATACTTCATCAATTATATCATATGCAGTAATAAAAAGGAACTTAATTGTAGGATCCATACATTTTATATGAAGATAAAGTTGAAATCCATTCAATTGTTTCATTCTGATATCTGCTATGACTAGCAAATTATTATAAAATGGATTAGATTGAAAATATTCCAATGCTTGTCCCGCTTCAGTAAATAGAGTGACATGATATTTTGAATCCTTTAAAAATAGTTTTAAATTCGATAACACATCTGGATCATCATCAATTATAACTATTTTTTTAGTTATATCATAATGTCTGCACTCTGTCTCTCTATTGTATTCTTCTTCATTTATAATATAAGGAGATTTAGTAGTGACCAAGCCGTTAGAATAATGGGATACATTTTGATCTAGATCTTCAGAGGTTTTGATAACTGGTACATTACTCAATCTTTTCTCAATTATATAAGTAGAATATGCATTATCCAGGGATATCTCATAACTTGCAGATTTGGTGAATGTATACTTTTTTTCAAAATAATTAGAATATGCATTTAATCTCCTAAACAAATTTTGTCCGACTATTAACTTATTATGTCGAGAGATAGAATTAATTTTTGCACATAGATTTACAGTAGAACCGAATAAATCAAGTTGATTATATTCTCCAGATAATGCTATCTCCACTGTTCCATGATCCAAGCTTAATCTATAATTAAATGGAGGAAAATTCTGTTTCGCTAACTCATTATTAACTTTTTGACGATTATTCAAAATCTCAAAACCACAATCCAAAACCTCAGAAAGAGAAGCCATACTTGGATTATCACATGTCTTTGGAAAATAAAATAATACTGAATCACCAATATTTTTTATTATTTTACCTTGATTTTTCTTTACAATTTCGTAAATTGAATTAATAAATGTGGTATAATATTTTCTAGTTTCTTGTGAATTGTAAAACATTAATGTATTTTTTGTAGAATTTACTAAATCAATGAAACCAATACAACATTTTGTAGTAGTATCGGAAAACCTGATTCCCTTAGAACCAAAAAATCTCATAGATTGGTTCCACCTACAAAACCAAGTATGGATTTATAGTCATATTTTACAGCAAAGATTTTAGCATTTTGACGGAGTAAATATAATGTATTGTGTATTACATAATTACCATTATTGTTCACAAATAACATATGAGTTATAAAGATCATATCTTTAATACCAGATTTGATTTATAAAAGAGATTTGGTGTATTTTTTATGCCTTATATTTATGCTATATGCTTACACAACTAATAATCTAATATTTCATAGCCAAAGATTTTAACAAAAATTAACTCGGTAAAACAACCTTGAAAAGAAAATTCTATAAAATATCTACTACACAAAGTAAATCCACTATCAAAAATCTCAACATTATGGCCTTTGAGATTTAGCTAGATCATAAACAGATAACTATATTTAACATCTAGATCTACGCTGATTTTACTTTCAATAGATGCATTATTAAGAAAATATCTCGATAATTTCAAAGGCAAACTTACAAATTTAAACCAGCTTTACCGAAATACTTTTTCGGCGCCGAAAAAAATAAACCTATTTCTGCAATTTTATTGAGTATAATGGCTTGAAATTTGATTAATATTTATAAATAAAAATCAAAAAAGGTCCTTCTGTCTTAATATTGTATTTTTAAAATAAAAGTCTACTTTATTATGCAGCAATAACAAACAATCTATAAATTCAACTTTTAAAAATAGATTAGCATATACTTTCAAAAAAATGATATAAATAATTTTATAAATCCGTGAACAGTAGTTAACATTATTGAATTTTAACATTCTAAATTCTTATACAAGTGTTAAAAAAAATAAAATGAAATGCTCATTTTGTCAAAATGATTTGAAATATCTTGTTTCCAAAGAAAAAAATGCCACTACCAAGATGAAAATTTATTATTGTATGGCCTGTAAGATAAAATACAGAGAATATCCCATAATAAATAATATTCAGTTTATCACTAGTTCTCAAAAATAATTACTCATTATCCATATATTTTGTTTTTCTATTTCGAGAAAAACACATTTGTCACACCAATAACGAAAATTATTTTTATTTAAATTAATTCTAACTAGTTCGCCTGTTTTATTCCCACATTTTTGGCATTTTTTAGATAACATTCTAGTTACTATTTTATAACCCATTTGTTTATTTATGATTTTTGATGTTAAACTTCAAATTCTAAAATACGAATTTTAGGAAAATACCTGTATCAAAAAGAAAAATTTTGGTATAAATAATGAGATGCAATCTATATGTTTGGTTCTTCTATCATTACAAAATATGGTATTATATAAACAATAAATAAAAATTTGGAAAATTATGCATATTAAAAAATTATTATTTATCTATCCAAACACAGTCCTTGGAAAACTGGTTTAGGATCTATATATTGAATAAAAGGAAATCTGAAAGGATTGCTAACATCATGCCCAAATGGCTCTTCATCTTCGTTCTTAAAATGGTTGAAAAACCATTAAGTATTTGATCAGTTAGTCTTTGCAATGGAATATGGAATGGGATACCTATCAAGGACGATTCAGAACCACTAAAAGAATGAAAACATGAATTTACTCCAAAGTTCTAAATTGATCAAGAAATATAGATCCTGCAAGTGGATATGTTTTAACACAATTTCTTCCTACCCTTCCATTTTGCCCTCCAAATGGAAAATATGGTTCAGGAGAAGAAGTAAATAGATATAGATATTCAATACGATCTCTCCTTGTATATTCTACTCTCCTAATCTCTGTTCTGTGAAATATACAGCGAAAAGATAGCAGTTGGAATTTTCCTGCGTTTACAATTCCTACTGGGTATGGCTCAGGTGGTTTTATATATACATAGATAGGTTTGTAATCAAATTTATGATTCTTTATGTTTATAAAATCTGTACAATTTTGTTCTAGCCAATAAACAAAATATTGAATACAATATTCCTCTTTTATCTGGTCAAAAACAATCCTATAATACATTCCCTCAGGGTTTATGGTGAAATCATTTTCATTAATGAATTCTAGTCCACTGTATATGATTAGTTTGTACATATTCGCAAATTCTTCTGAATAAAAAACCCTGAGTGAATCAAATAGATATCTACTAACATAATCTTCAAAATGAAAATTTCTAAAATTACCTATAGAAATAGGGGTTGTCATAGTTATCTGTCTATCTTTTTCTCAATTAGACTTAGAGCCTATCCCAAAAATAGATAGGATTATAGCTGCTATGTTTCCCATCATATAAACCAATGGTAAAGAGTAAAAAGTACTTTAGACCAATTACAAGTATCCCAGATAATTTATGGAGTGAAATTAAAAATATTCTACCAGATGAGAAACCAGAGAATACAATTGGTCGTTCAATCGTTCCCTACAGAAAAGTCCTTGCTGGTATAGTATTTGTCCTTAGAACTGGATGTCAATGGAAAATGTTACCCAAAGAATATGGCTCAGGTTCAACATGTCATAGAGGATTTCAAGAATGGATACAATTAGGTATATTTGATCTAATTTGGACCAGATTACTGAAATTATATGACAAACAGATAGGAATAAAATGGGATTGACAATCACTTGACAGTATATCAATAAAAACACCTTTAGGGGGGGGCGATGACTGGTCATAATCCTACAGATAGGAGTAAATTAGGTAGTAAAAGACATATTCTGACATATAAAGATGGTATTTCTCTTTCTACTCTTATCACATCCAGCAAAACTCAGAATGTCACTGTTCCCACAAATACAATTGACAATATTGTTATCAAAAGAACTGCATCGATGCATCCACAAGGTAATCAAACAAAGAAACGGAATCTATATCTTGAGAAAGTATATCATTTCAAAGAATTAGAAAAGAAATTATCAAGATATTATATTCGACGAAAAATACACAGCAGCGAAGAAAAGAGCAAATCTGTTAATGTTATAAGGCAAAAAGGCTGGTAGTCATAGGAATAATAAATTCATGATTGAATCACAGATTCAAGAAATTTTTTTAGATCTGAAAAGAAAAAAGACAAGATTAGCTTGGTCTGTATATTATTAGTATTAATAGTTACCTAGGATTATTTTTAGAATAGGTCTAAAAAATTTATGTAATCCATTTTTTTATTATGCCATTACTTTTGACATGAGAGTAACAAGTTCTATCCATGTTAGAAATTAAAATTACAACTCATATTAGCACATAATATACAGAAGATCGATGAAATAATATAATAAAATAGAATTTTCTGAAATCATTTTCTATCTATTTGAACAATCTTAAGGCTTACAATATATTCTAAAAATCAATGGAATTTGAAATACACAACTACTCTATATCAACCAAAAAGAGTGACTCTGAGTCACTCTTTAGAAAAGTTAAATAACTAATTTTATTATAGAATATCACCAGATAGCGTTGAAAAATCCTAGATGGTTTTGTTCTAAATGTAGACAGCCTTTTACAAGAAAATGGAATGCAAATCGTCATTGTAACAATAAACATTTTGGTGCAGTAGAATACATTATCTCTTTTTCAGATTATATCATTAACCCAACAGGTCATTCTATTTCTTTAAATAACATATATCAAAATAAAGATAGCAATCCATTAAATGTAAAAAAGAATGTACTTTTCGATAAACCCATTTCTACATATAATTTCCCAAATAACAGTATAACAGATTCATTTGATGATCTTATTGAACAAGAGTCATTGCCTTATAAAATATTAGATCCAATAGCTCCACAATATGAAGAAATGCAACGTATTCTTGATTCTGTACCAGAATCCTCTAAAAGATTTTTGCTTGGCAATGCTTTATCTTCAGCAATCAATTCGAACACCCCCGTCCAGACAATGAATAAAAGATTAAGAGAGATTCGTAGAGATAAGACCAATTTGATGATGATAAATGATATAGCCGCATTCTATAATATTGACAAAACATCTGGAAAGGAATTTTTAAAATTAAAATTTAAAAAGCAAAAATAATACGATTGATTTAGCAAATAAATAAAATCATCGGCATAGATGTAAATAAAATCCATGTAACAAGTGCAGAACTTTGGTATACAGATCTTTAAGACAGTTTAGAAAGGGAAGTGATACCTGTAGAAGACATATCCTGTTTGACTAGAACGATTTTAACAATAAAAAATATGGTAATACAACCATATTTGAAAATTTATTTAATGATCTAAATTTACTTTAACTTTTACGTAAACTTATATTATATATAATTAGAAATAAAATAATATTAGGTATGGCAAGACTTGTAAAAAAAGAAGATAGAGGTCCTATGGAGGTTAAAGTTGGAAATGAGAGTAAATGGATATGTATGTGTGGATTAAGCAATAATCAACCATTCTGTGACGGTAGTCACAAAAAGACATTAGATGAACTTGAGGGGAAGATTTATTCCTATAATCCAGACGGTACAAGAACCGAAATTCAGTAAAAATAAGATAATATATTTTACAAATATTTTATTAATTAAAATTAAAAAGAAAAATATCACACTTATCTTTTTATCCATTTTTTTATTTTCTAAACTATCTTTAATCTTTTCAATCAGATAATATAAAATAGAACAAATTATAAACTGATTATTACATGGACTTTGGTTAAAATTAAGAAAAAGGTAGAATGTAGAAAAATACTTTACCTATTTACTGGGTTCCCAATCAAAGATGTTGATTATAACAAAATTTTAAAGTAAATTCAATAATAAAATAACTGCTAATGAATGAAAAAAATGTTGCTGTTATCACAGGGTGCTCAAGTGGAGTAGGGTTTGAAACATCTATACTTCTTGCAAGGAATGGTTTTAGAACTTATGCGACTATGAGAAATTTAGAAAAAGCATCGAGGTTAGCAGAATTGGTAAAGAAAGAAGGTCTTGACCTCAAAATTCTTAGACTAGGTGTTACAGATGAGGATTCTGTTACAGAATCTATAGAAAAGATCATATCTGAAACAAAACGCGTAGATGTCCTTGTAAATAATGCTGGATTCGCTATTTTCGGAGCATTAGAAGATACTTTATTAGATGAAATGAAAGAACAATTTGAAACAAACTTCTTTGGATCTGTCATAACTATACAAGCAGTATTACCAACAATGAAGAAACAAAAAAAAGGGAAAATAATTAATGTAAGCTCTATGGTAGGAAAGTTCGGTGTTCCATTCAATTCTATTTATGTATCTACTAAATTTGCACTAGAAGGTCTTACTGAATCTTTAAGATATGAATTACATAATTTTGGTATTGATGTGGTTTTAGTGGAACCAGGTGTAATAAAATCTGATTTTTTTAACAATATTAGATTATCAAATAAATCCAGACAAAATTCCAGTTATTCAAATCTATTACACGCAAGATTAAGAGGAATTGAATCTATGCTGAAAAATAAAGCATCTTCTCCATCAACAGTAGCCAAAGAAATCTTAAATATAATAAATTCCGATGATTCCAACCTGCGCTATGTAGTTGGAGAGGATGCTGTATTTATGACAAATTTAAAGAAAAATCTCACAGATGAAGAATTTGAAAACCATATGAAAAACACCATCTTGCTAGGTGATACATATCTTAAATAACATGGATATAAATAGTCAATAATATTATCCTATCTCATTATCTCCAATATTTCATTTTAAGTACGATAATCATCACCAATATTATCAACTATTCAATGCTTTTCTAACTTCAGGAAGTGCTAATGCAAACCCAACATGAATACAATCAAATTTTTCTTCCGTAATACATTTTAAATTTTTGTTTCTTATCTGCACCTCTACAAGTCTATTCTTTTTCCTTACATCTTTTAAAATAATCGTATCCTCTGTTAAACTTATAAGAGATATCAATTGTGCTTCTTTAAGAATTTGTCGTCGCTCTATCTCTATCAAAGCAGATTCAGAAACAAATAGCGCAAATGAGAGATTAGGCTTTTTTATCTTTTCTACATTGTAAAGTTCTTCCAATCTCTTAAGTATTTTTCCACTTACTGTTATTGTTTTTTGACCTGGTTGAGGCAATATAGTATTAGTGTTTTTTAGATTTATAAATTTAACGTTTAAGAAATGTTTATAACCGTTATTAACCATATTCTCATAGATGGATTGGGAAACAGAAATCTTACCTTTAATACAAAGCAGATTAGATGTTTTCAAACAACATAACATAATTCCTACCTTGTCTATTATCTTTTATTACCTTGTTTCTATTATGGCAGTATCAAATTCACAAAGAGATTATCAAAATTTTAAAAAATATTTTTATAAAGCCAGAAAAACAGGTAAAATTTCATTATCAAACCTTGGAGTTAACAATCATGATAACCAGTCCCAACCAATGTATGAAAAATACATTCCATTAATTGATTATATTAATCAGGAAATTGCAAGATTAGAAAGTATACCGTACATATATGCTAGGACTATTCCAAGGTGGCATAATCAACCTCATTACGTTGAGATGTGGATAGAAAAAGCATCATTATTACCTACTTTTAGAAACATCTTAAAGGAAAGACAAGTACGAATTATTCTGCTAAACAGATACAATTATCTAAATTCCTTAGATGAAAATATCAGAAGATTAATCTATTACAAAGAACAGGGTAAAAAACTGCACATAAATTATTTTGGAGATTCAAATCATTTTTTCAAAAGTATTCGAGATATTTATACCGAATATCCAAAATATTTTCTAGATTTAGACTTGAAAAAAATATCCATAACTGAAAAACAAATTAAAAAATTTAAACTCCCAGAAAACTACAATACAATTAATGAAGCAAAACATAAAAGATTAAACGCAAGTTCAAAATCTTTCATAACTAAAGCAGATAGAAAAAATTTAAAAATAGAATTAAATGCACTTATTGGGGTAGCCCCGAAAGAATTCAAAAAAATAGTCCTAGATTCTGTAGATAAATATTTTGATCTAAAGATTTTTGAAAAATCTATAAATGAATATTCACCCGTAGAAATTCGATCAAAAATCAAATCGCAAGTGCTTAAATTTGCAAAAAAATAACGATTTCAAATAAAAATAAACTCTAGGTTTTTATTTGTTATTCACCCAATTATTATTTTTACTCTCCAAAAAATTTTTCTAAAACGAGTTTTATATCGTTATTAATATAGATGGGACTTGTAATGAATTATTTGTAATAACAATTTTTTAAATAAATAATTCTAGGAAGAGAGGATATACCCAATATTATATTATCAATCAATGTTACTAATATTTAAAGAGAAATTTAGTGCTGATCTTCTTTCAATAATGAAAATAGTATGAAAGATATAGCTAAATATAAAGATCTTTTTAGTGTACATCAATTAGAATTTGAATCAGTTATAAATTATATCATATAAGAAAATTCGAGAATATGAAAATATATATATGTTACTATAAATAGAGCGACACAAACAATAACAAATAGGATATTTACAATGACGGATTACAAAGATGATTAAGGAAATACATAATTACAAAAAATTCCATAATTGTTGCCAATGACTTTGGATATTTCTTCAAAATAAGATTCCTGAATGTTTAATAATATGTGCTGATTTTTTCAGCATTTTTAGTTTAATTTTTTTATATTTTTGTTTATTTTTCTAGTAAAGAATCAATTTTCTTTTCTAATGTAAAGATATTATTTAATAATTTGTTATTATTCTCCTCAAATAGCTCAATCCGATTCAACAATAGTTCGTGTTTTTCTTCCACCTGTTTTATATGTGATAAAAGATTATCTTGTTGCTTGGACATTCTCTTTTGTCTATCGTATATAAACCAACTAATTCCTAAAGCTATTACAGTTCCCATAGTTATACCTATGTACGTTGCAGCTGTATTAGTAATATCAACTCCCACTTTACAACCTACATAGTAGAAGCATTCCCAAATAAGCAACAACTCTATCCCCATACTAGATAAAGTAAGCACATCCTTTTACTTCTTCCTCTTTTTATCTGTAACAACTTTATTAATAGAAGCTGAAAAATGATAAATATTATTGAAAAATGTAAATAACAAGCAAACAATCTCCATTAAACGAAGTAAAATACGCTATTTGCTACAACTACTGTTCTCTACATTCTGCAACAATATATCAAATTATCTTACTTAAATTAATGATACTATTTTTTTTTATTTCTTTTTCAAAGAATGAAGAAACGAAGTTCATTTAAAAAAAAGTGACTTTTTAACCTTCATGAAACATAGTCGGCAGACTTATCCAATATTTTTGACTTTATTAATTGCGTCAATTATTGGAGTAGGAAATACAATGCATTCATCAAACAGCGCATTTGCTCAATACTACAAACAACCTCATATCCCAGTTCTGCACAAAATTACCTTATCTGTAGAAGAAATACCTCTATTGGGAGGCAATTTGTATGCATACAAAATGGTACAACATCTGGTTAACGATATGGAAACTGGAAATACAATTAAAGATCTAACCAATAACTATGAATCAGGTCCTACTATTCCAGGACCTACACTTATAATTGACGAAGGAGATGTAGTTTCTCTTACATTACATAACGATATAACATCTAGAGAAAAGGCAATGGTAGGTGTTCATGTTCATGGTATACATTATCCTATAACTAGTGATGCAACATTAAAAGAAATTAACAATGTAGAAGATCAAGGAGTAAATCCTGGTGAGACTATAACATATAGTTGGACTGCAGGACCAGGCACAGTTGGAACTTGGCCATATCATGATCACACACTTGGTCTAAATACCATAGGCAAGGATCCTAACGGCCTAGAAATGAGTGGTCTATTTGGAACTTTAATCATAAACGATGGAGATGGTTATACCAAAGCTTTAATCAATGGAGAACCTAGATATGTAAAAATTGATGATATTTCTAAAGATGTAATATGTTGGGTAACTGACGATGCTTTTTGGTGTAATGAAGCAGTGAATAATTATGGTGAATATGAACACAACGCATTATGGGAAAATCCTACAATCAAGGCTGTCAATCAAGATTTGATAAGATTCCATCTGCTTGGTATAGGCACTGATTTTACAGTATTTCAGTTGTCAGGTTATGAGTGGTTAAAACCAGGTACTGATAGAATAATAGATGAGAAAGAAATAGGTCCTCTCGAAGTACATGTGTTTACTGTAAAGGCAGACGAAGGAGATTCTCAATATCGAGATATAATTCAATCACATTTCAAATCCGGAATGTTTGGAGACTTTATCGTTGATGAGATGGGAATAAGTATACCAGGAGAACAACCTGGAGAGGCTTAAGAAGGAAGGTGCAAAGGAAAATGAAACGAAATAGTTCTAACATTATACTCGCCTTATTTGCAGCCATATTGTTAACTTCAACGCTTCCTACCGCTCTATATAATAGTCTTGACAGTGAGAAAAAACTTGCTGATAGTAATCCATCTGGTCATCCAATAATCAAAGCTGCTGAAGCTTCAGAATATAATAATCAAGATTACTATGATAATGATAACTATGACAATATGTACTCTGGCAATGGTTACTATGATAATGGTTACAATGACAATGGTATAGATTCCAAAAAACATCAAGTGACCGTAAAAATTGAACGATTACAAAACGGTCAATATGCTTACAAAATGGTAAAACATATAGTTATAGATAAAAACGGTCCAACTGATCTAACAGATAGATATTCTGATATTGCTACAATTCCAGGACCAAGTATAGAGATAAATAAAGGAGATACTCTGATTCTAAAAAGTATTTTAGAGAATAATGAAGTAAAGGTAGACTCAATAAAACCAGATGAAGTGGGAAGTATTGAATACTCTGCAGACGATTTTACTAGAGAATTGGGTCTATTTGGTGCAATTATCGTACATCCAAACTCTGGTACTTATGACTATGCAGGACTAGAAAAGGGTCTAGTAGATGGGGAAATACAGAAAATAAATTCCGATGATATTAAAAAACAATTTGTATTGTTTATGGTTGGTTCAACTTTTTGGGGTATGGAAATAGATGAGAATCATTTACAGACTCCATTATGGACTAACCCTACTCTTGGTTCAGATTTAGGAGATCTAGTTCAATTTCATGTCCTAGGATCAGGTCACGACCATACATTCCACCTACATGCGCACAGATGGCTAGATCCTGGTACAAGTGACATTATAGATGTAAAGACAATACATCCAGGGGATTCACATGACTTTATAGTTAAGGCCGGTCAATTTGTTGGAGCAGGACATTGGCAATATCATTGTCATGTTTTCGCACATATGGAGGCAGGAATGATGGGAATATTTAACGTAGGTGACAAAAACAGTAATACTCAGAGTATTCCTGGGGCTTCTCCATATGACCAAGCTTCTCCATCTACACTCACAGAAAGTAATTTCCTGACTTTCAGAGTGACTGATCAGCCCGGTACGTGGTTCAACAATGTAGCAAACCTCGATAGTGTCTTACCAACGTTAGGTGGATCGTTTGGAATTATCAATCCAGGAGGTACAGCTCACTTTGTTATGACTGATACAAATACCGTTCATACCGTTACAAGTCTACTGTGGCCCAAGGGAGCTGCCAATATGCCATTTGATCAAATTACTGGATACCAAGGAGGTGCGATAGTGAAATTGGAGGATCCTGGTTTGTATGTTTTCACGTGTAAAGTGCATCCATATATGTTTGCAGGTGCAGTGGTAGATGATCCACAAACTACAGATAACGATGGTAATGCTGCCTACGATATTGGCGAAGAGCTACAATTAGCTAATGGTGTAGTACTCAAAACAGATCCAACACTGAATGATCCTACCTTTGGTGTATTTACTTCCCTAGTGAAAACATTTTTCAAAGTTACAAACTTAAACAATTGGAAAGACTATATGCAAACAACATATGTTACAGAACTTCCTCCTGTGAATGTAATATTGGGTGGAAATAATATAGTGAATCTGAATATACTAAATACTGAAGAGGATCTGACTGGAAAATTATTTAACCCTGAAATACCAGGATTAGGTGAAGTATGGGTAGATACTCAGTTTGAAATAACGGAGGGTAAGTCAAAACCTGGAACTGCAACAAAAATAAATACTGGAACATGGGAGATAGAAAGAAAAGTATCTCTTCCTGGAATAAATATGAATCATCCTCATAACATGTGGACTGATAAAGATCAAAATGTTATATACCAAACAATGTGGTTTGACCAACGACTTGCAGTATTTGATAGAGAAACAGGTGAATTTATCGATGTATTCAATGTTGGAGATGCACCCTCACATGTTATAACTAACCCACTGAGTGACCTCGCCTATGTTGCCTTAAATGGAGAACAAGGGGTAGCTGAACTAGAACTCTCTGACGGTCAACTAGATTTGCTAAGAATTATTCCAATGCAGAAATCAGGTCAAGATCCAACACATCCTCATGGTCATTGGATCAGTGCGGATGGATCAAAAATGGTAACACCAAATGCCTTAACTGCAGATTCTACAATCTATGACTTTGCTTCAGACTCAATACAGAGAACAATTGATTCCACCACCGGAGAGGATACTTCTACTGGTGTCGTACCTATAGCTACAGCCATTAGACCACAGGGAGATAAATACTATGTAGCAAATCTTCTAGATAGCACCATAAGCGTTATAGATTTGGATAGTGGTAAGTTGCTGAAAAACATAGAACTACTTGCACCTCTATTTGATAGTGATACTGGTAATGACGGAACAGCACATGCATTGCCAATCCAAACACCTGTTGATCCTACGGGTAAATTCATGGTCACTGCAAATACTCTAACCGGCTCTATATCTGTAGTAAACACAGATCCTAACAGTCCAAATACAGATGAAGTTGTAGCTTCGCTTCCATGTGATCCAGGGTGCCACGGTGCCAACTTTGGATTTAAAGACCTCAGTCAAATACCAGAACAAGACCGTGACAATACCTATCCATACTATGCATACGTGGCCAGCAAATTCTCAAATGTTTTGACAGTTGTAGACCCAGATCCTGATAATGATGGTGATGGTTCTGATGCTGTGATAGCAGGAAGAATATTGCTTAAAGAAGATGATAATAATCCAGCGATATCCTCTACTTATCAAAGCGATGATAACACAATTGCATTGGACGGTACAGGAGGACAAGGTGTACTCGCTATTCCCAATCCATATCCTGGCTGGGTATACAATCTACCACCATTCTACACAGGTATGCTTACAATGGAGCAACAAGACCCTCTTCATTTGAATAGCTAAAACGATAGAAGATAAAAATCCAAGTAAAAAAAAATACAGGAATATTACCAATACATTGCATTGTATTGGTAAAAACAATTTTTTATTCTATATAATTAATTCTAAATCAACTAAATATAATCAATTTGAAATATAAATAATATTAAGATAAAAGGTACAAAGAAGCATATTCAATTCTGAAAATGAAATAGCGTGATTGCATTTATCATTTGTTGTGTATAAAGGATAATAAACATCAAAATTTTCATCTAATGTATTTTTCAATACTAATTGATCTATTCTCTTATATTCTTTTTAAATGGATAATACAGATAATGGTTCACTCACAAGATCATACCACTTTTTTCATAATATCACGTAGTTCCATCTGCCCATAGCGAGTTGTACTTCCATATTTTTGAACCACCAATCAATTGAATTTTTCCATAATAAACATGTTGCTATCCTCTAAAAGATAGATTCAGAACAAAAAAATATATTTGATTTAATAGACACTAAAATTTCAAAAATATTCGATATCAATCTGAATTATAACCTAATCCATGCTATGTATTTTTTGTTTTTTATTGTATTTGACATTCCAAAAACTTAATCCAATTCTAAACAGAAATACAACTTTTCTTCTTGTCTCTAAATAAAGTTAACGCTTTAGATGTATTACGAAAACAGTGATTATAAAGAAAGTAGAGATAGATAAAGAGAATACTTCAATAACAGTAGATATTTTATTTCTTTCAAAATCTATATTTCATATTTTTTTATAATATTCTCGTCCACAAGCTCTTGTAGATTGTCTTACGATAATCTTCATACCATAAATTATTGATGAAATAATTTGTTTTTTCTAATGTATTCTCTTAAAAAATGAGATTCTTCTCTGTATGCTCTTATGTTTTCCTTTTTTCCATCCCTTGAAATTAGTGTCACAGTTACAATATTGACTTCAACATCTGAACCGAAAATAGGAGGAAAAATTTTTTCAATTTTATAGTTACTATCAATTAGACTCTGTAATTTATTTATAGATTCTGATTCCATTTATTTTGATAATCGTCTATTGAATATAAAATATATCAACTCATACAAAAAAAATTATTATAATAAAATAATATAATTATAATAATGATTTATGGATGTCAAAATGATCATATTTGTTTCAGTTCTGATGACCTACAATTTTGTGGAATGAAAGATTGCAATAGACCCATTGTGGTAATAAGCCCTGAAGATATAAATTGGTTTTATAAAATCAATAAAACTGGTCTTTGTATTAATAAGAACGAGCTTCACAAAATAATGGAAGATGATAATATGCCAAAAGATGTTAAAAAAAAGATAGGGAAAATATTTTTTAATATATAACATTTAATGATTATACTTTAAAGAATCCACTAAAAAATTCATTCAATATTTATCTTTATTTTATTCTATTTATGATAACAGGGTACAGAAATGTACTCTAAATACACGTTTGATATAGACTAGACAATGAAAAGGGAAAGTACTGCTACTATTACTACTACTACTACTGCTGCTGCTGCAGGACTTCGATACATCTCTAAATATTCTGCATACGATAACTTTCTAAACGCAATCAGAAATCAAACTACAAAAAAATAAAATTTAGGTTATATGTTTTTGTTGCTTTAGTATTTCAG
>Ga0315534_1001473_pt1 | contig 16214 bp, 14 predicted proteins | sample SalMarSW160240MG_FD_203094 | JGI IMG/M metagenome (GOLD analysis project Ga0315534, IMG submission 203094) | Salt marsh sediment microbial communities from the Plum Island Ecosystem LTER, Massachusetts, United States - Salt Marsh Sediment SW1602-40 ... | reverse complement strand
TCGCGGGCACTCCGGGGGAGGGCTCGAGCCAGGAGGTGCCGTTCCGGTTCGGGCCGGTGACCGCGACGAGGCTGCGGTTCGTCGTCGAGAGCGCCCGGGTTGTCTCGTCGCTCGACGACCGCACGCTGACGCCGGTGGCCGCGCCGGTGGGCATTGCCGAGCTGGGCGTGTCGGGCGTTCCGCAGGCCCCGGTGTCGGCGCCGCTGCCCCAGGTGTGCCGCGACGACCTCGTCAGGGTCGACGGCACGCCGCTGCCGGTGCGGATGACCGCCGACTCGGGGTTGGAGGCCTGCAACGGACCGGTGGCGCTGGACGCGGGATCGCACCTCGTGCGGGCTCGGACGGGGGTCGTCACGGGCATCGACGTCGACCGGCTCGTGCTCACGTCCGGTGCGAGCGGCGTGGCGACGCCGGTGGCGACGTTCGCCGAGAGCAGCCCGGCGGCGGGCGCGCGCGTGCAGGTGACCGACGAGGGCGCGACGACGTACGACCTGCGTGTGCACAGCGACGGCCAGCCGTTCTGGCTCGTTCTCGGGCAGAGCCTGAGCGACGGCTGGAAGGCCGAGCTCGACGGGAGGTCGTTGGGGGAGCCGCGCCTGGTGAACGGCTACGCGAACGGGTGGCTGATCGATCCGGGCGAGGCGGGGACGTACGACGTGACGTTGCGGTGGACGCCGCAGAACGTCGTGTGGATCGCGATGGCGCTGTCGGTGCTCGCGATCCTCGTCTGTCTCGGTGTGGTGGTCGCGACCCGCCGGGCCGTGATCCCCGTCGTGGTCGAGGATCCCGAGCTCTCGTCGCCACTCGGGTACGAGGGCGTGCCGGGCGTGCCGCCGCTGGACTGGCGCGCGGCGGGGGTGAGCGCGGCGGTGGCCGGTCTCGCGTCGGCGCTGGTGTCGCGATGGTGGATCGGCGCGCTCGTGGCCGTGGCGACGGTGGTGGCGGCGCGTGTGCGCGGCGCCCGGCTGCTGCTGACCGCCGGCGCCCCGCTCGCGCTGGTCATCGCCAAGGCCGCGGATGCCCCCGAGCTGGGCTGGCTCGCGGTGCTCCTGTTCGCCGCCGACCTCCTCATCGGTTGCGTCCGTCACCCGCGTATTCGTGGGTCAGGGACGCAGGACCGTGATCAAGCGCCCGGATGAGTCTCTTCACGAGCTGGTCCGGACGGGCTCGGAGATCGCGTGCGGTGACCTGCAGCACGCGCCATCCCGCAGCGACCAGCTCCGCTTCGCGTGCCATCCAGGCGCGCCACTCGTCGGGGCCGGCGTGGAAGCGAATGCTCTGGATCTCGATGGCCAGCCGTGCGGCGGGGTAGGCGAAATCGACGCGAGCGACGAAGTCGCCGTCTGGGTCGCGGACGACCCACTGGCGCGAGGGCGTCGGCAGCCCCGACCGATCGACCAAGCTCTCGAACTCCGTCTCCAGTGCGCTCTCCGGCACGGGCTCCAGTCGCCGACGTGCCGCTGCCCGGCGCACGATCCCGCTTCCCCGGCGTCGATTGCCCCACCGCTCGAGCTCGCGCTGCAGGCGCTCCACCGACGTGAGCTTGCGCCGGACGGCGTCGTCCAAGGCGTACAGGACGCTCTGCTCTGGAACCACCGCGCCGAGGTCGATGATCGTGCGGGTCGGAGTCGTCACCGGGATGGCATCGATCTTCGTCACCTCGTCGGAATCGAGGCGGACGCTCTCGTGCCAGATCACGTCGGGGCTCTTGCGTCGGCGATGCCGCATCGCGGTGATCTCGACCTCGCGCTCGCCGAAGTCGGGGAAGCCCCAGAGCGCGGCGGCGCTCCGATGCGAGGCAACCGCCGGTCCGGCCAGGCACGCGGCGAGGAGACGTTGCGACCACGACGTGGGCGTCTCCGCGGCGCGGTAGACGCCGTGGTCGACGGCAATCCACTGACCCCAGCGGACTCGCCCCTCGATCGCGCCGAGGGTGAGTCCTGCGGAGACGGCCTGGGCGCGGGTGAACACCCCGTGCTGGTGACGAGCGAGGGACGAGAGCCTGCCGCCCGCATGCGGTGAAGCCACGACCACACTGACGCCCGCGCTCGGTGTCGTGACGAGTCCTCCGACATGCGTCTCTCACCCCTGGATACGCGGGTGAGGGACGCAACCAGAGGGAGCTACCCGCGCGGGAGTCCGAGGACACGCTGGGCGATGATGTTCTTGTTGATCTGGGTGGTGCCGCCCGCGATGGTGTGCGACCTCGCTCCGACGCGATCGGTGCCCCAGGCGCCGCCGTCGGCTTCGGGTCCCAGCACCGCGGCCGCGACCTCGGCGATGTGCTGCTCCGTCTCGCTCCACACGAGCTTCGCGATGCTCGACTCCGGACCGAGCGCGCGCCCGTGCAGCTCGCCCGAGATCGCGCGATCTGCGACCATCTTCAGCAGCTCCGCCTCGAGGTAGACGCGCGCCAGCTGCTGGCGCAGGACCGGGTCCTCGGCCGCCACCCGCCCGTCACCCATCGGCGCCGACCGCGCCGCGTCGAGCAGGCGCGCGACCTTCCGGCGCGTCCCGAGATGCAGCTTCGCGACACCGCCACGCTCGTGCGACAGCGTCGTCATCGCGACGCGCCACCCCTCGTCGACAGGCCCGAGCAACGAGTCTGCGGGCACGCGCACCTCGTCGAAGAACACCTCGTTGAACTCGTGCGCGCCGGTGATCGTCACGAGCGGTCGCACCGTGATCCCCGGCAGCGTCATGTCGACGAGCAGGCACGAGATGCCCTTGTGCTTGGGCGCGTCGGGGTCGGTCCGCACCAGCAGCTCGCACCACGTCGCCAGGTGTCCCAGCGTCGTCCAGATCTTCTGGCCCGTGACGACCCAGCTGTCGCCGTCGAGCACGGCTCGGCACCGCAGCGACGCGAGGTCGGACCCCGCATCCGGCTCGGAGAACCCCTGACACCAGATGTCGTCGCCCCGCAGCATGGCCGGCAGGAGCGTGCGCTGCTGCTCGTGGCTGCCGTAGGTCATGATCGCCGGCGCCACGTTGGGGATGCCGAGCACGTTGATCGGCCCGGGCGCCTGCGCCCGGTCCATCTCCTCGGCCCACACCACCTGCTCGAGGACGCCCGCGCCGCGCCCGCCGTACTCCTCCGGCCATCCGATCGCGGCGTAGCGGGCATCGGCCAACGCTCGGTTCCACTCCCGCCGGCGCGCCAGCTCCGGCGAGTCGGCCGACGCGCTCAACGACTCGCCGGCTCCGCGCAGGTCGCCGGGAAGCTCACGGTCGAGCCAAGCCCTGAACTCGCCGCGGAACGCCTCGGCCTCCGCGGGGTACGAGAAGTCCATCTTGTCTCGCTCGCTCTCTGCGGGCCGGGGTACCCGGCCCGCGGTCGTTCGCTCGCTCCGCGAGCTCGTCTCGCCGGCTCGGCTCGCCGCTACTCGTGAAGTCCACCCGCCGCGAGCTGAGCCTCCACCTCGCGCTGCTTCGCGAGGCTTTCGGCGTGCAGCTCCTGGGTGGTGCGGATGCGCCCGTCGACCTTCAGCTCTCCGACGACGTGGACCTCGGCGAGCGTCCGCTGGAGCTCGTCGGGCCCGTCGGCGGTCGGTACGAACCATCCGGTCGGGCACATCGTCAGCACCTCGACGAACGAGAACCCCTCGCCGGCCGCCTGCGTCTCGAACGCGCGACGGCACATTCGCTTCGTGCGCGCCACGCCGCCCGCGTTGTGGACGGATCCGCGGGCGACGTACGCCGCGCCCTCCAGCCGGGAGATCAGGTCGCCGATCAGGATCGGGTACCCGTGCTCTCGTGCGTCGCGCCCATCGAGGGTGTTCTTCGTGCGCTGCCCGATGACGCTCGTCGCCGTCATGTGACCGCCGGTCTCGCCGAACACTCCGTTGTTCAACAGGATGCACGTCACCCGCTCACCTCGCGCCGCGGTGTGCAGCACCTCCTGCAGGCCCTCGTTCACCATGTCGCCGTCGCCCTGGAGCGTGAACACGAGCGCGTCGGGCAGCATCCGCTTGACGCCCGTCGCGACCGAAGGTGCGCGCCCGTGCAGCGCCTGCACCAGGTCGACGTCCATGGTGCCGCTGAACATGGTGTAGCAGCCGATGCCGGCGACCGCGATCGCCTGCGATGCCAGGCCGAGCTCGCTGATGGCGTCGAGGAAGACACGCACCGCGAGCGGTTCACCGCATCCCGGGCACAGCGAGTGCTCCTCGGTCAGCAGCAGCTCGGGCCTGTGCGCCTCGACGAGTCGCGCCGGCTGCGACGGCGGTGCCGACGTGTCGAGCACGGGGCCGGCCGCCCCGCTCGGCCCGGCCGCCCCGCCGGACACGGGTCGATCGCTCATGGCGCGGCCACCTCCTGGTGCTCGGCGAGCTGGTACGTGAACTCTCCGTAGCCCGGGACGACCGGCTGCTCGCGGCCCTCGTGCAACGCCAGGATCCGCGCCGACACCTCCTCGACGTCGAGCAACCGCCCGACCCCGAACCCCGAGTGGTCGGACGACACGCCGCCGATGAACGTCACCGGTGCGAGCCCGGCTGCACCGATGCGGACGTCGTCGACGAGCTGTCCCGACGAGATCTCGAACGAGCCGACCGCCCGGGCGCTCGCGGCGGCTGTTCGGACGATGTCGTAGGGGAAGGGCCACAGGGTGATCGGACGGACGTACCCGATGCGGTGGCCCTCGGCGCGCAGCCGAGCGATCGCGTGCTTGACGAACCGCGCCGGCGAACCGAACGCCACGATCACCGTCTCGGCGTCGTCGAGGAACCCGGTCTCGACGCGCACCTCGCGCTCGAGCAGCGGCATCTTCGTCGCGATGTACTGCGCCTTGCCCTCCTGCCCGAGGTCGCGCTGGCCGAGCTTGCCGAGCCCGAGCGGCGTGACCGCGCCCGACCGGCGCGAGCCGGTGCGCGAGCCGTCGACGGCCCAGTCCTTCGCCGGCAGCTCCGGCAGCGCCGAGGGCTCCACCGCCACCGACTCCTGGGTGTGCGCGAGCAGGTAGTCGCCGTACACGAGCGCCGGGTTGCGCCACTTGTCGGCGAGATGGAACGCGAGCTGCACGAGCTCGATGCCCTCGCGCACGTCCTGGGGCGCGAGCACGAGGTTGCGGTAGTCACCGTGGCCCCCGCCTCGCGTCGCCTGGAAGTAGTCACCCTGGCTGCGGGCCATGTTGAAGACGACGATGGGCACCTCGGCGAGCGTCGCCTCCGACAGTGACTCCTGCATCAGCGACAGGCCCTGCCCGGTCGAGCCGGTGGCAGCGCGCGCCCCGGTGGCGGCCGCGCCCCATGCCATGCCCACCGCCTCGAGCTCCGACTCGGCGTTGATGCACGTGCCGCCGTGCTCGGGCATGAGCTCGGCGAAGTGCTCGAGGATCTCGGTGAACGGCGTCATCGGATAGCCCGCGAAGAACCTGCAACCCGAGAGCAGCGACGCGCGCACGAGCGCCTCGGAGCCCTCCATGAGCACCCGCTCGGTCATCTCCCACCGCCCCGCGGTGCAACGGCGTGCTCGACCGGCTGCTCGAACCGGAACACGTCGAACACGAAGTCGGGGCACACGAGCAGGCAGGCCCCGCACCCGGTGCATCCCGGGTGCAGCTCGGGATAGCGGAACCCGAGCCGGTTCACCTCGGTCGACATCGTGAGCACGTCGGGTGGGCACGCGGGGATGCAGAGCTCGCAGCCCTTGCACCGATCGGTCGCGATCGTGACCGTCCCCCGTGACCGCACCGTCGCCGCGTTCGGCCGATCGCCGCTCATGCGTCGGCGCCGACCGTGTCGGGCGACCACGCCGGTGACGTGCCGCGAGGGAGCAGGTCCCACCCGGCGCGCAGCGCGCGCTCGTTCGCGTCTGCGTGCTGCACGCGGTAGGACGGGATCGACGCGCGCATCGCGTCCACGAGGGCGTCGATGCCGACGAGGCCGGTGACGCCCGCGTAGGCGCCGACCATCACCATGGAGCCGCCGAGCCGGTTGCCGAGCTCGGCGGCGATCTCCGTGGCCGCGACCCGGTGGACGGTCAGCGACGCGTCCAATGCTGTGACGAACGTCTCCTCGTTCACGAGCACGACCGCGCCCTCGCGCAGCCGCGGCACCAGCGGTGCCCAGTGCTCGTCGTGCATCGCGATCGCCGACCACGATCGCGACACGACCGGCGGGCTCGCGATCGGTCCGTCGGCGACGACGACGGTGCTGTCGGTCGGCCCACCGCGCATCATTCCGCCGTAGACGCCGAAGAACATGACGTCGCGCCCTTCGAGCGTCGCCGCGCGGGCGACGACCTGCGCCGCCAGCTGCACGCCCTGACCGCCGATGCCCGTGATCAGCAGCTCCCGCTCCGTCACTGCTCGCTCACTCGCTCGGCGGCTGAGTACCCGCCGCCGCCCCTCGGGTCGCTCGCTCGCTGGCGAGTGCTCTCGCTCCCTTCGGTCGCTGCAGCACCGCGCGTGCGTGACACGAGCGCGAACGCGGTGTCGACGACGCGTGCGACGTCCTCGCCGGTCGGTGCGAGACGCCGGACGAGCGCCTCTTGCATCGTCCCCATCGCGAGGTGGTACACGAGCGGCGCATCGGCCGGGTCGGCGCCCGCTTCGACCAGCGCGGAGCGCAGCGGCGCGAGCAGCTCGTCGCGCGACGCGCTCCACTCGGCAGGGAAACGGTCGGCCAGCCGGAGGCCGTTGATGGCGAACGGGCGCGTGTTCGCCGCCGCGGCCCGGTGCTGGGCCTGCGCCAGCACCACCTCGACCCACGCGCGCACGCGGGCCACACCGGGCGCCACGTCGTCCATGTGCGCACGAAGCGTGTCGACGAGCTTGCGCTGCCCGTCGGCGAGGAGCGCGACCAGCAGCTCGTCCTTGCTGCGGAAGTGCCGGTAGAACGCCTGGTTGGACAGTCCCGACTCGCGCACGATGTCGCTGACGCGGGGGTCGAGGTCGCCGGTGCGCCGCATGACGGCGTAGGTCGCATCGAGGAGCCGACGGATCTCGTCGGCGTAGGCGCCGGAGCGGTCGCGCAGCGTCCTGGCCGCGAGAGCCTGCTCGACCGGCTCGTCGTCGATGCGCGCGGCTCGTGGGCCGGCGAGCACCGCCGAACGGGTGGGAACGGTGTTCCGCATCAGCAGAACGATATTCTGACACCTCGGCGTGCGCAAGCACCGGGGCCGGCGCAGGCCGATAGGTTGCGGCCGATGCCGCTCGACGAGTTCACACCGCGGGGCGACGACGCCGTGCGGGCGCAGCGCTACTGCGCCGACGGATCGTGGACCGACGAGACCCTCGGCACCATCCTCGCCGCCGGCTTCGCCGAGGCACCCGACAGCGTCGTCTCGTTCCGCTCCGACGTCCGGCCGTGGCGGGGCACGTTCTCCGAGGCCGCCGACCGCGCCCGCCGGGTCGCCGGAGGTCTTCGTGCTGCGGGCGTCCGACCGGGCGAGCCGGTCGCGTTCCAGATCCCGAACTGGCCGGAAGCCGGCTCGTTGTTCTGGGCGATCGCGTTCCTGGGCGCGATCCCGGTGCCGATCGTCCATTTCTACGGTCCCAAGGAGGTGGAGTTCATCCTGGGCCAGTCGGGGGCGCGCTACCTCGTGACGGCCGACCGGTTCGGACACATCGACTACCTCGCGAGCCTCGAGACGCTTCGCGCGTCGGCGCCCGCGCTCGAGCACGTGTGGGTCGTCGGCGACTCGGTGCCGGGCTGGGCGCAGCCGTTCACCGAGCTCGAGGATGCAGACCCGATCGACGGTCCCCTCCCGACCGATCCGTCCGCGCCCGCGCTCGTGGCGTACACGTCCGGCACGACGGCCGACCCGAAGGGCGTCGTGCATTCGCACCGCACCATCAACTTCGAGATCCGCCAGCTCGCGAACCTCGACGCGAATCGCGGGCGTCCGCTCCTCGTCGGCGCACCGGTCGGTCACGGCATCGGCCTGCTCGCCGCGCTCCTCATCCCCGTGTTCAAGCGCCAGTCGCTCTATCTGATCGACGTGTGGGACCCGGGACGCGTGCTCGCGGCGATGCTCGAGGACGACGTGTCGAGCGGCAGCGGTTCCACGTACTTCCTCACGAGTCTCCTCGACCACCCTGACTTCACGGACGCGCACGCGGCGAAGATGGCGCGTGTGGGGCTCGGCGGATCACCGGTACCGGCGGCGGTCGGTGAGCGCGCCGAGCGGCTCGGCATCTCGACGGTCCGCAGCTTCGGGTCGACCGAGCACCCCTCGATCACCGGCTGCATGCACGACGCGCCGCGCGAGAAGCGCCTCACGACCGACGGCGTCCCGATGCTCGGCGTCGAGATGGAGCTGCGCGACGAGGACGGGAGCGTCGTCGGGCCGGGGGAGCCGGGCGAGATCTGGAGCCGCGGCCCCGACTGCTTCATCGGGTACACCGACCCGCGCCTCACGCGGGAGTGCTTCGACGACGACGGCTGGTTCGGGACGGGTGATGTGGGCGTGGTCGACGAAGAGGGCTACCTGACGATCGTCGACCGCAAGAAGGACATCATCATCCGCGGTGGCGAGAACATCAGCGCGCTCGAGGTGGAGGAGCAGCTGGTTCGCATCCCCGGTGTCGCCGAGGCCGCCGTGGTCGCCGCACCCGACGAGCGGCTCGGCGAGCACGGGTGTGCGTTCATCCGCATGCAGCCGGACACGGGTGACGCGCCCGACCTCGCCGCGGTGCGCGAGCAGCTCGCGGCGGCCGGGCTCGCCAAGCAGAAGTGGCCCGAAGAGGTCCGCGGCATCGACGACTTCCCACGCACGCCGTCGGGGAAGATCCAGAAGTTCGTGCTCCGCCGGCGGCTCCGCGAGGGGTGAGCTACTCCGAGCCGAGGTAGCCGGCGACCAGCTCGTCGCCGGCCTCGCTCGCCGGACCGTGCCAGGCGACGCGGCCGCGCCGCAGGATGACGGCCTCGTCGGCGAGCTCGAGTGCACGCTCCACGTACTGCTCGATGAGCAGCACGGTCACGCCTTCGGCTCGGGCGGCGCCGAGCGACTCGAAGACGAGCTCGACGAGGCGGGGCGCGAGGCCGAGCGACATCTCGTCGGCCACGAGGAGGCGCGGCGGCGCGGCGAGCACACGAGCCAGGCTCAGCATCTGCTGCTCGCCACCCGAGAGCGTCCCGGCCTGCTGGCGCCGCCGCTCCCGGAGCACCGGGAACAGCTCGAACGACCGATCGAGCGCGATCGAGCGCTCGCTCTTCGGGACGGCGTGGCGCAGCAGGACGCGGAGGTTGTCGTGCACCGACAGGTGCGGGAAGATCGCCCGCTCCTCCGGTACGTACGCGACGCCGAGCCGACTGATCCGCGACGCAGCACGCCCGGTGACGTCGGCGCCGCCGACCTGGACGGTGCCGGCCGACGGCGCCACCCGGCCGGTGATCGCGGCGGCGAGCGAGCTCTTCCCCGCGCCGTTCGGCCCCAGGACCGCGACGACCTGTCCCTCGGCGACCTCGAGATCGACGCCGAAGAGCGCCCGCGCCTCGCCGTAGCGCACCTCGAGCCCCCGCACCTGGAGGATCGGGACTTCGAGCACCGGTGGCGTCGCCGTGCTCATGTCGCGCCCCCGTTCGCGGTGTCGGTCCCGAGGTATGCCGCCTGCACCGACGCGCTCGACCGGATCTGCTCCGGTGCACCGCGGGCGATCACCCTCCCGAAGTCGAGGACGGTGATCTGGGTCGAGAGCTCGAGCACGAGCTCGATGTCGTGCTCGACGATGACGAACGCGACGCCGCGCTCGTCTCGGGCGACGCGCAGGGCCTCGGCGATCCGGCCGGTCTCCTGCACGTCGAGGCCCGACATCGGCTCGTCGAGGAGCACCACGCGTGGCTCGGTTGCCAGCGCCCGGGCGAGCTCGACGATCCGCGCCGTGCCGAGGGGGAGGAGGGCGACCGGCTGGTCGGCGACACCGTCGAGCGCGAGGAGCGACAGCGTGCTCTCGACGACGTCAGCCTCGTCGGCGGTCGGTCGGCTCCCGAGCCCCACGAGGTCGCGAAGCAGCCAGCGGTCGCGCCGCTCGCGAACACGGTGCGCGACGACGAGGTGCTCGCGCACCGTCATCTCACCGAAGAGCTCGAGCCGTTGGAACGTGCGCGCGAGGCCCGACCGGGCGCGCCGCTGCGGGCTGGCTCCGGTGATGTCGACGTCGCCGAGCAGCACGCGCCCGGATCGTGGTCGCACGAGGCCCGACAGCACGCCGAAGAGCGTCGTCTTCCCCGCGCCGTTCGGGCCCACCAGCCCGGTCACGGCGCGCTCGTCCGCGGCGAAGTCGACGGCATCGAGGGCCACGACGCCCCCGTACTGCACCGTGATGCCGCGGGCGTCGAGCAGGGGACCGCTCACGGCGCAGCCTCCTGCGCGAGAGGCGCGGACTCGGCGGTACGGGCGTCACGCCGCAGCTGGCGCAGGCGGATCCGGTTCATCACGTCGAACAGCACGCCCCGAGGCTGGCGGGCGAGGAACACCGCGCCGAGACCGAACAGCAGAGTCGGGATGTAGTCCCATGCCGTGCCGAGATCGATCTCCTCCTTCACGTCGATCGGGAGGACGAGCACGATCGCGGCGATGCCCGCGATGTAGAGGAGGGCCGCCAACGCCATGCCGCGAGGCGTGTAGATGGCGCGCGACCCGATCAGCCGTGCCGTCATCCCCATCATGAAGAACACCACGATGATCACCAGGATGAAGCTCAGCTTGTTCGTCGGCGGGGAGACGACGACGTACAGGATCGCGGCCATCAACGCACCGACCACCGACCGGATGCCCCACGTCACGACGATCGCGAGCCACACGATCCCGACGAGCACGCTGAACGATTGCACGGTCGCCCGACCGAAGCTGACGGCGTACAGTCCCCCACCGAGCCCGGCGATGAACGCGCTCACCCCGAAGACGATCAGCTTGGAACGCACGACGCTGATCCCGATCGTGGCGGACGCCTGCTCGCTCGAGCGCATCGCGGCCAGCACCATCCCCGACGTCGATCGGCGCAGGCTCACGACGACGAGCGCGACGACACAGAACACCGTCGCCAACAAGAGGTAGAAGCTGACCCGATCGTCGAAGTCGATCCCGAAGAACTCCGGTCGCGCGATCTCCACACCGCTGCTGAAGTTGTCGAAGTCCTGTCGCTGGAACAGGAGGTACGTCACGAGCTGCGCGAACGCGAGCGTCGCCAGCGCGAGGTACAGGTCGCCGAGTCGCATGCTCAGCGCGGCGACGAGCAGCCCGATGGGGACGGTCAAGAGCGCGCCCGCCAGCAACGCCAGCCATACCGGCCACCCGGCATCGGTCGCGAGCTTGGCCGCCGTGAACGCGCCGATGCCCGCCAACGCGATCTGCGCCAGCGACAGCATCCCGCCCTCACCGATGACGACCGTGAACGTGAGGAACAGGACCGCGAGCGCGACACCCTGGCTCACGACCCCGACCCAGAAGTCGTTGAGCCACAACGGCACCGAGAACAGCGCCACCGCGACCGCGAGTGGCCCGATCGCGGCGCGCCATCCGGTCAGCCGGGTCGCGGGCACGATCTCGGCCTCGGCGGGTCCGGCGCGCAGGTCGACCTCGAACTGCTCACGTCGCAGGCCCTGGTAGGCGAGCAGGAACGCGAGCATCACGATGAAGGGGATGCTCGGCTTGAAGCCGGTCTTGAGCGTGTCAGCGAACGTCGACGTCGAGTCCGAGAACCAGTCGTTGGTGTACTTCTCCGACAGGCCCTGGAGCAGACCGATGAGCAGCGCGCCGGCGAACGCAAGGGGCAGGCTCCGCAGTCGACCCACCACGGCCGCCGCGAACGACACGACCAGCAACAGGGTGAACTGGACCTCGCCGAGCCCGAGGGTCGGGCTCAGCAGCACACCCGCCAACGCCGCGAGCCCGCAGCCCAGCATCCAGGAGATCGCGCTGACCACCGGGGGATTGATGCCGGCGATGCTCGCGACGCGCGGGGAGTCGACCGCGGCGCGCGTGGACAGTCCGAACGGCGTGTAGCGCAGCATGATCCCGAACGCGAGCGCGACGACCGCTGCGCCGATGACGACCGATGCCTGGTTCCAGTTCACGGTCACGCCGAGGAGGTCGAACTCACCCGGCGGCTCGCCACCGAAGCCCGGCGCGAGCACCTCACCGCCGACGACAGTCGTCCCGTAGAGCAGCTTGGCGAACGCGGGGATCGCGACCCAGAGCCCGACCGTCGACACGAATCGCACGACCGGCGGGGAGTCGGTCAGACGTCGGAAGACGAGTCGCCACAGGATCAAGCCGACGAGCGGCCCCACCACGAAGATGACCGCGACCGCCGCCGCGGGCACCGACCACCCCTCGAACCTCGTCAGCCAGTAGTAGGTGACCGCGGCGAAGTACGCGATCGCGCCGTGCGCGAAGTTGAACACGCGGGACGCGTTGTACGTGAGGACGAGGCCCAGCACCGAGACCGCGTAGATGCTGCCGAGCACGAGCCCGGTGACGATGAACGGACCCATGAGCCTTCCGTGGCGGCTAGGGCATGGGCCGGGTCACCGACAGCGTGACCCGGCCCATGACGACGATGGGGGTCGCTCGTCTCAGCCCTTGGCCTGCTCGGCCTTCGAGAGCTTCTTCGTCTTGTCGTCCTCGAAGAGCTTCGTCGCGCAGATCGGTTCGCCGTCGTTCACCGGTACGAACGCGCCGCTCTGGATCTGCACGTAGTAGACGCAGTAGAAGGGCCGGCCGAAGATCTCGGCGTAGTCGACCGGGACGAACGCGCCGCCCGCGTCGTAGCCCTCCTCGAGCCGCAGGTTGTTGATGAACGCCTTGCGCGTCGGGCAGTCGACACCCGCGGCCTTGATGCCCTGGATGAACGCGTCGGCACCGAAGTAGCCCTGGATGGCGAAGAAGCGCTCCGGCTCGAAGCCGGCCGCCTCCATCGCGTCCGTGTACTTCGTCAGGCCGGGCGCGCCCACCTCGAGCGGCTTGAACTCGGTGCCGAGGTACGCGCCCTCGTAGCCGGGGAGGCTGACGACGCGGTCGTCGTACCCGCCGGGGAACACGATCGCCTCGAGGTCGACGCCGGCCTGCTTGATGGCCTGGCTCAGCGCGTTGGCCTGGAGGCCGGCGAGGCCGGTGTAGACGCCGTCGGCGCCACTCGACTTGATCTGGTCGGCGATGCCGGTGAAGTCCTGCTGCTCGGGCGTGACGTCGGTCGTCTCGTAGACGACCTCGAGACCCTTCGTCTTGTCGATCGCCTGCTTCGTCTGGTCGATGAAGACTGCGCTCGACGCAATGTTGCTGCCGACGAGCGCGATCTTCTTGGCGCCGAGCTCCTTCATCACGTCACCGGCGCGGCTCGTGAACGTGGTCTCGGGATCGGGTGGCACCGAGTTCCGCCAGGAGAACATGTTGGGGTAGATGCCCCACTCCTTCTGGCCGATGTGCCAGCCCGCGACCGGGATCTTCTCGTCGTAGAGGTACTCGGCGCTGCCGTCCGCCGCGTTCGAGATCTCGATGATGCCGAAGACGCCCTCCTCTTCGACGAGCTGCTGCGCGGCCGTGAGGTTGTTGGCCTGGTTGCCCTGGTCGTCCTTGGTGACGAGCTCGATCATGCGGTCGCCGAGCTCACCCGAGCTGTTCGCCTCGTCGATCCGCGCCTGGACGCCCTGCTCGGTGCTGGGGGCGAAGCTCTGGGCCTGCGGTCCGCTCGTGATCGTGATGAACCCGGCCTTGATGGTGTCGTCGGTGACGCCATCGCCCTCCTTGCAGTTGGCCGGTTCCTTGATGGGCTTGAGCTTGGAGAAGTCGGTGTCGGGGTTGCCACCGGCCCACGCCACGCCGGCGGTGCCGATGGCGAGCGTGCAACCGATGGCGGCCAAGACCGAACCGAGCCGACGAACCCTCATGTTCCCCCCTGGTTGACTCGTGTCTCGTTGGACGGGCGGAGCATCCCCCACGGCCCGAGGCTGACGCAAGCGTCAGATTCGTGCGATCCCGACGTCAGCCCTCGGCGACGAGGCGCTCCACGAGCAGGGTGCGTTGGATCTGGCCGGTGGCGGCGGTGCGGGGGAGTGCCTCGACCACCTCGACGCGCCGCGGTTGCTTGAACCGCGCCAGGCGGCCCTCGCAGTGGGTCTGCAGCGCCTCGACGTCGGGGACCGCCGCGCCGGGTCGCGGCACGACCACCGCGGTGACGACCTCACCCCACTCGGTGCTCGGGAGGCCGACGACCGCGACCTCGTCGAGGTCGGGGAAGTCGGCCAGCGCAGCCTCGACCTCAGCAGGCGCGACGGTCTCGCCGCCGGTGCGCATGACGTCGCGCGCGCGCCCGACGATCGACAGGTAGCCCTCCTCGTCGAGCACACCGAGGTCGCCGGTGTGGTACCAGGGGGGGCCGCCGGCCTCGATCGGTGCGAGCGCCTCGGCGTTCGCACCGGGATGCTCGAAGTAGCCGTCCATCAAGAACGGGCTGCGCACGCAGACCTCGCCCTGGCGCTCGTCGCCGTCGATCAGCGCGAGTGAGACGCCGACGGCCGCGGGTCCGACCGAGCCGGGCTTCCGCGCGATGTCGCCGTCGGCGAGCATCGCCGCCAGGCCGACCTCCGTGCTGCCGTAGTAGATCCGCGTCACGGTCCCGGGGAACGCGTCCTTGATCGCCGCGAGCAGCTCGGGCGGCGTCGCCGACGTGCCGGTGTCGCACTCGCGCACGGCCGAGAGGTCGTAGCCGGAGCGATCGTGCTCGAGCACGCGCTGCCACACCGCCGGGATGTGGTACAGGCGCGTCGCGCACCGCCGCTCCGCCGTCCCCAGGAGCGTCGGCGCGTCGGGTGTCGTCGCGAAGTGCACCGGGCACCGCGTCTGCCATGCGTTGACCGTCATCGACCAGCCCGACATGTGGAACAGGGGGAACATGCACACGGTCCCGCCCGAGTGGTCGGTGAGGTTGCCCTGGAACGAGCGGAGCCAGCTCGTCCGGTGTGAGAGCACGACGCCCTTCGGTCGGCCGGTGCTGCCGCTCGTGAAGAACACCACGTGCGTGGTGCGCTCCGTGAGCCCGTCGGGGTTGCCGGCGTCGACCGGCCCCTCCCGGTCCGCGGCCGTGAAGAGCTCGTCGTGGGTGAGCGCCGCCTGGTCGATGTCCCTCGCGAGCGCCGCGTGGGGCTCGTCGGCGACGAGCAGCTTCGGCTTCGCGTACCCGAGCACCTCACTGGCCTCGTGGGCGCCGAGCCGTGCGTTCACCGGCATGAAGGCAGCGCCCACCCGGGCGAGCGCGTTGAAGATCGGCATCGCATCGAGCGAGGTCTCGCCCCACCAAGCGACCCGGTCGCCGACACCGATCCCGCGCGCGGCGAGCGCACGCGCGACCTGGTTCGACCGATCGTCGAGCGCGCCGAACGTCGTCTCGGCGTCGCCGAGCGTGGCAGCCAGCTCGTGCGGTGTCACCCGGGCGGCATGGCGGACGATGTCGCCCACGAGCAGGTCGGGCGCGACGCGGGTCACGACGGTGGTGACTTGGCCACCAGCTCGAAGCCCGCGAACAGCACGATCGCGAAGCAGAGGATCGCGATGATGTTCCAGACGGACGCGCCGTCGTTGGTGGCGTCGATGATGTTCGCGGCGAGCGCGAGCAGCGCCACGACCACCAAGACGAAGCCCCGGGTGCGGTTCGACATGGCGCGCACCCTAGTGACGGCGAAGTGACGTGGCACGCGTCAGCCGCGTACCCTCGGCGCCATGGCGACGATCTTCCACGACGACGACGCCGACCTCGCCGCGATCGAAGGCTCCTCGGTCGCGATCGTCGGCTATGGCAACCAGGGCCGCTCCTGGGCGCTGAACCTGCGCGACTCGGGCTTCGACGTGCAGATCTGCGTGCGGGCCGATGCGTCTCGCGAGCAGGCTGCCGACGACGGCTTCACGCCCGGTGAGATCGCGGACGCCGGCGATGCCGACATCGCGTGCGTGCTGGTGCCCGACGACGTCATCCCGCTGCTCGACCTGCAGCGACCCGCCGAGGGTCTGACGATCGTCGCGAGTGGCTACACGCTCGCGTTCGACCGCTTCGACCCGGACGGCGACATCGGCATGGTCGCCCCGCGCATGCTCGGCCCCGAGGTGCGTGCTTGCTACGAGGAGGGCATCGGCTTCATCACGGCCGTCGGCGCCCACCGCGACGTGACGGGCCGCGCGAAGGACCGCACGCTCGCGGTCGCCAAGGCCATCGGTGGGCTGCGCCAGGGGGCGATCGAGCTCACGCCGCGTCAGGAGGCGATCCTCGACCTCGCGGAGGA
>Ga0315534_1001470_pt1 | contig 16222 bp, 12 predicted proteins | sample SalMarSW160240MG_FD_203094 | JGI IMG/M metagenome (GOLD analysis project Ga0315534, IMG submission 203094) | Salt marsh sediment microbial communities from the Plum Island Ecosystem LTER, Massachusetts, United States - Salt Marsh Sediment SW1602-40 ... | reverse complement strand
CCTAAGATGGCGATAGCAGTCAGGCCGCCGCTCTGGACCGCGCTGTTTCAGCAGCTGTTCGCAAGGCTGCAATGTTTGCGGCATAAGCCTCTTGCGATCCACCCTTGAACACATGCGAGCCGGCAACAAGCACGTTGGCACCAGCCGCCGCGACCAAGCCCGCCGTTTCAGGTGCCACACCGCCGTCCACTTCAATTTCGATCGGACGGTCTCCCACCATTTCACGAATGCGCCGGATCTTGTCGACAACCGCCGGAATGAAGCTCTGCCCACCGAACCCTGGATTGACCGTCATCACCAGAATGCGGTCGAGCCGATCGAGCACGTACTCAATGGCATCTTCAGGCGTCGCCGGATTGATCGCCACACCGGCCTTCTTTCCCAGCGCCCGGATTGCCTGCAAGGAACGATCGAGATGGGGGCCTGCCTCGGCATGAACCGTCAAGCTATCCGAACCCGCATCGGCAAATGCCTCAAGAAACGGATCGGCTGGCTCGATCATCAAGTGTACGTCGAAAATCTTTGGCGAGGCAGATCGAATGGCCTTTATGACCGGTGCACCAAACGTGATGTTGGGAACGAAGTGCCCGTCCATCACGTCAAGGTGGATGCGATCGGCACCGGCTGCGTCGACAGCCATGACCTCCTCGCGCAAGCGTGCGAAATCGGCCGACAGAATCGAGGCGGCAACGTAAATCGGTCGGTCCATTCAAGGCTCCTCTCGTGCGTTTCCCGTGCGCTGCTGGCTGGCCCAGTTCGGTCGGTGAGCACCGCCCACAACACTTCCGCTGATGCACCCGCAAATTAACACATGGGTTCGCGAATACTTATGAAGCTCTGTGCCTGCGCTCCACAAGGGTCAATATAAGGGGCGTCAGGATGAGTTGCATCGCAAGATCAAGTGATCCGCCGGGGATAACGATCGAATTTGCCCGCGACATGAAGCTCAAAGGGATCATTGACAGCAGGTAGGGAAAATTGATGCCCCGAGGATCCCTGAAGCGGATGACGACCATCGACTCGTCTGGGGTTGGAATCCAACGCGCTATGAACGGATTCGAAGTATCGACGGTTGGCACGCGTTGAAAATTGATGTCCGTCCGCGTGAACTGCGGACAGATGTATTTGACGTAGGCGGGCATGCGCCGGAGGATCACCTCGGTTATCATTTCAGTCGAATATCCGCGGGATGCTTTGTCCCGAGTAATTTTCTGGATCCACTCTAGATTGATCACAGGAACCACGCCGATCTTGAGGTCTGCGTGTTGGGCGATATTCACTTTCTCGGTGACAACTGCTCCATGTAGCCCTTCGTAAAAGAGGATGTCGGTGCCGTCTGGGAACTCTTCCCACGACGTGAACGTTCCAACGGGCGCCCCAAAACTCTGCGCCTCTTTCTCGTCGTGCACATAATGGCGGGTTCGCCCTGTGCCGTTCTCTCCGTAGCTGCGAAACACCGCCTCGAGTTCTTCAAGAAGGTTGGCTTCCACACCGAAATGGCAGAAATGGTTGTTGCCTTGTTTGCTCGCCTCGGCACTGGCGACTTCCATCTCGGCACGGTCATAGCGATGGAAGGCATCTCCCTCGATGAACGCAGCGTCTGTGCGCTCTCGCCGAAAAATATTCTCGAACGTCTGCCTGACCGAGGACGTTCCCGCACCAGACGAACCCGTGATCGAGATTATGGGGTGCCTAACTGACATGTCTTCTCGCCGCCGTCCTTTTCCTAATGCTGATTACAGTCAGAACCTGAAGAGGCCCCGACCGCTGAAGAGCGGCGAGCGCTCGCCCCGGATCGGTCGCCCATCATGCAGGCGTAGCACATAGTCCACCTCAGCGCGGGAACCCGCGATCATTGGAACACGCTGATGAAGTGACTTTGGCACAACCTCAAGCACGCGCGTGTAAGCCGTGGACGCCGCGCCCCCGGCCTGTTCGACGACCCATGCCATTGGACTTGCCTCATAGATCAGCCGCAAGCGCCCATACCGGAACTGGGGTCGATTGTCGCCAGGATAGAGATAGATCCCGCCGCGCGAAAGAATGCGGTAGATATCGACAACAGGCGAACCAGTCCAACGCATATTGAAGTCTCGACCACGCGGTCCAACTTTGCCGCGCATACAATCTTCCACGTACGTGTTCACCGGATCGTCCCAATGCCGGTTGTTCGACGTGTTTATGGCATACTCGCTTGTTGTCGGCGGGATCTCCACCATTGGATGGCTCAGCAGGAACTGCCCTGACCGGCGGTCGAACGTAAAGATTTGCGTTCCGATGCCGACGCTCACAACCAACGTCGTTTGAGGTCCATAGACTACAAATCCCCCGGCAAGTTGATTGACGCCTGGCTGCAGAAACGCGGAAGGCTCATCGTTGTGCTCAAGGGCGGGCAACACGGTAAAGATCATGCCGACTGCCGCGTTGGCATCGACATTGGAAGAACCATCTAAGGGATCGACGGCAACAAGCAGCGGTGCTTTTGCATCGAGCAAAAGCGGCCCGTCCATTTCTTCCGAGACTACGGCAGCGACGGGCGCGTGCCTTAGTGCTTCGACGATCCAATCGTTGGTCAGAACGTCGATCTCTTTTTGCTCGTCGACCTCGCCCTTCTTACCCGTCGCGCGGCCGAGAGGCCCGGCGAGCGCCCCTAGGGCGAGAAGATCGGCAGTGTCGACGGCGACATTCGCGAGCGCTTCGACCGCCGCGCCAACAGCAATGCGGGCCGGCCGCGTGCCAGCCCAACTGCCCAGGAAGGCAGCCAGTGTTTGCGTCGGAGCCTCGGGCTCAGCACTGGCGTTCGACGTGCGGATAGCCATTCCCATTTTCCAGCATTTCTAGGCGCCTCAGCTCTTTCTATTCTAATTCGACAGCTCTGGGCGAGACGACCCAACTCGCAACCCGATTCTTCGAAGACGGGTCATGCCCACCTCTTTGCGGTCCGTTTGTCACGTTGGCGCATCAACCGTTACACAAGGACGAACAGGTTCGCGCATTACGCGATATTTATATTTTGTACAATCTATGCTAGAAATTGGGCATGTCGAAGCAGGGCTTCCCCGGCCAAAGGAAGGGACGGCCTGTTATCGGAAGCGACACAACGGGGGATTGGCGGGTCCGGAATCGCGCCAATGCGACACGGTGCAAGATCGGCTCAAGTTGAGGCGCGCGAGGATTGACACTCTCGCAAAGGCTTTCCGCAACAACTTGAGACTATTCATCGCCGCAGCCTTGCTCTCGGGAGTCATCAACGTTCTTGCACTAACCGGCTCCCTCTACATGCTGGAAATCTACGACCGGGTTCTGCCTTCACGTAGCCTTTCAATTCTTGCGACCCTGACTGTCGCAATGATCGGCCTCTATGCCGTCAGCGGACTTCTTGAATGGTACAGAATGCGCCTGCTCTCTCGTGCTGGTGCGCGCATTGATTCCGAACTCGCAGAGCATGTGTTTCCCGCAGCACAGCGACTCGCGCTGCGCGGATCGCCCCAACGTGACAGACTGCAGCCGCTGCGCAGCCTTGACCACATTCGCACATTTCTCTCCGGACGAGCTCTGACTGCTCTCTTCGACCTTCCCTGGTTGCCGATCTACCTCGGCGTCATCTTTCTTCTGCATCCACTGCTCGGCCTTTTTGCAACGCTAAGCGCAATGCTCCTCGTGTGCTTGGCGGTCCTTGCGGAATTGAGATGCGCGAGTCCGACGAAAACGGCGACCGACAGCGGGGCCAAAAGATGGGCAACCGGCGCCGCGGTACTCAGTAGCGCGGAAACCACGCGCGCGATGGGATTCGGCCCACGATTGTTCAGACGATGGACTGCATTGAACGCAGCCCACCTGAACGATCAACTCATCGCATCGGCCGCAGCGAACCGCGTCGGCTCTGCCGCCCGAACCATAAGGTCGATCGTTCAATCCGGAATCGTCGGGCTCGGCGCCTTTCTCGTCATCTGGGATCAAGGTTCCATCGGTGTCATTGTCGCCGCGTCGATCCTGCTTTCGCGCGCCCTGGCACCGGTTGAGACCACCATCACACATTGGCGCAGCATTTCGCTCGCCAGGCAAAGCTACGTCCGACTCGCCATCTTGTTGTACACGGCACAGTCTCGGGCGGAGATCCGGCCCGGTTTGGCAAAGCCGCACCTGTCGTTGTCGGTCGAGCACCTTTCTGTAACGCCACCCGGTGCAGCACACCCGGTAGTCCACGACATTGGCTTTGCACTCAAGGCTGGAGACGGTCTGGGCATCATCGGCCCCAGCGCATCTGGTAAATCCACACTGGTTCGTGCGCTTGCCGGCGCATGGAGTGCCGTCTCCACGAAAGGCTGCGTGCGGCTCGACGACATGATGATCGAACGCTGGTTGCCAGACACGCTCGGACAACACGTCGGCTACATGGCCCAGGACATCCAATTCTTCGAAGGGACGGTGGCCGAGAACATCTCCCGCTTTGATCCTGCGGCGGCCCCGCAAGACACGCTGCGAGCAGCGCGCGCGGCCGAGGCGCACGACATGATTGCGCAACTGCCGCAGGGATACCAAACACAAGTCGGAGGACATGGTACAGTCTTGTCTGCAGGACAGCGCCAACGGCTGGCGCTTGCACGCGCGCTGTACCACGACCCCTTTCTGGTGGTGCTTGATGAGCCCAACGCCAACCTCGATCATTGCGGAAGCGTTGCGCTGCAAAATGCCATTGCCTCCGTGCGCAAGCGCGGGGGCATCGCGATTGTTGTCGCCCATCGCGGCGGCGCACTTGCCGCCATCGACCAAGTGCTTGTCATGGCAAACGGACGCGCGCAAACCTTTGGGCCGAAGGAGAAGGTGTTGCCTCGCGTCCTAAGGCCCGTGGCTCGTTCACTCCGACGCGCAAGGGCCGGCGGACTTGGCCCTGTCCCGGCACCCGAGCACCATGATGTCTTAGGTCAGGCATAAGGGAGCCGTTCAGCTCACCCTGCCACTGCCAATCCCCTGGTACCGGAACCCGGCGGCTTCGGCTTGTTGCGGTTGGATGGCATTGCGCAGATCAACAAGAACGTCGCCCTGCATTTTCTCCTTGGCCGCGTCCAGATCGAGCGCACGAAACTCATTCCATTCCGTCACAACGACAAGCACATCGGCACCATCTGCTGCATCAAGAGCGCCACTACACCACGCAACGCCCGGCAGCAAAGGCTCGCCCTGTTTGCGTCCTTGAGGATCATAAACCCTCACGGTCGCCCCGCGCTCCTGCAGCATCGGCACGATGACGAGGCTCGGTGCATCGCGCATATCGTCCGTATTGGGCTTGAAGGTTATGCCTAAGATCGCGATCGTCTTCCCGTTCACGGTTCCGCCGGCTGCTTCCTCGATGCGCTTGGCCATGGAGATCTTGCGCTCGTCATTGACACGCTGGACTTGCTCCACGATCGATACGGGCGACTTTGCTTCGCGTGCCGTGCGCACCAGTGCGGAGACATCCTTGGGGAAGCAAGAGCCGCCATATCCCGGTCCGGGATGGAGAAACTTGTCACCGATACGCCGATCTTTGCCGATCGCTGAGGCGACCTCCTGAACATTGGCGCCGACCTCCTCACACAGATCGGCGACCTCGTTGATGAAGCTGATCTTGAGCGCAAGGAATGCGTTTGCGGCGTACTTGGCAAGCTCGGCTGATTCTCTTCCGACGAACATTACGGGTGCATTGCGCAAGGACAGAGGCTTATAAAGTCGCGCCATCAATTCGCGCGCGCGGTCGCTATCGGTACCGACGAGCACCCGATCCGGATGCGTAAAATCTTGGATCGCCGAACCCTCGCGCAAGAACTCTGGGTTCGAACAAACGGCAAAGTCACCCTTCGGCCGGAGTGCGCGCAAGCGGCGTTCGATCTCGCGGCTCGTGCCCACCGGCACGGTCGACTTGGTGACGACAACGGTAAAACCGTCCATGTGAGGCGCCATCTCCTCGACGGCGGTATAAACATACGAAAGGTCGGCATGACCATCACCGCGCCTCATTGGCGTCCCGACCGCGAGAAAAATGATATCGGCAGTCTTCACCGCGGCGGCGAGTTCACCCGTGAAACGCAACCGGTCGGCGCTCATGTTGCGCTGAAGCAAGTCGTCGAGACCGGGTTCATAGATCGGCGACTTGCCAGATTTCATTTCCGCAAGTCGTGACTCGTCTTTGTCGACGCACGTCACGGTCCAACCGAACTCAGAAAAGCAAGCCGCCGACACAAGCCCCACGTAGCCGGCGCCAATCATACAGACGTTCACAACGCGTCTCCTCCTCGCGCCCGGCACAAAATGGCCGAGCCCCACCATCGATCAACGCAGATATGGCCGTCGTCCGATTTCAATCTCTCAGGCCAGCTCCGACGACGCATGGGGTACTCCAAGCAACCGCTCCAGGGCAATTGCGGCCAATGCGCGCTTTAATCCAAGCAAGCGCCGCCCAGTCAGGCCTAAACATCGAATTCTTCGATACTTGCAAAAGCTTCTCGCAGTGCCTCAGACCAAGAAGCCGATAGATTCCTAAAGTATTCGTCGTCCGGGCCGATACGCTTTTCACGGCGCAAATCAAGGCTATCGCGTTCGTAAATGAGAATATCGATCGGCATGCCGACTGAAAGATTCGAACGCAGTGTGGAGTCGAACGACAAAAGGATCAGCTTGGCCGCTTGGCCAAGACGCATACTGGGCTGCGCTACCCGGTCGAGGATGGGTTTGCCATACTTGTGCTCGCCGATCTGGAAGTAGGGCGTGTCGTCCGTCGCCTCGATGAAGTTGCCCTCCGGATAGATTTGGAACAGACGTGGTGGCTCCGACTTGACCTGCCCGCCAAGAATGAAGGATCCAGCAAAGCCTGTCCGCCCGGCATCGAGTGCCGGCCCGTCGACAGCCCGCACGTCACGCACGGCATCGCCGACGAGCCGCGCGGCCCGGTACATCGAAGTGGCAGTGAGAATCGTCGGAGTGTCTGGTTCCGGGTTGATGATCTGCTCGTTAAGCAGACTGATTACCGACTGTGTCAAAGACAGGTTGCCGGCCGCCAGCAGTATGATCACGCGATCCCCAGGTTCGCACCAGTAGTGGATCTTGCGGTACTGCGCGATATTGTCGATGCCGGCGTTCGTCCGTGTATCTGCTGCGAACACAAGGCCTCGATCCAATCGCATGGCGACACAATAGGTCATCGCTTCACCCCTGCTCGGCTCTGCCGCGCGGTTGAGAAACAACCGGCAATCGGCGATTCACTGTTGTGTGACTTGCTGCTGAACTTCGACGAAGACGTCAAGAACCTCGTCTTGCCCCCCACGTCTCGTTCCCCTAATTGGAGCTGCATATCCCGAATCGAGACCGCAGGCGAGACGGACGTATTGATCAGTAGGGCAAACGTTGTTGGCCGGATCGAACCCCAACCAACCGAGGCCGTCGATCCAAACCTCCGCCCAGGCATGATGGGCCTCAGAGGGCTCATCCTCATCGGTGAAAAAGTAGCCATTCACATAGCGCGCAGGCAAACCCATGACCCGGGCTGCTGAAATGAAGACGTGAGCGTGATCCTGACAGACGCCCTTGCCATCGCGAAGCGCTTCGGCGGCGCTCGTGTGAGCCGTGGTTGAGCCAATCTCGTAGGCGACCTTTTCGCCGACCGCCTTCATCAGACCATGCATGCGATCGATCGCATCGGTCTCTTTGACTCCGGCGACAAGATCGAGAACGTCGTCGCTTGGTTCAGTTTTCGGTGTCACGCGCCGGTAAACACGCGGAGGCGCCGGTTCGTCCAAACCCCTCACGAAGCCTGCCCGATCCTCTGTCTCAACGCTGCCCTTGGCCGAAATGGGAATTTCTCCATGACTCTCGGAAACAGAGACCAGATGGGCAACGTTTCCGAAGCAGTCTCGGAAGCACACTGCTTTGTCGAACTCGGGCATGTCGATTAACCATGAAACAACGCGCTGCCCATCGAAATTGGGCGGCGTCAGGCGCAGGCATTGAACGCTGTAGTGAGCCGGCACAGCGAAAGAGTATCGCGTTACGTGGCTGATCGACACGATCACGAGACCATAACTCCCTGCTCAACCGACAAAATGGTACGCCTCCGCGATTTCGCGACCAGCACGGTTATTGCGGCCGATGAAGTCTAGGAGAAACTCGTGTAGTCCCGACTGGAATACATTATCGATATCGCTCTCGACAAGAATTCGCTTCGTCTCCATGGCCGTTTCGTGGCATGCATGACGCTCACCACATAGCTGTGCCAAGCCATCCAAAGAGCTCATTGCTTCATCATAGCATGCGCGAAGCGACCGCGGCATAGCACGATGGAAAATGAGGTACTGCGCGATGCGCCAGGGGTTAAAGCTTTGCCGATAAACCCAGCGGTAGCTGCGATGAGCGGAAACAGAACGCAAGATGGCGCCCCACTGCACATTGTCGACGCCGCTGCCGATCATCTCGACCTCTGGCAGCAGTACGTAATACTTCACATCGAGAATCCGCGCCGTATTGTCGGCGCGCTCCAAGAACGTGCCGATCTGGCTGAAGTAGTAGGTGTCATTGCGCAGGATCGTATTGAGCATCGCCCCACGATAAAGTGCGGAGCGCGACCTGATCCAGTCCAGAATTCTTGGCAGTTCGTTGGCCGTAACGTCGACCGGTCGAATACCGGAAAACTCAATCCAAGCGTCATTTAGCGCTTCCCACATGTCGCGCGTAAGCGCGATACGTTGTGCGCGCCCGCTACGCCGCGCCTTCGACAAACACGTTTGGATGCTTGAAGGATTTTCGCAATCGAACAATAGGAAGTTGATGACGTCGCGTGTGTTGAGCGTCTCGTGCCTAGCGAAATAGGCGTCCGCGCAGCCCGCACTCGCAAGTGTCGATCGCCACTCCTCGGTGTAGTCCTCGCCCTCGCGCGGCAGAAGCGCGATGCGGTAGCCGACCTCGATGAGGCGCGCCATATTCTCCGCACGCTCGACATATCGCGCGAGCCAGTAGATGTCATTTGCCGTCCGTCCGAGCATGGATCGCGTATCCGCTTGCCTTCCTTGACCTTAGTCCTGCAAGACCCAGGTATCCTTCGTTCCCCCGCCTTGGCTCGAATTGACCACAAGCGAGCCTTCTTTGAGCGCCACACGGGTCAGGCCGCCGGGCACCAGCCGGAACCGGTCGCCGAATAGTGCAAACGGCCTCAAATCCAAATGGCGCGGAGCAACGCCGGCATTCACCAATGTCGGGCACGTAGACAGGGCGAGCGTCGGTTGGGCGATGTAGTTGTCCGGGTTGGCCTCGAGCTTCTTGCGGAAGCCTTCCAATTCTTCCTTGGAAGCCGTTGGTCCCACAAGCATCCCGTAGCCTCCAGACCCGTGCACCTCTTTGACCACCAACTCGCTTATGTTGTCGAGCACGTATGCAAGATCGTCGGCCTTGCGGCAGTTGTAAGTCGGGACATTCTTCAAGATCGGCGCGCGGCCAGTATAGAATTGTATGATCTCGGGGATGTAGCTGTAGATCGCTTTATCGTCCGCGATACCGGCACCCGGCGCGTTGACGATCGCCACCCGGCCCGCGCGATAGAGATCGAAAAGGCCTGGCACGCCTAAGACCGAATCAGGGCGAAACACGAGAGGATCAAGAAACTCATCGTCGATGCGCCGGTAGAGAACATGCACCCGCTTGGGGCCCAGTGTTGTCTTCATCTGCAGGGCACCATCGAGGACGAACAGATCCTGTCCTTCGACCAACTCCACACCCATTTGATCGGCGAGGAACGAGTGCTCGAAATAAGCGCTGTTATAGATTCCGGGCGTCAACAGAGCGATCGTCGGCTCCTCGTCCACGTCGGTAGGCACCACACTTTCCAGCGTCTTCAGGAGATTTTCGGGGTAGTCCTCGATCGGCGACACACGGTTCCTTGCGAAAAGATCCGGGAACATGTGCATCATCGTTTCGCGATTTTCGAGCATATAGGAGACGCCCGAAGGGGTGCGCGTGTTGTCCTCGAGTACAAAGAAATCGTTTTCGCCCGTGCGCACGATATCAACGCCGACGATGTGGCTGTAGATCCCTCGCGGTGGCTTGGCGCCGATCATTTCGGGCACGAAAGCGCTATTGTTGATAATGAGCTCTTCGGGAATCCGGCCGGCCTTGATGATCTCCTGACGGTGGTAGAGATCGTACATGAAAGCGTTGAGCGCGCGCACGCGTTGCTCAATGCCGATGGAGAGCCGCCGCCATTCAGAAGCCGAAATAATGCGCGGAATGATGTCGAACGGTATGAGCCGTTCGCTAGAGTCCTGGCTGTCGTAGACCGCGAACGTGATGCCCGTACGCCTAAATAGGGTCTCGGCCTCGATCACCTTTCGCTTCAGGTCATCGACCTTCTGCGTGCCAAGCCACTCGGCTACGTCAAGATAGGGTGAGCGTACTTCGCCACCCAAACCATTCATTTCATCGAATGCCGCGCGCAAGGGGTCCTCGTTATTCACGCACTCTACTCTATCGCAAATGCCGGGCCAGCAGGCAGATGCCTACAAATTGGAGTGAATCGCGCGCGCATCGCGTCACGCGCTGCCCGCTCAATAGGCACATGCCCCTGTAATCGGCAGCGCATACATGCGCGAACGTCATACCGTTTCAACGGCGGACCACATTTGGGCGCGTCCGGCCCGATGGGGACTGTCGGCCGCTGTGAGACTAGAACAGACCCTCGATCTGTCCAGCCTCATTGATACGAATGGACTCCGCCGCCGGCACTCTTGGCAAGCCCGGCATAGTCATGATCTGGCCCGTGATAACAACAACAAATTCTGCACCCGCCGACAACCGGAGCTCGCGGACAGGAACAATGTGCCCCGACGGCGCGCCACGCAACGTGGGATCGGTTGAAAAAGAGTACTGCGTTTTGGCCATGCAAACCGGCAGGTTTCCAAAACCATTGTCTTCCAAATCTTTGAAGGCCGTCTCCACGGATGCGTCGCAAGAGATGTCTGCAGCACCGTAGATCTGCGTTGCGATCGTCTTCACTTTCTCGCGCAGAGGCATCTCGTCGGGATAAAGCGGCTTGAAGTTGGCCTTGCCACTGTCGGCCACTTCGACGACGTAATTTGCCAAATCAGTCGTCCCTGCGCCCCCATCGGCCCAGTGATTACACATAAAGGCTTTTGTGCCGACGCTTTCGGCTGCCTTCACGACTTCCTGAATCTCAGCATCTGTGTCGGTGATGAAGCGATTCACGCCGACCACGACAGGAACACCGAACTTGGCAATGTTTTCGAGGTGCCGCTTGAGGTTCTCGCAACCCTTATTTACGGCCATCACGTTCTCATTCTTCAGGTTCTCTTTCGAGACGCCGCCATGCATCTTCAAAGCACGCACCGTGGCAACCAAGACCACCGCATCGGGCGCAAGTCCAGCCTTGCGGCACTTGATATCGAAGAACTTCTCGGCCCCGAGATCGGCGCCGAAGCCGGCTTCCGTCACCACGTAGTCAGCAAGTTTCAAAGCCGTCTTAGTCGCGAGGACGGAATTGCACCCATGCGCGATATTGGCAAACGGCCCGCCATGAATGAACACGGGGTTGTTCTCCAGAGTCTGCACCAAGTTCGGCATCAGCGCGTCTCGGAGCAGAACCGTCATCGCGCCGTCGGCCTTGATCTCGCGCGCACGTACTGGCTTCTTGTCCCGCGTATAGCCGACAATGATGTTGCCGAGCCGGCGCTCAAGATCGTTCAAATCCAGCGCCAGGCACAGGATTGCCATCACCTCAGAAGCGACCGTGATGTCGAAACCGTCCTCGCGCGGGAAGCCGTTCGTAACCCCGCCGAGCGAATTAACGATGGAGCGCAGCGCGCGGTCATTCACGTCAAGCACGCGCCGCCACGTTATCCGGCGGCTGTCCAGCCCCAGGCTGTTGCCCCAATAGATGTGATTGTCGAGCATCGCCGAGAGGAGGTCGTGGGCCGACGTGATCGCATGAAAGTCGCCGGTGAAGTGGAGGTTGATGTCCTCCATCGGTACGACTTGCGCGTATCCACCGCCTGCTGCGCCGCCCTTCATACCGAAGCAGGGACCCAGTGACGGTTCGCGCAGGCACATCATGGCCTTCTTGCCGATCCGGTTAAGACCGTCACCTAGACCGACCGTCGTCGTCGTCTTGCCCTCGCCTGCTGGCGTTGGACTGATCGCAGTGACCAGGATCAGCTTGCCGTCCGACTTGTCCTTCAAAGAATTGATGTGATCGAAGGACACTTTCGCCTTGGTTGTCCCAAACGGAATGAGGGCTTCGGGCGGGATGCCCACCTTCGCGGCAACTTCGGCGATCGGCTTCATGGTCGCCGCACGGGCAATCTCAATGTCGGACTTAACGGTCACAGGCTTATACCCTCCCAAATGCGCTCTTATCCGGCGGCCTTGATTGATGCAGCGGCAACGGTCAAGTTGCCGCCGCGCGCTCCGATATTGGCGTCTTGAATGGCGCCCGCCAAGCCTCGACTTGCCAACAGACGCGATGCCGCACTGCATCATTAAGATCGCAGCACCGATTTAGATCATCACGGGTGCGCTAACGGGCACCCATCCGATGCAGATCACCGAGTCAAGCGCGGCACGACGACCAACCGAACCCCAAGGCCAGTACGAAGAAGCGAAAGCCGAGAATCGTTTCGACGTCCCTTGCGAAGGCAATGCGCCCAACGATAGCGGCATCGGCCCCAGCACATTCCCGGCTGCACAGTGGCAGCGTGCGGCAAGCTAGCGCGATGACGACGGCGTTGTCACCGGCTGGCGCAAGTCTCGCGCTGTTGGCAGCCGCCAAAGACTTGAGCCCCGGGCCGCGCAATCAGTGCATTCCTCAGTTTCGATTGGGCGGGGCTGGCCCACATGGCAACATTTCACGCCTCACTCCCATGGCGTCGCGCACGGCGCTCAGAAGTTGAGATGCATTGCCGTTCGCCTGTTGCGGGTGAGCATCTGTCGCCGCTGCGACGGTGCGTACATGAGCAGTGGATAAATTTCGGTGGTCTGACCGTGAATCCGTCGGGCGCAGGCAGGTCTACTCTCAGGAAAAAAACTTGACCTCACGAAGTGGCCGTGTCGCCTACGCTTTAGAGTGCGGTCTGGCCGTTGACGAGGATTGGGGCAAAAGATGGACAACTGTGACACCGCACGCAGGGACTATCGCTGAGCACGAGTTCGCACGATCGCCAGTCACCAAAAAAGAGTGGGCACCCTCACAAGTCTGCTTGCCAAACAGGTCCGCCGAGAACATTTTCCCGCGCACAGGAAAGACAAGGCAGCGGGGTAATTGAGGCTGTCGGCCTTCCCGGCCGGCGGCCTCTCTTTTTTGAGCGTGAGGTTTAAACCAACGGCAGACTCTGTGCTGCCGATCAGTCCTTCAACCGCAGCGGCGTCAGGCTCTGCGGGTCAACATCAACATCAGGTTCAGCCAATCTGCGCGCGCGAGCAAGTGCTGACTCGCGATGTGTAACGTAGGCGGCAGCTGCAAAAATGATGATGGCGCCAACCCAGGTCCAACCGTCGATCAGCTCGCCAAACGCAAGGTAGCCGACAAGAACTGAAAATGGCAGTCGGCTGAACTTGAACGTCATCGTCAGCGAGGCATCGGCCACGGCGTAGCCCCGCACAAGCGTCATATGCCCAAGCACCGCAAACAAACCCATTAGAACGAGCTCGACCAAGAGCTCAGGCGATGGCCAGATCCAAACGAAGAGCGCCGGTATGATCGAAATGACGGTCATCAGCACATTGGTGATGAACACGATGCGGTCCGCGTCGTCCGACGATGTGAGCTGCTTCACCAGTGGGCCGATGACGCCCACAGTCATGGCCGAGGTCAGCGCGGCCATCTGACCGAACCCGAAGCCCATACCCCCGGGGCGCAAGATGATCATGGCGCCAAGGAAGCCGACACCTAGTGCGACCCAGCGGCGCGAGCCCACGTGTTCGCCAAGCAAGAGAATGGCAAACAGGGTCCCAAACAACGGCGAAAGGAAGCTGATCGCCGTCACGTCCCCGATGGGCAGCAGCGCAAGCGCCTGGAAAAAGCACATCATCGAGACGAAGCTCAGCCCAACGCGCATCCCGTAGAGCCGGAACTGGCTTGTCTTGACGAGTGACATCCCACGCCACGCAAACAGCGGCAGCATCCAAACGACGCAAAAGAAATTGCGAAAGAAAAGGATCTGCATGGGATCCATGCCCGACAGGGCCGCACTCCTGCCTACAGCGGCAATGCCGACAAGGAGCGCCATGGAAACCGTGACGAGGACGAGAGCGGCAACGGGATGATTGCGGTTGCCGCCTTCACCATTCCCCTGACCAGCACTGCCGCTCGTCTTTAGTGCCGCGGCAAGCGAGCGCAGCCCCTGCCATGTTGCGGAGCGCGCTGCCGCTTTTTCTTGCTCGTTGGGCTCACTCATGAGAACCAGGACACCAACAATTTCTGCCGATCGGGCCACCGCGCGCGGCACGGCAAACCTGAATAAGAACGATCGCAATTCGCCCTCGCGCACGATGAAACGAAAGCCTCAACCAAGAACGAAGCTCGCCTCACTTGACGGGACGTGGGATATATAGAGCTGCAAGACCAGCCTGGGACCCATGGGACACCAACACAATCACGGCACCGGCGGCAACCTGAACGAGCGGCGCCTATTCTGGGCGGCACTGCTCACTGGGGTCACCATGGTCGCAGAGGCCGTGGGAGGATTTATTTCGGGCTCTCTCGCCCTGCTTGCCGACGCAGGGCACATGCTGACCGACACCGCAGCCTTGGTGTTCGCCTGGTTCGCGGTTCGCATCGCGACAAGACCCGCCGATTGGAAGAGAACTTACGGCTTCGACCGCTTTCAGGTTCTCGCCGCTTTCACCAACGGGCTTGCTCTCTTCTTTATTTCGATTGCCATTTTCTACGAAGCAATAATGCGGTTGTTTGAGCCCATCGAGGTGTTGGGCGGCACGATGTTCATCATCGCCTCGGTCGGCCTCATCGTAAACGTGGCCACGCTTATACTCTTGCGCGTCGGCGGCAAGGGCAATCTCAACGTGCGCGCGGCCCTGCTGCATGTGCTCTCCGACCTCTTGGGTTCGCTTGCAGCTATCATCGCCGCGGTTGTCATTCTCTGGACGGGCTGGATGCCCATCGACCCCCTGTTGTCGATGCTGATCACGGCGCTGATCCTGCGCAGCGCGTGGTTCATTACCAAAGATGCCGCCCACATCCTGCTCGAGGCAGCGCCTGAGGACGTCGACATCCGGGAAATCCAGAAGGATCTCGAGACCGCAATCCCGGAAGTCCAGTCCGTGCACCATGTTCATGCCTGGTCTTTGACCGAAGACCGCCGGCTGATGACGCTCCATGCGCGCATCGCCGATACGTCGCCACCTGAGCGAGTTGCTGCTGCCATCAAAACGCATCTAAAGCAGTGCTACGGTATCGTTCACGCCACCGTCGAGATCGAGCACGGCTCCTGCGCGGATGCCGCAGTGCCCGAGACGCCGCCAAAGGTGTAGAAACAATCCTCAAACTGGCCCCTTCGTAGTTGGCCGCATGAGTCATTTTTCAGCAATACCTGCTACGAGTTGCTGCATGGCAGAAGCGTCTCCCGAGCACGAGGCGAATAGTCCGCGTCCCAAGATCGTTGTCGCGGACAAAAACCCCGTCGTGCGCGCAGGCTTGAAAGATTTCATCGAACGCGATGGACGCTTCGAGGTCATCGACGTGCTCCCCACGGGCGGAGCCTTCCTCGCGCTCATTGAGCACCAGCCCGTCGACATCGCCGTCATCGGTTGGAGCCTGCCCGACATTACGGGGGGGGACGTGTTGACGGCGTTGAAGCGGCAGCAGTCGCAAACGCGCGTCATCATCTATACGGGTGAGCCGGGCAAAGACGTGCTGCGCCAATCCGTGCGGCTCGGCGCATGGGGATTCATCTCCAAGAGCGACGAGCCGGCGGTCTTGGTAGAGGCACTCGCCTCGGTTGCGCGCGGGCGCATGTCGCTCCCCTTCATCGATTTGCAGGCGCTGACGCATGATCCGTTAAGCGAGTTGACCGGGCGTGAGCGAGAGCTGCTGACGGCCCTCGCAAACGGATGGACCAACCTGCAAATCGCCTCCCGTATTGGCATTTCGCGCAACACGGTAAAGTACCACCTGAAGAACCTTTACGATAAGCTCGGCGTCAACAATCGCGCCATGGCCGTTGCGATGTATGTT
>Ga0315534_1001469_pt1 | contig 16226 bp, 18 predicted proteins | sample SalMarSW160240MG_FD_203094 | JGI IMG/M metagenome (GOLD analysis project Ga0315534, IMG submission 203094) | Salt marsh sediment microbial communities from the Plum Island Ecosystem LTER, Massachusetts, United States - Salt Marsh Sediment SW1602-40 ... | reverse complement strand
GATCGAACGCGCCGTCCGTCGCGGACATTTTCGACCGGACGAGGAAGCAGCGCTGATCTCCTGGTTTGCTCGTTTTCTCACCATCCGCACAGCGTTGTGGGAGGTGCTCGGCGACGTCTCGCGACCGGTGGGGGGGAGTGTCCGTCGGGTGCTCGATCTCGCTGGGTGGCGTTGCTTCGTGCTCGGCTACACATCGGCCTGTCTCGTCGTACGGCTCGACGTTCTGCTGCTCGAAGAAGTCGCCCGCGACTCTGCGACCCAGCGCAAGCTCAACGAGGGATCCGAGATGCACCGGATCCCTCGCAAGCAGTACACCGCCGTCTTCGAGTCGTTTACCAACCCGGGCAAGGCACATTCGATGGACCAGGCGATGCGCTTTGCGAGCCGCCACCGGCATCGCCTCGATGCCATGACCGACGACCCGGTCGTGGGGCACCTCGTGGCCGATCTCGAGAAGCGGGAAGAGGTCTTGGAGCCGAGCCGCCGGAGGTATCTGTCGCGTCTCGCGTCTTTTCTCGGCCATGCCATCCGGCGCACCGGAGCGTCCGCTCGCCAGCAGGCATTGTTTGCGGCTCTCGAGACGGGAGGCCGTTTGGCGTCGGAGCTGAGGGACCATTGGACGCCGGACAGGGTCAGCGAGGAATTCCGGTGCGACCTTGAGAAAATGCTCCGACCCGGAGACGTCTTGATCACCCGGCACGACCACGCGTTCACCAATCTCTTTCTCCCCGGCTACTGGCCGCACGCCGCCCTGTACATCGGTTCCGAGGGCGACCGCCGGCGGTTGCAGATCGAACTCGATCGCGATCGGAACGCGCGGTGGACCGGTGACCGGCGGGTGCTCGAGGCCCTGAAGGACGGGGTGCTTTTCCGGCCGCTCGATCAGACCCTCGCGGTCGACGCGGTGGCGGTGATCCGTCCGCAGCTCGACGAGCCCGGAATCGCCCAGGCGATTTCAAGGGCGGCACACCATGAGGGCAAGCTCTACGATTTCGATTTCGACTTCTTTCGATCCGACCGGCTGGTCTGCACCGAGGTGATTTACCGCGCCTATGACGGCCTCGGGCCTATGCGGTTGGCCCTGACGGAACGTTCCGGCCGGCCCACCCTGTCGGCCGAGGATCTGCTCGATCTGGCCGTCGACGGCCGCGGATTCGAGCCGGTCGCCGTGTGCGGTGCGCCGACCTGTCCGGAGCGCCTCATCGCGGGTGAGGGAGCCCGCGACGCAATACGGTGCAGCTATCGATAACGTTCAACGCCCCCCCACGCGTGCCGGGTTCGTCATTCGAATCTGTTTGATCTGAGACTGAATCTCCGTTACAATAAGAACAGAAACCAGCAATGGACACGAAGCGTCGGCAGGTCTCGGACTCGAGTGACAGCCCTGCGGTGGGATGGTGCGGGTCGAGCTCGAAAAAGAGCATCGCGGGGTTGAGGCTCCAACGCGAAAAGGAGGATGCGCCATGAATGTTCCGCCCCTCGCGAGAGGTTTGATCGGGTTTCTGATGGTCGCCGCGCCGGTGACGGCACTGGCAGGCGAAGACGTCAAGCTGCACGAGGTCGATTACCAGAGCTGGTCGCGGCCGAAGCTCGGTGACCCGCTGCCGGTCGGTGGCCCCGTCATTCGGGTCTTTTCGGAAGGCGGGGATCGTTTCGACTTCGTCGGACACACCAACGAACCGGTCCGGTTCATGGGTCTGCTCACGGGAAGCTGTGCGAAACTCAACAAGGTCGAATCGCTGTCCTTCAAGGTGGCGGAGACCAGCGCCTCGGTCTCGCACCCCGATGGGCGAGGGGCCTGGTTCAGCCGCGACGGCGTGGTGGACGTCCCCCATCACCAGCTGCACGATTTCGACGCTGTTGCCATGTGCAACGCCAAGCTCAAGACGCTTGCCGCGGAGACCGGCCGATCGCGGCGCGATCTGGTGGCCGAAGGATTCGGCATCCGCTACCCGGACTGGATCGAGGGGCGTGCGATGCTCTACTGCTCCGGCTACAACAACACCGATTCGGATGCCGAGAGCTTCGATCTCTGGGTGGAGTGTGTCGGCAGCCCCGAAGCCGCCGAGCCTGCGGCCCCGACGATGAAGGCCATTCCCGCGAAGCTGTCGCCGTTCATCTCCGACCTCAGCTTCGAGGTCGACCGCCCGAGCTATGTCGGCAAGTGCCCGGTCGGACTCGTCTTCTCAGGCTCGATTACCACCTCCCGCGCCGGAACCGTAAAATACCGCACCGTCGCCCACGACGGCAACGCGTCACCGGTCTACACACTTTCGTTCGGTTCGGCCGGCACCAAACCGATCACAAAATGGGGCGAGACCCTCAGCAAGCCGGACCCATCGGGGACGCTGGCAGCGGGCTCCGGCGATCAGGGTGCCGACTACACTGGTTGGCGGCGGCTCGAAATTGTCGAACCGATCGGCTTCGCGCCGTCCTCTGCCGCCGACTACAGCGTGACCTGCAAAGAGCAGACCATGCAGCTCCGGGCGGCCCCCGTCGAACCGACGAAGAAGCCGGCCCGGATCAAGAAGTGACGCCACCATCGTGGCACCCGGCATCCTGATGCCCATGGGCGGCGTACCACACCCGTGGTGTCTCGGGCCTACGGTTGGCCCTTGCTTCGCGCGACGTTGTAACGCTCGATGCGCTCTTTCGTCCAGTAGTCCTTGAAGCGATAAAACTCGGACACGGCAGGCACATCGGATGGCAGCATCACCCAGGGCTGCTTTGATGAGGTGAAGATGTGAATGTCCGGCGGGAAGCGATCCGGCTCGTCCAGCGTGCCCACGCGGACGAAATGGATACTGTCGCCGGCGCCGGCGTAGTTGCTCCACAGGGCGATCTTGCAGTCTTGACAGCGGTGGATCTTCTGCCCCCTGCCGCTCTCCGACGGGGTGTCAATCACCCCGACTCGTCCGCTCAGCAGCTCGATCCGATCGGCTTCGATCAGGGCGTTGAGAACAAATGCGGATCCGGTCTCCCGCTGGCACCACCGGCAGTGGCAGCAGTGCACGAACATCGGAGGTGCGGTCATGCGGTAGCGCACGCTGCGGCAGGTGCACCCACCGTCCGTCGGCTGGAAATCGTTGTCGGTCATCCTTCCACTCCTATCCTGCAACTGATGCCGGATTCGATCACGTCTATGATGGCATTTTGAAGTGGAAGACGACGAATTTCTACACCCTGCGCAACAGCCTCAAGTCCCCAGTTGAATTCGCGCTCGGCGAAGACGGAAACATCGCCCTGTTCATCGGCAGATATTGCTACCACAAGGTCGATTGAGCGGGTTACCCTAGCTCATGGCCGTGAACCACCTGCGATCCGCGCTTGTTGAAAACCGTTTCATCTGCTCGGCCGAGCTGGTACTGGGGCGGGACCACACCGTTCCCCAGGCCGAGACGTTTGTCCTCGACGCCTCCCAGGAACCGGACGGCATCAAGGTCATCAGCCTCACCGACCTCCCGTCCGGCGGACCGGCGCTGCCGCCGGAGGCCTTTGTACCGTTCGTGCTGGAACATGGCTTGACGCCGGTCCCGCACCTGAGCGGCAAGGACGGTAATCGAAACTCCGTCGAGGCGCGCCTGCACGGCCTTGCCCGCATGGGAGCTGAGAACGTGCTCGCCCTGACAGGCGACATCCAGCACCGGGGTTTTCAGGGGGAGGCAAAGCGCGTCTACGACCTCGACTCGGTCCTGATCCTGTGGCTCGTGCAGGCCCTTCGCGATGGGATCACCTACCAGATGGGGCCGCGGGAAATCCAGACCACACCCTTCGACTTCTTTCCGGGAGCGGTGGTCAGTCCCTACAAGTGCAACGAGCCGGACCAGATGATGCAGCTCTACAAGCTCGAGCTGAAGATCCTGCTCGGCGCTCGTTTTGTCATTACCCAGCTCGGATTCAACCTGCGCAAGCTGTACGAGCTGAAGCAGTACATGGACCGCGAGGGCCTCGGCCACGTACCGGTCCTCGCCAATATCTACGTCGCGACGGCGACCATCGCCAAGATGATGCGGGCGGGCGATATCTCGGGTTGTGTGGCGCCGGAGGCTCTGATCCAAAGCCTTGACGGGGCGAAGAAGGCGCAGCGGTTGGAGCGCGCCGCGTTGACGGTGGCTGCGGTCCGCGACCTCGGTTTCGCCGGCGCACACATCGGCGGCTTCGGCCTCTCCCACGGTGACTTCATGAAGATCCTCGAGCTCAGCGCCGAGATCGGTGGGGGCTGGCGGGACCGGCTCGACGAGTTGGTCTTCACCGAGCCGGGTGAGTTCTACCTGCTGCCCGAGGGCAGCGATGGCCTCAGCGACCCCGAAGGGCCCTACAATTCGGATGGTCCGTCTTCCGGTCCGGGACTGACACAACGGCTCGGCCGGCTCGCACACGACCATCTCATCTCCCAGGACTCGGCGATGGGTAGGTTCCTGCAGGGTCGGCTCGAGAACGAAGACGGTACCGCCCGGCGGTCCGGTGTGTGGCACCATGTGCTCGGCGCTTCCACCGTCTACCGGAAGGCGGCGCTGGGCTGTATGTCCTGCGGCGACTGTTTACAAGACCATCTGCATTATGCCGGGTGCACGATGAACAAATGCTACAAGGAGCTTCGCAACGGCCCGTGCGGCGGTTCGCGCATCGACGGCACCTGCGAGGCCGACCCAGCTCTTCCATGCATCTGGAACACGGTGTACGAGACCACGCTGGCGGCGGACTCCGATCCCCGCAAGTTCGCGAGGACGCTGGTCCCACCGCGTGACTGGTGTCTCGACCAGACCAACGCCATGGCGAACCGGATTCTCGGGCTCGACAACGCCTGCCGCCGCCAAGATCTTGCGGACGGTGAGGCGGAGTCGTGATCGCGTTTCCGGAACCGCGTGGGTAGAAGGAGGCATTTATGCTGATCGTCGGCGAGCGCATCAACGCCACCAGGAAACGAATCGGTGAGGCCGTTCAAAGCCAGGACGCCGAGCTCATCAAGGCGGAGGCGATCAAGCAGGTCGAGGCCGGGGCACAAATGATCGACGTCAATGGAGGGATCGCCGGCCGGGAGACCGAGTATTTGCTGTGGCTGGTCGAACTGGTGCAGGGAGTCGTGGAGGTGCCCCTGTGTCTCGACAGCGCAGATGCGGATGCTCTCGCCGCGGCGCTTCCCCGCTGCAACCAGCCGCCGATGGTCAACTCGATCACCTTTGAGCAGGAGCGGCTGGAGAGGATGACACCGCTGATCAAGGAGCATGGCGCCAAGGTGATCGCTCTCTCCATGTCCGACGACGGGCCCCCGAAAGGCCTCGACGACCGGCTCGAGATCGCCGCGCGTCTGGTGGATCGCTTGACCGGGGACGGCGTGCCGTTGGAAAACATCTACGTGGATCCCTGCGTCTTTCCGATCAGCACGGGTTCCGACGTCGGCTCTTTCGTGCTCGACGCGATAGGGCAGATCCGCACGCAGTACCCGGGTGTCCACACCATCTGTGGGGCCAGCAACGTGTCCTTCGGTCTGCCCGTGAGGAAAATCCTCAACGCGACCTTCCTGGCCATGCTGATCGCGCGCGGGCTCGACTCCGCCATCATCGACCCTTGTAACAATCTCACCATGGCCAGCGTCCTGGCGGCGGAGGCGCTCGCGGGTCACGATGAGTTCTGTACCGCTTTTATCGCTGCGTTTCGCGCCGGCCGACTCGAGGTGTAGCCCTGCTCGAGATTGACCACCGCGGCAGTCTCTTCGCACCGCGGGAGGCTACTCCCATGCGAGCTCATTGCGCGGCCTCTCGCAGCACATCTTCGGCCTCTGAGTGTCGATTCCGCGCTGCATGGTCCGCAGCTACGTCACCGTCCTTGTCGATGGCGGATGGGTTGGCGCCGTAGTCCAGCAACGTCCGGATGACATCGAGTTGGCCCTCTGCGGCGGCAAACATCAGCGGTGTCCAGCCCTCAAACTGGTCGGCGTCGTTGGGATTCGATCCATAGTCGAGTGAGAGCTGCGGGCGTGAGATTCTGGCGATTCTCTGCTGGTGTCATTGGTTGACGGCGGCACCCATCATGGTCCTGGGACCTCAATCTTCCGTTTTTCCGGATCGGGATGCTCACGGTAGAGGATGGCCATCCGCCCCACGGTGCCCACGCATTCGCAGTCGAGACGTTCCTCGATGACCGGCACGAACTGCTCCCGCTGGTCCCGTTCGGCAGCGATTTTCACCTTGATCAGCTCGTGCGCCTCGAGGGCGGTGCCGATGGCTCCAAGAACGTTTTCGGTCAGACCCTCTTTCCCAATCTGTACCTGCGGTTTGTAGCTGTGGGCAACGCCGCGCAGGTATTTCCGCTGTGAGCCCTTGAGTTCGCCCATGGTTCCTCCAATCACGAGCCTGCAGGGTGGCATTCGCTGAGAGTGCCACCCAAGACGGTGGCGTTTCGGTCACCTCATTGACGCGGAGGCAAGACTGTCGACGAGTCGGCCGAGCAGATCCATCTGCACGTCCTTCGGAAGACCGCCGTAAACTCCCGCTACGTATGAGCCCGTCGAAACCACCGCACCTGAACCCAAACCGGGGTCCGAAAAATGGAATCCACTGTCCCCGATCGAGTCGACAACGCCAACGATCTCGCCCCACTGCTCGTGGTGGGCACGCAGCGCAGCCATCGCTTCAGTGACGGCAGACTCTCCCGCCAGCTCACTGAAGAACACGGTCCCTTCGTCGCCCGACACCCGGTACGTGGCGAGGACGCCACCCGAAAGAAATGCGTGGCCCATCAGATCCTTGGCGACGATGCGCTCGCTCCACGGGACCAGGCCGTCGCTCGGCAGATGATCGATGATCTGCGGGTGCGAGGTGCCGCCAACGACACCACCCGCGACTTGCGCCACGAGGCTCTCCATGGCCTCGATCAGCTCCGGTTGGTCGTCATCGGCTTGAGCTTGGATGGAGACGCTGCCCTTCCAGGCCGCAGCCGTCGTTCCCGAACGGTAGCCCTCAGCGCCCCAAGGCCGGACCTCGGCTTCCGGCGGGCGGCCACTTCTGAAGAGACCGAACGCTCCGAGATCGGAGCCCATGTCGTAGATGTCGAGCGTAACGCTCGAAAGGGAGTCATCGCCACGCTGGTAGCGGACGTGAACCATCCCCTGGAATCCGAAATCGAGGTAGAGGGGCGCGCCTCCGTCGAGGTACTCGTAGAGGGTTTCGGAGTCGTAGTCGCTGGGCCCGTCGGCGATCTTCCATCCGCTCATCGATGCCGCGTCAGGCAGTAACTCGGCGAGACCGGTCCCGCCGACAGCCGGCTCCTGACCCGAACCGCAACCGAAGACCAGAGTCGCCACAACGAGGACGCACTGCAAACGGAGAGTCATGGCGCTCTACGCCTGCGCAAAACTGAGAAGTTGGTGGGCCTCGACGAGCTCCTCTTTGACCTGCCGTCCGAAGGGACACGCGGAGTCGCAGGGAGCGGTGCACCCGTCACACGCGGCCGCCGAGCATTCCCCAGGCAACTTCCCGTAGAGCTCCATCGAGTCCTTTTCGCGGCCGTAGTACTTGAAGTACATGGCGTACCGCATCACGTCGGCCACCGCCACCTGGTTTGGGCAGCTCGATTCACAGGTTCTGCAGAATCGACAGTACTTGTCATACATCTGCTCGGCGTAAATACGCAACATGGCGATTTCGGGCGCCGTGATCTTGGAGCTGGCCGCTTCCGCATATGCCCGGATCTGGGAGAAGTTGGTGATGGCGACACAGACGCTGGCCACGTTCGGGTTCGTGAGCGCCCACTTGATGGTGGCCTGGCGATACGACAGCCCACCCGCTTCGAGGTCCTTGATCTCCTTCTCGCGGTTGCCGGCGCCGGTCTTGAAAACCAGGGTGCCGATTCCCTTGCCGCTCGCCCGGCCCAGAATTTCGTCCTGATCCGGGTATGACGCAAAGTCATACTTGGTGAAGAGGACCTCGAATCGACCGTCATCGATTGCCGCGTTGAGGACATCCTGCATCCCGCCGTGATGCCCGGAGAGCCCGAGATGGAACACCTTGCCAGCCGTCCTGGCTTCCTCGAAGGCCTCGTAAAGGGCGTCCACCCGAAGGTCATCGGGCGAGCTCACTCCGGTGATGCGGAAGATCTCCACGTGGTCTGTTCCGAGCCGGCGCAGGCTGGCATCGATCGAGTCGAGGACGCTCTGCCTGTTGGCCCCGGGCTTGATGACCGCGCCGGTGAACAGAACCAGCTCGTCGCGCCGGCTTCCGACGGTCCCGATAGCCTTGCCGATGGCTTCTTCAGCACGGCCATCCTGATAGTTGGCGCTGGTGCAGACGGTGGTTATTCCCGCATCGAGGGCCGCTGACAGGAGGGCCGGGTTGTCGAAACCGTATGAGCCGAAAGAGACGGCCGAGACCTTCAGGCCTGTCCCTCCGAGCGGTCGGTACCGCATCTCGAGATCATTGACCTCGGCCGTGACCACGTCCCTCCGGCCACAGCCACCAATCGCGAGACCGGACGTTGCTGCTCCGAGCTTGAGGAATTTGCGGCGGTCGATACCACTTCCGTTGGATGCCATGCTCACCTCCTTCGGGGTCTGGCCACGGCACGAGGGAGGTCCGTGGGATTCCAATCATCGCACATTCGATGGTGCCACCCATCGTCGCTGGACGCGGTTGCGGCTGCTACAGGTCGATGAAGAACGGGGCCGCCGCCAGTCCGAGACCGATGAGGATCTGAAGGGCGAGTCCAGAGACCAGGTAGGGGTAGACGCAGAGGCCGACTCCGGCAGCGAGGAAGGCAATCCTTTCCTGCCGTTTTCCATAGATGAAATACGACATTCCGAGGACGCCCGCGAGAATCCCGACAAATAGGGTCGAGGCGGGTGGCACACTTCATTTTCTCACGGCCACGCGTGATGGGGAGGGTCAAGAGTTCGCCAGCACCTGCGCAGCGACGCCCGCGTCCGACATGGCCGGAAACGCGACGATGAGGGGCGGGCAGACGACATGCAACGCCGTGCACGAACACTCGCCGATCGGTCGGAATGGGATCTCTTTGGAAGAGCTGGGGTATCGTAGAATCACACTGGCTCCCCAGCGTGTCGGCCCTGTGTGATCAGTGGCGCTCTTGTGGCGTATCTCTGTCAGGGGAGAGGAAGCGTATGAAGGTCCATTCCACAGTGTGGGCAATGGCGTTGCTTGGCTTTGCTTGTGCTGTTCAACCGGCCGTGACGACGGATAGCCGTGACGAGGCGGTCGACGTTTCGGGGGACGCGCGAATCGTCCCGGCGGCCGGTTACGAGTGGCCCAAACAGGACCGCGACTATTGGCCGACCACTTCCTGGCGGAGCGCACCGCCTGAGCGGCACGGTCTCGATCCGAACAGACTCGCCATGGCGAACGACGTTGCCGAAGAGGACCCCTTCTTCCGTAGTCTGCTGGTCGTGAGAAACGGGTATCTGGTTTTCGAAAACTATTTCCACGGTGGCGCACGGGACCAGAAGACAGAGGTGTGGTCGGTGACCAAGAGCTTTACATCGGCCCTGGTCGGCATAGCGATCGACGAAGGCTACATTCCTTGGACCGGTGCGCTGATGGTGGATCTCCTCCCGGAATACCCCGCTTTCGGGGAGATCACCCTCGAAGACGTCCTGACCCACGAGACCGGACTCGCCTGGGACGAGGGGAGTCAGGAATCGTGGATCCAGTCGCCCGATTGGGTCGCCGAAGCCCTGGACCGGGGATTCGTCAACGAACCGGGTCAGGTGCTGCTCTACAGCTCGGCGAACTCTCATTTCCTGTCGGCCGCAATCAAAGAGACAACGGGAGAAAATCCAGGGACCTTCGCCGAACACCACCTCTTCGTACCACTCGGCATCGAGTTTGTGCCACCGGCGCGTGCGACGGTTTATACGAGCTGGCGGCAGCTCCACGAGCCCTTCGAAGGAACGTGGCGGCAGGACAATACCGGGCTGGAAATCGGCGCCTTTGGACTGCGGTTGACCGCGCGGGAGATGGCCAAGTTCGGCTTCCTCTATCTCAACCGGGGCAGATGGGACGGCAAGACCATCGTCTCAGAAAAGTGGGTCAGGGAATCGACCCGCGATCGCGTCCTTCGATCCGAGACAGTTGGTTTCGGGTATCACTGGATGGTCGTCAAACGCGCTGGACACATAGCGTTCGATGCGGACGGCTGGGGTGGTCAGAGTATTTCCGTAATCCCCGGGCTGGACATGGTCATCGTCACAAAATGTGACGCGGTCGATCCGCGGGGTCGAAGTTCCTACCGGGTACTCGAGATGGTCCTCGATTCTGTTGTGGAGAAAGGCAGCCTCTGATCTCAACGTGACCTTGGGGACTTCACGAGGAACGGATTGTGTCGCAATGATCACTGGCACCCACGTATCATGTGGGTGTCACTTCGTCGGGCTGTGGCTGGAGGGGGGAGCGAGATGAGAAGAAGCTATCGAATCGGGCGCTTCTGGGTGGTGGCGCTGTCGTTGCTCTTGGCCATCCTCGCTGTGTCGAGGAGCGGCCCGGGGGAGGACGGTTTCACGATTGACGACGTGCTCGCCTCACCGTTCCCATCCGACGTGACTGCGGCGGAGACCGGGCAGCGGGTGGCGTGGGTCTTCACGATGCGCGGGGTCGCCAACGTGTGGGTGGCCGAGGGTCCTGACTTCGAGGGACGGCAGCTGACCGGTTTTTCGGCTGACGACGGGCGGCCACTGCGGGTGCTGGGCTTCGCACCGGACAACGAGTCGGTGTTCTTCGCCAAAATCTCGGAGTTCAATCCGGATCACAGGGCACAGGGAAGCGGACCATCGAAGCTGTACCGCGTGGCGTGGACCGGCGGCAAGCCGGAGGAGCTGGCAGAGGCGGCGTCCGCCTCGGTGTCTCCGGTCGAAACCAAACTCGCCTTCGTCAAGGAGGGAAGCGAGCTGTGGGTTGTTGAGCCGGGCAAGGAAGCCGTGAAGGTCGTTGATGCCCGCGGCGAGCTGTCCGAACCGCGTTGGTCACCCGACGGCACGAAGCTGCTGACGGCCACCATGCGCGGGGAATTTCCGAACCGCTACAGCTTCATCATGGTCTACGACATCGAGACCGACACCATTCGCTATCTCGACCCATCGGTCTACCTCGACGTGAGACCGGTGTGGTCGCCGGACGGAACGAAGGTCGCGTTTCTGCGTCGCCTGACCAGTGGTCACGACTCGGGACTGACCGCCAAGACGGTGTCCGCGCCGGACCCGTGGGAGGTCCGGGTCGCAGACGTTTCGACGGGCGAGGCAGTGCGCGCATGGCGCTCGCCTGACAGTGACAGCTTTTTCTTCGCCGACGTCGAGTGGTTCGACGATGAGCGTGTGATCTTCCGCTCGGAGCAGGACGGCTGGCGTCACCTTTACCTGGTCGGCGCCGACGGCAGTGGTCTCGCACAGCTCACCAGCGGAGAGTACGAGGTCGAGGCCTTCCACCCGGCGCATGAGCAGGGGAGGGTATTCATCACCTGCAACCGCGACGACATCGACCGTCGCCACATCTGGTCGGTGGATGCGAAGGGTCAGATGGTGCAGGTGACGAGAGGGTCCTCCATCGAGTGGTCCCCGGTTCCGATCGCCGACGGCCTCCACCTGGCCTACGTGGGTTCCGATGCGCGGTCCCCGGCCCATATCTACGTGCGGCGGCTCGCCGACGGTCAGGTACGACAGCTCGCGCCCGAGGCCCTGCCCGAGAACTTCCCGTCGGGCCGGCTGGTCGAGCCTCAGGCCGTAGTCTTCGACTCCGTGGACGGCTTGTCGATCCACGGCCAGCTCTTTATGCCGCCTGCGCGATTCGATGCCCGCAGGCCGGCAATTCTGTTCTTCCACGGCGGTCCGATTCGCCAGATGTTGCTGGGATTCCACTATCGCGGCTACTACCACCGCAGCTACGCCATGAACCAGTACCTGGCGTCACGCGGCTATGTGGTGCTGAGCGTCAATTACCGGCTCGGTATCGGTTACGGCCGGGCTTTCAGGGACGTGCCGAACGGCGGACCGCGCGGGGGTTCCGAGTACCTCGACCTGCTCGCCGCCGCCAAGCTGTTGCGCGGCGATCCTCGGGTCGACCCCGAGCGGATCGGTTTGTGGGGCGGATCCTACGGCGGCCTGATGACCGCTCTCGGCCTGGCGCGGAACTCCGATCTCTTTGCCGCCGGGGTTGATCTCCACGGCGTACACGACTGGAACCAGTGGCAGGCCTGGGTTACCGGGCAAGCGAACGACGAGGATCGGACGGAGTGGAGCTCGTCGCCGATCGCCGACATCGAGAGCTGGCGCTCTCCAGTGCTCCTGATCCACGGCGATGACGATCGCAACGTGCCGTTTTCAGAGACCAAGTGGCTTGTGGAGAGGTTCGACGCGATGGGGGTCGAATACGAGCTGCTGGTCTTTCCGGACGACGTACACAGCTTCCTGCTTTACAGCAACTGGGTGCGCGCCTACGAGGCGATGGCCGACTTCTTTGACCGGAAGCTGGAGCCTGGGCGTTAGCGCGCGATCTGAAGTCACAGAGTGAGTACGTGCATCAATGACGTGGCACCCACGCGGCCTCATCATCCGTGCATGGGCGCCCGGGACCTATTTTGTTTCCTTCGCGGCCTTTTTTGCCGCCTTGTTCGCCTTCTTCTGCTTGGCTGAGAGTTTGGGTTTGTTGGTCTTCTCTTTCTTCACTTGACCCTTGGCCATTTCGGAGCCTCCAGTTCGGCGACAGGGCAATGTGGCCGCGCGGCCGGTGGTCGCCGATGCTGCCACTGTACACCCTCGGGCCTGGGATTGTGCGCGCACCGCACCTCAGCGACGTTCGGTCTACGCGGCTTTCGATTGCACTGCCCACAGGTTGAGTCACCCATGGCGCTGTCACGGCGAAAAAAGGCGAAGGGTGCTTCCAGGGACACCCTGTCCTCTCGGGTGGACTTCCGAAGCCCGTCCGATCCTGCGCAGCCTCTCAAACGTTGGCACGGGACTTGCCTTATCGCGAGTAGAGATCGCATCCAGCGATCGCCGAGGAAGGGAGGAGCAGCAATGAAATCCCGGAGATTCCCTTTGGTCGCGATATTGTTGCTGGTCGCAGCGTGTTCGACCGTCAACTACGAGTCGCCGCAGTTCGCCGAACGGGCCAGCCACCACCAGATCATCGCCGTGTTGCCGTTCGAGATGGTCTTCACCGGGGATCCGCCCGGCAATCTCACAGCCCAGCAGATCGCCCAGATCGAAGAGGCGGAGAGCGTTGCGTTCCAGGAGGCGTACTACTACCGTCTCCTCCACCAGGCGAGCGTGCACAAAAAGCGCCCGATCAGGATCGAGATCCAGTCGGTCGAAACCACCAACCAGCTGCTCGCAGCAGCCGGCATCGGAATCCGTGAATCGTGGGGCATGTCCGCCAAATCGTTGGCCAGTGTGCTGAGGGTCGACGCGGTGGTCAGCACGTCGGTGACAAAGACCCGTTATCTCTCCGACGGTGAGTCCTTCGGCGTCGATGTCGGCCTGCAGATCGTCAACGAGGTCACCCGGGGCAGGCTCGCGCCCGTGCTCCCGTGGGGCCTGGTCAAGACCCACGACATCTGGGCCAACTGCGAGCTGATCGACAGCGTCGACGGGGCGGTGATTTGGCAGACGGATTTCGCACAATCGGCCGACTGGCAGTATCCCGCCAACCAGGTGATCGCAGGGTTCACTGAGGAGCTGGCCAAGAAGTTCCCATATCGGGGTTGAGCCCCCGTGATTCGCTGAGCGCGCCGTCTATTCAGATCCAGGCGTGATCTCGCAGAAAACACTGGAACCGTCGACGACGTCGATCGACACTTCACTGCCGAGACCGCGCGCGAGAGCAGAAAAGCGCCGGGGAGTCACGGTGGTGGCGGTGAACCCGTCCCTGCAGATAATCGTGCCGTCTCCCGTCGCAGATTCATCGATCTCTCCGACGAGCCCATGCGCAGATTGCGTCCGAAACCACTCGAGGCGGTGCTCCCAGAACTCTTCGGCGTAGGACGAAAAAAGAACTTTCCCTCCTGGCCTCGTGACCTTGACGGCGGCTTCCATGAGGGCGCGCTGGTCGACATGAAATGAAGAGATGCCGTTCTGCACGCAACAGACTACGTCGAAAGTAGCAGCACCAAAAGCCAGATCAGAAGCGTCCATTCTGGCGATGGCAGCGTTCTTTGCCACCGCTAGGCGATGTCGCGCGAGGAGGAGGCTTGCAACCGAGGTATCGATGCCGCAGACGAGGGCAGCCACCGGCGCTATCCGCTCGATCACTCGGCCGTAACCACAGCCAAGTTCGAGGACGACTCCGCCACTCGGTATGAGCGACACGAGATGTTCGATCTCCGCTGACAGGTGCTGCCGAACTCGCGGCGGTGCCAGCTCGTAGCAGAGTTCGAGACGCTCTGCGGAGAGTTGCTCAGAGTAGTAGTCGTAGGTCATCCCGCGAGATTCACGTCAGGCCCGGCCCCGGGGGGTTTTCGGATCTCTCATGCCTCCTGTGATGTTCTCACAACAACGGCCAGGCTCGCAGTCCGAACCAGGGTGCCTCGTATCATTTTGTGATGTTGTCGAGCCTACGCCATCGATGCCCAAACTCATGAAGCGAAATGTGGCACATGGTATGATCGCGCACGTCAAATCCAGCCCAGCTCGCCTCGGATCGCTCCTGGTCGCGGTGTGTGGCCGCGAGAGCGTGAGACGCAACGAGAGGAAGCCGAAGAGTGCGTGGAGGAAATATGCCGAACTGTCGTTACACGAAATCAGTCATTTCCATCAGTCTCCTCGCGTGGGTGCTTGCCGCGGTCGCCCTGCCTTCAGCCTCGGCGGCGGATAACCCCGAGTTCTGCGAGGTCCTCAATAAGTGGAACGCCGAAAAGAAAATCTCCGACCCGGAGGTCCGCGCCCGCTACGAAGGTGAGTACGGACGAGCCGATGATGCCGATAGACTGCAAACCTGGAACATCGAGACCGCCTGCGAAGACTTCCTGGTGGCGGTCCCACTGTGGGCCGATGTGTCGCCCCCAGTCCTCGCTCATCAGGGTGGCGACGTCTTCGAGGACTCGATGGGCGCGACCTGGGAGTTTCAGGCGGGTGACGACGGCGCGGTGATCGGGGTGACGATGGTCACCACCAATGGCATCGCGACCGCGATGGCGCGGCTTGGAGATCCCCGCAGCTTCGACTGACCTCGGGTATTTCTGTTCGCGAAGTCACATCGAGATCGCAAACGATGAGTCGATGTATGAGGTCTCGGTCAGCGGCATTCGTGTCGCAAACGTGAGACTCAACTTCGAACGGCTGCCGCCGGTGCAGTCGGAATCTCGAGGCGATCCACTGGCGCGGCCGCATGGAGCGCCTGGGCCACCGCACCGATACTTCGGCGGCGATGACCGGCGGGGACCACCATCAGCGTGGTCGGCAGCACGTCCTCGAAGCGGCGAACAACCCTGTGCCATTGCTCGGCGTTCAGAGACCGGTGGATCTCGGTCACGAGTTTGCGCCACTGCTCGGAGTCGGGCTCGACGGCATTCAGCAGAGAATCGAGCAGGGACAGGGTGTTTTCGATCGGCATACACGACGCGAGCACGCCGATCAGGAATGGCCGCTCGAGGATGCACATCTCGTAGGCACCGCGCAGCATCTCGACGTGCTTGTTCGACCTCCAGCCCGGCGAGCACCGGCATGGTCAATCAGTTAGTCGACGATGTCCCGCGAATCCTGCAGCAGCCGGCCGCAGTCGGCGGGGGAGAAGTCCGGCCATTCGCCGCCTGTATTGGCCTCGCGGATGGCCTCCGGGATGTTCGGTTCGTAGGCGACCGTCATATCCACCCCCAACTCGGTGGCCGCAATTTGCACGCGGTGGTTGAAGGGGCAAAGTGGCACGTCGCTGTAGAGAGTGCCAAGGTTCATGCGGTGCCTCCCGGCGCGCTTAAATGTCAATTTTCATCTGTTGATGAGACCGGTGAAGCTTAGCATATTGAGTTGCAGTTTCAATATTTTTTTGAATGATGCCAGAGTGACGTTGTGACTTTGGAGGGGTCCACCAGTTCCGAGGATCAATCGACGGCTAACCTGCATATCTCACCGGGTTTCGTCGCGAGGGCGTCGAGGTGCCGTGCACAGTGGGGTTTTCGATCCGAGGGGCGCGGAGCGCGTACGTGCAGTACGTCGAGCACCCCGAGGCGAGAAAACACCGCTGGGTGCGGTGCATCGGCGCCCGCAGCAGAAAGTTGGTGAGATATGCGGGCTA
>Ga0315534_1001468_pt1 | contig 16227 bp, 21 predicted proteins | sample SalMarSW160240MG_FD_203094 | JGI IMG/M metagenome (GOLD analysis project Ga0315534, IMG submission 203094) | Salt marsh sediment microbial communities from the Plum Island Ecosystem LTER, Massachusetts, United States - Salt Marsh Sediment SW1602-40 ... | reverse complement strand
TGCTGTTCAAGAACGCGTTGCGGGTGCTCAACGTCTGATTGCAGCGCGGCGAAGGCGTCGTGCATCTGCTGTATTCGTGGAAGGCAGTGGAGATCTGGGTGCGCCGCTCTGGGTTCACTCAGCATCGGAGCCGCCCCTTGGAGCCCTAGAAGAGTTCGTCACGACCACCGTAGGCACGTTGCTCCCTCGTTGCCACCGCGCAGTGTTGCCGCCTCGGGCCCCCTGGTCATCGCATCGCGATCCTGCGGAAAACGCGTCGCGTCCCTTGGTCTTGGAGGCCACAGTGCGGTATCATGGATACCAGAGGCCCTGCCGCTGGCTTCCATGCCGGCTGACGTTAGGCCAGCCGTTGAGAGCCACACCTGGAGGTCCGGAGCATGATACTCGAGCACGTGGGCATCACTGTGTCAGACCTGGAAAGATCCATCGCCTTCTACACGGAGGTGCTGGGCTTCCGTCTGCTAAGAAAGACGACCACCAACGCCTATCTGCATCTGGAAGACCAACTGCTGGAACTGACGCAGTGCAGGAGTTCGGCAGAGGTGAGCGCACCCGAGGGCCCTGAGGAGTGCGATGAGCGACTGTACCACGGGGTGGGGATCACCCACCTTGGCTTCCGCGTGGAGAACATGGACGAAGCCGTGCGGAATATCGGGCAATTGGGGGGAAACCTGATCACCCCGCCCTACGAGTTCGAGCCGCAGATCGAGTATGCAGAAGAGCCCGGCCACGAGAAGCTCAGGAGGGCCGCCAGGCCCCTGGGCAGAAAGAGTTGGCGGATCGCCATGTTCTCCGATCCGGACGGCATCATCCTGGAGCTGCTGGAGCGGTAGGAGAGCCGGGTTCACCCTAGAGAAGGTACGCGGTCTGGGGAGGCTACAAGGTCAGGGTCCTCTTTGCCTCTCGATAGATTTGAGTGCTGGTCTGTCCGCTCGCGCGCGAGCGAAGCTTGCCCATGCAGGACTGCTGAGCGCGCAGATCAGCCGAGGACGAAAAGCGTCCCCACCACCACTACTAGGGCTACGAGAGTGAGAGGCACGCCCACCCTGAGGTAGTCGCTGGACCGATAGTCGCCGGGACCCATCACGAGCAGGTTGGACTGGTGGGCGATCGGCGTGGCAAAGGCAATAGAGGAACCCAGTGCCACCGCCAGCACCAAAGGCCGCGGATCCAATCCGGCACCAGTGCCAAGACTGAAGGCGATGGGGGCGAGAAGCGCGGCTGTGGCGTAGTTGGAAATGGCCAGATTCATCAACGCTGTGACCACGAAGAGCAGCACCAGCAGCGGAAGAGTGCCCAGACCTGCTACGGGAGACAGAGCAACGTCCGCAATCCACTGTGTGGCGCCACTGTTCTCCATGGCCGCTCCCAGGGGAAGTGTCCCGGCCACGACGAACACGACGTTCCACTCGATGGCCTGGTGCGCCTCCTCCATCCTCAGGCAACCCGAGAGGACCATCAGCAGCGCGGCACCCAGCGCGGCGACGGAGATAGGAGCCAGACCAGACACGACGGCGGCGATCATACCCAGCAGGATAGCCAGCGCGATCGGCGCCTTGCGGGTTCTGCGTGGCAGGGCTTCCTCGCCGAACAGCACGATCAGCGCTGGTTCCCTTCTCAGCAGCGCAATCCGCGACCAGGACCCCTGGACCAACATCACGTCTCCCATACGCAGGGGCGCGGTCGCGATCTCCCGCTCGATCGGCTGTCCTCCACGCCAGAGCGCGAGCACCGTCACGCCATACTTCTCGCGGAAGTCCATCTCGCGCAGTGAGTGTCCCTCGAAGGAAGAACGTGGGGCCAGCGTGACCTCGACCAGGCCGGTGTCCCCTGCCAGCAGCAACTCGGCCTCCTCTGGGCTGGCCCGGCTGGCACCGAGTCCCCAGCGGGCCGTGGCACGCTCGAGACGCCTCGGTCCTCCTTCCACCAGCAGGCGGTCGTGGGCGCTGATGATCTCTGACGCGTCAGGGTCGATGACACGCTCCGTCTCGCGCACGACGCCCAGGACCGTCAAGCCGAAGTCCTGCCGCATTGCGCTCTCCTCCAGGGTCCGGCCCACGAGAGGTGAGTGCGCGGGGACCTCCAGCGCGTAGATGTACTCCGGCAGGTGATAGATGTCGATGAGCTCCACGGGGAGCCTGGTACGCCGCAGCTTGTCTCGAAAGGGCCGATCTGGAAGAAGCCGCATGCCAACGGTGAGCATGAAGACCACGCCAGCCAGCAGAAGGGGCAACCCCAGCATAGTGATCTCGAAGAAGCCCACGGGAGGCAGCCCACGCTGACGGAGCACGTCGCTGACGATGAGGTTTGGAGGCGTGCCGATCAGGGTCAGCGTACCTCCCATCGCTGCACCATAGGCCAGCGGCAGCAGCAATCTCGACGGAGATATCCCGGTTCGCCTGGAGATGCCGACTACCGCGGGGAGAAGTACAGCCACGGCTGCCACGTTGTTCATGACTGCGGACAGCACCGCTACCCCGATCATCAGCAGCGCGATGAGGCGAGGCTCGCTCTGGCCGGCCACTCTGAACATCAGGTCCGTCATCCATCGTGCGAGACCACACTGGAACAGCCCTGCGCTGACGACGAAGATAGCGCCCACCGCGATCACCGCCGGACTGGCGAATCCGGCAAAAGCCTCGGCCGGAGTCAGCAACCCGGTGATCACCAGGCTCAGCAGCACCAGCAAGCCGACTACGTCCACAGGCAGCCGTTCGGTCACGAACAGCGCGATCGCTGCGGCCAGAATGGACAACGTCAGCGCTATTTCGAGAGTCACGGCGCGAGAGTCTCCTTGCTGCAGCGGGCACGGAAGCCGGGTGCCACCACAACCGGCGTCCGTACCGCGATCATGGTGAAGGTGTTGAAGAAGAGTGATGGGAAAGCCGGTGTGTAGGATGCCCAGTTCATGGTCCGATAGACGCGTTGCCCCCTCGTGTCGTGTATCCTACACTGGCTCCATCGGGTGCGTGCCTCCCGGCATCCACCTCTCATCATGCGGGCTCGCATCTTGCACAGCCGATTCGTGAATGCTACAATGCACGTCGAAGAGCGGGCCACCGGATACCAAACATGCTCCGTGCGTGGACATTCGTCATAGTTGGCCTGAACCTTGCCTTGCTGTTCCTGGCGCTGCTGATGGCTGGCGCCGCCAACTCCGTTGGGGTACCCTGGAAGGTCACTTTCGTAGCGATAGGAGCGGTCTACCTGCTCTTGGGCGCCAGCATCATCGTCTTGGTCTGGCAAGGTGGTCGTTCGGCCTTGCTCGAAGAGGTCGGCGCGAGTCTCATCTTTGCCGGCTCGGTCTGCCTCATCGTCGCTGCCTACCTGCCGTTGCTCGAGCAGCGGCACCTCTTCCCCTTCTCGAGGTGAGACCCTTCAGTGAGGGTCTGGAATCCTCACGCCTAGCTCTCCTCGTAGTCGGTCAGAATAGTGTCCAGTTCCTCAACGCTGATCTGATGCCGGTCTAGCAAAGCCAGCACCTGATCGGCCCGCAATTGCCTGTTAGCAGCCCCTGAGAGCTTCCTGGGGCCCGTAGGCGTCCACGCTTCATCCCGTATTTGAAGGGTTAACAGATCGGGCCTGGAGTAGTGACCAATGCCGTCGAGATAGGCCTTGGCGACCTGCCTCTCGTCCAGGTCTACCTCGGCCCACACGATGGCCTCTTCTCCGAAGACCGGACCTGTGACGAACAGCCCCGAAGGACTAACGATGCAACTCCCACCAACGGCGAGGTTGTACTTCATCTCGTTCCCTAGATCCGCCGGGATGTCCTCAGGACGCAAGTACCAGCTCGAGCTGACGACGAACACGCCGTTCTCGATGGCGTGCTGGCGGATCGCGGATTCCAGGTCACAGTTGGTCGCACCAGGCTCGCCGACCTTGCCCCCGAGGTGTCCATCGACACGCCACCAGCCGGGCCACAGAGCACAGTGGATCTCCTCTCCCTTGATGGCGAGGGCCGCACGCAGCAGCGTCATGTGATGCTCGTAGCAGATGGCCGCTCCCAGATCGCCTATGTCCAGCCCGAATACCCGGATGTCAGTCGCGTCCCCCAATCCCCAGTAGAGCCTCTCCGAGTGGGTGGGCATCAGCTTGCGGTGACGCCCCAGAACCTCGCCGGAGCGACTGATGACCACCAGTGAGTTGTAGATGGTGAGGCTGCCTGGCTGGCTTGACAGTTCGTTGCAGCCGACGACGCAGTTGACGTGGGCTTTCCTGGCTGCCTCTGCCATCTGTGCCACTTCATGCCCGTCCAAACGGATCGCAGTATCTATCATGCGAGCCATCAACTCGGTTGAGCGCCTCACCGACACAGATCCTCTCCAGAAGGGGTAGCCGCAGAAGTAGGTCTCGGGGAAGACCAGCAGATCCAGCCCCAGGTCGCCGCCCTCCTCGATGTAGCGGCAGGTCTTCTCCAACGTCTTCTCCTTTTCGAAGAAGTGGGGCGAGATCTGAGCTGCCCCAAGCCTTACCTTGTGGCTCATCGTGACCCCCTCATAGCGTGTGTAGCAGCTCGTTACTCAGCGTACACCCAAGTGCCGCGAGCTCGGAATTGAGTCCCGCAAGCAGCGACTCGTCGACTTCCACCACGATCAGACCCTCTTCGTCCAGGGAGGCCTGCCCGCCGTGGTTCCTTATCGCAGCCAGTACCGACTCTGCGCTCGAGGTCACCCACGGTTCGTGCAGCGCCATCAGTTCCTGAACCGTGGTGATAGGCTGCGGTGCACCAACTGCTTGCCAGTAGTCCTTGGTCTTGAAACGCCAGGTAAACGCGTTCCCCGTTCCCAACCTGCGCGGCCTCACGGCGCGCCCGCTTCCACTTCAAGTGAACCACAGATACGCCTTCACTGACAAGCATCCTCCCTTCGGATAGAGGTGTCTATACTGCTGACACCGGTATTGTACCACACCCCAAGACGCACACCAACCCTCTTGGGACTTCTCCTGGACAGGCCACGGGTATTGCTCCCAGGGTAGCGAGCCTTCCACAGGCAAGCCGAGAGAGTCGCCCGCGGAACGGGCCCTCGCCTCGCTGGGGCGCACAACGCGCATAACAACGCTCCAAGCGCTGATCCGAGCCTTCCGGCAGCCACACCGCCCCTTGTGCGGTCACCACGCGCATGCTAGAATGTGGAAGAGAACAGGTCCCCAGGCCTAGGAGGAGATGGACGATGCCCGAGGCACTTGTGATTCTGTTGCTGATCCTGACGAACGGGCTTCTCGCGGGCACCGAGATCGCTGTGCTATCTGCTCGGCGGCCTCTTCTGCACACTCAGGCCAGGAGCGGAGAGGTTCGCGCCCGGCGCGTGCTCAGCCTGCTCGACGATCCGAACAACTTCCTTTCCACGATTCAGATTGGCATCACCCTGGTGGGGATCCTGGCAGGGGCATTCGGTGGCGCCGATGCGGTCAGGTACCTGGCCCCGCTGTTATCCCGGCTGCCGATCCCCCTCGTCGTAGCCTATGCCGAGCCTCTGGCTTTGGGACTGGTGGTTCTGATCATTGCCTACCTGACCCTCGTCATCGGTGAACTCGTACCAAAGCGCCTGGGCCTTCACCGCCCGGAGGCCATCTCCATGGCCATGGCCCGCCCCATGATTCGACTGGCGTCTGTAGCGCGACCTGTGGTCTGGCTTCTCAGCAGGTCCACAGAGATGGTCTTGAGAGCGCTAGGCGTGCCCAGTCCGCATCCTCCAGCGGTGACGGAGGACGAGGTACGCTACTTGGTGCGCGAGGGCGCCCGTACCGGCGTGTTTGTGCCTGCGGAGAAAGAGTTCGTGGAGGGGATCTTCCGCCTCGGAGACGAGAGTGTCGCGGACGTCATGCGCCCCAGGCCCGACGTGGTGGCGTTGGACATCGACGAGCCTGCAGAGTCGGTGAGGCTCAAGGTGCTCAATTCTACTTACTCGCGCTTTCCTGTGTACCGAGGCGACCTGTCCCAGATCCTGGGTATCGTTCACGCCAGAGACGTCCTGGGCCAGGAGGGCCCGATACAGCTCGAGCCGATACTGCGTCAGGCGCTGTTCGTCCCCGAGTCCAAGTCGCTCTTGAGCACGCTTCGGGCTTTCCAGGACACCCACAGCCAGATGGCTGTCGTCATCAACGAGTTCGGCGGCATCGAGGGTGTGGTGACCCTGGAAGACGTTCTCGAGGAGATCGTGGGTGAGATCAGGGATGAATACGATGTCGAGGAGCCGGCGGTATTCAGCAGAGAAGATGGTTCCCTGCTCGTGGATGGGTCTCTGTCCATACCTGATCTGAAGGAGGCCCTGGAGCTGCATGCTCTCGAGGGAGAGGAATCGCGTGAGTTCCACACTCTCGGCGGCCTGCTGATGGCCTACCTACGCCGCGTGCCCCGTGAAGGAGATGAGATCACAATCTCGGGGTTCCGTTTCGAGGTGTTGGACATGGACGGGCTCCGAGTGGACAAAGTCCTGGTGCGCCGGGAGGAGGAGCAGTAGACAAGAGTGGCGAGAGAGCGTACCATCCGAACGGTGTGCGTGCCTCGCGCCGCCAACGCCGGCGAGACGGTCTTCGAGTGGGACGTGTGTCCTGCTTGTCAGCAGGCTCTGGCTCCGCGTGGGTGTGAACGCACGGGCTGCCAGCGCGCAGTTCGCCTGCGCCCCGCACACGGTGCCTTGCCCCAGGGAGGCAGCGTATGGTATAATGGTTTCCGAGGGAAGCTCTAACGCAAGGAAAGGGCCAAGGATAGAGTATGGGTTCAGTAGTCAAGAAGCGCCGCAAGAAGATTGCGCGCCACAAGTATCGCAAGAGACTAAAGAGAGACCGTTGGCAGAGGCGGCATAAGTAGGACCGCACGCTGGCCAAACCCGTGCACATCCTGTCTGTCTCCACCCGGAGGCTGACAGGGAAGACGCAGGGTACTTGGTCAGGGTCGGTCGCACACAAGCGCCATCAGAGCTAGCCCGCTCCGCGCGTAGCGAAGGGTTGCGTTTTCCGCGGAGCGGGCTGCTTGTGTTGGTGGCCCCCATCTGCCTAGTGGCCGCAGCTCCCCGCCACACACCTCGAGGCATAGCATCCACGCCCTTCCTGCGGTATTGCACCTCCCGTACAGCAGCGAGTGCCCCCACTGCTTCCTGGCCTGCCGTCTGAATCCCACTTGACAGGCGTCGGGAAGTTGTTGTATACTATATGTGCATTCTGCACATAGCTGTGCTTCGCACATCCGGTGAAGGGGGCTCACAGTATGCCCGGCGGGAGAAGGTGGAGAGGGAGAGGACAAGGCCGGCCTTGCGCGCACAGGATCAGCCGCTTCGTCGAGCCCTGTCTGCTCCTGTTGCTTCACCAGGGCGATAGCCATGGATACGACCTCGTGGAGAGGATCGAGAACCTCGGTTTGGGCCAGGAAGTGGTGGATTCCAGTGTCGCTTATCGATACCTCCGTGAGATGGAGGAACGAGGCTTCGTTACGTCTACCTGGGAAACAGAGGGCAGCGGACCACCGCGCAGGGTCTACCAACTCACTGCCGAGGGAGACCGGTACCTGGCGTGGTGGATTGCCGGGTTGCGCGAAACGAGGACAGTATTGGACCGTTTCCTGGAGGCGTATGACGAACACATGAAGTTGGAGGGGCACTTCATACCGTCGGTAGAAAGGACGATAGACGTTGATTACCGAATCACAGGTTAAGCAAGCCCTGTCGCAGGTCTTGGATCCACAGTTGGGCCGCGACTTGGTGGAACTGGGCATGATCAAACAGATAGAGACGGAAGGCGAACTAGTCACATTCACTCTGGCCCTCACCACACTCACGACCCCTATCCGCGATCAGCTTCGCTCAGAGGCCGAGGCCGCAGTGCTCTCGCTGGACGGGGTGAACAGTGTCCAGATAGAGTTGGCTGAGATGAGCGCCGAGGAGCGCCAGGAGGCCCTGAGCAAGGCCAGACCTGCCAAGGACACCGGTGCTCCGCTCGCCGAGAAACTCAACGACGTGAGCCACGTGGTGGCCGTCATGAGCGGCAAGGGAGGAGTAGGGAAGTCGCTGGTGTCCAGCCTTCTGGCCGTGGCCCTACGACGCCAGGGACAGGACGTCGGCGTGCTTGACGCCGATATCACCGGTCCCAGCATACCGAAGATGTTTGGGATCAACGGCCACCCGTCGGCTAGTCCCCTGGGCGTGCTGCCGATGGAGAGCTCCCTGGGCATCAAAATTATGTCCATCAACCTCTTACTACCCAGCGAGGATGATGCCGTCATCTGGCGAGGACCTCTCATTAGTGGTGCCATCAAGCAGTTCTGGCAGGAGGTGGTCTGGGGTCACTTGGACACCCTCGTTGTGGACCTGCCCCCCGGCACGTCCGATGCCTCGCTCACGGTGATGCAATCCGTACCCCTGAGCGGGGTCGTGCTGGTCACTTCGCCACAGGACCTGGCGGGCATGGTAGTCCGAAAGGCGGCCAAGATGGCTCAGCATCTTGACATCCCTATCCTGGGGCTGATCGAGAACATGAGCTACTTCGTCGCGCCCGACACAGCCCAGCGATACGACATCTTCGGCCCCAGTCACGCCGCGGACACGGCCTCTCAGTTGGGCGTTGCGCTCCTGGGGGAGCTGCCCTTGGACCGCCAGATCGCAGAACTGAGCGACAGGGGACGGATTGAGGAGTACCCGGCTGAGGCCTTCACGCCCATTGCTCAGACTCTGATCAACACGATGCCCGCGGCCAAGGAGCCGCCGCCGTTGAACCACTAATCTGACACACTAGGGAGGACGACACGCATGAAGATCGCGGTTATCACGGATGATGGGAACAACATCAGCCGGCACTTCGGCCGAGCTCCTTTCTATGCAGTCTTCACGATTGAAGACGGCAAGATCGTGAACCGTGAGGTGCGCGACAAGATGGGACACCACCAGTTTGTGCACGAGGAAGGACTCGTAGACGAGCAAGGTCGCCACGGTTTCGGTCCCGGAAGCCAAGACAGGCACGCCTCAATGGCGCAAGCGATCACGGACTGCGATGTTCTCCTCTGCGGCGGCATGGGCTGGGGAGCCTTTGAGAGCATGAAGCAGGCCGGAATCAAGACCGTGGTGACGGATCTTACGGACATCGGCGATGCGGTCCAGGCCTATCTGGATGGCACCATCGTGGAGCGAACGGATCTCTTGCACTAGACTAGATTCACCGATAGGAGGTGTTTACTATGGGCGGGTACGGAAGAGGCCGCGGTGGCTATGGCCGCGGCATGGGCTTCGGCAGAGGCTATTGGAGTGGCTCGGCGCCCGGCGTCGGATATGGCCAAGGTTTGGGAAGAGGCAACCCATATCCCTACTGCCGCTTCTATCCCTGGCTTCCTCGCCGATGGTGGGCCATGGGTATCAACCCGTACGGTACTGGGTCTAGCCCGTGGACCGTTCAGAACCCATCACCGTGGCTGGGGCCTCAGGGCATCTAGGTCCTAACCACACCTTGACGACAACTGGAAAGGAGTCCGCAGATGCGTCATCGCTGGATGTATTACGCTACAGGGCTGCCAGGTTGGATGCGGTTTGGCTACAGTCCGGGCTGGGTTGGCAGAAGCCCCACGGGACTTGGCCCGGCTGCCACCTACCTGACGACCGGTCAGTGGCCGATGCCAACCGGCTACCCGATCTCGGGCGTACCACCGGCAGCGGGCTTCGCGCCCACCGGATTCGGTCCCATGGACGAACTGTCCACGCTCCGGACTCAGGCCGAGTGGCTGAGAAGCCAGCTAGAGGCCATCACCAAGAGACTAGAAGAACTAGAGAAACAAAGCTAGGCCACCGGCCGAGATCCAGGCGGGCAGCGACATGACTGAGGGCTTCGGCAACGACGGTCCTGTGGCGCTGTTGTGTCTGTTCGGCTAACGGCCTGAGCACTTGGTCCTTCAACAGGAGGTAAGGGAATGAAAGTAGTCGTGAGCGCCGTGCAAGAAGGCTTGGATGCAGAGGTGAGCCCAGTCTTCGGGCGTTGCCCTGCCTACGTCTTCGTGGACAGCGATACCATGGAATTCGAGACGGTGCCCAACCCGGCTATGTCCGCTGCGGGTGGGGCCGGAATCCAAGCAGCTCAGTTCGCGGTCAGCAAGGGTGCCCAGGCTGTACTCACCGGCAACGTGGGACCCAACGCCTTCAATGTGCTTCAGCAAGCAGGTATCACCATCTATCCCGTCTCAGGAGGCACCGTCAGGCAGGCGGTGGAAGCCCTCAACAGCGGCCAGCTAGGACCTGTCTCGGCAGCGACCTCCGGCATGCACGGAGGCATGGGCGGTGGGATGGGGCGTGGTATGGGCGGTGGCATGGGGCGTGGTATGGGCATGGGCCGCGGCATGGGTATGGGTGCCGGCATGGGCATGGGTGCCGGAACATGGACCGCGCCGACCGCTGCTCCCAGTGGACCCGCCAGGTCGACGGAGGAAGAACTCTCGGAGTTGAAAGGGATGGCCCAGTCGCTGAAACAGCAACTCGACGACGTTGCCAAGCGAATCGAAGACCTGGAGCAGAAGGAGTAGCGAGCTCGCGGCACCAGGAACCGAGGGGAGTATGAACAGCAACATAGCCATGCTCTACGTAGACGAGCATCGCTGTTCCGGGTGCGGTGTGTGCGTAAACGTGTGCCCGCATGGCGCCATCGTCATCGAGAACGGCACGGCCTCCATTCGCCAGGCTCTCTGCAACCACTGCGAGGCTTGTGCAGCGGCCTGTCCTGAGCGAGCCATTCTCTCGGTGACAGAGACCGCCTTGGTTCCAGAGGCTGACCGAGCGCGAGCGGTCCGACCTCAGGAGCCTTCCCGCCCGGCTTCGGTGGTGGCCCGCGCCGCACCGGCCCTCGGCGCGGCTCTGCTCTTCTTCGGGCGTGAGGTGGTGCCACGTGTGACGGACTACGTACTGGATGTGGTCGACAGACGGATCCACCAGGATTCTACAGACCTGGCCGAACGGTCGCAGGTCCCCGCAGACTCACAAACGGCGTCGGGATCCGGGCGCCGTCGTCGAAGACGACACCGTGGAGCGTGATGGACTCGTCACATGCACGTAGGCCATGCATTCTACACTCCGTCTCTGCGGCGGCCCGTCGCGTTGAGCGCCCTCACCATCTGTTCGCTGACGTTGTGTCTGCTCGGCTGCTCGTCGTCCGGAGCGGAGCACACGGAGCTGACCGGGAATCCCATGAGTTCTCCAGCTTCACTCATCGGGAGCACTGAAGCAGTGACCATAACGGTCGTCTACGACAATCACAACTATGACCCTCGACTCCAGTCGGACTGGGGCTTCGCCTGTGTCGTAGAGCTGGGGCAGACGACCCTGCTGTTCGATACCGGCGGGAATGGAGACATCCTGCTCGCCAATATGTCAACATTGAAGCTCGATCCGCTGGCGATTGATCATGTGTTCCTTTCGCACATCCATGGTGATCACACGGGGGGCCTGGCCGCGGTGCTGGCGACGGGCGTTCGCCCCATGGTCTGGGTGCCTCGTTCCTTCCCCATCACCTTCAAGGATCGAGTGCGAGCCTACACCGAGGTGCAGGAGGTCAGCGGAGCCACAAAGATCCTGCCGCAGGCTCACAGTACGGGCGAGCTAGGATCAGCCATCATCGAGCAGTCCTTGGTCCTGGAGACGAGTCGCGGCCTGGTGGTGATCACTGGGTGCGCGCACCCGGGAATACTGAACGTGCTGGGCAAGGTGAAGGAACAACATTCCGCTGGGCTCTATATGGTTCTAGGCGGCTTCCATCTGGGAGGGGCATCCGACGCCGAACTCGAGCGTATCGTCAGCCAGATGCAAGGATGGGCAGTCCAGCGAGTCGCCCCCTGCCACTGTACCGGCGATGAGGCCATACACTCCTTTGCAGAAGAGTGGGATGAGGGCTTCGTGACCACCGGCGCGGGAACAGTCATTGCCGTCACCGATTGAAGGGTTGCCTGTTGTAGTCATTCTTGAGGTAGTTTAGACTCTATGCCACCAGAGGTGAGACCATGCCCATCTACGAGTATCGATGCACCCGGTGCGGAGAGAAGACAGAAGTCCTGGTCCGTGCGGAAGGGACGGCTCCCAGTTGTCCTTCCTGTGGCAGTCCTTTGCTGGAGAAGCTCTTTTCCACTCCCTACGTGATGAGTGCGGAGACCGCCCGACCCAAGGGGCGTACGTGCTGCGGGCAGGCGGAACGTTGTGCGACTCCGCCCTGCTCTACCGAACAGGGATGTAGACGAAGCTGATCGATACCGCGTACAGAAGGAGGTAGGCTCATGGACGAAGACGCAGCATCGTGTGTTGAGACCTCGGCCGGTCCCGTGCTCGCAGAACCGGAGGAAGCGCAAGCCCAGACACAAGCGAAGGGGGTGAGTGTGGCACCAGTACGTGTGGGCCAGCAAGCTCCCGATTTCGAGCTCAACGCTCACATAGACGGCGGCTTCAAGAACGTGCGGCTATCGGACTATCGCGGAAAGTGGGTTGTGTTGTGCTTCTACCCGGGTGATTTCACCTTTGTTTGACCCACCGAACTGTCGGCAGTTGCCGTCAAGTACGATGAACTGAAGGGGTTGGGCGCAGAGGTGCTGTCCATCAGCACGGACAGCCGCTTCAGCCACAAGATCTGGCAGGAGGTCGAACTCTCCAAGATGGTTGAGGGAGGCGTGCCCTTCCCGATGCTCTCGGATCAGGGTGGCCGTGTGGGCCGGGTCTACGGCGTCTACGACGAGGTCGCCGGCGTGAACATCCGAGGCCGCTTTCTCATCGATCCAGATGGCGTGATACAGGCCATGGAGGTCCTCACCCCGTCAGTAGGCCGAAACGTCAGCGAGCTCATGAGACAGTTGAAGGCCTACCAGCATGTGCGCGAGACCGGCGAGGTCACTCCCTCGGGCTGGCAGCCTGGCAAGCCGACGCTCAAGCCGGGGCCTAACCTGGCCGGAAAGGTCTGGGAGGTGTGGAAGCCCGACAAGGCCTTCTAGCCTGGCGAGGCACTCCGGCCCGTCTTGACCTGTGAGTGATCCATACAGAAGGACGCGCAGACTCATGTTGAGCCGTGCGACACGGGCAGACGAGTCGCGAGTGGGCTCCTGAGTCTGGCTCTCCGTGGTCTACGACGTCGAGTAGCAATGTTCTGCGCATGCTTTGACAGAGCGACGTCCCGTGCGGCCTGGGTCCGAACCGGGATCGGGCCGCGGACGGCTCGAGTGCTTGCCTTTGGCTCTGAGTGGAAGAGCTTAGGAGGACACGTTTGACCAATAGAGGAAACCAGCAGCCGCGACAGAGGGAGATCAGCAAGTTGCTTCGCGAACGGGGCAACCGGGTCACCCCGCAGCGGCGGGCAGTCCTCAAGATCATCCAGGAACACGAAGGACATCTCAGCGCTGACGAGATCTATAATCTCGCGCGCGATGACGTCCCTCGGCTGAGCCTTTCCACGGTCTACCGGACCCTGGATCTGCTCAAGGAGCTGGATCTGGTAACCGAGCTGCACCTTGCTGGGGACCATTACCGGTATGAAGCACAGTCTGGGCGCCACCAGCACCTGGTCTGCCTGGGCTGCGGGAAGGTGATCGAATTCCAATGCAGTCATTGCGGCACAATCTACAGGGAGTTGTTCTCCCAGCACGGCTTCGCCATCACCAGCAGTCGCGTCGAACTGCTGGGGTACTGCGAGGAGTGTTCCAAGGCCATGGACAACTAGCCGCCAAGTGCTCTGCCAGAACGAGGCCCCCGGCAGGAGGCAACTACAGATGATCGTGACTATAGCCAGCGGCAAGGGAGGTACAGGCAAGACGACAGTCGCCGTCAATATGGCACTGTCCGTCGCTCCCACGGGCGGCAACTCGAAACTGCTCTTCCTGGACTGCGATGTCGAGGAGCCCAATGCCCACCTTTTCCTCAAGCCAACCATCACGCGAAGTGAGCCCGTTTCCATCATGATTCCCAAGGTTGATGAGTCGCGTTGTCAGCATCACGCACGGTGCACACAGGTATGCCAGTTCCACGCGATCGCTGCTCTGCCGAATGCGACCCTGGTGTTTCCCGAATTGTGTCACGGCTGTGGGGGTTGTACCCTGGAATGCCCTGAACAAGCCATCAGCGAGGAGCCTCATCCCATCGGAATCATCGAAGAAGGGCACGTCAATGGGTTCGATTTCGCTCACGGTGTGCTCAACGTCGGCGAGCCGATGGCTACACCCATCATCCGTGAATTGAAGCGGCGCTTGAGCAACGAATACGGCTTGGCCATTCTAGACGCACCGCCAGGCACGGCGTGCCCCGTGGTGGAATCGATGCGGGGAGCTGACTACGTCCTGCTGGTGACCGAACCCACACCCTTTGGCCTCCATGATCTCCGGCTGGCGGTACAGGTGGCACGCGACGAACTGGGGATACCCGTAGGCGTCGTCGTCAACCAGGACGGGGTGGGCGATGCCGGCGTAGATGAGTACTGTAGCGCCGAGGCCATCCCTATCCTGATGCGTATTCCTATGGATCGCCGCATTGCAGAGGCCTATTCCAGGGGAGTGACCGTGGTGGACGCACTGCCGGAGTATCGAGAGCGGTTCCAGGAGCTGCTGCAAAGCATGGAAACGGAGGCAGGGGCGTGAAGCAACTCGTCGTGTTGAGCGGCAAAGGAGGCACCGGCAAGACCACCGTCGCCGCAGCTCTGGCCCACCTGGCATCCCAGGAAACCGAGATCGTGATGGTGGACGCGGACGTCGACGCAGCCAATCTAGAGCTCGTTCTATCGCCCACGCTCCGAGAAGAGACGGCGTTCTTCAGCAGCAAGGTGGCCTCCATCGACCCCGAACTGTGTGTAGCCTGCGGGACCTGCGCGGATGTATGTCGTTTCGATGCTGTGATCGTTCCCGACGAAGAGACTGAAGAGGAGGCCTACGCTATAGACGACGTAGCATGCGAGGGCTGCGCCGTCTGCTACTACCAGTGCCCGTCCGAGGCCATCCGTATGGAGGAGCCGCAGGACGGTCTGTGGTTCAGATCCGACACCGCCTTCGGACCACTGGTCCATGCCCATCTCTTCGCCGGACAGGAGAACTCAGGAAAGCTGGTTGCCGAAGTACGGGAGCGCGCCAGGAAGCTCGCGTCCGAGGGTGCCCAGCCCTACATCATCATCGATGGTCCGCCGGGCATCGGCTGCGCGGTCATCGCCGCGGCCACGGGCGTAGACCTGGTCCTCGTGGTCATCGAACCCACAGTCTCTGGTGTTCACGACATGGAGCGGGTCCTAGGGGTGACAGATCACTTTGGGATCCCCGCGCTGGTCTGCATCAACAAGTACGACATCAATGCTGAGAAATCGATGGAGATCGATGAGTACTGCGCCGACAGGAACATCGAGGTCGTGGGGCACATACCCTTCGACACAGTGGTCACCGAGGCCATGGTGCAAGGCCAACCCGTGACCGCCTATCGAGACGGGCCTGTGACCGAGGAGCTAGTCGAAGTGTGGAAGAAGGTACGAGACAGGGTAGCTCAGGTCTAGCTCGGCTCCTCAGCCCCACGACTGTGGGGTCATCTGCTGCTTCTAAGCTGCACCATGATCGTGCCCGCGATCACCAGCCCCAGTCCCGCCACGTCGATGAGCGTCAGGTGTTCCCCCAGGAAGACCCACCCGAGCACCGCGATTTCCACGATCATGACGTTGGTGATGATGTTGGCTTCGAGCGCTGTCAGGGTCCGCAGGCTGTGATTCCACATCACGAAGGTCAACGCCGTGTTCACCACGCCGAGCCACAGAATCATCAGCCAGTTGCTGAGACTGATGGGCGGCAGCCCTTGAACCGCCACCCCGCAGGCCAGCAGCACTACACCACCCACTCCCATACTCACCGACGTCACCAGTAGAGGCGACACGGTCTCCGATCGTGCGACGTCACGGCCCAGGAGGGTCCCTAGTGCAAAACCCACCATCCCTACCAGGGCGGCGGCCACTCCCACCAACTCTGACGCGGGGATGTCCACTGGGTAGAAGTACGTGTAGATGCCGAGCATCGCCACGAGGACTCCGCACCATTGCACTCGGCTCGACGGTTCGCGAAGCAGTGCCCCGGCGAGCATTGCCACCAGGATGGTATTGAAGGCGAAGAGCAGGCGAGTGGTTACTGTGGGTAGGTACACGAGGGCCACGAACTGTCCACCCACGCCCACGGCGTACAGCGTCAAACCAAGCGCACCCAGCAGAAGCCAGGAGCGGAGAGTCAGGCTGCCTAGCACTCGACGATTCGATCCGGTCAGGGAGAGA
>Ga0315534_1001467_pt1 | contig 16234 bp, 12 predicted proteins | sample SalMarSW160240MG_FD_203094 | JGI IMG/M metagenome (GOLD analysis project Ga0315534, IMG submission 203094) | Salt marsh sediment microbial communities from the Plum Island Ecosystem LTER, Massachusetts, United States - Salt Marsh Sediment SW1602-40 ... | reverse complement strand
GAGCCTCCCGTGGGCTCGCCCACGAACACCGCATTCGTCAGGCGTTCCAGGTAGGTCACCAGGTGAGACGCGGCCGAGAACGTGTGCCGGCTGATCAGCACCATCACCCCGCCGCGCCGATCCAGCTCCGGACGTCGAACAATCCCCAGCACGACCGGCAGATTGAGCATGTTGTTCCCGCCGCCGTTGAGGCGCAGATCGAGCACGAGCCGCCGGGCCTGCCGTCGATCGGCCTCGGCGTAGGCGCTGTCCGCGAAGGCGGCGAGCGTCTGGTCTCCGCTGTTTCGGGTGGCGTTGATCTGCACGTAGAGCGTCCGCTCCTCGGGGAGCCACTCGAACCAGAATGTCCTCGTCGGGTGCCGAAGCCAGAGCGGCGGCTCCCCCGGATCGTTCGCCATCGCCATGCGGACCTGGTCCGCTGACGTGGTCACCAGGTACGGCATGTTGCTCAGGTTCGAGAGACTCGCATCGGGGATTGCCTCCAGCTCCACGACATGCTCGGCTCCGGTCGCGTCGCGGACGACGTAGCGCACGTGGTCAGCGTCGTCCGTGATGTCCAGGGCATGCAGAACCTCCGGGATCTCGAGATAGCGGGGTGTGATAGAGCGCACCGTCATCGCGTTGTCGCGCGACACGAGCGGCGCGACCCGGCGCCATGCCTCGTCGGCGTCGACGTTACCGATCTGAACGACCTTGCCGCCGACGGCTGCCGAATCCGCGGCCGGAGCGCCGAGCACGTAGAGGCCGTCGTCGAGCCAGTACAGGAGGATCGGAACCTGGCGGAATCCTTTCCGGCCGTCGGGCATCAACCACAGACGGGTGTGCCCGTCGCCGATCATCGCCGTGATGCGGGCCAGCTCGACGATGACCTGCGCGTCGGTCAGCTCTGGCACGCAGCGTTCCAGGTCGGAGACAGCGTCCGTGAACTCCGCCCGACTGATCGAGTGAAACAGGTTCTCGTGCACCTCGACCATGCGCGTGGCGTAGACCGACAGATCCTCGCGCCATTGCGAGGCGTCGAGCGGCGACGCCTGAAGGGCGGCGTTCAGGCTCACGGGGAGCGCGAGCAGCAGGATGCCGAGCGAGAGCTTGGTCTTCGTGGTCGAACGCATGGTGTCCTCTGTCCAAAACGCCGCCCGGGTTCCGCGGCCCGCGCGGACGGTGAGATTTCTCACTTCCCCCGTCATCGTATGGAGGTTGGATCGGAAGGCGCTTGTACGCAGTTGACTTCGCGGGCAGCGCTCGGCTCCGGCGACGTCGTCAACGAAGGCAAGATGCATGACGTCCAACTCAATGAGCCCGGACGAAGTTGAGGAAGTTTCGCGGAAGGCGAAGGGAGACGGATGAAGACGCCGGTGAGCTTCGGTTCGATCACTCGCCAGCAGCGGCTGGACGGTGCGGTACTCACGGAAGCGAGGTACTCACCCGGCTTCCGAACAGCACGCCATGCCCACGATCGGGCCAGTATCATGTGGGTCGTATCGGGACGTCTGGTCGAGTCCATCGGCTCCCGACAGTACCCGTGTTCGGTCACGGACGTTATGTGGAAGCAGGCCGGACTCGACCATGCGAGCTGCCTCGAGGGATCGGCGTCGAGGGTCGTCCTGCTGGAGCTGTTGCCCTCCCTGCTGGACACCATGAGCGAGGAGGGCACCCTGCCACCGGGTGGATCGACGCTTGTGTCCGGGACTCCCGCCGCCCTGTTTGCTCGGCTCCTTCCATTGATAGGCTCGGCAGGTCCGGGAGACGCATTGGCCGTCCAGGAACTCGTGGCCGAGGTGGTGTCCGCAATGAGCGCATGGACTGCCGAGCCCTCAGACGTTTCGGGCTGGCTCGCCACGGTCCGGGAGCGTCTGCACGAGGAACCCTGGGCCGCGATCTCGCTCGGGAGCCTCGCCCGCGATGCCGGCGTGCACCCGGCCTATCTTTCTCGTGTCTTCCGACAGCGTTTCGGTCGGAGCATGACGGAGTACATGCACGCCCGGCGTATCGATCTAGCGGTGATGGCGCTTGCGGAAGGTGAGGAAGACATCGGTCGCCTGGGTGTGAGCCTCGGGTACTACGACCACGCCCACTTTTCCCGGACGTTCAAGCGGACCATCGGGATTCCGCCTTCCAGGTTCCGGGCCATCGTGGAGGACCGAACAAATCACTGAAGGGACTGTGATCGTCAGGTTCCCGGCAGCACCGCCGCCACGACGTATTTGGGCACGTATTCATACTTCGGCACGTGCATCACGCGCTGGTTGTAGTTGCCGCCGAAGATCGCGACCGCCAGGTCCAGTTCGGGTACGACGATGAGGTACTGGCCGCCGTTCCCGCCCGCGTAGAACGCCGATAGCTCGCGCCCCCGCCAGGGGTACGAGAACACCCACCAGCCGTAGCCGTACCCTTCGTCTCCGATCTGGTAGTGAGCGCGCGTTGCGTTCGCGGCCCAGCCGGAGTCGAGAAGGTGGCGGCCTCTCCACGTTCCGTCGTTCAGGTAGAGCTGGCCCAGCTTCAGGAAGTCTCGCGGTCGCACGTATAGACCGCCGCCGCCGTACCCCGCGCCGTCGGGCGCCAGGTTCATCGCGTAGCTCTCCGCGTCCACCGGCCCGGTGAAGTGGTCGCGGTAGTACTCCGGGAGCCACTCCCCGGAGAGTCTCGAGAGCATGCCGCCCGCCAGGTTCTGTGACGCGCTGCAGTACGCCGCGTGCTCGCCCGGCTCGTGCGTCATCGGCAACTCGAGCGTGTAGCGGAGCCAGTCGGGCTGCTCCTCCTGGCTCTGCATCCTGTCCTCGTTCCCCGGCGAGTCGAGGTCGGAGTCGTCGCAGGCGAGGCCCGGCGTCATCGTGATCAGGTGCTCGAGGGTCATCCGGCGGGCCCGCGGGTCGAGGTCCCGCGGCGGCGCGCCGTCGTACATCGTCTCGTACACGGGCGCGTCGAGTCCGAGCGTACCCTCGTAGGCGGCGACGCCCACCAGCGTCGTTGTCACCGATTTCGACGCCGACCGGGTGCCGTGCAGGTCGTCGCGGGTGTAGCCGTGAAAGTACTCCTCGAGCACGAGCTTCCCGTGGCGGGCGACGAGGATCCCGTGAATGTCCGGTGAATCGATCGCGTCCATCGGCATCGTGGCGAGCATCCTCACCATCTCCACGAGCGGACCGGTGGACATGCCGACGTCTTCGGGGCGGGCGACGTCCCAGTCACCGCCCGGCGGCGGCTGCCGGTACGCGTAGGGGGGATCGCCGAGGGGCCGGGGGTAGAACCGCGATGCGTCGTCGGCCCGCTCGAAGTCGAACGTGCCGCCGTTCAGCGGGAAGTAGACGGAGAGTCGATCGAACTCGGGATCGTAGCGGCCTTCGAGGCGGGTCCGGCCGGCGGAGTCGCGAAACGCGACGGCATCGCCGTCGACGAGGACCCGATCGATCGGGTAGAAGCGGCCGATGTTCGCCTCCGGGTTACGCAGGAAGGCGCTCAGCGTGCCGTCTTCCCGCCGCCGGACGACGAGGTAGAAGTGGAGCTCGTCGGCGAGCGGCGTCACGGCGCCGGTCCAGCGTTCAGCGCCCTCCGGCGCGAGGGTCACCGGCGTCGCCATGCGCGCGAAACTGCGCATCGTCCGGGGCTGGATCCAGTGACCACGCACCAGCGGCGGTTCGCCGGCCCGGTTCTCGAATCGTCCGCGGAACTCACCCCGGCTTTCCGGGAGCACGAAGTGCACGGTGTCACCGTGGACGTCCACCGCTGCCGAATAGCCGCCGATCTCCGCCCGCCAGCCGCCGTCCGTCCGCCGGAGCGCGAGGGAACCCGCGACGTCGGGACCGAACCGCCGGTGCGCCGCCCAGAGGCCCTCGAGCTCCGGAGGAGGGGCGGGAACCGGCGTCCGTGCTGGTCGGGCCGCGGCGAAGAGCGCGACGGCGCCGACGAGGCCGAGCGCCGCCGCCGGTCTACGCACCCTTCCGGATCTCCGAGGTGGCTTCCGCCGCACGTTCATCCAGCCATTCCAGGATCGGCTGCTTGTTGCTGGTGAGGTTCTTCCGCAGCCAGTCGCACGCTCCCGGCAAGTCGCCCGCGCGGAGCGACCGGAGGATCTCGACGTGCTCGCGGTTCGCCGTCTCGATCACCGTGCGCTCGCGGGCGAAAGCGAGTCCGTAGCGCCGGAACCGGTGCATGAACTGGCGAATCAGCCCGGTCAGCACCTCGTTCTCGCAGCCCGCGATCAGCTCGAGATGCCAGGTCTCGTCGAGGGTCACCCGCGTCTTCATGTCCGGCGCGGAGCGGACCTTCAGGTTCAGGCGCTCGAGGCGTTCTAGCCCGGCGCCGGAGGGAATGCCCGCCAGGCGCAGCGCCTCGGGCTCGAGAATCGGCCGCAGCGGATAGATGTCCTCGAACTCTGCGCGCGTGAGCTCGCGGACGAAGCAGCCGCGGCGGGGGATGCTGACGAGGGCCTCTTCGGCCACGAGCATCGTCAACGCCTCGCGTACCGGCGTGCGACTGACCCCGAGACGCTCGGCCAGGTGGACTTCGTTGATGCGCTGACCGGCGCGCAGGTCGCCGTCGAAGATCATGTCGCGAACCTGGTTCGCCACTTCTTCGCTGAGATTCGGGCGCCGGAGCCCCGGTCGCGGCATGGTCATATTACATACTGTATGCAGTCTGGCCGTGGCGAGCAAACAAGGCCTGCAGCGTGATCCGGGATTCAGCCTGTCGGGGGAGTCGCCCGCCCGCCCCATCGCGGCCTCGAACCGGCAGACGAGGTCGAAGAAGGGGTGTAGCCACCGGTCGCCCGGCAGCGGGATCATCGCCACGGACCAGTCGTTGGCAGGGTCGGTGTAGATGAGGAAGCCGTCGGCGTCCACGCGGAGCGACCCCGCGTCCCACCGGCTTTCGAACCAGCCCCCATAGAAGCCCGCGCTGTCGGCCGCAATCCGTCGGTCCACCGGGTGAAGCGACATCGTCTTCCAGGGGTCGTCGATGACCGCCTGGTAGAGCCGGCGGCCCCAGCTCGCGAGGGCCGAGTAGTTGTTGGCAAGACTCACTACCGTGATGTCGCCCGGGATGTCGATGTACACCTTCGCGACGAAGCCCGGCGCCCGGCCCGTGATCTCGTAGCGCCGCGTCGCGTCCCAGAACAGGAAGTCGCTCGTCTCGCGTGACGCGAACTCGCGCTGGAACGTGCTCCGGAAGAGGACCAGCACGTCGCGGGCGGCGGAGTACAGTGAGCCGCCCCCGATGCGGAGCTCGGAGGGGTAGAATCGGGCCAGGCCGCGCGTACCCGGCCGCCGCCCCGGCACGTAGCCCGTCACCAGGTTGGGAACCACCTCGTACGTGTGCAGCCGACCGGTATCGTCGAGCCCGAGGGGATCGAAGACGCGCGTCTGCAGGAACTCTTCGTAGGACGCGCCGGACGCGCGCTCGACGATCGCCGCGAGGAGGTCGTACCCCCCGTTGCTGTACTCCTCTTGCGTACCCGGGTCGAAGTTCAGCCCCTTGCTGGCGAGGAGATCGATCATCTCGTCGAGGGTGATGTGCGTCCGGTGTGCGAGCTCCGGCAACTCGTTCGTGTGAGGCACTCCGGACGTGTGCTCCACGAGGGATCTCACCGTGATCTCGTCACCCCGGGGAAAGTCGGGCAGGAATTCCGACACCCGGCTGTCCGGACCGAGCTTGCCCTCGTCCATCAGGACCGCGATCGCGGCGTTCGTGAACTGCTTCGAGAGGGACGCGATGCGGAAGCGCTGGTCCGGACGGAGCGGTACGGATAAACCGTAGTCCGCGAAACCGTAGGCTCTTTCGAGCCGAACGGAATCTCCCTGCGCCACGAGAATCACACCGTTGAACATCCCGAGTTCGACATAGGGCTCGACGAGGTCGTCGATGCGTTGCTCGAGGTCACGGCTCTGTGCGAGGATGCCGGCGGTCGGCATGAGCGTCGCCGACAGGACCAGCGTCACGATCGTGGTGGATCTGCGATGGTCCATGACGCCTTCCTCCCAGGGGGGTACGGTCAGTAGTGCTAAAATAATAGCATCACGAATCTTCGTGGGTCAAGTCGGGCTCGGACATGTAGTCCTGCCGGGTGCAACCGCACAGGAGAATCGCTGTCCCGATCCTCCCGGTCGGCATACGTTGGGGCTGTTCGAACCTCGATTCACCACTGCGGAGGATGGAGATCGTGGGCCGTGTGACGGCTTCCCTCGCGCTCACCGTCTGCGTCGTGTCTCTCCCGGCCCCGGCCCCCGCCCAGTCCGTGCCCCGCTTCCCGATCGCCGACAGCCCGATCCAGCTCGAGGGGCCCGCCCGTCCGGGAGTCTACCTCGGCGGCGCCGGCCGCGAGGCGGCCTTCTTCGGCACCGAGACGGGCGAGTTCGAGGCCTGGGGCTGGCCGGTCAAGCTGCTGCACGACTTCCGGCTCTCGTTCAAGGTGCCCGAGTACGACGAGCCGATTCCGGGGGAGCAGGTGGCACGGCACGTGATCGTGCGGCCCGAGATGATGACGGTCGTCTACTCGCACGCCTCCTTCACCGTGAAGGAGCATTTTCTCGTGCCGCTCCACGAGCCGGGCGTCATCGTGCTGCTCGACGTCTCGACCGTGCGGCCGCTCGAGATCGTCGCCTCGTTCCAGGAGGACCTCGACCTCATGTGGCCGGCGGGACTCGGCGGGCAGTTCGCGGGGTGGCAACCCGACCGGCACCGCTTCGTGCTGTCAGAGAGCCGTCGCGCCTACAACGCGTACGTCGGCTCCCCGGCCGCCGCCGGGGGCACGAGCCACCCGGCGCACGGCGCGCCCGACGCGCCGAGCTCGTTCCGCATCCCGGTCGACACGACCCGCATCGACGACGGCTTCGTCCCGATCGTGATCGCAGGCGGCGCCATGTCCCGCGATTCCCTCGACGCCCTGTACGACCGCCTCCTCGCCGATCCGGCCGGCTACTACCGCGAGCGCGTCGAGCGCGCCCGCTTCCTCCGCGAGGATCTCCGGCAGGTCGCGACGGGCGACTCCGTGCTCGACCTCGCCTACGAGTGGGCGAAGGTGAACCTGGACGAGTCGCTGGTCTGCAATCCCGATCTCGGCTGCGGGCTGGTGGCGGGTTACGGCCCCTCGGGCCGCGGACGCCGGCCCGGGTTCGCCTGGTTCTTCGGCGGGGACGCGTCGATCAACATCTTCGCCCTCGTCGCGATCGGGCACTACGAGCTCGCCCGGCAGGGGCTCGCGTTCCAGGCGCGCTATCAGCGGGCCGACGGAAAGATGCCCCACGAGGTGACGCAGTCGGCGATGCGCACGCCGGTCGACTGGTTCAGCGAGTATCCCTACGCCTACTACCACGCGGACACGACGCCCTACTGGATCGTCGCGCTCCACCGCTACTGGGAGGCGAGCGGCGACACGGCGTTCGTCCGCGAGCACGCGGACGCGCTTCGCCGCGCCTGGCGCTGGTGTGTGGAGCACGACAGCGACGGCGACCGGATCGTCGACAACACGGCCGGCGGGCTCGGCGCGATCGAGGTGGGCGGCCTGCAGCAGGGACTCCACCAGGACATCTACCTCGCGGCCGTGTCGGTCGAGGCCATGCGGACGATGTCGGAGCTGGCGGCCGCCATCGGCGACGAAGACGCGTCGCGCCAGGCGGCCGGCCATTACGACGAGGCGCGGGCCAACTTCGAGCGCGAGTACTACATGACGGACAATGGCCGGTACGCGTTCGCCGTGCTCGAGGACGGCGGGACGAACCCCGCCGTGACGGCATGGCCCGCCGTCGCCGCCGCCTTCGGCCTCCTGGACCGGGGCCACGCCGGCCCGACGCTCGACGCGCTTTCCTCGCCCGAGCTGATGACCGACTGGGGCGTGCGGCTCCTCTCCAGCGACCACCCGCTCTACGACCCGCTCGGCTACAACATGGGCGCCGTGTGGCCGTTCATGACCGGGTTCACCGCGTGGGGCCTCTACAACTACGGGCGCACGGAGGCCGCCGACCGCGCCCTGCGCGCCAATGCCGAGAACACTTTCTTCGGCGCCCTGGGCAGGAACCCCGAGCTGTTTTCGGGCGCCTATCACCAGACGCTCGACACGACGGTCCCTCACCAGTTCTTCGCCACCAGCATGATCCCGACGCCGCTGATCCTGGGGATGCTGCGGGCGGAAGAACGCGAATGACCCGGACGTCTGCCTTTCTCCTGCCGCAACCCTTCTCGAGCCGGGTGTGTCAGTTCCTGTTGATCGGAACGAACTCCCTGAGCCGGAAGACTTCCATGACGGTGACTCGATGCTGGCCGCTCGTCGCCGCTGCCTCGACGCTCCTCGCTGTTGCGGCGGACCTGCCGGGCCAGGAGGAGGCGCTACCCGACGCCCTGGCGGGTCGCGCCCTTCCGCTTTCCCTCGAACCGGGATCCCCGGGCCTGCGGAGTCTGCGCGAGACGATCGGCGACGCCCGGATCGTACTGCTCGGCGAGCCGTGGCACGGTGACGGTGCCGCCATCCGCCTCAAGGCCGAGCTCGTCGAGTGGCTGCACCGCGAGCTCGGTTTCGATCTGCTCGTGTTCGAGGCGGACTTCTACTCACTGAATCGAGGGTGGGAGAGCGTCGAGGCGCCGGACGATGTCGGCGAGTTCGCGGCCGCAAACCTCTATCCGTTCTGGTCCGTCACGGCGGCCGCCGAACCGCTGTGGGACTACGTCGCCCGGCAGGTCGGATCAGACCGGCCGCTCGACGTCGCGGGAATCGACGTACGTCACGTTGGCGCCATCTCCCGGACCGAGCTGCCCCGACGGCTCGACAGCCTGCTCGCGGTCATCCCGGAGGTCGACCCGGAGCTGCGGGTTGCGTTCCGGGAGACGCTGGAGCGATTCCTTGCCGAAGAGAACAGATGGACGCCCGGCGTGACGACCCGGCGACGGTTCTTCGAGGCCCTCGACGCCGCCGCGCGAGAGGCCGCCTTCGGCGAAGCCGTCGATCCGTTGCTTCGCCAGGAGCTCACGAACCTCCGCAACGCCGTCGCCTATACCTGGGAGGGAGCGAACCGGGACGCCTTCCTGGGTGAGAACTTCGCCTGGGTCGCGGGGGAGCTCTATCCCGACCGCCGGATCATCGTCTGGGCGCACAACAACCACCTGATCGAGGACAAGTGGATGTACGTCGCCTCACCGGATCCGACCATCCGAGAGGGCCTGGCCGGCTGGGCGCCGGCGGACATCGGGAACCTCACCTACCTCGGACACGAGATCCGCGCGTTCGCGGGGCCGAAGGTCGTCAGCATCGCTACGCTGACGCTCGGTGGACGCTTCACTCCCGACATAGGTCCGGCGATCTATGGTCAGGAAGGCGGCCTGACGGAGGTACAGGACGTTCCGCCCGCCCCCGAGGGGACGCTGGAGGCCGCGCTGCTCGAGGAGCCTCCGGACGTCGGCTTTCTGCCGCTCCGGGGCCCGGGAGAGGGGGTGGCGGTGGTTCGTGCTCGAGCCCTCGACTACACGCAGTCCGCCCCGCTCCTGATGGACTGGAGCGCCGGCTACGACGGCTTCCTGTACGTGCGTGAGACCTTTCCGCTGGGTGTCTCACGTCGCGTGGCACGGCCGGATGACGTGCCATGATCCGCCATGGACGACATTCTTGACGTAATTCGGCAACGTCCAGCCCCGGAGACAAACATGTCCACCTCTCTCATCCGCCGCGGTTTCCTGCCGGTCTACGCCGGCGTCCTCACTGCCGTGTTCGCGCTCAGCGTGATCACCGGCTTCACCCGGCCTCGTACCGCGAGCTTCGACGAGATCGACGTCGAGCGGATCAACGTGCGGGAGCCCGACGGGACCCTGCGCCTGGTCGTGTCCAGCAAGGCGCAGTTCCCCGGGCTCTACTTCGAGGGGAGGGAATACGAGCACCCCAACCGCTCGACGGCGGGCCTGCTGTTCTTCAATGACGAAGGCACGGAGTCGGGCGGACTGATCTACGGGGGCGAGACCGCGCCCGACGGCAGCGTCGACGCCTACAGCCACCTCAGCTTCGACCAGTACGAGCAGGACCAGGTGCTGACGCTCAGCACTGCTGACAGCGACAGTCTGCACAAGGCGGGGATCTCGGTGTGGGATCGCCCCGACTGGTCGACGCAGGAGCTCATGCAGGTGCTCGAGCGGGTGAAGGGTCAGCCCGACAGCGTCACCCGGGCCGCCGTGGGCGACTTCTTCGCGGGTCGCGAGTCCGCGCACCCGCGGATGTACATCGGCAAGAGCCAGAGCGGCGCCGTCTCCGTTCGGCTCAACGACCCCGAGGGCCGCGAACGGCTGATCCTCGAGGTCGCGCCCGACGGTACGCCGGCGCTCCGCATGCTGGACGAGGAGGGGAACGAGACGGCGCGATTCCCGGAAGCGGAGGATTCCTGACCGGGAGCGGTCCAGGCCCAGGGATATCGGCGAGGCCGGGCTGGCGTCCGCGCTATGGCTGCACCCGCGACACCGTCCACTCTCCGTCGCACCGTTCGTAGACGATGCGTCGGTGCGCCCGGGACGTCTCGAACGTCAAAAACTCGATCCGGTCGGGCTCCACGACGTAGCCGCCCCAGTGCGGCGGACGCTCTACCTCTCCCGACACGAATCGCTCGCGCGCATGGCTCAGCCGCTCGGCCAGCGAGCGGTCGCCCGCGAGGGCCGCGCTCTGCTCGAACGCCCACGCAGCGAGCTGCGCGTCGCGCGGACGGCGCCGGAATATTGCCTCCGCCTCCTCGTCCGTGATCCGCGCGGCGATGCCGGACACTCGCACCTGGCGCCGCGCGTGGTCCCACCAGAAGGTCAGGGCGACCCGCGGGTCCGCCTCGAGGTGGGCGCCCTTCGGGGACGTACGGCTCGTGCAGAAGACGAAACCGTCGTCGCGAACCTCCTTCAGATCGACGAAGCGCGCGTGTGGAGTTCCGTCTTCGTCCACCGTCGAGAGACACATCGCGTCCGGGAATGCCAGGGTCCCGGAGTCGGCGGCTTCCCGGCGCCATGCGCGGAAAAGGGCGATCGGATCGCGCGTCTCGTTATCCGCGGCGTCCGACGGCATCCCGACGCCTACACCCGCAGCAGGCAACGGAAGCCACGGGCCGCGTAGTAGGATTGGGCGCCGTTGTGGTACACGAAAACCCGTCCGTACCGGTAGTCCCCGAAGATCGCACCACCCCGCTCTCGGATGTCGCGGGGCGTGCGCAGCCAGCTCGACGTCTTCGTGTCGAACTCTCCGAGCTTCTGGAGGTCCCGGTACTCCGCCTCGGTCAGGAGATCGACTCCCACGCTCGCTGCCATCTCCAGGGCGCTGCCGTCCGGCCTGTTCTTCTTGCGCGCCGCCAGCGCTTCGCCGTCGTAGCAGAGACTCCGGCGCCCCTCCGGGCTCTCCTTCGAGCAGTCCATGAACACGAATTCGTTCGAATCGCCGTCGAAGGCGACGACGTCGGGCTCGCCGCCCGTGCGTTCCATCTCGGCCAGCGACCAGAGTTTCTCCCCGGCGGTCTCCAGTCTCTCGCGCACGTCGGCCCAGGCGATGCCTTCGTGGCGACCGGCGTTCGCTTCGAACCTGGACTCGAGGGTCTCGAGAAGGGCGTCGCGCCGGGCGGCGCCGAGATCGCGTTTCGGTCGTTTTCCTGACATGCCTTCCAGCTTGACTCGCCCCGGCGACGCCGGCAAGCGGGGCCGGCCGCCCGTCGGGCACTATCTTCACAGGCGCAGCCGGGCACCGGGACACGACCGACAGGAGGCCGCATGGATCTGCAGGGGGCCAGAGCCCTCGTCACGGGGGGCAGCGAAGGCATCGGAAAGGCGATCGCCGCCGCGTTGATCGAGGAGGGCGCCGACGTCGTCATCACCGGCCGCCGCGAGGACGTTCTCGAGGCGGCGGCCGCCGAGATCGGCGCCGGCTGGATCGCCGGCGACGTCGGCGACGAGGCGGACGCGGTCCGCACGGTGCGCGAGTTCGTCGACGAGCACGGCCGCCTCGACATCCTCGTCAACAACGCCGGATTCGGGATCTTCGCGCCCCTGGTGGAGATGGAGCTCGCCGATCTCGAGGCGGTCTACCGCACGAACGTCTTCGGCGCCTTCCTGATGGCCCGCGAGGCGGCGAAGGTCTTCGTCCGCCAGCAATCGGGGAACCTGGTCAACGTCTCCTCGACCTCGGGCCTGAAGGGCGGCGCCGGCAGCACGGCCTATTCGTCGTCGAAGTTCGCGCTGCGCGGGATGACCGAGTGCTGGCGGGCCGAGCTGCGGCGGCACGACGTGCGCGTCATGCTGGTCAATCCGAGCGAGGTGCTGACGGAGTTCGCCGACAAGGCGGGCTACGAGCAGGAAGCGTCCCCGAAGAAGCTGCGGCCCCGCGAGATCGCCGACGCCGTGATCGGGGCGCTCAAGGTCGACGATCGCGGGTTCATCCCCGAATTCTCCGTGTTCGCGACGAATCCGTTCTGAGGCGTCGCATGGTGCCTGCGGTCCCTCCCTGGAGCGGCGACGAGCTCGCCGCGCGCGTCCTCGCGGCCTTCGAGGCGTACGACGCGGCCTTTCGCGGGCTGGCGCGGCGCTTCGGCGCGGCGTTCGGGAAACGGGACTGGAGAGAAGGACAGCGCCTGGCCCTCGAGCGGCTCCTCCTCTACTCCGAGGTCCTGGACGAGCTGCTCGAGGAGACCAGGGGCGCGCTCGGGGCCGGGGCGGCCGACGAGGAGCTCTGGGCGGAGGCCCGCGCCGCGTTCGCCCGGCTCACCGAGAGCCGGGACGACGGCGAGATCGCCCGGACGCTGTTCAACTCGGTTGCCCGCCGGGCGCAGGGGACGGTGGGGGTCCGGCCGCGGACGGAGTTCGTCGGCGACGAGGTGATCCCGGGTGCGACGCCTCCCCCGCTGGACGTCCGAAGCTACCCCGCGGCACGGCCCTCGGCGAAGCTGTTCGAGCGGGTGCTCGCCGATCTCGCTCCCGGCCCGCTCGCGGACCGGGCGGGGGACGCCGAGAAGGCGGCCGGCGCGGTGAGCCGGGCGCTGCGCTCGAGATTCGGCGAAGAGAGCATCGAGGCGCTCGAGCTCGCGCCCGGAGTCTTCTTTCGGAACAAAGGGGCCTACCTGGTCGGCCGGATCGTGCGGACCGGCGGCGATCTCGTGCCTCTCGTCCTCGCGCTGGTTCACGAGGAGGCGGGCGTGCGGATCGACGCCGTCCTCACGCGAGCCGACGAGGCCAGCGTGGTGTTCGGGTTCTCGCGCTCCTATTTCCACGCCGATCTTTCGGCCGAAGCGGGTGGGGCCCGCGCCCTCGTCGACTTCCTTCACACGCTCATGCCGCATCGGCGCGAGGACGAGCTGTTCACGTCGATCGGCAACAACCGGCACGGCAAGACGCTGCTCTTCCGGGCGCTGCAGGAGCATCTCTCGCGGCCGGGCGCGCGCCTGGAGCGCGCTCCCGGCGTCCCCGGCCTCGTGATGATCGTGTTCACGCTCCCGTCCATCGACGTGGTGTTCAAAGTGATGCGAGACAGGTTCGGGTCGCCGAAGCGCACGAGCCGGCGGCGGGTGCGGGAGGGGTACCGCATCGTCTTCCTGGGCGATCGCGTGGGCCGGCTCGCGGACGCGCAGGAGTTCGAGGGGCTGGTGTTTCCGGTAGCCAGCTTCACGCCGGACGTGCTGGAGGAGCTGCGGGGCGACGCCGCCAGCGCCGTGCATGTCGACGCCGATACCGTGACGATCGATCACCTCTACACGGAGCGCCGTCTCACGCCGCTCGACATATACCTGCGCCAGGCGGCCGAGCGCGGGGACGAGGCGGCCGAGCGCGCGGCGCTGCTCGACTACGGCCAGGCGCTCGAGGACCTGGCGGCGATCAGGATCTTCCCGGGGGACCTGCTGCTCAAGAACTTCGGCGTCACGCGGCACGGGCGGGTGGTCTTCTACGATTACGACGAGCTGACGCGCCTCACCGACGTCCGGTTCCGCGAGCTGCCCCAGCCGCGCGACGAGCTGGACGAGCTGCGCGCGGAGCCGTGGTTCTACGTGGCCGAAAACGATGTCTTCCCCGAGGAGTTGCCGGACTTCCTCGGGATCCCGGAGCGGTTGCGCGAGGAGTTCATGGCCCGGCACGGCGCGCTGTTCACGGCCGAGTTCTGGCAGCGGATGCAGGAGCGGGCGCGCTCAGGTGATCTGGTGGATTTCTTCCCGTACCCCGAGTCGCGGCGGCTGGTGAGGGGGTAGGGCCGGCTGGTGGGGACTACATCGAGGCGACGGTGAATATGGCGAGCTATGGGAAGGCGGCCGAGTTCTACGATCTGCTCTATTCGGAGCAGAAGGACTATCCCTCCGAGGCCCGGTTCATCGCGTCGCTGATCCGAGGAGCCTGTCCGTCGGCCCAATCCGTGCTCGACGTCGGATGCGGCACGGGAGCGCACGCCCGGAGCCTGTTGGACATCGGTTTCGAAGTCGATGGCATCGATCTCGAACCGGGCTTCGTCGAGGTGGCCCGCAGGAAATGTCCCGAGAGCTCCTTCGAAATCGCCGACATGACCGACTTCAGGCTGGCGCGACGATACGATGCCGTCACCTGCCTGTTTTCTGCGATCGGCTATGTCGTGACGGAGAGCGCTCTCCACTCGGCGATTCGGACGATGCGTGACCACCTCAATCCGGAGGGCGTCCTCCTCGTCGACCCCTGGTTCGAGCCCGGTCAGCTCACGGATGGCTGGATTGCGACCGTGACGGGGCAGCGGGACGGATGCACGGTCACTCGCATGTCACGGACCGTCGTGGACGGCGCGACGTCTCGCCTGGAATTCGAGTATCTGATCGGCACCGCGGCGGGCATCGAGCGGCGTTCCGAGGTCCACGAACTGGGCCTGTTCACTCAGTCACAGATGGAAACCGCCTTCCGGGCCGCCGGGCTCTCGGTCGTGCGGGAGCCCGAAGCCCTCGGGACGCGCGGCATCTACGTCGGCACCCTCCGGTAGCGCGGCTATCCGGCGCCCGTGATTCTCGAGTACTGGGTCATGTCCAGACAGAAGTGGAGGACCCAGAACCACGCCACGTCACGCGACCGCTGCAGCACGAGGATCACCGCGGCGCCCAGGCCTGCGTCCCGCAGGAGCGCCGCGAGCTCGACCCAGGTGGCGCCCCCCGAGATCATCACGGGCACGTGCCCGGCCGCGAACAGGCCGGCCACGATCACCGTCGCCCACCGACTCCCGATCGCGGCTGACAGCCGAACGAAGAGGATGGCGATCGTGACGTCTTCGAGGAAGACCTGCGCCATCTCGTCGAGATGTTCATAGCGCCAGATCCTGCCCAGGATCGTCCATGGAGGATCGGCGTCCGCTCTCAGGACCGCGTACGTCGAGACGGCGAGGCAGGCGAGCCCCAGCCCTGCGGCGAGCCGCATCGGGAGCTTCCGACGGGGGAGCCACGCCGTGGACCACGCCTGCCGACGAATCGCGGGCACCAGGAGGATCGGTGCGAAGATGAGGACCTGGTTGAGCGCCCCCGACACCGGACCGAGCGCTCCGTCTTCCGGAAATCGAAATCCGCGGAGCCACAGCTGTCCGACGACCAGAATTCCGATCCCACCGACGAGGGCGAACCCGAACTCCGTCCACGGACGCTCCATGGAGTCCGCCGGCTCCCGCGGCCACGTGCCCGGTGACAGATGGGCCGCGACCAGCCATCCGCCGAGTCCCACGAGATACGCGATGACCAGGGGAGGGAAGTGTTCCTCGAACATGGCCGATACCTCCGCTCCGGGGTGCGCCGGTCATCCGGGTCAGCACGACGTCCGGCACCGACGCCGCTCATGCTGCCAACGGAAGCGCGAAACGGCCGAACGCACAATGCGGAAGTTCTGAGCGGAAGATGAGGACCTGGGGCAATGCGAATAGGGGGACGTCGCCGCGGGTGGGATTGACCGGCCGGATCGCCGAAGTGGTCGTCGGAGCCTCGCGGAGGCAGCTCAGATCTCGCTCAGGTCTCCGTCATTGATCGAGGCACATCTTCCGTCTAGGGTTACCGGATGAAGAGACGTGTAATCGTCGGCGCCGTACTGGTGGTCGCCGCGCTGGGAGCATTCGTGGCCGTCGAGTTCGTGTCGACGCGGGGCCGAACGCCAGGGATCGGGGGCGAGCACTCGATCGCTTCCCTGGAGACGGTCGAGCTCGGCGGGGCGAAGCAATGGATCCTCGTACGCGGACGCGACGTCCGGAATCCGGTGATCCTGTGGCTGCACGGAGGACCGGGCATGCCGGAGATGTATCTCTCCCACGCCTTCCAGCACGCGCTCG
>Ga0315534_1001465_pt1 | contig 16245 bp, 12 predicted proteins | sample SalMarSW160240MG_FD_203094 | JGI IMG/M metagenome (GOLD analysis project Ga0315534, IMG submission 203094) | Salt marsh sediment microbial communities from the Plum Island Ecosystem LTER, Massachusetts, United States - Salt Marsh Sediment SW1602-40 ... | reverse complement strand
TTCTGCGACTTGATCCAGGGCGTTACGAACGCGGCTGGACGCCGGGTTGCGTCGCTGTAACTCCAGCGCAAAATTCAACGCGTTGTCAAAGTCGCGCGCGCGGTAGGCGCTTGCCAGCTCCCGATAAAGAAGTCTTAAAACAACCGCGTTCAAGCCGGGCAAACGGGGATACCGGGTGGCCAGGAATTCGAGTGTGCGAAAAGCATCGTCGAATTCTCCGTCGTCGGCAAGCGCCTCCGCCTGTTTGAGCACCAGCTCTTCGAACAAACGCACGGAGGCAATGTCGCTCCACGAAACTTCGTAGAGCACCGTCGGGGCTTCGAACAGACGAACCTCGATCGCTCCTTTCCGTTCCGCTTCTGGGGGCACGCGCCGACCTGGAAAATCCAGCGGCAGCACCTTGAGCACTTCGTTCTCGTGCTGTTTGTCGAGTGTGACACGGTCGAAGGGATCCTGCCGGTACAGCAGCGCGTCTGTTTGCTCATAGTCCGATGACGCCTCGGACTGTCCGGCCGCGGAGCCAGCTCCGAGCAGAAGCAGCGTCAAGCACACGCACCAAGGCACCGCGCTTGCGAATTTGGTTGACAAAGCGGTCGGAAAGCATCCCGCGGCATGCTCAGGACGGCCTTCCGGCCCGCATCGCGTGGCTCGCGGCCGTGCGGCCGCGCTGTCTTTCCCTGGCCATGCGCTGAGCGGCCTGTCAAGTGAGAAACGAGACGCGATCGCGATGCGCGTCGAGTAGTACGGGCAAACTCGGGGCAATTTCAAATCGTTCACGTGGAGATTACCAGCGGTTCAGGACCAACAGGGTGCCATCGTGGGCCGCTACGATCAGCCGCTGCCCAAAAACAACCGGGCCCGTGGCCAAAGGCTGGCCAATGGATACGCTGCCCGTGGTCTCGCCATTACCTGCGTCGATGCTCCACACCGTGCCGCTAGTGGACGCAAGGACGATACGTTCATCGACAACAATAGGATTCCCGGCGAGCGAACCGTGCTCCATGGCGACTCGCCACAGTAATTGCCCTGTTTGGCCGAGGCACACGAGTTCGTCGTTAACCGTGGCCAGCAGAACATAGTGATGGACCCGCGCCGGCCCCCAGGCAACCTGCGCCTCGAGATCCGTTGTCTGTTCCGCGTCGAGACTCGGCAGCGGATAGACGATGATCCGGCCGGACGCATCCACCACGATGGCGTGGTCCTTCAGACAAACGACGGTGGATGCAAATCGGTCGGTATGCGGCGCCGTCTGGGCGATGACGTCAAGATGTTCCAACGGATCGCGGGCAATGCCCGCCAGGTAGACGACACCACGCCGATCCGCGATGGCGAATTGCGCGGTACCGTCTACGGCGCACGGGGTTGTCCATAGGGGCAGGTCGCCCGCCTGCAACTCCGGCTGCAAGGGAGCCGACTTCGGGCTGCCCGTCGCCGGGTCGAGCCAATGGACCTGTCCGTGCGCCGTCGGCACGAGCAATCCCGCGCCGAGGTGCCCGGGGGGAGCCGAGGGGGGAGTAGGCAGGGAAGTCCACTTCAGGAACGCCGCATTCGCGCCGGACGGCCGACGGTACAGCAACACGGTCTGTTCCGCGTCGTCGCCGGTGAATACCGACAGGTCATCATCCAGATCCAGACGCCGCGTTAACTCGGGGCCTGAAACGTCGGCTGGCTCGGCACGCTGCGGCGCATCCTGGACGCGGGCACGGATGGCATCGTCATCGAAGCGAAACAACTGACCGTCGGAGGTCACGACGGCGACCTCACGGTGCTCGACGTCGACGAGAGGTGGTCCCGCAGGCTGCATCGTCAACCGGGTCTGCCAGAGCGTCTTGCCGCTCGCCTGGTCCGTGGCGGAGACAAGCGTGCTGGATCGTCCCGCGAGCTGGCGAACGTTGACGATTTTGCCGTTGATTTGTTGAGGGGGAGCCAGAAACGTGTCGCCGTGCGCCGTTTCGGGCAGCCCTTGTGGCGTGAGCCGCCCGCTCTGCGCCAGAATTTGATACTTCGCCAGCCGGTCACCGGCCAACCATAGCGAGGAACCGGCGAGCAGAGGATATCGGACGAGTTCTTGATCGCCGCGGGCACTGAGTTCCGCGACCTTGATCAGTGGCGCCTGGCCGTCGGCCGATCCTGATTCGAGCAGGTGAATGTGCCCTCGGTCCGTTGCGACGACCATTCGCCGTCCGTCGACGACGGGCGGCGTGAGCACGTGGCCGGTGAGCCGTATGACCTGCACGGGTTGCCAGGACATGCCGTCTTCGTCCCTGGAGAAAACGTGCAACCGACAAGATGCCGTTCCATCATTTTCGGCAATGACGACGTTTCGCAAGAGCACGGTGGGAGGCACGGAAACGGTGCCGGCGGCATGTCCCAGGTACACGACTTCGAGGCACTTCCATGTTTGCGTGTCCAGCAGATAGATGCTGGCCTGGCTGCCGACCTGATAGAGCCGCGAATTCTTCGAGTCCACGGCCGGACTCGTGCTCAGTTCCTGTGGAAACTGCACGTGCCCGCTCGTATCACCGCTCTCCAGCGACACGACATACAAACGTCCGGAACGGACGCCGGCCAGTAGTTCGCCGCCCGCGACAGTGGGTGGCAGCAGCGGCTGTTCAATGGGCAGGCGCCATTGCAGTTCACCGGACGCCGCATCGACGGCCACGACCTGCTGGCGCGCGTCGTCGGGCAGCACGGCAATGGTTCCGTTTTGCAAGTGGACGACCATGGGCTGCAGGGAAGCGTTGAAGCCTACCTCGCGCCGCCAGAGCAAATGGCCTGAGGCCGCATCCAGACAGAACGCGGCGCCTCGTGCTTTTACCAGTGCGGGATGATCGCTGGCCGGCGGCATGTCGGGGCCCTGCCGAGCGGCCAAGGCCAAGGACGCCAGCACCGGGCTGTCTTCTTCGTCGCGGACACTCTGCCGCTGTTGCGGCTGGAAGGCCACGAGCGCTTGTTCCGACTCCGCGACCGTTCGCGTCATCATGGACAGTTGTTCGTCGCTCGCCAGCGAAGGGTACTGTGTGATAAGGAGTTTTCGCGCCGCATACGCCTCCTTCGGCCGTCCGGCGTCCACGCTGGATTTCATCTTGGCCATGGCTTCTGCCAGACTCGCGTCTCGCTGCAAATCTCGGGTGACCAGCGCGAGCGTATCTCGTATTTGGCCAACTCGCCCTCCGGGCCTCAATCGCCGCGGTACGTAGTTGGTATTCATTACCAGCGCGAAGGCTTCGTCGCCGAGGCGGACATAGTTGCGAGCAGCTTGAGGATTGGACGCTTGTTGGGCCTGACGGGCGATTTGCTCGGCCAGATCCGGCAACAGCGAAGCCAGTTGGGGGCGCACATCCGTGAATGTTTCGCTCCCTTCGATTTCCGACAAGATGCGTCGCGTCGATGAAAGCGCAGCATCGGGGTCGCTCGTGTCAGAGATCGTAATTCGAAGTTGTGCCAACGCACGAAAGACGTGCGCATGATCGGCCGCTTGGTGTGACGGATAACGCTCGAGGAATTGGTTGTATTTGTGGATTGCTTGCGTGTACGATCCGTTTCGGTAATCTTCCTCGGCAAGTTGCAAAAGCTGGTCGCCCCCGCCTCGCCGGATCAAGTAGGTGACGGTCACTGCGATCAGCAACAGCAAAATCAACGCGCCGCCTCCGACAAGCATCAGAGGCGAGTCCCACGGATTCTGTGACTTCGTGACCGCGGTCGATTTCGCTCGGCCGGGCCTTCGAAACCGGATGCGCGGCATCAGACTCTTGCGCCTTCGCCCGACCGTTTGGACGACCGATCTTTCCGGAGTAAGGCTTGCCAGGTCTTCCGCGGTCAATTCAGCGACATCGTCGGCGGGAAGATCCGCCTGCTGTGTGGGCGGGGGCTTCGGGGACAGGGCCTCGGACAAGTCCAGATCGTCCAGATCGTCCAACGCCAGGTGGCCGGCGTCATCCGCCGGCGCGGGAGGCGGGGCCGTGACGGTGTCGTCCAGAAGTTCGCGTGCCTCCAACTTGGTAAGAAAACCGTTCTCTACAAGAAAACTGGCCAGCTTCCGGTCGGTTACGGTCTCCGTGACGCTGTCGACACGGTCCCGCAGATGCTCGAGCACATCCTCAGGAATCCGTCCTGTCTGTTCCACGAGAGTGAGAAATTCTTCGGGCGTCATGACATCCTCATAAACCTGCGATCTGGCAGAGGAACAGACCGGCCGACGACGGGGCGTCGATCGTGGCGTGCCGGTTCCGGGCGGACTGCTCCTTCACTGTCGCAGCAAGCAGGGCGCGGAAGCTGCGGCAACAGCCCGATCGTTCCGTTTCGCGGCGGTTCCACCAACGGTCAAAGCGTGTCGTCCTCGACGGTGGCGAGCTGGACCTCTTCCATTCCCACGGCGCTGCCTGCATCCAAGGCGGCGACGACTTTCTCGTGAGTGGCCTGTTCCGACGCCACTACGAGCAACCGGTTAACGGCGGCACCGGTCTGTGCAGACGACTCATCCACGGCTTCCCGGACTTTAATCAGCATATCAAAGCTGCTCGGCGCTTCTTTTTCTTCGCTCCACGTGGGACTGCTGATCCAAAAGAAGTTGTCCGCGTCTACACGCACGATGATCGTCTCCTCGGCAAAGTCGTCTATAGTTTGATTGGCTGCCGGTTCGTCCTCTTGAGTTGGTGGAACTTCGATCGACTTCTGCAGACTGAATGCGGCGGTCATGACGAAAAAGATCAACAGCAGAAAAGTCACGTCCACCATCGGTGTAAGATCGATGTCGTCGGACTTGAGTGACGTTGCCATCAGTCGACTTCTTGAATAGCGAAATGAATCTGGATTCCTTCGACGCGGGACGCCGCGGCGGTCACGCGCGCCACGTCGCCATGCGGCACGCCCTTGTCCGCCTTGATCAGCACGTGCGGGGAACCGCCTTTGAACTTCCGGCGGACAAACGCCTCGATTCTATCACTCTGCGAACGTGAATCGGACGGTAATTGACGTGCCGGATCCTTTCCGTCTCCCAAAAAGACAGGTGCGCCGGCCATTCCTCCCAGGCCCACGGTCAGGATGGCCGACTCGGTCCGCGGAACCCCCGTACCGTACCGGGCCTGGGGCAGGTCGAGTGCCGCGTTCCGGTCGGGTATGGCTGCCACCAGAAAGTAGATGAGCAGCAGGAACGTGATGTCAATCATTGGTGTGATGTCCAGATCGGCGTCACCGCGGACCTTGGGGGGCGGCAGCAACGGGCCCGCCTCCTCGACCTCGCCCGACTCGTCGATCTCCCAAAGGCGTCGCTCCGCCATGTCACGCCCCCAGTCCTCTCAACACGTCCAGCAATTGCGACATACCCGCGCCGACAAGTTCTTCCATTTTGCGTATCCTCACATTGATGCTGTTGGTGCACAGCACCAGAGGAATCGCGATTGCCAATCCGCAAGCGGTCGTAATCAGCGCGAAGGCGATGTTCCCCGCCATCCTCGTGGGATCGACACTTTCACCGCTGCTGAGCTTGTTGAACGCGCCCATCATGCCGATGACCGTCCCCAACAGTCCGACCATGGGGGCGCTCTTTATCACGGTGTTCACCCAACTCAACCTGTGCTCCATATCGGAAAGGACGTCCGTCTGGAATCGTTCTGCCACGCGATGGCGTATTTGCGGAAAACCAATCCTGCGATTTGCCAGGGCAAACCAGGCCAATTGAGAAAGCGCACGGCGGTCGCCTTCGCAATGGGTCATCGCCGCGTCGTAGTCACCGGTCTCCATCGTGGCGAATAACTGGTCCAGGAACCTGGTTTGTTCAGCTTCGCTCTTGAATCGCGTCTGCGATACGCGGCGCCACGCCAGGATCACGCAGAACGCGCCCCACACGGCGATCAGCGCCAAAATTGTGTATACAATGATGCTGACAAGATAGAGAACGGTTTCCATGGTTGAGTCTTATAGTGTCTAACAAAACATCACGAACGCACGCCTGAAACGCGGATTTGCGGGCGAACCGGCAGTTCTGTTAGAGGCTCCTATGGTTGTTTGGATATCAAGAAATGCGTACGGTCCAGCATACTGCAAACACAGAGGCGGTTCCATGTGGCGTGATGGACGCGGAGGTTTTCATATGACGCGATCCAACGTCGTGAATTCGAGGGCCATACAACACGCTGCTATCGGCGCCCCGGGCGCGATAGCCGCCAGTCAGTGCCGTCTGCGCGGCGTTATGGCGCGGACTCGGGGGGTTGGTCAAAAGTATTTTTGGTCCGTGACGTGGAATTCGAATTGATCGCCCTGCTGTTGGACGCCGAAGACGGTTTTGCGAATGTCGTTGACGGACCGGTCACCGGCGGCCTGCATCTCCAGGCTTGCCAGCCGTTGCTCGGTTTCCAGCGGGTAGAACTGTAGCAGGTTCTGTCCCGGGACGGCGATGCCCGCCCGCTTCAGCAGCTCGCGATCGGCGGCCATCAACGGTCCACGGCGCCAGATCATATACATCCTTTCTTCCGATGCGGGATCACCCGTGCGGCGCTGCGGCGCGGGCTGGGACAAGTTGAACGCGTAGTGGACCTGGTTGTCGCTGCCCAACGTGGCCAGTTCGATTCCGAAATAATCGAGCTGGCGGGCATAGGAGGCCAGACTGGACGCCTCGAAGCGGATCTCCCACCGTTCGGCGCGAGGCACCTTCTCTACGACTCCATCGCCCACGTCACCCGGCCGCCGGGAGTCGCCCTTGCCCGTGCCGGTACCGGCAAGGACTTCGGCTTCCAGGGCCTGTTCATCGAGCAGCGCCAGATTTTCGGAAAGGGCGTTTTCTACGGCGGTGAGCTTTTGCTGCAGTTGGGGCTCGATCACGTCCGGGAACTCGTCGACGCCCGGCGGTTCCAGTTGCCGGGACATGTCCAGCGCGGGCCCTCCCCCTTCGCCGGCAACTCGCGCCAGCGTGACCGGCACCGCCCGCGGACGTGCGAAAATCCGACTGGTAAAAAAGACAATCAACAGTCCGATTACCGTGATGCCAACCAGGATCAACAAGGCCAGCAGCAGACTCGCGGCGCGGTCGTACGTAGAAACCTCGAGCTCGTAGTGTGCCAGATCGAGACGGCCCGCCGACTCCGGGCGAGACGGTGTGTTGGCATTCATCGGAGTGTCACTCTGCCGGTAATTCGGCGTCAGGACGAATGGTACGGTACCATCGCGTCCACGCGGTAATCGCTTGCTTGCGGGCCGTTTCGCTGCGTCGGTCGGGCAACGGAGGTTGATCCAGATGCCGGCTCATGAATCGGAGGCCGTCGTCGGCACTGACCACGACACGCCAATCCGGATCGGTCAACGCGTGAATCAAATCGGGTACGTCAGCCAGATCGCGACGCTCGGCCAGGGTGCGGACGGCCACGAGCCGAGCGTCTGGAGCACCTTCCCGGATGAGCTTTCGGAGGGAAGCCAATTCGTCACTGTCGGCATCGCGAACAGCAGCGGCAAGCGTTTGTTCGGGATTTTCAACAAGATAGTCGTAGTCCGGATCGTCCGGATCGGACAGGACCCGGATCAAGGACATGGCATTCGCGGAGGCACCGGTCACGACTACCTTGCCACTGCGGATTTCGACCTGGGACAAGTCGCTGGGCAGGCCCCGTCCGCCGGTCAGAAGTCCGTCGCCAAAACCCCGAGCGCGAGTGATGCTTTTCTTCATGGACCGCGACAGGAACAGGACTGAGAACGCGGTGCTTGTAACTGGTGTATCCGTAATTCCTTCCCCGCGCCAGCTTCCGTCCTCCTGCTGCGTTCGGGCGAGATATTCAACTCCGGCGTTGTACCACGTCGGCTCGCTCTGAACACTTCCTTCGACCGCTTCGCGGATGCTGTGGTAACGCTCCAGCGCGTACAAGTAATAGTGCGTCCATCGCTCGGGATCAATCTTGAAGTTTTTCTGAAACCAGGCATTTCCCCGCGCGACGCCGGCCTTCAGCGCCGGGCGGTTCACGGCTCCCGCGGGCTCGTCCCTGGAAACTTCGCCGGGCGATTTGGACTTTACGCGTCGTAGGGCGGATGAAACACCCGCCTCGCCGGCTTCGTACTCAAAACCTTTCACGCCGAGTAAATCCGCGCACAAATACGTGCTGCCGAGACCGGCCGCCGATAGAGAATGACTGACGGTGGATTGGCGTATGAGTTCGAACGTTCCGGGGTCGTTGCCCTGATAGCCCCATCCACCGTCCGGGTCCTGCGTGCGCAGCAGCCAGTGGCATACCTGGAGAACGGACTTCTTCGAGACCTCGTGACCGGCCTGGTGCGCCTCCCAGCTACTCAACACGCCATACTGCGTCATTGACGTATCGCCGGTGGGCAAGTGACGGTAACCCCATCCACCGTGGGGTTTCTGGCTCTTCTGCAGCACAGTGAGCAATGCGCGAATCGGATCGGAATGGTCGCTTTCCTGGAGGCCGCATAGAAAGACCACGGCGAGGCCGATGCTGTATATATTGTGTTGGACCGCTGCGTCCGAATTGGCCGCAGCTTCGCGGCAGGCTTCAATCGCCCGCACAATCGCCGGGTGACTCTCCGGGCGACCGTTCTTGTGAAACGCCATCGCGATCAGGCACACGCCTCCCAACCGCTGTTCCCTTGTAGCCGTTTCCAGGTAGGCCAACCCCTTTTCGATCAGAGCCCTGACCTCCGGAGAGTCGGGATCGGCGCACTCGGCTCGATGGCATGAAAACAGTAGTGCCAGGCACAGTAGCAGGATGGTCGTGGGATGGTGGCACATATCGGGCATGGCAGGTCAACCGGCGGTCCGCGGAAAGGGAGTGGAACCATGCTCTCAATCGCCACCTCAGGGGCACCGCTTTCGGAACCATCTGAGGGTGATCGGACGCGAGGGCGGCAGACGCTGACGCCTCTTTGATTGTCGGCAGATCCGGCGTGCCCGAAAAGACCCCGCCTTACGTGACGGCCCGGCACGCAGTCGAGGCCCGGAAAAGTTGCGCCAGACAGCCGAACGGTGCCGGGTGGACCTACTGTCCGCGCGAGGTCGTACGCAACGCGTTCCAAAGTGGACGTTTACGGCATGTAGAAACTGCTCGACAAAGGGCTTCGCTACATGCAAAGTCCGGCGATTGGACGGCATTGTGGTCCCAATAGTGGTCCCAGGTGCGCTGCGTGCAACTTGCCGTCGCCATCGGCTTTGCGTCGTCTGCCCAGTGGAAGATACGGGTCGAGTGCGCCGACACCGTCTCAAAGATCCGCCGAGAATTGTTGACATTTCGTCGCTTGGGGGACGTCCCATATCTTCTATCTTCAAATCCTAGTTTTTTCTTTACAGTCGCTTGCCAGCCGCTGCTCCGCCCGGGGACGAAAAGCCAAGTAACTCGGCAGGGCAATTCCCCGGCGGAGACGGGGGGGCTAAGCGCGACACGGAAGTTGAAATTGCTTGTGCCCTTGATCAAGGGCCGCGGCTGATCGAAATGCCCCAAGACGCGCTTTACGACAGCCGCGTGTTCAGCCATAAACATCACCCACTCGTGACGCCCTTGCGGCAATCGGTCTATAGCCGCTTGGCAGGCTATCTGGATGTAAACGACGCGGTGCGATTGTCCGTCGATCCCGCCATGCGCCACGTTGTCGGCGGGCGCTCGGGGAGCGTGCAGGCTCGGTTCGCCGCGGAGGACCCTCATTGTCCGGCTGTACGGGTACGCGCGGAAAGCTTCACGGAAACCACGGACGCTGATGAACATCGAGAACATACCCGCCGCGCAGCGACGTCGTCGTATCGCCGTCGGCGTCATCCGATGGGCACCGGGCGGAGAGACCTCTCAGCCCCGCAAGGGGCAACAGCGAGTTGATCGGCCGGGCCGATATCCCCCTTGTGGCGCTGGAATCCAAGAAACCACCCCATGGGCCGAAAAAATGTCAGAAACTTCACCACGCGCTGGATGCGGGGGGCGCGGCGCGGCGTTAGAATAGGAGCCATTTCGTGCGTCGATCCGTTTCAGGACCGGCCTAAATGGGAAAAGTCGGATATCGCGTCAATGTCCCGTCAGTTGTCGGAGGTAACGCCGTGCTCAACCATCTGTTCTGGTGCAAATCGCAAGCGCCGACGCTGAACCGCTTGAAGCGAACGAACCGTCGTTTGACAACACGCAGCGGGATGCGGTTCGAGGCGCTTGAACAGCGGCGGATGCTCTCCTTCAGCACGCCGCAACTGGACTTCGCGGGAATCGATGGAGGCTCGAACCCACCAGACACAGTCGGCGACGTGGGGCCGAACCATTACGTGCAAATGGTCAACTCGGGATTCGGGTCATCGTACGAGATCTATGACAGGGACGGAAACATCGTGCAGGCCCCTACGGCGACTGACTCGCTGGGAACGGGAGATTGTGCGGACGGCAATGGCGATCCGGTGGTGGTGTACGACCACCTGGCGGATCGCTGGATGCTGACGGAATTCGCTCAGCGGTCCGATCAGACGATGTGCATTTATATTTCGCAGACGCCCGATCCGACGGGGCCGTATTTCGACTACCAGGTCGTGGCGCCGAACTTTCCCGACTATCCGAAGTTTGCCGTGTGGGATGATGCGTACTTCGTGGGCACCAACGAGACGGACAATCCGGGCTATGCGCTGCCGCGCCAACAAATGCTGGCCGGCCCAAGCGCGACCATAACGCCGATCCGGCTGACGGCCACGGATCGCCCGAACTGGCAGCGCAACCACATCATGCCGGCCGATCTGGATGGCCCGGCGGCCCCCGCAGGCTCGCCCGGGTTGTTCGTACGCCAGGTCGATGACGAGATTACCAATCCCGCGGGCGCCAACGCGGCAAACGACTTTATCGAGGTGTGGGAGTTCGACCCGGATTTTGTCACGCCGGCGAACTCGACGTTCAATCTGGCTACGACGGTGAGTATCGCCGACTTCGACTACAACCTTTGTAATTGGAGCCGCGATTGCCTGCCGCAGCCGGGCACCACCGCCATGATCGACGCTCTGCCGCACTACATCATGTGGCGCGCGCAGTATCGCAACTTCGGGACGCACGAGACGCTGCTGATGAACTTTACCGCCGATGTCAACGGGGCCGACCAGGCGGGCGTGCAATGGGTTGAATTGCGGGACACCGGCGCCGGCTGGACGTTATTCCAGGAGGGAACCGTTGCGCCAGACACCGACAGCCGCTGGATGGGCGCGATCGCCATGAACGGCAAGGGCGACATCGCCTTGATGTACAACGTCACCGGCACCGGGACGTCCCCCAGTGTCCGCTACACCGGCCGCCTGGCCAGCGATCCGCTGGGGACCATGCCCCAAGGTGATAACGCGGTGCCCGGCGGCACGGGTACGAGCTTTATCGATTTCCGCCCGTGCTCCGATGGCATGGGAGGCACGACAAACTCCAACTGCCAGCGGTGGGGCGACTACAGCGCGATGAGCGTGGACCCGGTGGACGATACCACGTTCTGGTTCACCGGGATGTATAGCGAGATGAACGGCACAACGGATACGCGAATTGCGGCCGTGGCGTTCGACGAAGCGCCGATCCTCAGCGGGCTCGCGCTGAGTGCGACGTCGATCGACGAGGGCGAGATGGTGACGCTTACGGGGATGGTCGAAGATTGGAACATCCTGGACGACCACAACATCACGATCGATTGGCGAGACGGCAGCCCGAACACGGTGATCATGCTCGACTCCGACACGATGACGACCGAGTCGTTCATGGCGATGCACGTTTACGACGATGACCATCCGATGACCGGCACCTCGTCGGATATGTTTGACATAATAGTAGAGGTTACCGACAGCACGGGATTGTCCGACGACGGGATGATCGCAATCACGGTCAGTAACGTCGCCCCGGACATTGCGTCGATCTCGCTGAGCTCCAGCTCGATCGACGAGGGTCAGTCGGTGACTGTCAGCGGATCGTTCGACGATCCGGCTTTAAGCGTCGCCACGGAAACCTTCACCGGGACCGCGATCTGGAGCGACGGAGTGGCGACGGCGCTGAGCATCGACGGAAACGCCGGGACATTCTCCACAACGCGCCTGTTCCTCGACGACGACCCGATGACCGGTACCCCATTTGATCTGTTCACGGTGGACATCAGCATCAACGACGACGACCTGGGGACGGACATGGGAACGTCGCCGGTACTGACCGTCAATAACGTGAACCCGGTTATCACGTCGTTCGAGAGCGATGCGACGTTCGAGGACAAGGGTGAGGAAGGCGAGCCAGTCAACGTGACGGGCACCTTCACCGACGTGGGCATACTGGATACCCACGTGGCGACCGTTGATTGGGGCGACGGCAGCCCCCTGGAGCCATTGGCCCTGGTGCAGGGAGCCGGTTCTGGCAGCGTGTCGGGAGCCCACATCTATGCCGTCGGCGGCGTCTACACGGTGACGATGACGTTGATCGACGACGACACCGGCATGGCCGACTCGTCTACGCTCGCCGTGATCACCGGCATCGGTATCAACAACGGCCAGCTGTACATCGTGGGCACTAATGACGAGGACGGCGATCATGTCAGCGTGCATGCCGTGGGCAAGGACAAGGTTCGCGTCCATGCCGACTTCATTCCCGAGCCGTTCCGAACGTATGATCTCTCGCAGGTAGACGAGTTTATCGCCTATCTTTGCGACGGTGACGATCACATGACGATCGCCAACTCGCTACTGACGCCGGGAATCGTTCACGGCGGAGCGGGCAACGATCACTTGGTGGCCGGCGGGGGTCCCACCGTGCTGCTGGGCAATCTCGGCGATGACACCCTGATCGGCGGCAGAGGGCGCAACGTGCTGATCGGCGGCGGCGGACGCGACCGACTTGTTGGCGGTAACGACAGCGATCTGCTCATCGGCGGCAGCACCGACACCGACGACGATGATGCCGCACTGTTGGCCATTTTGTTGGCGTGGGATGCCGACGATACCTATACGAACCGCGTGACCGCTGTCGATGCGCTGCTCACTGTGATCGACGACAGCGACGAAGACAAACTCACCGGCGGCAGCTCCCGGGACCTGTTCTACGACGGTGCAAATGACCTGTTCACCGATCTGAAGCCGACGGAGAATCTGCTTTAGAGCCGAAAAGCCGAGCCAATTCGTCCACGAGCGATTCAACCCCTGCAGCGGCACCACACGCGCGTGGAAGGGCCCGCTCCGCACGCTGGACGTGCGGTGGCATGCCGGAATTGCTCACGTCGGCATTCTCTCCGCTCACGTACTGATCCCGGCGCCGGGATCGTCGGCGCGACGCGCTTGGGGTTGAGGGGCAGGTGGAAGAACCTCGCCGCGCGCCAAAGGACGGATCCCGAATTGGGGTTGGGACGGTTTCGGACTGCCCTTGTCGGTCGGTCGTTTTTTGGTAGCTTGTTGGGTTCTGGACGCTTCTCCGAGGCGAACGGTTGTCAGGCAGGTGGCACGCCTCACGAGACGGTCTCGGAGCGACGCGTCGGTTGGCCTCAAGAAAGGCCATTCAGGACAGGTAGCTCAGTTGGTAGAGCACTGGACTGAAAATCCAGGTGTCGGCGGTTCGATCCCGCCCCTGTCCACTTTGGAGAACGCCCGTGGACGCCGTGCACGGTTCGCGGGCTCTCTTCGTGCGCTGCTGGACGCGTCTGCATATACGCCAGCTTGCCGGTGATAACGGCAGTCGCTCGGTCAGCTGCCAACGTGACCAGACCGGGAGGAAGTACGTGTCGATCCCCTCGCCAGGGCGCGCCGACCTCCGCGCGGGGCGCGTCTTTTTTGGGACTGGCCAATGGGCGGGCCGTCCTACGCGGCACGAACCACATGCCATCCGAAGGACTCGAAAGGTTGCCTGCTGCGTCCGACCCCATGCGGTGGCCGCGTCGGCGGGAAACCGGCCAATGGAATTGTTCATGTATCATTCATGTCCTTGACGTGCCGGGCAAGTGCGCGCTTGTCGATTTTCCCCGAAGCACCCACGGGCAGTTGCTGCATGATCACGAATCTGGCCGGACATTGGAAACCGGCCAGGTGCTGCCTGCACCAGGCTTCCAGTTCGCCCTCGCCGGCGGAACGACCGGCGTGGAGCGTCACGAACGCCCATCCCGCTTCTCCCCATTGTGGATCGGACGCGGCGACTACGGCAGCCTGATTCACCGCTTTGTGACGATGAAGAATCCGCTCGACGTCCGCCGGATAGACGTTTTCTCCTCCACTGATGTACATGTCCTTTTTACGGCCGACGACGTAGTAATATCCGTCGCTATCCCGCGTCATCAGATCGCCCGTCGTCAGCCATTCTCCACGCAGCGTGTTCGCCGTCTCTGTCGGGTCGTCCCAATAGCCCGCAAAAACGTGGGGGCCTTTCATCCATAGTTCTCCCACCTCGCCGGTCGCCGCATCACGGCCGTCCGGTTTGACCAGCCGGACGCCCACGTGGAAGTTGGGCAGCCCAATCGATCCCTGCTTGCGAATGGCATCCTCCCCGGGCAGCGAAAAGCAGTTCGGTCCCGCTTCGGTGAGCCCGTAGCCCTGCCGCATGGCAACACCTCGCGCGACGTAGGCCTCAATCACCGGCAGCGGGCACGATTCGCCGCCGAAGATGGCGAACCGCACGCGGGAGAAGTCGGCACTGGCAAAGTTGGCGGCTTGCCACATCATCCGCAGCGTTGTCGGCACACCGAACAAAATGGTGATTCCTTCGCCGCCAAGCAATTCATTGCACCGGCCGGGGTCAAATCGTTTCTGCAAGATCACCCGCCCTCCCAGCAGCATCAGCGGAGTAAACAGGACGTGCCAGCCGCCAGTGTGGTACAAGGGAGTATTCAAGAAAGCGGCGTCGTTGTGCGTAAGCTGCAATCCGATAATCGTATTCAGGGCGTTCCAATGGATCTGGCGATACGGGATCATGGCGCCCTTGGCACGGCCGGTAGTGCCTGACGTATAAAGGATCATCGCCGTATCGGATTCGTTCGCCTCGTAGACGTCGACCGCCGGTTTGTGTTTGTCGTTGTCAGCCAGAACGCGTGCCATGGACGTCGTCCTGTCGGACCGTTCCTGGCCGTCGATCGGGAAAATCTGCGGGACAATTCCGGCTCGCCGGGCCACGTCGGCAGCCGGGGCAAATGCCGATTCGTGCACCAGTACCTTCGCTCGACAATCCTTCAACAGCTCGGTCGTGGCCGCCGGAGGCGAGCGGTAGTTCAAAGGCACCAGCACGGCGCCTATCTTGCCGCAAGCGAAGTAGAGGTCGAGGTACTCGACGCGGTTGCCCGACAGGCAAGCCACGCGGTCACCCGGCTGCGTGCCCAGCCTGGTTTGCAGGTATTGGGCCACGCGGCCGGCCCGCGCGTCAAGTTCAGCGTAGCTGTATCGACGACCATCGGTATCGTCGACGACGCCTACGCGGTCGGGCGTGTAGGCACGACGCCGGGTCAACCAATCATTAAGATACATGCCGCCGTGGCTTTGACGAATCGGAGGAGATCTTTCGTGGCAATCGCCTGATTACATCGAATCATGAGTACGTCATTCCTATTCGTTGGCTCTGCCAACTATTCGGGCGGCATATTCGTTTCGACGATGCGTCGCACGTCGTGCATTTCAAATCCGTACGTGCGGCGTAACCGCCCCAGAGTTTCATCACGAGACACGTCGGGCGGAACGCCCAGTTCCCGAAGGATCCGGTCCGCGGACATGCCCGACATCCGCTCCACTTGCTCCAGCGTCATCGAACCGCGTATCTGGTCGCCCAGTCCGCTGCTGCCACTGTCTGACGGGGCGTCTCCGGAGCCTTGTTCGCGGGGTTCCTGATGCCGTCTGCGTCCAGGCTCGCCTGTTTGCTCGACCGTGGCCAAAAACGGGGCCGCCGAAAGTCCCAGCAGGCCAAACAGTCCCACAATCCCCAGGGCGACGCGATATCCCGAAGCTTCCGTTTTCCGCCCGCGTATGACGCACACGATCCAGTTCCAGTGCAGCAGGATGTGCGCCGCGAGCGCGGTCATCAAGACCATGGCGATCCAGAAATGCACTTCTCCCCATTGATGGCGGTTCATTCCCGCGAGCGATTGAAAGCGCCCCGTGCCCGGTGGCAAGAGATAACGTTCCACAAGCCCGGTTGCCACCAATAGGACGAAAGCGGCGAATGCAACCGCGTCCACAACAAAGTTTGTTGCCGTACGTCGCGACATACAGAGTTTCCTTCGCCGGTATCGATGATGCGTATTATACGGCCACCGGCACTTCGCACGAACTATTGTCCGGCAAACCCGTGGTCCTTCATCCAGCGGACGTAGTGC
>Ga0315534_1001464_pt1 | contig 16246 bp, 11 predicted proteins | sample SalMarSW160240MG_FD_203094 | JGI IMG/M metagenome (GOLD analysis project Ga0315534, IMG submission 203094) | Salt marsh sediment microbial communities from the Plum Island Ecosystem LTER, Massachusetts, United States - Salt Marsh Sediment SW1602-40 ... | reverse complement strand
CTTGAAATTTCAAGAAAGGAAACATAGAAATCTAAATTATAAGGTATGCATGGGTATAGTCCGCTCATTATGAGCGGATGCTAACCATTTAAGATCGAACATACCTTTGCTATGAGCAATAGATTGATACGGCTCTCCCGTCTCAAGCAGACCTTCTTTCTGCTTTTTGTTCGTTGTTCATATACTATTTGTATCTACAATGATTTAGCTTTTGTTATCTTTTGTTATCCTATGTTATCAACCTGCTATTTCTTGGAATCTCTTGTATCAATGTGGTATCGGAATGAGCTCAATTCAAAGATAATTGATGCACATCTACAAATCTCTGAATCGGTACTCAGGTTAAATTATTGGTTTGGCAGTAGTAATCGTAAAGTAACAAACAATAAAATACGAGACGTCTAAAAACCGATCGATGTCAAAGATCTGCGCAAAATGTGGAAAGGACTTTGATGATTCCTCCGTTACGGACGAGATGTCCCAGAAGTATCCTTCATGCCCAACCTGTTGGGCTGAATGGAATACGTATTCCGTAATGGTAATCAACGAACTAAGGCTTGACATGTCTCTTCCAGAACATAGAAAGGCGCTGAACAGACATGAGCATATGTTCTTTGGTTTGGAGAAACCAGAGGAACTGCAAAAGAACCCTGAGCGCACGAAAGAGGACAATTCATTACGTCCCTAGTAGTGAGCGCCTCCCCCTCGGTCAAGTGAGCAAATAGAACCGGGGTATCGATTAAATGTATATTCAGTTTCATAATTGTTAGCATCTTTTCCTTGCCGTCCACAGTAGCCCCTTGTAAATAACTCTTGTGAAGGTCCATATCCACGAACGTATGTAATATACCGCCTAGCCTAGATTTTTTGAGGCGAATAAGTCTCACCTTTTTCTGCTAATTATATGATGAGAGCTTGATTGATTTCTTTCCATTGTCACTATACTATATACTAACTCGATTTATGATGTGGTTTATTAAATCACAGTTACGTACTACCTAGATTTCTAACTAGAGGAGTACTAGTACAATCCAATTCCCACAAACTAAAACCTACCAAACTTAGAGTATCTTTTAGCTTTGATAATAAGTACTCTTTATAATATTCTATATTCAGATTATCAGGTGTTACAGAATAACCTTTTATAATTCTCTGGTTACCATTCTTTGTTGTTTTTACTTCCTTTACAGTTTCATACCAATGAATAGTCTCTCCCCTATCTTTTTCAAGTAATCTAGCGATTGCACCAGTTCTAACATATTCGGAATATTCATGACCATATTTCTTTAAACGATGTGTAAACTTTAGCTCAGTTTCAATCCTTAGCTTATCATTGCATATTTTATTCAACTCATCAAACGCCTCCCTTAACATTCTTGGAACCATATCAAACCTTGTATTTGCATGTCTGAGAATTTCGATTAAAATATCATTAAACCATCTTCGAACCCACAAAGGATTTGAATCTGCAAGTCCATCAAGTCCCTTTATAATTGGTTTGTCCTTCTCAAACCCTGTCCACGCAACAAACCTATTCTTCTTTCCATAAAATATAGAAATGACATATACATTCTTTAATTCTACTGTAATCCCTAAATTCTCCTTACAGTCTTTAATAAATTCCTGAACCATGCTATCAGTAGCATCCATGAAAAATGTGGAATCTGTGAATCCAAAGACGATTTTGAAATCGTAAGGATCACTTTGTCCTTTCTTTTCCATTTCTTTATGTATTCTTCTTCCTTCTGCAGTTATACATTCAGCAACTTGGTAGTTTGAATACTTAAAATATTCATGACCAAACAAACCAAACCCTGCGTTGGCAAACAGCTTGGCCCCAAGTTGATGAGTTTGATAATCCTCAATTAGAAAAGGATTCGGATTTGGCTTCAATTTCTCTTCTTGCAGGAGCTGCAATTGTCTATCACGATCTGACAGTACCTGTTCAAGTAACTTTGGAAAAGCACCTTTCCTTTTCTGACAGACCCAGTATCTTGATACGTATCTTGGAATATGATTTTCTGTCAGCTGCTCATTAATTGTATCTATGGTATCCTGTTTTACCATCGCTCTTTCATCATTTTTACAACAAGTACAATTCAAAGTGTCAAAGGAAAAATTATTGTTAATTACTATTGTAGGGTACTGTCCTTTAACATCTAATTCATATATCTCGGTATTCTCAAAGAATCCTTTTGCGGATGAGGAATGATGACCACCACTTATGGGTTGCTTTGGCAAATTATATTGTGGTGTAAATGCTACTGTGCATTCACCTGATTCTATCATCCTATCATATTTGTTGGCATACCAGTAACTGATAGAGGTGTGGCATGTCAAAATGTAATCCATCTCTGCGTAATGGGCAAAAATTTTCATAATCCTTAGAACTAGACAGTTATTGTATTGCGCCAATAGCATGGTTAACTCCGCATCTCTCATTACATAGTCTTCCTGCTGTTGAATAGCTAAGGAAGTAATGTCAATCATACCTGCAATCAAATTAGAATATTTGCTAATATGAAGTAAAGAAATGCCTACCGTATTAAGATCCGTAGTTCTGTACTTACCTTCGAACACTCCATTTTGAATTATTGGTTTTTCAAACACTTTGACTAAATCAATATGTTGCATATCTCTGCAATTAAGTCTAGCATATGTTTTCCTTAGTTCAACTGGCGATTGTAGACCATATAGTAGACACCTTTGGTGAAGAATGAATAGATCAGAGTCATGACCTTTTATCCTATTTCCTTGTTCATCATATACAGCTATACCTGTAGTATACCAGCCAAACGTAAGTGGAAACTGTTCAAGATAAAATAGAATGTCTTGAATTAATGCCCTTTCAGGATTTACTTTATCAGAATATCTAGAAATATGCAAGACAATCCTTTCTCCCCAATTAGTACAAAAACAAGCTGCATAAATTTTGGTCTTATTGTGTTCGTATTTCCCTTTGAATGGGATCCATTCTAAATCAAAACTAGCCGAATTGATTACTTCGTCTCTATAGCTTTCAATTTTAGGAACCCTCTGACTTGTCTCTGTTTCATTTTCACATTTAGACATATTGAAACCTAAAGTTAAGAATCATTTTCAGAAGTTAGATCTTCGTTGGTACGTACGATTGCTGCTTGAACATGTTTCAAGCCTAATCTCGTTTGCGGCACTAGTCTCCAGTTATCTACTAGCTGTGGATTCTTTGGACCGACTAGCTGTGAGTACAATGGTTCCCAGTAGTGATATCTACCAGCATTTTCTTCTTGTCTATTCTTATAGGAATCGGTTAGATTATCGCCACAAAACCCCCCTTCGGTGAAAAAACAGATTTCTGGATTGTTGAAATACTTATCTATTAGTTCTTCTACGGAAATTTCGACACCATTTTCATCAACTAATTTATATCTTGACCGATCCCCCTCTTTGTGGCGATATTTAACGATTCTTCTGAAATGTTCTTCTAGAACTTGTCTACTAGGGAATAATGATGGATCTGTTATTCTAAGCCTGAAATCTTGACTGTTTTGAAACATGGTAAAAATATTAGTCTCTTCTACAGGTGAATAGATATTCGCTCTTCTATCTACCACACTTTGTGTTTTATTTATGAATCCAAGATTTAACAGAGGATAGAGATAGTTTTTATGTAATTCATCACTACTTGGCTTAGCGATATGCATAACGTCACTAGTTTTTTCTGCTAACTGATTATAATTTACCCCAACATAGTTCTCCTTTTCAATAGGAATTCCATTAACTTTAAACTCATTCGGTTCGCCTCCCAAATCTCTGAATGCTGGAAGGAAAACCTGATTATACCATTCGACTACGTACGGTCTAAGCGTACTGGAAGCGACACCCATAAGCTGAAGGGTCTCCCGTAGGTCTTCAAAAGTAGTGATGGGAAAGAATTTGCCTTCAGTCTCAGTATCTATTGACCTTGGTCTAGAATCCATATTGATTTTGGTTATGATGATCAAATAGCGCATAAGCCTATCCATTACAGTCATTCGCCATACATCGTTAGGATCACCTCCAATACCATTTTTGATTGACTTTGTAAAAGCGATTTTTGTACCTGATTCTTTCGGTTTGAAAGGTTTACTATGATTAATTAGCTTCTTAACGAGTCGATCAACAATTTTCCTGGCTCGCTCCCTATCCCCGCTACTTACAACATCTTCATCGTATTCCTCTGGAAGTAGACCATATTTTTGTCCGATCAAGTCCATCGCCGAATCTATTTTTTTGATACTAGTATCAGGATTCACGTGCACGAATCGTCTGTTCTTTTCATCATATCTTGCCTGTCTGGTGTCATCTATGACCTGCGTTGTGAATATTGCTGGAACGCCTCTAAATCTATTTGTTGTTGTCCCGAACTTGCCAGAACGCCCTGACTGCTCTACAAACTTATACTTCTGGTCTCTTTGGATATCTTGACTTATCAGCGACATTAATGCATTATACAATGAATCCTGTGCTGTATCCATCAGCAGTATTATTTTGTTATCTAATATGATTAACTTCTGAATCCTTTTATTGGTATCGTCTAGCTCTATATTAGTATTATTTAACTGCTCAAATATCTCCCCTTTCCTTGCTTCATCTTGCTCCTTTTCTGCAGCTGCGGTTAGTTCATTTATTCTTATTTTCAATGACTGTATAATCTGGCCTGCTGGTTCAATTTCTCCTGTTAATTCATCTTCAATCACATCTATACCCTCTTCATGAAGCATAGCTTTATTTGACATCCCAGTTAGCGGAAGTACATACTTATGTGGAAAGTATTCTGCCACTAGAACTAGGTCATATGACTTACCCGCACCAGATTTCTTGGAGTTAACATTATGATGTATAGGTAGTCTCGTAAATGCACTATTCATTCCATAGAAGAGCTGCTTTATTGATGTCTCGTCGCATGGAGCTTCTTTCTTCATAACTTCTATTACAAATTTGATGTCTTCAGAAGTAACTGGCTCTGATAATTCTTGCTGCTCTGCATACTCTTTTGCAGCTTCGTACACTTCGTTATCTGCATCATCCAGATCTATGCCATACTTCTCTGTCAACTAAATCTCCTCTATTCCTGATTGCCGTTGCAGAGCCTGTTGCAGCTTTCGTATGATTGAGTACTGATAGGAGCGTTGATTCCGTAAAATTTATCTAATACTTTGGTGTTACCACTAATGGTCACCATATCCAATCGTTCTCCTAAACAGTAATGGTGCAAGCGTTACCTGCTGACTTTCCTACCAATGTAACACCTTCTTCTTTTTACCTAGATGGCAATTGCAAATACAAATTACTTCAAATCCGTAACCATGCCATTTAGCTGCGCAAAGATTGTGGGCATTATTTTTGCAATCTCTACTCATGAAATCATTAATGATGGAGTTTATCATTTTGTAGCACCTTCATTTATTGCATCTAGTTGATCTAGGATTCTTCCGATAACCTCTGAAAATGTTTGACCAAATTCTCCCCTTAACCTGAGTCGTCTATATACTTCAATATCTAAAGATACCGTAGTTCTTCTTCTCGATATAACCGAATCGCAATTATTCAACTTATAATCTAAATAGCGTGAGATTCAGGAATATATTTCAGTAAGATATTATATGGTATAACGTAAATACCATATAATTGCAAGAGAATAACAAATGGTATAAAACCAGAAAGCCAAGGCTACGTCTTAAGATTCTAGCCTATTTAGTGTTAAACGGCAAACAGACAAAAAGCACGATCAAGCATCTGCTAAAAACTAAGAACTATGCAGACATATACACTGCGTTTGAGGAGTTAGACTCAGCCGGCCGGATCAAAAAATTAGAGGAAGCAAAATTTGGGAGTGGATTACCGCAACCCTATTACAAGATAACTTCAAAGGGCTTAGAGCTGCTAATAACTGATGATCCACATCCTCTTAAATTCTGGAAGGCTATACTTGGTTACTGTCATCATTATTCAACCGGAGGACTAACTCGGGATGAGATTGATAATTATACAGAGCATTTCCTGAAAAAGTATCTGAAGTATAAAAACAGAGATTTTTCTTTCCAGTTAGATATTTTTGATAATATGTGTAATAAATGGTTCCATGAAATGATACAAAAGCCCATTGAAATAAGTGTAGAACAAAAGATTGTAGAGGTTCTGGCCTTACATAGAGGAATAACATTTGAACAACTAGTCGAAATGGCAGAAGCGAACAAATCAGATATAAGAAACTGCTTGCTATCAACCTATACATTAGAATCTTATACACCACTAGTCGATAAAACGGTGTACATTTACCAAAATGTAATTGGGAAGAGATATAACAAGAAATACTGGGATTTTCTTTTGCACAATACAGTTGCAATCAAGGATAACAAAGGTAGTACAGAAGTCTACGAGCTATCTTTATTCGGTATAATATTAGCATTGACACTCATCCGCTTTCATGACATGGGTAAGCTGATTCACGGCTTGTATAATAACAATATTTCATTTGGAGATTATTATGATCGAATCGCAGAAAACTATGCGGATAAACTTCCCCTAATCTTTGAAAAATGGAAGCTTCTTAAAGACACATTGCGAATATATTCGGCATACAACTTTGATGTAATTATAAATACAGAAATTCGTATGCGAGATTCTGACAGAGACTCTGTAATCAGAGGAGGAAATAGGGAGTTAATTGATAGTGTTAAAGAAATTGTGTTGCAAACCAGAGAACAATTAGGAGCACTTGCAAATGCTGGGCAGACTGTTTGGTTAAACTATGCTTCAGCCGTACCGTATAAGTTTGAAGTACAAAAAAACAAATTTGAAGATTACATGTTAACTCATGACATAGACATTCAAGGTCAGCCCGATCAAGAGAGATGCAAAGCGGTAAGGAAAAAGCTGACTGAAATTCTACTTGGATTAAATCCTATTGAACAGGGTTTTTCTGGATCAATTAAGGTTCAGCCGAATGAATTGAGAGAAATATCAAAACAATTTGAGGAACAGTTTGCTGATGAGATAACAGCTCTTTATTATTTTCATCTTTTTTATGAGTATGAATTTAATACTAGGGTTAGTACACCAAAAAAGTATTATTCTTCCATTGATCTTGATAATCGAGTTCCAGTATCATTAATGCCTAAGAAATGCTTATCATTGATCCTTCAGAAAGATAAAGGAAGACCTTCGTTGAGAGAGTGGTTTTATAGATGGATGCGTGATATAAACAACCTACAAAGTGAGGTTTCTCAAGCGTTAAACATGATAAAGTGAGTATCTACCCTTACTGAGCATTAATAGTTGGTTTTAATTGTCCTGAATCTATAAGCGATTGAATTAGCTGTTCAAATCGTTCCTGTTTCCTAGTCAGAAGTTGAATCTGTTCTTCTTTCTCTAGTATTTTTCCCCTTATGATATACTCGTTGTCTTTGCTCTTCTCTTCAAGTTGTTGAACCTGCTTTTTTAGAATCGTTCGATCGCTACCAATTGTGAGTAAATCAACTGCTTTAAGATAGTCATTCAAGACCTCTTTTTCACTCGGTCTATAATAACTGGCAGAAACACCAATACCGTGACCCATCGTTATTTCTACGTTGATCGGTTTCATAACCTGTTCCGCATGAGTTTTGTAATATTTGCGAAAACCATGAGCTGATTTCCATTCATGTCTTCTCACTCCACTCTTCAATGGTTGTCGAATTCCTTGCTCCCACAATGCTCTTTCTAACAGTCGTTTTATACCGCTACTTTTGAGCTGCTTCGGTGCTGTAGCAAGTCCCCACTTGGCGCCGTAGTCCACATTGGTAGTCTGCCATATATCTCGCATAACCCACGATTCTCCAGTTATATCTTCACCATATGATGCACGGAAATCCATCCAATCTTTTAATGTATGATAAGCCTCGGGGGTAACGAAAGTGTAATACTCTTCCCGGTCTCCTGCATAAACTACTAGCCTTGCCGCCATTACTTCGCCCTGATCGTCAACAAAAGGCTTAAAATGCTTCCATTTAATAAAATCCCAAGCACCTAATCTAATGCCCGAAGATGTCATAGTATAGATAATAGGCCTTATCCTTCTGTCGGGATATTCTATTAGCTTTTGAATTTCTTCTACTGTAGGAGCTCTGTCATTAGAAGCCTGTCTTCCATTAGGTAATCCTTTTCTTATCCTCTTCCAGTTGATTGAGGATAGATCATTCATTTCACAAAATAGTTTAGTTGCTTTGTAGTAGTTTTTAATAGTAGACTCCGTGATTTCCCCTCTCTTTACTCGGTCTAGTTGAAAACAGATAAAATCCATAAATACTTCTTCGACCCATTCTAGGTCTTCTTTCGCTCTTTGGTGGAATTGTTTTGCTTGTTCGTTTAATTGACCTTGCAGGCCCAAGTAGTCAAGAAACATTTTGAACCTTTGAGGATATTGGCGTCTGGATTCTGGTGCCTTCAACCCGTACATGAATCTAGCCATTGGATCTCTGCTACTTCTTTCTCTTTCTATTTGCAAAACTTATATCTATATTATAGGTCTGGGCCTAAATAAAGGGACAAGTTTGGTTTGGGCCCAGAGGGATTCGAACCCTCGACCAACTGCTCCGCAGGCAGCCATTCTATCCAAGCTGAACTATGAGCCCACAATGCTAGTGAAGATGTTGCTAGCACCAAATATGAACTAACTCCAACTTTGCTAAGAGCCTCCGATGTTCAATATTGTGTATTAATATGGAACGATTCCAAATACTTACAAGATATCTAATGCAAAAGTATTAATTTTTAATAAGGCCATATCTCAGGTATATCATGCCTCTACCTCTTACCGAAGCTATCCGAGAACATATTATCCTGTTTGATGGTGGGATGGGTACTGAGATTCAAAAACTTAATCCGCAACCCCACGATTTCCCAGGTACCAACGATGGATTTAATGATGGACTCAATATGACCAAACCCGAGTGGATTAAGAATATTCATCGTGACTACCTCATGGCAGGCGCAGACTGTGTTGAAACAAATTCATTTGGCTCTAATCTGTTCAAGCTCAAAGAATATGGGTATGGAGATAAAACTGTAGAAATTAATCGAGGGGCTGCCGAATTGGCGAGGGAGGTATGTAATGAATTTGAGGATCGGTACCGCTATGTCATTGGTTCTGTTGGACCTACAGGGTTTTTGCCAAGTTCAGAAGATCAGGACCTTGGGAAGGTGACTCCTGAACAAATTATTGAAGGTTTAATACCGCAATTCGAAGGATTGCTCTTGGGGGGAGTGGACTCACTTCTGATAGAAACTAGCCAAGATATACTTGAGGTCAAATTAGCAATTGAGGCCTGCCATGTAGCAATGCATAACGTCGATAGGAAAGTCCCTGTCATTGGGAACGTTACCCTAGATAGGTACGGGAATATGCTTTTAGGAACAGACGTACAAGCAGCATATACCACAGTTTGTGATATGGGCATAGATATTTTTGGCCTCAACTGTTCTACTGGCCCCGAGGAAATGCTTCCAAGTATAAGATGGCTGGATGAACAGCATGGTCTACCTATCTTAGTAGTACCTAACGCGGGAATGCCACAAAATGTCGGTGGAAAGGCAATATACAAGATGACTCCTGAAGACATGGCACTGAAAATGCGCGAATTCATCAGACAATTTAGCAGAATCAGGATTATTGGAGGTTGTTGTGGCACGACTCCTCTACATATCAACAAACTAAGAGAAATGTTGCAGGAAGAAGGATTCACCGCCCCAAATGACTAAGCCTATTTGATACACCAACTATCTTTTGATTCTTATGAAATTAGCCTTCATCGAAGGATTGTAGGAAATGTCAACAATAGCGCGAGTTAGTTCAGCATTGAAGGCTGTAGATATCGTGCAGAATCCACCACCCTTAATTATAGGAGAAAGACTCAACACTCAGGGGTCAAAGAAAGCCAAGGAACTAGTTCTCAATAATGATTTTGATGGACTCATAAAGTTGGCGAGAAACCAGGTTGAAGATGGAGCTCATTGTCTAGATGTGTGTGTAGCCACAACTGAACGCTCAGACGAAATGGAATTCATGACAAAACTGGTAAAGAAGCTTAGCCTCGAAATTGAGGCTCCTTTAGTCATAGATTCCACTGATCCGCTTGTTGTTGAATCCGCGCTAAGACAGATACCAGGAAAGCCCATAGTAAACTCCATAAATCTGGAAGGAGATGGAAATCGGTTTCATAAACTGGCTCCTCTTATGAGGAGATTTGGTGTTCCAGCAATTGCTATGTGTATCGGTCCTCAAGGAATGGCAAAGACCGCACAAGAAAAAGTTAGAACTGCTGAGCTCTTGTTTAATACAGGCAAGAAATATGATTTAAAACCTTGGCAGTATCTGTTTGATGTATTAACCTTCACCTTGGCTACCGGGGAGAACGAATTTGTCAATTCAGCAAAAGAGACACTAGATGGAATACGACTAGTAAAGAAGAGATTTCCGGAAAGCTTTACAACGTTAGGACTTAGCAATGTGAGCTTTGGTTTAGCCCATAATGCCAGGAAGATCCTTAATTCCGTCTTCCTGTACCACGCATTACAATATGGTTTGGACACTGTCATTATTAATGCAAAGGATGTAATACCCTACACTTCTATTAGTTCGCACGAGAAAAAACTTGCCGAAGATCTGATATTTAATCGAAATAGTGATTCCCTAAGTGAATTTATTTCTTATTTCGAGCTGTCCTCGAATACAGATAGGTATAGCAAATCCACTAACAGAGTAGAAGTAGATCCCTCGTGGGACGCCAGCCGCAGATGCCACTTTCGCATAGTAAATAGACTAAAGGAAGGAATTGAAAATGACGTCGTTGCTGCTATCGCTGAAAAATGTGGCATGAATAATGATGCAGTAACAGAAGATAAGATTGATGAGTTTGGCGTTTCTCACAAGATCCTACACTGCACCAGTAAGATTGCACATGAATCAGCTGTCAGAACTCTGAATGAAGTTCTACTCCCTGCTATGAAAGAGGTAGGTGATAAATTTGGTGCCGGCGAAATCATCTTGCCTTTTGTTCTCAAATCTGCAGAATGTATGAAGGCGGCAGTTGCAGAATTGGAGAAGTATCTGATCAAGCAGGAAGGGGTTACCAAGGGAAAATTGGTACTTTGTACCGTTTATGGCGATGTTCATGACATCGGGAAAAATCTGGTGAAGACCATCGTGACCAATAATGGGTATACCGTCTATGACCTTGGTAAACAAGTAGGGCTTCAGACTATAGTAGATAAAATAAAGGAGGTGAAACCTGACGCCGTGGGATTGTCTGCACTACTAGTTTCAACTTCAAAGCAGATGCAATATTTTGTTGAATATGCCAGAAAAAATGATATCAAGATTCCTATTCTCTGTGGAGGTGCAGCAATAAATAGCAACTACATCAATCGGATAGCAAAGGATGGAGGACTATATGACACAGGGGTTTTCTATTGCAAGACAGCGTTCGATGGATTAAAAGTAATGAATAGTTTAACGTCAGATCAAAGAGAATCGTTCTTATCTGACTGGAAGCATAAATTGAGTAATTGGAAAGATAATATTTCATATTCTAAAAAAAAGGCGGAGGTGTTTCCTCACAGCAAGATAGTCCCGGTCACACCACCAAAGCCTCCTCACACCAACAAGATTATCAGAATCGATCAGAAAGATATCGATCTTTACGAGGTATGGAAGTTTCTAAATAAAAAATCTCTATTTGTATTGTCGTGGGGAATGCGGGGTAAATCCATCAGCAAGGTGGCAGACCCTGAAGCTCTGTTAACAGAATGGCAAGACAGAGTTGTGATGCAGAAATTGTTTACATGTACCGTCGTTTATGGATATTTCAAATGCCACAATAGAAACAACGTACTTCAGGTAGAGATTCCCGGCGGTGCTGGAGAGGTAAGTTTTGACTTTCCGAGATCAACATTGAGGAAACACCTATGCATTACAGATTACTTTGGTGAAAACGACATAGTAGCATTCCAGGTGGTTACCGTGGGAAAAAGAGCTAGCTCAGTCATTGAGGAATGGAACCAGGAAAATAGATACACTGACGCTTACTATCTACACGGTCTTGCTGTAGAAACAGCTGAAGCGTTGGCAGAATGGGTTAACCATAGAATTAGATTTGAATTGAATATTGTTTCGCCAAGGGGATTGAGATATAGTTGGGGCTATCCAAGCTGTCCAGATGTTACTCAACATCACCTAGTTTGGAAGCTTCTGGATCCTTCTAAATCAGGCATATTCCTTACAGAAGCCGGGCAGATAATTCCTGACCAATCAACTGCGGCAATTCTAGTACACCATCCTGAGGCTGAGTATTTCGTCATCTGAAGAGACATAATTTGTTAACGAGTAGCAGCTCTTCCATGCAATATCGAATGAGATTAGCTAAAGATCTGTTTTTATATATATCATATGATTTCAAACTTTACTGACTATTGCCAATAAATGATTTCGCCCTCGCGTGTGCTATCGATAATTCCCCTGCTTACTTCACATATGAGGGAACCACGATGGTAGTTATTACATCGCAGGAAACGTCTAGGAGAGGCTCAAGTGATTTCGATGAGATAGAGCCTTACATGGATTCCTTAATTGCTCACGAATCAATTCACGTAGTGATTGGTCGAATTGAGGGTTTAGAAGTATCTGATTCCCTAGACGATATAGAAGTTATAGTTGAAAGAAACGGGCACAAGTTTCAAGTTACCATAAATAATATCTTATTTGCTACAGATTCTTCGGGAATTGTGACACCATAAATTAACATATATTATGTCTTAGAATCATTTAACAATTCATTTGACATATCTTCCATTTTTTATTGGAGACGTGACTCATGTCATTTACCAAAGCACAAAGTAACATAAAGCAGCGATCATGCATAATCGGTAATTTTTCGATTGATACTTTCTCTCACAATTTTTTTTATCTGCTCCTTTTCATGAAAATTCGGATTTTTATTGAGTCTAGATAGAAATTCTATCTCCTCTTGTAAGAGGTCGATCTTTTCTTCAAATATTTGGTTGAAAAGCACTTTTTGATAGATCCTCTGGGTCATATCTAAGTGCGAATAAATAGCTGTAAGATTTTCAAACAAACCGTTATCACTAAGTATTTTCGCAAACGCAGATTTCTGAGGCCTGACTAAAGAATCCCCAACGATACGTTTGTCCGACGAAATCACCTTAAACCTACCATCATCCATATATCCGATTATGGAGGCAGGCAATAATCTAAATAAGTCGTATTTTTGAATTCTCGCAGTGTGATTCTTGTCAAAAACTACAACCGATCGTCCGAACGCCAAGATCGCATTGATAACCTGCCTAGGGAGTCTTTCATCAAGTGAATCATTATCGGATTTAATTTCTACTGGAATGAGATCAACCAAATCAACTCGGCAATTTTCTTCCCTGGCAAAGGCAAGTAATTCTGAAGTACGCATTGTTAGGTTGTGGTATCTATCATACTTGTCAATTGATTCAATCTTTATCATTGTTGGCAAATTTCTTTGCAAACTAATGATACCTATCACAAGATCAAAGTATCTGAAGTAAGCTTCTTTCTTTATTCTCACTATTCTTTCTGCTTTCTGAAGTGATGATATGTCAATTATATCATCTATTCCTTGGATTTTACCAGAAAGAAGTGATTCAATAAACAGTTTCTGGAGATCTTGTTCATTCATTTTTTTATTTCGACGATGAGAGGCGGGTGTGGGTTATCAGTACTTCGTACTGATCGGCATATTGGTTGCCAAAGGTACTTGAGAAGATTACTGGTGGCGACAGGCATTTTTCATACGGCGAACAAAATCGTAGAGGTCATTTAACATATCAGGGTTATATTCGGACGTTTTTATAATATTGACAAGAGCGCTCCCCATAATTATTGCGTCGGCACCAGCTGCAACCATCATGGAAACATGATCTGGTTTTTGCACTCCAAAGCCTACAGCGACCGGAAGGTGGGAATACGAATCTTTTCGAAGCTCAACTATCCTTTTTATGGAACGGTCATAAAGCGTATTTCTGACACCGGTGACACCATAAACTGAAACAGCGTACACGAAGCCTGTAGAAGCACTCATAATTCTACGTACACGATTATCTTCTGTATTTGGGGAAACAATGAAAATGGATGCTAGCCCAAGCTTGTGAGAGATTCTGGTGTATTCTTCTGACTCCTCTATGGACATATCAGGTAATATAAAACCATCAATACCTGAATCTCTGGCTTTAGACATAAAGTACTCAAATCCTGCACGATATAAAATGTTGCTATAAGTCATGATAATGAGTGGTAAGTCAGGAAATATCTTCCGGGCAGCCCTAGCTAATGCAACACATTGTTGAGGCCTAACTCCATGAGTTAAGGCATGATGTGAGGCCTCCTGAATAACTGGGCCATCAGCTATAGGATCGGAAAAAGGGATACCAATTTCAATCATGTCTGCTCCCCCTTTAACCAACGTTTCAATAACAGACGCACTCGTTTTTAAGTCGGGGAAGCCTGCTACCATATAACAGATCAAAGCCGCCTGCTTTCTTTCTCTTAAGTCACTAAACTTTTTGCCAATTCGATCTTCCATCTTTTTGATAGCAATCATTTTGGTTTCATTTCGTATCGTGAAAATTCATTACGTTCCAAAAGAATATTGACGTCTTTGTCACCTCGGCCGGATAGTGTAACGACTACATTCTTGCTTCGCCCTATTTTCTTAGCTAGCTTCATAGCATAAGCCAATGCATGGGATGACTCCAGAGCTGGGATGATCCCTTCATATTTGCACAGTGCTGCAAAGGCGTTGATTGCATCACGGTCTGTACAACTTACATACTTTGCTCTACGAGTATCTTTAAGATACGCATGTTCTGGTCCGACTCCCGGATAGTCGAGGCCTGCTGAAATGCTATGGGTATCGATTACCTGACCATACTTATCTTGAAGAAGGTAACTCCTCATTCCGTGTAAAACCCCGACTGTTCCGGCATTTAGACTAGCGGAGTGCTTTGCTGTGCTTAGCCCTTTTCCCCCGGCCTCGACTCCGTAGAGTGAAACCTCTAGTTTGTTAAGGAGAGGGTAGAAGCTTCCGATCGCGTTGCTGCCCCCTCCAACACAAGCAACTACAGCATCGGGAAGTCGTCCGAATTTTTCTTTTGCCTGATTCTTAATCTCATTCCCTATCACGCTCTGGAAATCCCGCACTATTGTTGGATAGGGATGTGGTCCTACTACAGATCCAATTAAATAATATGTATCTTCAACATTAGATATCCAATCCCTCAATGCTTCATTAATGGCATCTTTCAAGGTTTGACTTCCAGAACTAACTTCATGCACTTTGGCGCCGAGTAGCTGCATCCTAAGTACGTTCTGGCTTTGCCTCTGAGTGTCTTTGAGACCCATATAAACCTCTGCGCTCATATTGAGTGCCGCACACGCAATTGATGTTGCAACCCCATGTTGTCCCGCACCTGTTTCTGCTATAATCCTTCTTTTTCCCATACTTTTAGCCAATAATCCCTGGCCCAAGGTGTTGTTAATTTTATGCGCACCTCCATGTAGCAAGTCTTCTCTCTTTAGGTAGATCCTGGCACCGCCTATGTATTCCGATAGATTTTTTGCATAGTAGAGCGGTGTCGGCCTTCCTGCGTATTCATTTAGATAATAGCGTAGTTGACTTTTAAACAGAGGGTCCTTCTTACACTTAGCATACGCCCTTTCTAGTTCCTGGATTGGTGGAACCAGCGTTTCAGGGATATAGCTTCCCCCATATCTTCCGAATCTTCCCTCGCTAAGATGATCTTTAGACATTTTAAAGTGATGCTAGAATTGATTTATCATGCTATTAAGATGTTATCTTTAAGTAAATCTCAAAACTAGGAATGTTTTTCCAATTAGAGTGATATGCGTGAAACTTTTCGTGAAATAGTAGCGTTGGTAGCAAATTTATTTTTTCTTACTATCTTTAGTTAGGACATGCTATAACTGGAATATACCTTGACTATCTAAATGAAAAATGGTCTAAACCTGCGTCCTAGGATCGCTTATATACTTCAATGTGATACTTGTACTGCTACGATTTGAGTAGTACAGCTAGCGGATTTATCAAGAGTATTGAATCAGGATCAAAACATCTTTTGATCAAGAGGTTTACCTTTAGATATCCAGAGGAGAAATTGAAATTTGTTGGCGATGGGTATCAGTTTG
>Ga0315534_1001463_pt1 | contig 16251 bp, 16 predicted proteins | sample SalMarSW160240MG_FD_203094 | JGI IMG/M metagenome (GOLD analysis project Ga0315534, IMG submission 203094) | Salt marsh sediment microbial communities from the Plum Island Ecosystem LTER, Massachusetts, United States - Salt Marsh Sediment SW1602-40 ... | reverse complement strand
CTGCGACGACGTACGACCACCTGAGCTCGTTCGACCCGAAGGGCGTGCGCTACGACGACGTCGAAGTCGGCGACGAGCTGCCGACGCTGCCGATCGAGCTGACGCGCACGCTGATCGTGGCTACCGCCATCGCGTCGCGCGACTACCAGGACGTCCACCACGATCCCGGCCTCGCCCAAGAGCGCGGGTCGCCCGACATCTTCATGAACATCCTCACCACGAACGGGTTCGTCGGCCGCTACGTCACCGACTGGGCGGGCCCGAACGCGGTGTTCAAGTCGACGAAGATCCGCCTCGGTGCCCCGAACTACCCGGGCGACACGATGACGATGACGGGCCAGGTCACCAAGAAGGAGGACGGGCTCGTCGAGGTGTCACTGAAGGGCTCGAACAGCCGCGGCGACCACGTGGTCGGCACCGTGACGCTCGCGCTGCCCGACGCGCCGGTCGCCTGGAGCGCCCCGGGCGCCGGCAAGAAGGCGAAGGCCAAGGACGACAAGAAGGACAAGAAGCACAAGCACAAGAAGGGCAAGAAGTGAGCGAGCGTGAAGCGCGCCGGGTATCCCGGCTCGTAGCGAGCGGGGCCCGAACGGCCCGGCGGCGGAGCCGGCAGGAGTGGGAGAGATGAGCGAGATCAACAAGCTGCGCGACGCGGGCGCGATCGTCGGGATCGGCGCGACCGAGTTCTCGAAGGAGTCGGGCCGCTCCGACCTCCGGCTCGCGATCGAGGCGTGCGAAGCCGCCATCAACGACGCGGGCATCGAGCCGTCCCAGGTCGACGGCATGGTCACGTTCACGGCCGACACCAACCCCGAGATCGAGATCGCCAAGAACCTCGGCGTTGGCGATCTGTCGTTCTTCTCGCGCATCCACCACGGTGGAGGTGCGGCGTGCGGCACGATCCAGCAGGCCGTCCTCGCCGTCAACGCAGGTGTCGCTGACTACGTCGTCTGCTACCGGGCGTTCAACGAGCGGTCGGGCCATCGTTTCGGCTCCGGCGTGCAGGACCGTCCGGCGATGGCGACCGCCGAGAGCGCACACTTCGCCTGGTACGCGCCGTTCGGGCTGCTCACGCCGGCCCAATGGGTGGCGATGTTCGCGACGCGCTACATGCACGACTACGGCGCGACGAGCGAGGACTACGGGCGCATCGCCGTCGCCGACCGCAAGCACGCGGCGAAGAACCCGAAGGCGTGGTTCTACGAGAAGCCGATCACGCTGGAGGACCACCAGGACAGCCGGTGGATCGTGGAGCCGCTGCACCTGCTCGACTGCTGCCAGGAGTCAGACGGCGGCCAGGCGATCGTGGTCACGACGCCCGAGCGGGCGAAGGACGCACCGAACCCGGCCGTCGTCGTGAAGGCGTCGGCACAGGGCGCGGCGAGCAACCAGGAGATGATGACGAGCTACTACCGCGAGTCGATCTCGGGGCTCCCGGAGATGGGCCTGATCGCGCGTCAGCTCTGGAACACGACCGGCCTCGGCCCCGACGACGTGCAGGCGGCGATCATCTACGACCACTTCACGCCGCTCGCGCTGCCCCAGCTCGAGGAGTTCGGGTTCTGCAAGCGCGGCGAGGCGAAGGACTTCATCGCCGACGGCAACATCGAGCTCGGCGGACGCCTCCCGATCAACACCAACGGCGGCCAGCTCGGCGAGGCCTACATCCACGGCATGAACGGGATCGCGGAGGGCGCGCGCCTGATCCGCGGCGCGTCGACGAACCAGCCCGACGGCGTCGAGCACGTCCTGGTGACCGCCGGCACGATGGTCCCCACGAGCGCACTGGTGCTCGGCAAGGCGGCGTAACCCGACTCGACTCCTGACTGGCGTCGGTCATCGTTCTGCCATTGCAAGCACCCCGCCGTGGAAGCCGCTGTTCGCAACGAGCGCATCGCGGTCGCTGACGCCGTCCCACACCCTCAGGCGCAGCTCGCCCGGGAAGTACGTCTCCGGATGCGGCTCGAGCCGTAGCCACGCGACCGGCGCGTCCGCCGTCGCCGCCGCGCCAGCCTCTTCGATTGCCTTCACGATCGCCGCCTTCGCATCGTCGGTGAGGTACTGCCACATCACCGAGTGCATGATCACCACGGCCTTGCCGGGCTCGCGGTCGGCGAGCATGCGCGGCACCCACTCATCGGCGTCCATCTCGTCGATCGTCACCGGGGTGCTCGGCGCCTGCTCGATCGCCGTCTTGGCCAGCCCGAATCGGGTGGCGGGCTCGGGCCACACGTAGCAGAGCAGCGTGAGCGCACCCTCGGGGTCGGTGGCGTCGATGGGGTCGCGGTCGCAGCCCCGGCGATCCGCAATAGAGAGGTTCGCGTCCCAGCGTGGGGCGCCGGCGGGCCACATGTCCACGAAGCGGACCTGGGAGTCGGCGTTGCCGAAGCCCCGCCCGTCTTGCTCGTACCAGTAGGTGTCGGCCCGCAGGTTGAGGCCCGCGCTCGACCCGATCTCCCGCAGCTGCAGCGGCATCCCGAGCCGGTCGGCGACCACGAGCAGGCCCGTCGTCAGCGCGATCGAGCGGCCCACCTCGTTCGTCTGGGGCGGGCGGGTGAACGTGTCGGCGATCACCGGCGGGGGATCGGCGAGCAGCGCCTCGAGCGCGGCGTACGTCGCCGGCGCATCGCCGTCACCACCGGTGGACGGGAAGTGCGCGGCGAGCGCGGGGGAGTCGCCGCGCAGCGCCATGCGGTGCAGCGCGCCGAGAAGGCGCAGCACGTACGCCTGGTCGAACGCCTGCTGCGCGTAGGGTTCGAGCAGCTGCCACGCCGGGCCGTCGCGGCCGATGTCGTCCACCAGGCAGTCGGCGAGCCGGTCGTAGAACGGGCACGTCATGCCACCGGTGCCGGTGAACCCAGCTCTCTGGAGCTCGATCGTCTCGAGCAGCTTGTCCTTGTCGTCCATGGCTCGGATCATGGCCCAACGACTCGGACGAGCGCTGTGACGGGCCACAGCGACCCGCCGACCTGTCGCGGCGCGTGAGCTGGTCCTCAGCCGTCGATCGCGCGCAGCGCGGCGAGGATGTCGTCGGGCTCGGCGCGGCGCGGGTACTGGGCGTCGACCCAGGCGGCGCGCACGACGAGGCCGGCGTCGAGCACGAACGTCGCCGGGATCGGCAGGTCCCAGCTGCCGTCGGCGGTCTGGCGCGACAGGTCGAAGCCGAACGTCTCGGTGTAGAGGTCCTTCACCGACGCCGGCGCGGTGAACACGACCTCGAACGCCCGCCCCGCCTCCTGGTGGGTGTCGAGGAGCACGGGGAAGCCGAACTGCTCGCGCTCGACGAGCGCGACCGTGTGCTCGGGCTTCTCGGGGCTGATCGCGACCACCCCGGCGCTCAGCGCCTGAAGCTCCGGCAGCGTCTCCTGGAGGGCCTGGAGCTCGAGGGAGCAGTAGGGGCACCAAGCGCCGCGGTAGAACGACACGACGAGGCCGCCACCCCCGGCCGCTCCCGAGAGGCTCGTCAGACGGCCGGTGGTGTCGCGCAGCGCGAGGTCGGGCGCCTCGGCGCCGACCGGGAGGCCCGCCGCCACCCCCGACGCCGTCACCTCGTCCATGCCGGCGGCGATCACCTGTCTCGAGTCCTCGGGCATCCCGAGCGTCTCGCCGAGCGCGCGCATCCGTTCGTTGAGTGAGGCCATGTCGGCATGCTCGCGCCAGTGGGGGCGCGCCGTCGACCGGCGCCGGGCCTACGCTGCGGATCCGTGCAGTTCTCGATGATCTTCGAGGCGCAGGTCGCCGACGCCAACCCGGCGGGTGAGCGGCAGGTCATCCACGAGTGCGTCGAGCAGGCCGTGCTCGCCGAGGAGATGGGCTTCGACCGCGTCTGGGCCGTCGAGCACCACTGCCTCAAGTGGTACGCGCACATGAGCGCGCCGGAGGTCTTCCTCACGTGGGTGGCCGCCAAGACGTCCCGCATCCGGGTGGGTCACGGTGTCGTGTGCATGCCGTTCAACTACAACCACCCGATCCGGGTGGCCGAGCGGGCCGCGATGCTCGACATCCTCTCCGGCGGGCGGCTCGACCTCGGCGCCGGGCGCGGCGCCACGCTCCAGGAGATGTCGGCGATGGGTGTCGACCCCGACCGAACGTACGCCGAGGTCGAGGAGGCGCTGCGCATGATCGGCACGATGTGGCGCGGCGAGGACGGCGAGGGCTTCCACTGGCACGGCGAGCTGCTCCAGGTTGGCGACCACCCGATCCTGCCCAGACCCATCCAGATGCCGCATCCTCCTCTCTATCTGGCGTGCACGAAGAACGACACGGTGGCGCTTGCCGCCGAGTACGGCATCGGGTCGCTCGTCCTCGGGTTCTCGGGCCCTGACGACGTGGCCGACCTGCGGCGCATCTACGACGACACGATCAAGGCGCGCACGAGGAAGCGGTTCGTGTCGTCGCAGGTCAACGACCATCTCGCGGCGCTGTGCCCGACGATCGTGCTCGACGACGGTGCGGCCGCGCTCCAGGTGGGCGCACGGGGCCAGCGGTTCTTCGCCCAGTCGCTCGCGCACTGGTACGGCGGTGGGCCCGAGCCCGAACCCGGCGACGCGGCCGACGACCAGCTCGTCGAGATGGAGAAGGCGAAGGAAGAGCTGGTGGCGCGTCTGCACGAGGCGGAGATCCCGATCGGGCCCAACACCACCGCCACGTTCAACGTGGAGCACGCGTACGGCACGTGGCGCGACGCCATCGCCTACGTCGAGCGACTCAGGGACGCGGGTGCCGACGAGATCATGTGCCTCGTCCAGATGGGCACCGTCCCGCAGGATGTGTGCGTGAAGACGATCCGCCAGTGGGGCGAGAAGGTCATCCCGCACTTCCGGGGGAGGTCGGGTTGACGGCCGGCGAGCGGCGTGCCGACGCGCAGCGCCTGGCGCGCGGGCTGAACCCGTATCACGCGGTGACGTACTTCGCGCCCGAGGCGCGCCAGGCGTTCGAGGACGCGGGGCTGCGCGGGTTCTGGCGTGGCTACTTCGCCGGTCGGGCCGCGCCGATGGGTGCGGTCGCCGCGCCGGTCGTGACCGCGACGTTCTACGGGTTCGCGCCGCACTTCGTGGCGCGCGCCGTTCCCGCCGTGTGGGAGCTCGCGTCGCCTGCGGATGCCTTGGCGGCGCGTCTGGCCGGCGTCGACGCGACGATGCGGCGAGTCCTCGGTGACGACGTGTGCGCCTCCGCGGAGATGGCGCGCGCGGCCCAGCTCGCGGGAGCGCTCGCAACCGCCTGTCTCGACGCGGGCCGCCCGCTCGGTGCGGCGAACCGCGCGCTGCCGGTGCCCGACGAGCTTCATCTCGCGCTGTGGCAGGCGACGACCGTGTTGCGCGAGGACCGGGGCGACGCGCACATCGCGATGCTCGCCGGGTACGGCGTGGGTGGCTGCGAGTCGCAGGTGCTGATGGTCGGCATCGGGGCGCTCACGCGCGAGTGGATCCAGGGGGCACGAGGCTGGACGGACGAGGAGTGGGCCGACGCGCAGGAGCGGCTCGAGGCGCGCGGCGCCGTCGGTCCCGACGGTGCCGCGACGGATGAGGGCCGCGACCTGCGCCACGTCATCGAGCGACGCACCGACGATCTCGCCGCGACCGTGCTCGACGACGCGGGCGAGGCCGGGTTGCCCGAGCGCGTCGACGAGCTCCTCGGGCTCGTCGCGCCGTTCACCGACGCGATCGTCGACTCCGAGACGGTGCCCTTCCCGAACCCGGTCGGGCTGCCGAAGGCGTAGGCCGGTCGCCGACCGAATCCGCGTCACGGGTCCGGTGGGTGGGGGTCTTCGGGGTTGACAGTCGAACATGTGTTCGATATGGTCGTCATCACTTCCCCCATGTCGAGCGTGCTCCGTGGAAGGGAGGTGTGTGATGAGCGAGGTCCCGTTGGCGGATCTGGACGAGCTGCGGACCTGGCCCAGCGAGCGGCTGTTGGCGGCGCGAGATGCGGCGCTGGTGACCGAGCGGCGGGCGCGTCTGGTGCGGATGGACATCGATCGGGTGCTCGACGAGCGCGGCGCGACCCACGGTCGCGACGCGGCGGAGTGGGTCGCGGCACGTGACAAGGCGTCGTCGCATGCCGCCCGCACCGAGGTCGAGGTCGCCCGGGCGTTGGAGTCGTTGCCGGCGATCCGCGCCGCAGCCGAGGCAGGGGGCCTCTCCCAGGACCAGCTCGAAGCCGTCGTCCAGCTCGCCACCCCCGAGACCGATGCCGAGTGGGCGCAACGCGCGCCCCAGGTGGCGCCGACCGAGCTCAACCGCCTGGTCCGCAAGCAACGCGTCGTGACCCCGGCCGAGATGGAGGCCCGGCGCCAAGCGCGAGCGCTCCGGTGGTGGCGGACCGCCGACGGGCACGGCCTGCGCCTCTCCGGCGAGATCTTCGACGTCGACGCCGCCTTCGTCGAGGCGATCTTCGAGCACGAGATCGAGACCATGAAGCCGGCCAAGGGCCAGCCGTGGGAACCCCGGGGTCGGCGCGGCGCGGACGCGCTCACCGCGATCTGCCGGCGCGCCGGCAAGCCGGAAGCCTCGGGCGCGACGCCGAGGTGGCGGCCGACGGTCGTCATCCACGAGGGCTCGGACGCGCAGCCGACCGTCAACGGCATGCCGATCGACGTGGCCACCGTCGAGCAGGTCATCGCGGACGGCGCCCGGGTCCGCAGGGTGCGCGACGACGACTCCCTGGCCCCGCCGAAGGGCGCCCGAATCCCCGCGGCGCTGCGCGACTACCTCAAGGGCCGCGACGTCACATGCCGGGTGCCGGGGTGCAACCGGGCGTTCGGTCTCGACGCCCATCACCTGGTGCCCCGCTCGTGGGGCGGGCCGACCGACAAGCACAACCTCGTCCTCGTCTGCACCACCCACCATCACGAGCTCGTGCCCCACGGGCGGTGGGTCCTCGACGGCGACCCCGAGCAACCCGACGGCCTCACCATGCGCCGCATCGACGAACCCGGCACCGGCACCGCCGACGCCCGCGCCGGCCCCGCCGCCTGAAGTGGGTAGGGCACGACACACCATCCGACGCGACTGAACCGGCGCAACCTCCTCGAAGCGCGTGCCCTTGAAGCGCGTGCCGAAGCGGTCGAGCCCGTCACCACTTCCCCGACCGATCCTTGATAGCTGCGCAGAGTGGTCGCGGCCCTCGCGAAGGGACGTGTCATCTAAGGTCACGGGTCCGAACGGGGGGTGGGCCATGCGCAGGATCGTCGCTTCGTTCACGCTGGTCGTGCTCGCGAGCGCACTGCTCGTCGCCAGCGCCGCGGGATCCGCGACCGCCCACGACGAGCAGACGTGCGCCAAGGCTCGCCCGCACGACCCGGGAACGACGGCCGCAACGTTCGACCACGACGGTGTCGAGCGCACGTACAACCTGTCGGTCCCCGAAGGCTACGACGGGAAGACGCAGGCGCCCGTCATCCTGAGCTTCCACGGGCTCGGGGAGTCGAAGGACGCCCACGACGGGCAGACCCGTCTGCCGGTGGAGGGCACGGCGCGGGGGTACGTCGTGGTCACGCCCCAGGCGTTGCCGGTCGAGCTGCCGCTGAACGACGACGGCAGCGGAGTGACGATCCCGTTCTGGAACGTCACGCCGGTGACCGAGGGCGGCGTGTACGAGCAGCCGGGCGGGCTCGACGCCGAGGACGATGTCGCGTTCGTCGGTGAGCTCGTGAAGTCGCTGGCGAAGGAGCTCTGCCTCGACACGAAGCACGTCTTCGTCACCGGGATGTCCAACGGAGCGGGCATGGCCATCCAGCTCGCGTGCCTGTTCCCGAACCGGTACGCGGCGGCCGCGCCGGTGGCGGGTGGGAACATGACGACCGAGTGTCCGGCGAAGCGGCCGATCCCGGTGCTCTCGGTCCACGGTGACGCTGATGCGCTCGCCGTCTACGAAGGCGGCACAGTCGCGGGCTTCGAGCTCGGCAACCCGAGCGTCGAGGAGCGGATGGCCGAGCTCGCGAAGCTCGACGGCTGCACACGGACTCCGAAGGTCGACGACGTGTCACCCGACGTCACGAAGCGCACCTGGACGGGCTGCACGAAGGGCAACGACGTCGTGCTGTTCACGATCCACGGCGGGCCGCACGTGTGGCCCGGGGCCGCAGCGCCCGTCGACGCGACGACCGAGATCCTCGAGTTCTTCGACGCCCACGGCGGGGATGCCGCGGGCTGACGGTGAGTACGGTCATCGCATGAGCGAGATCGCGGATCGCTATCGCAGGCTCTCCGGCCAGTTCACCGACACCGTGGCCGGTGTGGCGCCCGACCGGTGGGACGCGCCGACGCCGTGCGAGGACTGGACCGCGCGTGACCTCGTCCGGCACGTCGTCGACTCGCACCAGCTGTTCCTCGGATTCATCGGCGAGGAGCTGGACGCTCCGCCCGTGGGTGACGACCCGCTGCCCGCGTGGGCGGTTGCGCGCGACGCCGTCCAGTCCGCGCTCGACGATCCGGCGCGCGCAGGGAAGACGTTCACCGGAATGTTCGGTGAGACGACGTTCGAGCAGGGCGTCGACCGGTTCCTCTCGTTCGACCAGGTCGTGCACCGGTGGGACCTGGCCCGGGCGACCGGTCAGGACGAGCGCATGGACGAGGCAGAGGTCGCGCGGCTGACCGCGCAGCTCCCGTCGTTCGGGGACGCCATGCGCGGCCCCCGTGCGTTCGGGCCCGAGGTCGAGACGCCGCCCGGCGCCGACCCCCAAGCGAAGCTGATCGCGTTCCTGGGCCGAACTCCCTGACACCGACCGCGCGAGTCGGTCAGAGCGGCTTCTGGAACCAGTACGCCGCGTACGGGTTGTCGTTGTAGTCGGCGATCTCGCTGTACCCGAGCGCTCGGAACATCGACAGCGCCTCGGGCTGCTGGTCGCCGGTGTCGAGGCGCACCATCGCGTATCGGGCGTCACGGGCCGCCGACTCCAGGTGCTCGACCATGGAGCGGGCGACGCCCTGCCCGCGGGCGTCCGGGCGCACGAACACCCGCTTGATCTCGGCGACGTCGTCACCGATGCGCTTGAAGCCACCGCAGCCGACGGCTCGACCGTCGACGGAGGCGACGACGAAGCAACCGTCGGGGGGCACGAACTCGTGCGGCTCGGCGCTCGGCCTCGAGGCCGGCGACCAGCCGGGGTATCGCGACGCGATCTCGCCGACGAACTCCGCGAGCAGGCTCGAGCCGTCGGGGCCGTCGAACGAGACCACGTCGATCCGGGCTCCCGGCGTCACACGCGCACCGCCCGGAGCGCGGGGGCGAGCGTGCCCCTCCGCTGCACGACGACGTCGTCGAGGCCGAGCCAGGCGGCCATCAGGCGCAGCTCGCCGGCCAGGTGCTCCGCGACGTGCGCGTCGTCGAGGCCCCACTCGGCAAGCGTCGGCTCGGCCCAGGCCGCCTGCACGAGCAGCCGCGAGCCGGCGCGGTCGGCCTTGAGGTCGACGCGGCCGACGTACCGGTCGCCGAGCAGGAACGGCAGCACGTAGTACCCGTACGTGCGCTTGGGCTTCGGGGTGTAGATCTCGATGCGGTAGGCGAAGCCGAACAGCCGCTCGATCCGCTCCCGCTCCCACATCGCCGAGTCGAACGGTGAGACCAGCGCGCACGCATCGATCCGGCGAGGCAGCTTCGCGTCGACGTGCAGGAACGCCGGCTGCTTCCAGCCGTCGACGGTGACGCGCTCGAGCACGCCCTCGTCGGCGAGCTCGTCGACGAGCGGACGCGCGACCTTGGGCGGCAGGCGGAAGTAGTCGACGAAGTCCTTGGCGATGCCGATGCCGTACGTGCGGGCGGCCCACTCGAGCAGGCCGAGCATCGCCTCCCGCTCGGGCGGCGTCGGGCGGGCGAGCACGTCGGGTGAGACCGCGATCGCGGGGTCGCAGTAGACGCGCTCGAAGTTGCCCCGCCGCATCGCGCCGACCCTGCCCACGTAGAAGAGGTACTCGAGGCCCCGCTTCGTGTCGCTCCAGCCCCACCACGGCCCCTTCGTCTTCTCGGCATCGTCGAGCTCGCCGGCGCTCACGGGACCGCTCGCCACGACCGCGGCGTGCAGCGCGTCGATCGCATCCGGGTCCTGCTCGGCGACCCATGCACGCATCCCCGACCACCGGTGACCGGTGTCCATGCGCCAACGCAGGTACGGGTGCAGCTCGCGGTGCACGAGCGACGCCTCGTGGGCCCAGTACTCGAACACCTCGTGCTCCTCGTACGCCAGGCGGTCGAACAGGGCTCGGTCGTACGGCCCGAGGCGCGAGAAGAACGGGAGGTAGTGCGCGCGCACGAGCACGTTGACGGAGTCGAGCTGCACGACGCCGAGCCGCTGGAACACGCGCCGCACGTGGCGCTTGTCGACGCGACCCGTCGGGCGCGGCTGACCGAAGCCCTGTGCAGCGAGGAAGATGCGCCGCGCCTGGTCGACCGACAGCGAGCGGATGGGACGGGAGCGCGTCACGTCGGTCGCAGCGTCTCCCAGAGGCGCAGCGTCGCGTACGCCCGCCACGGTCGCCACGCCTGCGCCTTCGCGGTCGCCTCGGCCGGGGCGATCTCGCCGAGTGCCTTCGTGACACCGAGGTCGGATGCCGGGAACGCGTCGGCGTAGCCGAGCCGAAGGGCGAGGTACTGGGCGGTCCACGGACCGATCCCCGGGAGCGCACAGAGCCGGCGCTCGAGGTCGTCGAGCGGCAGCGACCCGTCGAGGGCCACCTCGTCACCGGTGACCGCGGCCGCGAGCTCGTGGATCGCGGTGGCCCGCCGCTGCGGCATCGGCAGCGTCGCGCCGACGAGCTCGTCGGGGCGGGGGAACGCGTGCGTGAGGCCGAGTGGCTCGAGGCCGTGCACCCGCGTGCCGTGCGCAGCGACGATCGCGCCCATCGTCGTGGTCGCGCCTGCGACGCTCACCTGCTGGCCCACGACGGCCCGCACGCCGGCCTCGAACGGGTCCCAGACACCCGGGACCCGCAAGCCACCGGGCCACGGCGCGAGCGCAGGCTCGCGCCCGAGCGCGTGGCGGACGGGGACCGGGTCGTGGTCGAGGTCGAAGCAGCGGCGCACCCGGGCGACGAGGTGGATGAGTCCCCCCCAGTAGGGGAGGTGGAAGCGGGCGACGACGTGCTCCCCGCCATCGCCGGGCCACACCTCGAGCGCACCGACGCGCCCGTCGACGTCGATCGTCCGCCGGTACACGCCGCCGCGGTCGCCCGTGCGCTCGATCGACTCGACGCCGGGGATCGCGCGCAACGCGAGGAACTCGAGCATCGCGTCCCAGTCGAGCGGGGGCCGGAACGCGAGACGGGTATCGAGGCCGCCATCGGCGACGAGCCGGTCGGCGCGGCGTCGCTTCGCCCGCAGCTCGGTCGGCGAGGCGCGGAACACATCGCGCATGACGCGGTTCATCTGTCGGACGGACCCGAAGCCGGCAGCGAACGCGACGTCGGCAATCGACAGGTCGGTGTCGTCGAGCAGCCGGCGGGCGAAGTGCGCGCGACGGGAGCGCGCGACCTGGTCGGGCGTGGCGCCGACGTGCTCGAGGAACACGCGCCGAAGGTGGCGACCGCTCACGCCCACCCGCGCCGCGAGGTCGTCCTCGTTCGCGTCGTCGAGGGCGCCGGCGAGGATGAGCCGCACGGCTCGGCACACGAGCTCGGGGTCGTGCACCCAGGGGTCGGCGAGGGCGGCGCGGTAGGGGCGGCAGCGCAGACAGGCGCGGTACCCGTGGGCCTCCGCGGCGGCGGCGCTCGGGTACTCCACGACGTTGCCCGGCAAGGGCGAGGCGCTGCACCCGGGTTGGCAGTAGATGCCCGTGGTGCGCACGGCCGACAGCGGCATGCGCCGATGGTCGCGCACCGCCGGCCCCCCGGACCGGCCGGATCCGGACACGGCCACGGCCGTCCGGATGTGGCCGAGATCCCGGGGTCCCGGGGCGTACAACGACCCGCATGCAGACTGTGACCGTGACCCGGGCCGCGATCCCCACGCCCGCGGGCATGGTGGAGATCGCGCTCGACGGCGACGCCCTCGTCTCGCTCGACTTCGTCGACACGAGCGATGCGCCGACGTCGCTCCCGTCCGGCGACGAGCCGCCCGGGGTCGTCGAGCGGATTCGGCGCTACTTCGCCGGCGACCTCCACGCGATCGACGACGTGCCCGTGCGCTTCGACCGGGGCACACCGTTCCAACACGACGTGTGGCACGCGTTGCGCACGATCCCGGTCGGGGAGACGATCAGCTACGCCGAGCTGGCGCGCCGGGTCGGGCGCCCGACAGCGTTCCGGGCGGTGGGCGCGGCGAACGGGCAGAACCCCGTCGGCGTGGTCGTGCCGTGCCATCGCGTGATCGCGTCCGACGGAACCCTCGGTGGCTATGCGGGCGGGCTGGAGCGCAAGCGGTGGCTGCTGCACCACGAGGGCGCGTGGTTCGTCGACGACGATGCGACGCTGCCGGGGCTGGGTGCCGCGGACTGATCGAGCCTGGCGGCGCCGCGACGCGCCGGAGGGCGTCAGCCGACGGTGTGGGTGCCGAGATCGCTCTCGATCGCGTCGGCGGCGTGCTTGCTCTTCTCGTCGTCGTCGTCACGGCGGAGGGGGCCCGTGTCGGGCACGCCCTCGAAGCCGAGCGCTTCCACCTCGTGCCCGGCTTCGCCCAGCGCCTTCGAGACGTCGATCTTCGGGTGCTTTGCGGCGCCCTCGTCCTCGGGCTCGTCCGCGGTCGGCTCGTTGCCCATCTGTCCCCCTGTCCGCTCGGCGTGCAGTGTGTCCGGCGCTCGCCGGCCCGGCAAGCCGACGTCCGGGCGCGTCGTCGACGCATCCGGGACCTTCGGCCCTTCACCGGCAGACAACCCCACGCGATCCTGCCCGGACAGCGACCGGTTCTCGGCCGTGTGAGGCAGGTCCGCCAGCCGTAGGAGGAACGATGGGCGAGCGAGTGCTGGTGGCGTACGGGACGAAGTACGAAGCCACGCGTGAGATCGCCGATGCGATCGGTGCCGAGCTCGTGGCGCGAGGCGTCGCAGTCGACGTGAAGCCGGCGAAGGACGTGCGCGCGGTCGACGACTACGACGCGGTCGTGCTCGGCAGCGCCGTCTACATGGGTCGCTGGCGCGGCGACGCCATGCGCGTCCTGAAGCGTCGGCGCAAGGATCTCGCCGCGCGCGACGTGTGGCTGTTCAGCAGCGGCCCGGTCGACGACCCGACCAAGGATGTCTCTCCGGAGCAGGCGCGCAAGGCGGAGCGCTGGACTCGGCCGCGAAAGGTCGAGGCGCTGGCGACCGAGATCGGCGCGCACGAGCACAAGGTCTTCGAAGGGCGCGTCGACGAGTCGGGGGGCTTCGCGCGGCGCAAGATGGCCGAGAGCTTGCCCCCCGAGGACCGGGACCAGCGCGACTGGGACGAGATACGCGCCTGGGCCGGCGCGATCGCGGTAAAGATGCAGCGCACGAACACCGACCAGCCGCGCTGACACCATCGGGTGTCGAGGGGGTTCAGCTGATGCAGCCGACAAGTCCGCCGTACGAGGTCCGCTTCGATGTCGACTACCCCGACCGTGAGCTGAACCGCCTGACGAGCGCGTTCCGCATCTTCGTCGCGATCCCGATCCTCATCGTGCTGGCCGCCGTCAGCGGCTCGTCGTTCACCGTCGGCACACAGGCCCGAAACATCGTCGTGCTCGGCGGCGGTCTGCTGTTCCTGGCGCCGCTGCTCATGATCCTGTTCCGGGAGAAGTACCCGCGGTGGTGGTTCGACTGGAACGTCGCGCTCCTCCGGTTCACGAACCGAGTCGGCGCGTACCTGCTGCTCCTGCGCGACGAGTACCCGTCGACCGACGAGGAGCAGAGCGTGCACCTCGAGATCGACTACCCCGATGTGCCCAACGACCTCAACCGCTGGCTGCCGCTCGTGAAGTGGCTGCTCGCGATCCCGCATCTGATCGTGCTCTTCTTCCTCACGCTCGCGGCACTCGTCGTCGCGGTGATCGCGTGGTTCGCGATCCTCTTCACGGGTCGGTACCCGCAGTGGGCGTTCGACTTCGTCGTGGGCGTCATGCGGTGGGAGAACCGCGTCATCGGCTACGCGTTCGTGCTCGTGACCGACCGCTACCCGCCGTTCGACCTCGCCTAGCCGGCGCGCGCCAGCTGCTGGGCCGCGCGGGGGAGGTGTGGGGTGCAGAGTCGGCCGCCGATGCGCTCGTGGTCGTGCGGATCTGACCAGAGCGGTCCGCTCCGGCGTGCGCTCTCGACTACACTGACGTCAGCTCGGTCCGCCGTCGTGCGAGCACCGGGCTCCGCATCGGGCAATCCGCCTTGGTTCTCGCGGTTCCACGCCGGCACACCACGCGGGCGAGTCGGGATCGGCGTCTCGGGGTCAGTTCGCCCCTCGTGAGACATCGCCATCCACCGCCGCACACCGGCGGCCGACACCGGAGCAATCAAGCAACCATGTCCAAGCAGTTCACCGATCTCGGGGTGCCGCGCGCCATCAGCGACGCGCTCGCAGCCCGTGGGATCGACCAGCCGTTCCCCATCCAGTCCCTCACCGTCCCTGATGCCCTCCAGGGCCGCGACGTGTGCGGCCAGGCCGACACCGGATCGGGCAAGACGCTCGCGTTCGGCATCCCGCTCGTCGCCCGCGTCGCAAAGGCCGAGCCACGACGTCCGACGGGGCTCGTGCTCGTGCCGACGCGTGAGCTCGCCGCCCAGGTGCGGCGTGAGCTCGAGTGGCTCGGAGCGCCCGGGCGCCTGCGCGTCACCGCGATCTACGGCGGGGTGGGCTTCGACGCCCAACGCAAGGCGCTGCGGCGGGGCGTCGACATCGTCGTCGCCTGCCCCGGACGTCTTGCCGACCTCGTCGGCCAGGGAGACCTCGAGCTCGGCGCGGTCTCGATCGTCGTCGTCGACGAGGCGGATCGCATGGCCGACATGGGGTTCCTCCCCGAGGTTCGCCGGCTGCTCGACCGGACGTCGCCGAAGCGCCAGACGCTGCTCTTCTCGGCGACGCTCGACGACGCCGTCGACGTCCTCGTCCGCCGCTACCAGCACGACCCGGCGGTGCATCGCCTGCCGACGTCCGCCGAGGAGTCAGGACCGATCGACCACCAGGTCGTCCAGGTCGGGGCGAGCGCGAGCGACCGCCTCCAACGCTGCGCCGAGCTGATCAAGAGCAGCGGAGGTCCCACGATCGTGTTCTGCCGTACGAAGCGCCGGACCGACCGCGTCGCCCGTGACCTCGACCGCCTGGGCGTCCGAACGGTGGCGATCCACGGCAACCGGTCCCAGGGCCAGCGCGATCGTGCGCTCGCCTCGTTCACCCAAGGCCGCGTCGACGCGCTCGTCGCGACGGACGTCGCGGCCCGTGGCATCCACGTCGACGGCGTGGCATGCGTCGTGCACTTCGATCCACCCAACGACGCCAAGGACTACACGCACCGCTCGGGGCGCACCGCCCGGGCGGGCGCGAGCGGCACGGTGATCTCGCTGGTCGACGCCGAGCAGGCGGCGGCCGTCGTGAAGGTCCGGCGCTCGCTCGGGCTCTCGGTCGACCGTGACGTCGTTGCGACGCCCGCGGCGACGAAGTCGGGACGACCGCGCCACCGTCGTCGGCGTCCTGCAGGGAAGGCCACGAATCGGTCGCAGGGTGCCACGCCGAAGCGGGGCGCGGCGAAGCGCCGTCCGGCGAGCGCCACCCGCGAGCTCTAGCTGCCCGACCCCGGGTGGCGGGCGCTCGACTGATCGGCAAGATCCTGGAGCAGCCGCGCCTCGCTCACCATGAGCTTGCGCCAGTCGTCGAGATGGAGGCTCTCGTTCTCACCGTGGATCCGGCTGTGCGGGTCGGCGGGGCCGAGCATCAGCACGGGGATGCCACCGTACGCGTCCGCGAACGGGCCGACGAACGGGATCGTGCCGCCCACACCCATGTGCACCGGCGGCGTGCCGAACCCCGCCGTGAGGGCGCGGTCGGCCGCATCGAACGCCCAGCCCTCCGGTTCGCAGGACCACGCGGGGACAGCCTCGGAGGGGTCGAAGCGGATGTCGATGCCCCACGGCGTGTGACGCGCGACATGGGCAGCGACGAGCCGGTTGAGCCGCGTCGGATCCTGGCCCGGCGCGACCCGGAACGACACTCGGGCGGCCGCGCTCGCCACGATCTGGTTCGACGACCCCTCGATCGGGTGCGTGTCGATGCCGAGGATCGTGAGCGCCGGGCGGTGCCACAGCCGCTCGTAGACCGGCACCGACGGGTCGCCCGCGAGCTCGACACCAGGGAGCATGCCCCACGCGGCGCGCAGCCGTTC
>Ga0315534_1001462_pt1 | contig 16251 bp, 18 predicted proteins | sample SalMarSW160240MG_FD_203094 | JGI IMG/M metagenome (GOLD analysis project Ga0315534, IMG submission 203094) | Salt marsh sediment microbial communities from the Plum Island Ecosystem LTER, Massachusetts, United States - Salt Marsh Sediment SW1602-40 ... | reverse complement strand
CCGATTCGCCGCAGAAAAATGCGACCGCGAAAAACAATTAGAGCGAATTCTGCCAGAACGGAATTCGCCATAGCACGGCCACGTTGAGGCCGTCCCACGGTGAAAACAAAATCAATAAATGGCCTCGCTCAGCGTGAGAAGGTTCCGGGGGGCGGCGCGGCCGGCCAGGGAGCCGTCGGCGAGGTCTGCCTCTGTGCCGGCTGCGGCCAGGCCGCTTGCGATTGCGTCTGTTGCTGTTGTGGCCAAGGCGCTTGCGATTGCGCCGGCTTGGCGGGCGCGGCCGTTGCAGGCTTCACCGATTTTACCTGCTTCTTTGGCACGTCGGCGGTGCGCGGCCGTGGCTTGTGCGCCGGCCTCGCCTTCTTCTCGGGCGGCGTGTTCGCCGTCTTCGACTCCGCGGACGGTTCGCTCTGCTGCGCGGCTGGCTCGCTCGCTTCCTCCCCCGGCTGTTGCCTTGCCGGCAGGTATTCCGGCGGAACGCCCTGGGTCACACCCGGCACGCCTTCGGGAAAGACCGGCTTGCGCTCGCCTGGCAGCCGCCTCTTGGTGTCGAACATCCCGTACATGGTGTCGCTCATTCGGTCGATCGAATCGCAAGCGGCAAGGCTGAGGCCCGCCGTCATGACCAGCGAAACGAGCACAAGGCGAGCACAGACGCGCATCTTCCCTCTCATGAGCTCTTGCCGTTCTCGCTTGTCAGCGCCTTCAGAACATCGATGCGCGCGCGCAGGCCTGCCGGCGCATCGGGGTCGGAGAGCGCGGCTTCGGCCCAGCGCCGCGCCGCCGCCATATCGCCGCTCCGCCAGGCAGAGAGCGCCAGCAGCTCGCGCGCGGAATGGCGAAACGAACCGTTTGGTTGTGCCAGCGGCTCGAGACGGCGGCTGATATCGGCGTAGGGTGCTTTGTCGACCAGGACAAAACCTGTCCGAACCGTCGCAAGGTCGCGCAAGAGCTGCGGAGCCCCCGAATTGGCCGCGACCTCATCGAATATCGCGACCGCCGCAGCGCTGTCGCGCGTGGCCATGACCTCGGCTTCGCGCAGCCGTGCAAGCGTGCGATAGGCCGGCGTTCCCGATGTGGCAAGCTGGGCGAATGCGGCGGTCGCTTCCGTCGGCTTGCCATCCTGCGCAAGCTGCGCTGCGGCATTGTAAGCCGCGCCCGCTTCCGCCGCCTTCCTCGTCTCGTACCATTGATAGGCGCGCCAGGCCCCGACCCCGACGACCACCAGCACGGCCGCCGCAAGGATGAAAAGGCCGTAGCGGTCCCACAGCTTCTTCAGCTGCTCGCGCCGGACTTCCTCGTTGACTTCACTAAAAATATCGGCCACGCGTGCGCACCCGCCTTTCGACCGTCTATTCCGTCATTGATCTCACGCCGATTAACCTAACGGTATGGCGCAGACAAGGCAAAACGGACGGCGCATCTTACCGATAACGCCTTCCGATCACGTCGTTTTCTTCTTCATGGAATAGACGTGGTCGGGGCTCGGGAAAGTTCGGGCGCGCACTTCGGCCGCATAGGCTTCGACCGCGGCGTCGATCGACGGGCCGAGGTCGGTGAAACGCTTGACGAATTTCGGCACGCGCGGCGATAGCCCGAGCATGTCTTCGAGCACCAGCACCTGCCCGTCGCAGGTCGCGCTCGCGCCGATGCCGATGGTGGGGATCGCGACTTCACCCGTAATCCGCACGGCGAGCGGCTCGGCGACCGCCTCGAGGACCACCGCGAAAGCGCCCGCATCGGCGACCGCGCAAGCGTCCGCCTCGATGCGCCCCCAGTCGGCGAGATCGCGGCCCTGCGCCTTGAACCCGCCGATCGCATTGATCGACTGCGGCGTGAGCCCCACATGGCCCATCACCGGTATGCCGCGCTCCACCAGAAAGGCGATCGTGTCGGCCATGCGCTGGCCGCCTTCAACCTTGATCGCGCCGCAGCCGGTCTCTTTCATCACCCGCGCCGCCGACAGAAAGGCCTGCTCCTTGGAGGCTTCATAGGACCCGAAGGGCATGTCGATGACGACAAGCGCCCGGCGCGAGCCGCGCATCACCGCATGGCCTTGCAGGATCATCATGTCGAGCGTGACCGGAATGGTGGTCTCGAACCCGTGCATCACCATGCCGAGCGAGTCGCCAACGAGAATCACGTCGCAATGGCGATCGACAATGCGCGCGGTATGCGCGTGATACGACGTCAGCATGACGATCGGCAGCCCGCCCTTGCGGGAACGGATGTCCGGGGCGGTGAGCCGTTTCTCCTCCAGATGGGCCGACATGATCAGGTTCCCAGCGCGGGCGTGCCGAAAGCCGGGACGCCGATGACGAGCGGGTGAAACACGAGCCCGAGGGCGAGATAGAAAATCGTCCCGACAACAATCGCAATAATGTCGTTGCGACGGCCTCCTACCGGGATTGGCGGGCCGCCGGGATCGGTGCGCCATTTGAGCGAAATGCGATCATACGCGGCCCAGCCGAGCAGCGAGCCGAATAGAATGATCGAACCGAGGTCGCCGTTGGAGATGAGGTGCGCCACCGCCCATAGCTTGACTCCCACCACCATCGGATGTTTGAGCGTGCGCTTGATGTTCCCGGGAATGTAGGCCGCCGTCACGCAGATAATCGCCGGCCACATGAGCAAGACGGTGACGTGGCGCGTCCATGAGGGCGGATCCCAGACCGCGACCCATTCCGTCTCCCGATAGAGCGCGTAACCCCAGGCGATCAACACGATGCCGGCCGTGCCGACCAGTGCGAACAGACCTTTATAGGCCCCTTCCCCGATCTTATTGATCAAGGCTTGGCGCTGCGGGCGCATCGTGACGAAAACATGCGCGCCGATGAAAAGTACTAGGCCAACAATCAGAATGAAATATCCCATTGAAGACACCCCCGGACGAGTTTTTTGCAGCGCGGCGCGCCGTGTAAATGCGATATCGGACCTGCGAAAGCAAGGCGTGGCGGCGTCGGTGTTTCTCTACGGGCCGACCCCATTCCATATATCGCGGCGGTTGCAGGTCCGCTAAGGCGATGCCCAGTTGCGTTTTCGTCAGCTGAAACGCTTGGCCGCAGGGGGCGATCACGACTAGCTGGTGCGCCAGTTCACGAGAAAGACGCCAGTGACGCAGACGCCCATGCCGACAAGGGCGAGCACGCCAAGACGTTCGCCGAACATCAGCCAAGCCATCAGGGCCGTGACCGCCGGCGTCAGATAGAACAGGCTGGTCACGCGGGTCGCAGCCGAGCGGCGGATCAGAAAATACAAGAGCCACACCGCCCCGAGCGACAGCACCAGGACGAGCCAGGCGAACGCGGCGATCAGTTCGATGGTCCATTCGATCTTTTGGCTTTCGAACAGAATCGATCCCAGGGCAAAAAGCGCTCCGGCCGCCGAGTATTGAATGATGAGAGCGGCGCGCCAATCGATCCCTCCGCCGAACCGCTTCTGATACAGCGTTCCGACCGTAATCCCGATCAACGCGCACACCGCGGCCGCCCAGCCGAGCGCAGTCGCTTCGCCCGCGACCGTCTTGTCCGCGACGACGAGATAGACGCCGGCGATGCCGAGCGCGAGGCCGACCCATTGCCGCGCGACCACCCGCTCGCCGAGATACCGGTTCGCGATCGTCGAGGTCAGCACAGGCTGCAGGCTGACGATCAGAGCCGACAGCCCCGCCGGCAATCGCCGATCGATCGAAACGAACACGCCGCCGAGATAAACGCCGTGCACCAAGAGGCCGGCGACGATGCTGTGCCTGATGCCCAGCATGTCCGGCCAGGTCGGACGCGTCACGACTGCAAGGATCGCCAACAGAGCAACGACGGCGATCATCCGGATGGTGAGGAACGTCAGCGGCTCGACATAGGGCAAGCCGAATTTCGCGCCGATAAAGCCCGAGGCCCATAGAACCACGAACAACGCCGGAGCTGCATAGATTACGAGGTTTTCCCGCTTGTGCGGCATCGAACGCGCCCCCCAAGTCAAGCATGCCCCGTTGCCGCGATCGGATGAATCGTCGCCACGCAGCGTATGCGTGATTCTACATAAGAATTCGCACGTAGAATTTTACACGCGGAATCAGCGTGGTTAACGAATTTCAAATAAAGCCAGGTCAAACTTTCGCCCAGTCTCCGGCCCAGGTAAGCGCCGGGGAAAATAACGGGGGGTCTTGCGGCGATGCTTCGCCTGGCTTCTATCCTTCTTGCCTTCGTCATCACGTCACCAGCGCTCGCCGATCTGCGCATTACGCGCGATTTCGGCGGTTACGTCGAGGAATACAAAGCCAAATATCAACGCATTCGCGAGACCGGCGAACGGGTGATCATCGACGGAATCTGCAATTCCGCCTGCACGCTCGTGCTCGGCATCGTGCCGCTGCAACGGATTTGCGTGACGCCGCGCGCAAGCCTCGGGTTCCATCAGGCCTATTTCGACAAGCGCTGGACCGCCGGCGTGAAGGTGACCAGCATCGCCGGTACGGCCGAGTTGATGTCGGTGTACCCGAATCCAGTCAAGGAATGGATCTCCCGCCAAGGCGGACTCACTCCCAAGATGAAAAAGCTGAGGAATGGCGCCGATCTCTGGATGATCATCAATCCGTGTCCGGATTGGTTCTAGACAAGTTGGCTGCCCATCGGCCTATGTCGCCAACGTAAAGGCGCCGCGCAGCAGATAAAGCCACGCCCTCGCCACAGGCAGGAAGCGCACGGGATCAAACCCACGGCCGCGCCGCCTTGGCCCTCTCCTCGTAGGCGGAAATCTTCGGCCGCTTCTCCAGCGTCAGCCGGATATCGTCGAGCCCGTGCAAGAGGCAATGCTTGCGGTGCGGATCGATCTCGAAGCGGATCATGCCGCCGTCCGGTCCGCGAATTTCCTGCTTCTCGAGGTCGATGGTGAGGGTGGCGTTCGCGCCGCGCTCGGCGTCGTCGAACAGCTTCTCCAGATCCTCGGGCGAGACCTTGATCGGCAGAATGCCGTTCTTGAAGCAGTTGTTGTAGAAAATGTCGCCGAACGACGTCGAGATCACCGCGCGGATGCCGAAGTCGAGCAGCGCCCAAGGCGCGTGCTCGCGCGAAGAGCCGCAGCCGAAATTGTCGCCCGCAACCAGAATGGTCGCCTGGCGATAGGCCGGCTTGTTGAGCACGAAATCAGGATGCTCGCTGCCGTCATCGTGATAGCGCTTTTCGGCGAACAGGCCCTTGGCGAGGCCCGTGCGCTTGATGGTCTTCAGGTACTGTTTGGGGATGATCATGTCGGTGTCGACATTGATCATCCTGAGCGGCGCGGCGACGCCTTCGAGCGTGGTGAATTTCTCCATCGTCTTTCTCGCAACCTGCCTACGCATGGCCCCGAAGATAACTGATGGCGGTTCAAGCGCCGGGGGTCAAGCTCAAGCATCCGCCATTGGGTTTGCTGCCTCGAACGCCGCCTCGCGCAAGAGCTCGCAGACCTGAATGCAATAGGAGGAATAGTAGACTTTGCGCGCTTTCTTTTGCGCCGCGACATGTTCGGGATGGCACCGCCAAGCGCGTAGGGCCTCTTCCGACTCGAATTCGACGACCGTTACACGCTCGCCGTCTTCGGCGACGAAGTCCTTGTCCGAGATGTAACCGGGCATGGCTTCGACGATCTCCTTCATACGCTTCGCCATGGCGACATATTCGTCGCGCACCCCTGGTTTCAGGCGAGAGCGGAACACTGTCACGATCATGGCAGCCTCCATTGCACCGTGCATCGCCCTCGGATGCAGTCGCGCTCTCAACCGCTGCGCGCCCGGATCCAGTCGCCAATCATGCGGATGGCCGCGTCGGCCTCCGGAAATGCACCCGCCCAGATGGGAAAGACATGCTGCATCTCGGCAGCAATGAACAGGGTTGCGTCAATGCCGGCCTGGCCTGCGGCGCGCACCGCTCGCACCGAGTCGTCGATCAGCCGCTCCTCTCCGCCGACGATGCACAGGAGCGGCGGCAGGCCGGAAAAGTCGGCGAACGCCGGCGAAACCAGCGGGTGGCGGGGGTCGGCGCCCGCAAGATACATTCCGGCGAGTTCAAAGAGGCCGTCGCGGCTGCAGCAAATGTCGGTGTGGGCGCGCGTCTCCATCGTTTCACCGCTGCACGTCATGTCGCCCCACAGCGATATCGTGACCACGCCCGCCGGCCGGGCGATACCGCGGTCGCGCAGCGCGAGCGCGGACGCAAGCGCAAGCCCGCCCCCTGCGGAATCCCCGGCGAGCACCACACGCGCCGGGTCCGCGCCCTCGGCGAGCAACCACTGATAGGCGGCCACGGCATCCTCGATCGCCGCCGGGAACGGGTGTTCGGGAGCGAGCCGGTAGGACGGGATCAGGGCGCGCGCCTGCGCGGCGAGCACGAGATGTCCGGCCGTCTTGCGCCGCGATATCGGCGCGCCAAGCACGTAGCCGCCGCCGTAGAAGTAGAGAATGGCCGCGCCCGGCCGCGCCGAAGGCGGGTCAGCCCACAGGCCGTTGACCGCAGGCGCAGGAGCGAAGGCGACGCCGACCGGCTCGCTCGACAGGACCTCGGCGTACTCGTCGCCCTGCCGCCGCTGCTCGACCGTCGGATTTGCGTCTTTCGGCTGGGCGCGCATCGCCGCCCAGAAGCGCCTCGCTTCCTCGCTCGCCATTCCCCCCTCAGCGTTTGCCGTCTTGATCCGATTGCTGCGCCTCGATCGCCTCCATGTCCTCGTCGGAGAGGCCGAAATGGTGTCCGATCTCGTGCACCAGCACATGCGCGATGATGGCGCCGAGCGTTTCTTCGTGCTCGGCCCAGTAGTCGAGGATCGGCCGGCGATAGAGCCAGATCATATTCGGCATCTGAACCGCGGCGCTCTCGGAACGGAACGGCAGGCCGACGCCCTGAAAGAATCCGAGCAGGTCGAACTCGCTCTCGATACCCAAGAGGTCCAGCACTTCCTCGGTGGGGAAATCATCGACCTGAATCACCAGGTCCTCGCACATGGCGCGGAAGTTGGACGGCAGCCGTCGGAAAATCTCGCCGGCTACCACCTCCATTTCTTCCAGGGAGGGCGCCCTCAGCGGGCGCCAGGCAAGCGGATCGGCGGGGGGCGCATTTGGCATGACCATGTTTGTAAGGGACGAGTGCGCCCCGGCCAAGCGCCGGAGCATTTTCCGGCGAAGTGGGAACCGGTTCGCCGGCAGAAAATGCGACCACTCAAAGGACAAGCAGAGCGAATTCCGATTCCACCAGAACGGAATTCGCTCTGGCCGCAATGGCTTCTGTACGCGGCGGCCGCCGCGCAGCATCAGTTCGCCCAGCGGCCGGTGAGAAAATGTCTGCACGAGCAGGGCAACGCCAAGCACTGCATTGACGCAACGGCCTCGATAGGCGACCGTGCGCGAGGGACGGCAGGAGGCAAGCGATGCGACTTGCAAAATGGGGATGCGCGATTGCGGTTGCAGTCGGAACAGCCGGCATGGCCGGCGTCGGGACGGAGTCCGCCCAGGCCCAGTCGTCGCGCCGTGACGAAAATCGATATCGGCCCCCGCCCCGCGCACCGGCTCGTATCGTCGTGACCCCGTCGCGCCGGCTCGTCCGCGAGTGCATCGACTGGTACCAGATCGAGCATCGTCTCGCCGGCACCGTGGTCACGCCGCAGATGCGCTGCCGCTGGGGCTATCGCTAATTGGCCCCGCCCCGCGAGCTGTCCGCTCGCGAGACGGGGCCGGGGGGCGTGACGAATCCGTCAGCGGTTAGCGCGCCTGATTTGGCGCGTCGAAGCGCCCCAGAGCGAATTCCGTTCCGGTGGAATCGGAATTCGCTCCGGTTCTCCTTTGGTAGTCGCATTTTCTGCGGCGAACCGGTTTCCACTTCGCCGGAAAATGCTCTAGCGCGGCAGATTGGCCGCCTTCCCGCTCGGCGGGAAGGCCGGATTCGTTTGGACGCCGCGCAACAGATCAAGCGCGAGGTTGAGCGCCTTGTCGTCCTTGGCTTCGGGTGGAACGTACGACTGCGATCCGCCCTGCTCCTCGCCGTCGGCCTTGAGATGCCCGCGAAGCGATGACTCACCGCGCATCTCCGCCGAGCGCGCCTTCACTTCCTCCGGCACATCCTGAAGGCTCTCGATGTCAGGCACGATGCCCTTTGCCTGGATCGAGCGGCCCGCCGGAGTATAGTAGCGCGCCGTGGTGAGCCGCAGCGCGCCATTGCCGGCGCCCAGCGGAATGATGGTCTGCACCGAACCCTTGCCGAACGTGCGCGTGCCGACCAGGGTCGCGCGCTTGTGGTCCTGCAGCGCGCCGGCGACGATCTCGGAAGCCGACGCCGAGCCGCCATTGGTCAACACGATGACCGGCTTGCCCTTCGTCAGGTCGCCTGCCCGTGCGTTGAAGCGCTGGGTCTCCTCCGGGTCGCGGCCGCGCGTCGAAACGATCTCGCCACGATCGAGGAAGGCATCGGATACCGAAATCGCCTGATCGAGCAGGCCGCCCGGATTGTTGCGCAGATCGATGACGTAGCCGCGCAGCTTGTCAGCCGGGATTTGCGAAGAGATATCGCTCAGCGCCTTTTTCAGGCCATCGGTCGTCTGTTCGTTGAACTGAGTGATGCGGATGTAACCGACATCGTTGCCTTCGATGCGCGACCGCACCGAGCGCACGCGAATGATGTCGCGGGTGATCGACACTTCGATCGGCTTATCGGCGCCCTTGCGCATGATGCGCAGCTTGATCTTGGTGTTGACGGGGCCGCGCATTTTTTCGACCGCTTGATTGAGCGTCATGCCCTGCACGGCTTCGTCGTTGAGATGCGTGATCAAGTCATTGGCGCGAATGCCGGCCTTGGCCGCCGGCGTATCGTCGATCGGCGCCACGACCTTGACGAGCCCGTCCTCCATCGTGACCTCGATGCCGAGCCCGCCGAACTCGCCGCGCGTCTGCACCTGCATGTCGCGGAAGGTCTTCGGATCCATGTAGCTCGAATGCGGGTCGAGCCCGTTCAGCATTCCGTTGATCGCCGCTTCGACGAGCTTGGAATCATCCGGCTTCTCGACATAATGCGAGCGGACCCGCTCGAATATGTCGCCGAACAGATTGAGTTGGCGATAGGTGTCGGATGGCGCAGTTTTCGCAAAAGCGCCCGTCAGCATTGCGGGCGGTTGGATGGCGATCACAGTGACCGCGGCGCCGGCCAGGGCTCCGAGGAGCATTAACGAAGTCTTACGCATCATCCGCGGACCTTCTCGCTGTTGTTCGTCGCCCACCACGGTGACGGGTCAACGGGTAACCCGTCTTTCCGGAACTCGATATATAGGACCGGTCGAGAACCGCCAGTTCCAAAGCCCGCCAGCGTCTCCGCGCCGCTTCCCATGACGCCGAGCGGCTCGCCGATCAGCACGAACTGACCGAGATCGACCGATATCTTATCCATGCCGGCCAACAGAACATGATAGCCGCCGCCCGCATTGAGGATCAAGAGTTGGCCATAGGAGCGGTATGGCGCGGCATAGACGACCCACCCGTCGCACGGCGCCGTGACCTGCGCCCCGGGGCGCGTCGTGACGGACATCCCCTTGTAAGTGCCGCCGAAACTGTCGGATGCGCCGAACTCGCGCGTGCGCGCGCCGTTGACCGGCAAGGGCAACATGCCTTTGGCGGAGGCGAAGGCGATCGCCGGAGAGAGCCTGCCCGGGTCTTTAAGCGCGGCGAGATTGGGATGCGTCTCCGCCTGCTGGCGCGCCTCTTCGCCGTTGCGCGCGGCGCGTTCGGAGGCGTCGAGATTGGCTTCGAGCCGAGCGATCAAATCCTTGAGATTATCGACCTGGAGCGCGAGCTGCATGGCGCGCTGCCGGGAAGTCGCCAGCTCCGTTTCCACCTCGGCGAGCCGCCGCTGCCGCTCTTCGATGAGCAAGCCCATGCGCGTCCGCTGTTCGGAGAGAGCGGCAAGGTCGGTTGTGCGCCGCGCCCGTTCGGCTGCCGCCTCGCGGCGAACGCGGACGAGGTCGGCGAGATCGGCGGCGAGTACGTCCGCCTCGTGGCGCAGTTCCGGGAGCACGGCGCCCAGAAGGATGGCGGAGCGCAGCGACTGCAGCACATCCTCCGGCCGCACCAGCAGAGCGGGCGGCGGATTCCGACCAATCCGCTGCAGCGCCGCAAGAATCTTCCCGATGACCTCACGGCGCCCCTCGAGCGAGCCGTTGATTCCGCGCTCGGTATTGTCGAGTAGGTCGAGCCTGTTCTCGATCGCCGCGATGTTCTGCTCGGCCGTGCGGATGCGCGCGGCGGTCTCGATCATCGTCTGATTGAGCTTGCGGCGGTCTTCGCCGAGCCGATCGATCTCGCCCCGCAGTTTCCGTTCGGTCTCGGTGGCGCGCTTCTGCTCCGCGCGAACCGTTTCGAGTTCTTTGTCGCGCTCCTTGAGCACCTCAAGCGACGACGCGCTTTGCGGCGTGTTCAGCCGCTCGGCCTGGGCCTGCGCCATGCCGGCAAAAAGCACGCCCGCCAGCGCCAGCGCCAGCGCGGTTGGCACGACAAGGGGGCAAGAGGAGCGCTTCATTCGCAACGAGTTGTTCGGCTTTCCGTCAAACCCCAGCATTTAATCGCGGATTGGGGCAGCTTCGCGTCGCCGGGCTCATCTGTCGGCAACCGCGCGTTGGCGCAAGATAATGGCCGTGCGGTCGATTTATCCTTAAGCCGAGGGTGTTAACCATCTCTTGCCGCCCGCCATTCAAGCGCGATGATAGGGATGGCCCGACAGGATCGTGGCCGCCCGGTAGAGCTGCTCGAGCAGCATGATTCGGACCAGCTGGTGCGGCCAGGTCGCCGCTCCGAATGACAGGGTGAAATCGGCCCGCCGCTTAAACTCCTCGCCGAGCCCATCCGGCCCGCCGATCACAAAGGCCGCGGCTTGGCGCCCCGCGTCTCGCCACGCGCGAATCTCGCCGGCGATCGCTTCGCTATTGAGGTTCTCGCCCTTCGGATCAAGCACGACCGTGACCGCGCCGTCGGGAATCACATTTGCGAGCGCGATCGCTTCTTCCAACAGCCGGCGGCCGACCTCCTGCGCGCGGCTGTCCTTGATTTCGATGACTTCGATGTCGGTAAGGCCGATGCCACGCCCCGCCTTTTGCAGGCGGTCAAGATAGCGATCCGCAAGCTCGCGCTCCGGCCCATTCTTGAGACGACCGACAGCCGAGAGAAATAGACGCATCTTCACCCTGCTCGCGCGCTGATCGCGATCCTCTGCCGAGACATCGCCGATTGCCCCCGGCGCGGAGGCCTGGACCGAAAAAGCCCGCGATAATGGGAGATTGGCGGTCAAACCGCAATGGCCGGTTTGCGCCTGAGCCGAGCCGGACTGACGAGCGTTATAAGAGCGTCCGCGCTAGCTTGCGCGCCGTATGGCCGCGCGGCCCGCCCACATTTTCTCCAGATTGTAGAAGGCGCGGACCTCGGGCCGGAAAACGTGGATGATCACGTCACCCGCATCGATTAACACCCAGTCGCAATGCGGCATTCCTTCGACGCGCGCAGACAAACCGGCTTTGTGGAGGTCCTCCACCACGCGATCGGCGACCGATCCCACATGGCGGTTCGATCGCCCCGACGTCACCACCATGTAGTCGGCGATCGAAGACTTGCGACGGAGATCGAGGGTTATGGTGTCCTCGGCCTTCATTTCATCGAGGCGCGCGAGGATGAAGCGAAGCGTCTCTTCAGCGTTGGGACGGCCGGTTGAGACGGATTGGGGCGTACGGCGTGCGCTCGCCCGCGGCAATGCAGTTGTGTTCAGGGGTCCTTCCTCTCGGCTCACGGCCCGGGCATCGCCGCCCGCGCCTTATCGCGACTCTCTGATAGCACTCCGCAGAAGATAGTCATCCGGGGTTAATCGATTCAACCTCCTCGCGTTCCACCGCGCAGCTTTCTTTCGACATCGCGCTCGCGCACCGCAGAGCGCGTGTCGGTCGCCGCCTTGGATGGCGGCTCGGCAGTGCCCCCATCCAGCCGCGTCGAACCAGCAGCCGCGTCCGCCGCCATCCCCTGACGCGTCCGCTTGGCGCTCTCGAGACTCGCCGGACGCAGCGGGAAGTCTGCCGTGCTTCGATGATCACTTTGTGACTGCCGCTTCGCCCGGAGCGCGGTTGACGACAGCGGCGACTTCAGGCCGTGCAGAAAAACCCAGGCGGGCGGCAGACGCAAAGGCAACGTCGCGGCGCTCCTCTCGGGAAGGCGCGCGAACCCCAGCGCTTGGCCCGCCGCACTGGCGTTCGCATAAAGGCTTGGACCGAGGCGGTCCACCACCGCGATCGGCACGAGGGATGCGATGCCGCGCCAGTTATTCCAGCGATGAAAGCTCCGCAGATTGTCGGCGCCCATGATCCAGACGAAATGCACGCCTGGGCACCGCATCACCAGGTAACGGATGGCGTCATAGGAATACCGCACCCCGACTGCCGCCTCGAGCCCGGTGACCTCGATCCGGGGATGGCGAGCAAGCGCCCGCGCCGCCGCAATCCGCTGCGCCAGGGGCGCAAGGTGAGTGGTCGATTTTAGCGGATTGCCGGGGGTGACGAGCCACCAGACGCGGTCGAGATGAAGCCGTCGCATCGCCAGCAGACAGGCGCCGAGGTGAGCTTCATGCGGCGGATCGAAGGTGCCGCCGAACAAGCCAATCCGCATCCCTGGCATATGCGGGGGAATTCGGTAATCGCGAGGCTGAAGCCTCGTGCTGTCCCAGGCGGGGACGGGCCGGCGCGGCTGGTACGCGCTTGACATGAACGTTCTGAATCCTCCGGCGCGGCGCAACTTTGGTGAGACGCGGGCAGCCCGCCGCCTAGCGACGAACCTGGCCCGAACCGCGCACGCGGTATTTGAACGTGGTCAACTGCTCGACGCCCACCGGGCCGCGCGCATGCAGCCGGCCGGTGGCGATGCCGATTTCGGCCCCGAAGCCGAACTCGCCGCCGTCGGCGAACTGGGTCGAGGCGTTGTGCAGCACGATCGCCGAATCGACCTCCCGCAGGAATTTTTCCGCCGCGACGTGATCGGCCGTGACGATCGCGTCGGTGTGGTGCGAGCCGTAACGCTCGATGTGAGCGATTGCATCGTCGACCCCGTCGACCACTTTCGTGGCGATGATCGCATCGAGATACTCCGTCGCCCAATCCTGCTCGGTCGCGGGCTTGACGCGCGAATCAGCGGCCTGCGCTTCCGCGTCGCCGCGCACCTCGCAGCCGGCGTCGATCAGCATGCCGACCAGCGACGCAAGCAGTTTCGGAGCGACTGCCCGGTCGACGAGCAGCGACTCGGCGGCCCCGCAAATGCCGGTGCGCCGCATTTTCGCGTTGAGGACGATCGCCCTGGCCATCCCGAGATCGGCGCCCTTGTCCACATAGACGTGGCAATTGCCGTCGAGATGGGCGAACACCGGAACGCGCGCTTCGGCTTGCACGCGGGCGATGAGGTCCTTTCCTCCGCGCGGCACGATCACGTCGATTGCGCCGTCGAGCCCTTCCAGCATCAGGCCGACCGCGGCGCGGTCGCGGGTGGGAACGAGCTGGACCGCATCCTCCGGCAGTCCGGCCGAGCGGATGCCGTCCGCGAGGGCGGCGTGAATGGCGCGCGCGGAGCGAAAGCTGTCCGACCCGCCGCGCAAAATGACCGCGTTGCCCGCCTTCAGGCAGAGCGCGGCGGCGTCGGCGGTCACATTCGGCCGGCTCTCATAGATCACGCCGATCACGCCGAGCGGCACCCGCACGCGCTCGATGCGCATGCCGTTGGGCCGATCCCAGGCGTCGATCAGGGCGCCGACCGGGTCCTCGAGGCCGGCGACCACCGCAATGCCCTCGGCCATCGCCGCGACGCGCTCTTCGTTGAGGGCCAGGCGATCGATGAAGGCTGACGTCGCGCCGCGGCTGCGCGCCTCGGCCACGTCCTCGGCATTGGCGGACAGAATAGCCGGTGCGGCCGCCCGGATCGCCTCCCCCATGGCGTTGAGGGCTGCGTCCTTGTCCGAAGTCGCCGCGAGCGCAAGTTTACGCGCAGCCGCCCGCGCCCTCCGCCCGATATCACCCATGACGGCAGCGAGATCGCCCCCGGCGTCCACAGTCTTCAACGTCAAGCTCATAACCGACATTCCTCTGTCATAACCCCTTCCTAGCATGCCGCCGGGCGTGCCGCGAGGCTGCGGGGCTTGGCGGCACGTAGATTTGTTGACCTCGTTTCTGGGCGAGTTGCGGCCGAAACGCCTACGCAGCACTCCATGCGAGGGAAAATCTAGCCCGCGGGCCGGCGAGATATTGATCGGCCGCTACTCCGTCATCGCCATGGCGCGGAGCGCGAGGCGTTCGCGGGCGGAGAGCTTTTCCGTCGCGCTCTTGAGTTGGCCGCACGCGGCGAGGATGTCGCGTCCGCGCGGGGTGCGCACCGGCGAGGAATAGCCCGCCTTGAACACATATTCCGAGAACTGCTCGATCTGGTCCCAGTCGGAGCATTCGTAGCGCGTGCCCGGCCAGGGATTGAACGGGATCAGATTGATCTTCGCCGGAATCCCCTTGATCAGCTTGATCAGCGCTTTGGCGTCGGCAAGCGAGTCATTCACCCCTTTAAGCATGACGTACTCAAAGGTGATGCGTTTGGCGTTGGTGAGACCGGGATAACTGCGGCACGCCTGCATCAGCTCGGCGATCGGATATTTGCGGTTGAGCGGCACCAACTCGTTGCGCGCCGCATCGGTGACCGCGTGCAGCGAAACCGCGAGCATGCAGCCGATCTCGGCGCCGACGCGCGGAATCAGCGGCACCACGCCGGAGGTGGAGAGCGTGATGCGACGCTTGGAGAGGGCAAGCCCCTCATTGTCGGCGACGATCAGCAGCGCATCGCGCACCGCCTCAAAATTATAGAGCGGCTCGCCCATCCCCATCACAACGACATTGCTGATGAGACGGCTTGTTTCGGTCGGGGCCACCGTGCCTGCGGCAGGCCCGCCCCGCCCCGGCCAATCGCCCAACCGGTCGCGCGCGATCATCACCTGACCGACGATCTCGCCCGCCGTGAGGTTGCGCACCAGCCGCTGCGTCCCGGTATGGCAGAACGAGCAGTTGAGCGTGCAGCCAACCTGGCTCGAGACGCACAGAGTGCCGCGGTCGGTCTCCGGGATGTAGACGCATTCGACCTCGTGCGGGCGCTCGCTCGTTCCTTGTCGTTCATGGTAGGTCGCATTTTCTGACGGCGAACCGGTTCCCACTTCGCCGGAAAATGCTCCCGGCAAGCGCAGCAGCCATTTGCGCGTTCCGTCGGCAGAAACCTGCTCGGCCACGACTTCGGGCCGCGCCAAGGTGAAATGGCGGTCGAGCTCCGCGCGCAGCTCCTTCGACATGCTGGTCATCGCGCCGAAGCTTTGCGCCCCGCGCACATAGAGCCAATGCCAGAGCTGCTGCACACGCATGCGCTGCTGTGGCGGAGGCACGCCGATCCCAGCCAGGGCTTCGGCAAGCTCAAGCCGCGATAGGCCGATCAAGGATGGCCTGGCCGGCGGCACATAGCGCTCGAGCGGCCTCTTCTCCAGGAGGGCGGAGTCGCAGGCGGCCGGCGGTTCGGTATCGGGCAGTGCGGTCATAAAGGATCGGGCGTCGGGGTCAAAGCAGCGAGGTGTGTCCTAGCACACATGGCAATCGGGCGGCAGGAGCGCAAAGTCCGCTAGTACAGCCGGCTCCAGCTCGGTGGGTCGGGCGTGAATCTGCCCTCGACCGCGAGGAAAGCCGGGGCTGTGGGCGTCACCTTTGAACAATACAAACTGAGGTGCACAAAGAGACATCCACCGGGCTCATATGGAACGGACAAGCGACACTTATCACCCCTAGGTTGACGATACGCTCTGGGAGGACGTGATGGCCAAAACTGTTCGGTTTCTTGCGCTTATCCTGTTTGTGGCGTTTGGCGCCATACCCGCGCCTGCCCGGGCGCAGGCCGGTTTCGAGGACGATCGGGTGATGCTCCAGGGCTTCTATTGGGAGTCCTATCGCCATGGACATCCGGAGAAATTCCCAAGCTACGGAGCGAAGACCTGGTATCAGATTGTCGAGGAGCAGGCCCCCGCGATCCGGGCGGGCCGTTTCAACCTCATCTGGCTGCCACCGCCCTCTTTCGCCGGGCAATACAGCGCCGGCTATGATCCTAAGGAGTATTTCAATCTCGCCAACAGCTATGGCGATTTTAACGCTCATAAAGCAATGCTCGCCGCTCTGCTCGGCGCCGGCGTGGAGCCGATCGCCGACATCGTGATC
>Ga0315534_1001459_pt1 | contig 16277 bp, 12 predicted proteins | sample SalMarSW160240MG_FD_203094 | JGI IMG/M metagenome (GOLD analysis project Ga0315534, IMG submission 203094) | Salt marsh sediment microbial communities from the Plum Island Ecosystem LTER, Massachusetts, United States - Salt Marsh Sediment SW1602-40 ... | reverse complement strand
CTACCAGGTCGACAAATCGCCCACGAAAATCGAGGGACTGCGATTCGGTACGGACGTTGACACCTGCGGTTTTTGCCTGATCCATCGTTTACGGTCCACAGCAGTGTAATCACACGACGGCGTCGTGCCCACGGTTTCCGCACGGCAGTGACGCCGAAACATGGGGGACGCCAAAAAACCCCGGATGCGGCGCGGCACAACGTCACGTCTGGAAAAGGAAACGGGGAAAGTGCCTGGATGTTTCCCCCGGTGGATTTCCACGGATCATCACCGCACTTCGCTATCCTCTCCGTATTCTCTTTCATGCCGCCATGACCGTCAACGACGGGTCGAACGGCTTGGTTGCGTCGCAGACCACGGCACGTAAAGATATACGGCTTCGCTAATTTGGAGAACCGGCGACCAGGGCTTGGCAATGAACAATGAACATCGCACCGCCAATGGATAAGCGACGTGTGCTGGGAATGGTCTTCCTGACCGTGTTTCTCGACATGGTCGGTTTTTCGATCATCTTTCCGTTGTTTCCCCACATGCTCGACTACTATGTGGGGTTGGAAGGTGAAACGAGCGCGATTGGCCGTTTGACGAGCGCTTTAGCATCCATTGCCGGCGACCGTTTTGCCGTGGTGACGCTGTTCGGCGGCGTCCTCGGTTCACTCTACTCTCTGCTCCAATTTCTGTTTGCTCCCATCTGGGGTCGTTTTTCCGATCACGTTGGACGTCGTCCCGCGCTATTGCTGACGCTGTGCGGAACGGCTGCATCGCACTTGCTGTGGATCTTTTCGGGATCGTTCGCCGTGCTCGTGGCCGCGCGTTTGCTGGGCGGTATGATGGCCGGCAATATCTCCACGGCCTCGGCTGTCGTCGCCGACTCGTGCCCTGGAGTCGATCGCGCGCGGGGAATGGGGTTGCTGGGAGCCGGTATCGGACTGGGGTTTGTCATCGGGCCTGCCATAGGCGGCGTGACGGCATTCTGGGATATGGCGGCCACCTTTCCCTGGGCGATGTCTTGGGGGATCAATCCATTTAGCGCTTGCGCGCTGGCAGCTTTTCTGCTCGCTGCGTTCAATCTGCTCTGGGTCTACCGCGGGTTGCCCGAAACCCGCGGCAAATTGTCCGGCGACGCGGGCAACGAGGAAATGGTACGGACGATTCATCCTTTCCGTGCGCTTGCTCAGCTCCGGTTCCCCGGAGTCAGGGCCACCAACCTGGCCTATTTTGTGTACCAGGTTGCCTTCAGCGCGATGGAGTTTACGCTGACATTCCTGGCAGTGGAGCGGCTGCACTATGAGGCACGGGACAACATGTGGATGTTTGTCTTTGTCGGAATCACGATCGCGGCCGTCCAGGGCGTCGTCGTGCGGCGGGTCGTTCCGGCCGCGGGCGAGAAACGGGTCGCATTGGCGGGGATCGTGCTGACGGTGCCCGGGTTGATCACGGTCGGCTGGGCCGGATCGAGCGTCACGCTGTACGCCGGTTTAGCCTTGCTTGCCACGGGAAGCGGTCTGGTGATGCCTACCTTGGGTGCGTTGGCGTCCCGCTATTCCCCCGACGACCGTCAAGGTTTTGCGTTGGGAGTCTTCCGGTCCATGGGGGCCCTGGCGCGAGCCATCGGTCCGCTCGTGGGCGGGCTTCTTTACTGGCGCGTGGCGAGCTGGGCCCCCTACGGATTGGGAAGCTGTTTGGTGGCGATTTCGCTGGCGATGGCGGCCGGATTGCCGCAAGTGAACGCCTGGCCGCAAACACAACGCTCCTAAATGAATCCTTGAAAAGTCGATCGAATGGCGCCGGCCAGTGCTCCGCGACCGGCCTCGTCAATCGCTTTGAGATTCGATCCCTTTCGCGTGGACCTATTTAGTGTCGCGGCGTGCCGTTCATTCTTGCGACGCGAGGCGAGCGACGTTAGGATCTATCGTAGAGCTTGTTCAAACCAGCTCCCATAAGGAACCGGGTTCATGGCCACTCTTCAGACATCCGCGAAAAGCCTGGCACTGGTGTTCATCACCGTCACGTGCCTGCAAGCTCAGCCGTACGCGGGAGGGTATGTCTACCAGCCGTCGACTGCCGGCGAAAGTCACGCACGCGGCATGGCAGACCTTGTACGGTCGGCAGGCGTCAACAATCTGTTGAATTCGGAGGCGGCGGGCAACCTGGAAGAAGCCCGCTCGAAAAATCTCGATAACCGCTTGAAATATACTGAAACGTATTTCAAGCAGAAGCAAATGAACCGCGAATACCGTCGCGCCCAGCAAGGGCCGCGACCGTCGCCCGAAGCGCTGTACCGTAGTTCGCGGGCCATGATGCCCGATCGTCCGGACGCTTCCGAACTGGATCCCGTCTACGGCCGCATCAAATGGCCGCCGTACCTGACGCAGCAGCAGTTTTCCTCGTACCGCACGAAACTGGACGAATTGTTCGCGAAGCGCGCCGAAGGCAACGCGACCTATGAAACAGGCGAGGAGATTACCCAGGCGGCGGACGCGATGGCCGAACAACTGCGCAAGGCTGCCAAAGGAAGTATTACGAACGCGACGATCGATGCGAGCAAATTCATCCAGAGCCTCAAGTTCGAGACACGCTTCAGTCCGGGTTGACCACGATGAAACATCTGCTGATTGCGCTTGCGACAACCCTCGTGCTACTGCCGCTGTCGGCCGTCTGCAATGACGACACCAATCTGCCGGCGGCCGTCGAAGCGTTGTCGAGTCCCCAGAAGTCCAAGCGGCTGGACGCGATGTCCCAGATTCGCGAGGTGGGAGTCCGGGGCAAATCCGCGATCCCAGCCTTGACGCGTGCGCTGGGACACCGAGATCCGGACACGCGGGCCGAGGCTGCCAGAACGCTGGGCGTGCTTGGCAAGCATGCCTCTCCCGCCGGCATGGCACTGGAGAACGCACTTACGGATGACGACGCCCGCGTAAGGGCCTACGCGGCTTTTGCCTTGGGACGCATCGGAGAAGCAAACGACCAGCGGCTCGAGGTGTTGTTCGCGGCAGTCGTCGACCCGGCGCCGGCGGTTCGCCGTTCGGCAGTCGCCGCAATCCGCGCGCTCGATTTTCCGCGAGAACGCGTGCTTCCGCTGCTGGTCCGCACGCTGGAAACCGCCGATGCCGCGTTGATCATGCCCGCTGTCGAAACGCTGGCCGAGGCGGGAGCCAAGGCCGTACCGCTGCTGTGTGAGGCGCTCAAGAATGAAAAGACCGACTACTGGGCGTGTCTGATCCTCGCCCAGATCGGTCCGGAAGCCCATGATGCCGTGCCCCATCTGTTGCCTCTTCTCAAACGCCCCGAGCCTGAAGTGCGCAAGGAAGCGGTGATCGCGTTGGGGGAGATCGGGGCGGCGGCAGCGCCAGCCGTTCCCGAGATCGTGCGTATTCTGAACGAAGACGAATTATTGGGCGTGCGCTATGCGGCGGCCTATGCCCTTGGTCGCATCGGAGAAAAGCAGCTCGCCCAGGAATCGCTCGAACAGTCCGCGGAGACCGGTGATGACATCCTGCGTGTCCTTGCCGTCTGGGCGCTGGTGCAGTTGAACCCGGAGAACGATGAAATTGAAGAAAAGGCCGCGCGCGTCATTCTCCAGGAACTGACCTCGGAGGATCCAAACGTGCGCCGCATCGCCGCTCGCGCCGTAGCCGAGTCGGAGCCGGTCCGCGACGAAGCGCTGCCCGGACTGATTAAGGCCATCCAGGATGCCGATGAAGAGACCGTAGAGCAACTGATCAGCGCGATCGCGGCAACAGGCGAGCAAGCCGTCCCACGAATTGTCCGAGGATTAAAGATCAAAGATTTACGGCCTTATGCCGTGCAGGTCGCTATCCGCTTGGGGCCCAAAGCCAAAAAGGCCGTGCCGGCATTGATCGAAGCGCTGCAGGAGGATGCCGAAGATCCCTTGTTCCTTCGAGAGGTGTCCTTTGCGCTCGGGTCGATCGGTCCCGATGCGGCGGCGGCCACGGATGCGTTGATCGGTCGGCTTTCGCACGAGGATGTCGAAGTGCGGGTGGGTGCGTGCTACGCTCTGGGACGAATCGGCCCGCGAGCCAAGGCCGCCACGAAGGCACTTGTCGAAATGGCGAAGGTGGAACAGGAATTGCCCCGGGTGGCCGCGGTGTGGGCCCTGTTGCGAATCCATCCGGACAGCGAGAAACTGGCGCGCTTCTCGGTGCCGATCCTCGCTGAGGCGCTGGCCAGCGACCGGCCTCTGGTTCGCGCCGAAGTCGCATCCGCGCTGGGGGATATCGGACCCCTCGCGAGTTCCGCGCTGCCTCGGCTCCAGCAAGCTCTGGAGGACCCCGAACCGATCGTACAGGAAGCGGCGGCCGCGGCGATCCGGCGGATCAAGGGATAGCGCGCCAGCGGCGACCAGCTTCCGGGCGATCCACGGCGGAGGAAGCGGTTGTTGCAGGTGTCTTCTCATGCAGAAAGGATTCCCATGTCTGATATCGCCGCGCATCGCACGTCGGGTCGCTTCGCTCCAAGACGCGAATTCCCTCGGGCGGGCGTCGCTGTCCTCTGGATGACGACGGCCGCACTTTTGATTGCACCCGCGTCTCAGACCGCTTGCCTTGCGGATTGGCTCGACACGTTTGAAGGCAACGGAGGCGGAGCGTTCGCACCACAGGATCACGACTGGTCCCTTGCGGCATTAGGAACCGCTTCCAAGCGAAACGGTAACACGGACGATGAAACCAACGACCCCGAAGGCAATGACTGGCTGGAAATCAAGGACGGCATTATCTTTCCCGCATCATCCGTGCTGGCACATGTAACGGATACGTTCGATGGCTCGGACACGGTTTTCCAGGACGTCCGCGTGACCGGATGGGTCAATTACCAGGAACCCATTCCGTCTGAACCGGCCAGCGACAGCGGGCAGGGCGTGGCCGCCCGTTTCGACGGATTCGGCAGCGTGTACACGCTCGTCCTCGATTTTACCACCGGAGACTTGAATCTCGCCAAGGCCGAAGCGACACAGCCCGCAATCGTGGAAACGGTCACCAGCGCCATCTCGGATCTCGACTCGCGATATTTTGTCGAGCTTACCGCCTGGAACAGTCCCGACGACACCCGGGCCATGGTAACCGGCAGAGTTTTCGACGGGCCGCAGGGAAATCTGATCGCCAACACGTCTTTCATGGATCCCAACCCGCTGAATCCGGGAACGTCCGGCGTTGTCGTCAACGATCCATTCGACCTGAGCGGCAGTTTCGACGACGTGGCGTCGTCGTTCTTCGATGCTTTTCCTACCGGCGACATGGATTTCGATCGGGATATCGACTTCGATGATATCGACGATTTCGTGTTAGGCTTGAATGATCCGTCAACGTATACATCCACCTTTTTTGCGCCGCCGGAAGAGAACGGTGACACCGACAACGATATGGACCTTGATTTCGATGACATTCCGGGGTTCGTGGAGCTGCTGAGTCCCGGATCGACGCACGGGGTTCCGGAGCCTACCACAAGCGGTCTGATGGCCACGGCTGCCGGATTAATGAGCCTGCTCGAAGCAGCCCGGCTTTTACGTACCTCAAACAAAACCGCCCGTTCGTCTGCACACTCGCGTTGTGGCGAATGCAACACCTGATGTCTTATTAGGCGCTATAAGACATCGGCCCGTCCGACGGGGTGGCCGATGCCGTGACCCTCAGGAAAGCGAACGGCGAAATGGGTGCGTTTAAGGGCCGGGCGATTCATCCGGCTCGAACAGCTGCAGCGTCACCCGAACCGTCCCGCTGTTGTCGGCCAGTTCGTGCCATTTGTCCCGGCAGCGGACGAACAATTGCCCCGACTGGTTTGCGCGAAAGGTGCCGTCTGCTCCCATATCAAACGGCGCAGTCAGGGCAAAGGCGTCGAGCAGGATGCCCACGAGGCGCCCTTCTCCGCCAGGATTTCCATCCGCCGTAACCGGTTGCGATCGGGCGTCAGTTTTCCACGTCCCCGTGGACCGAAACGTATACTGGCGGCCACTCGCGACACGGATTCCGGCTGACTGGTATCCTCGCGCGGCCTTGACCTCGACGCCCATGGATTCTCCGGATTCAAGCGAAACGATGCGAGAATCCCAATCCCATTCACACAGGTCGACTCGGTAGCCGGGTTCGACGTGATCCACGAAGAAAGCGAACTCGAATCCAATGTGCGCGTGCCAGCCGGCAAACGTCTGGTTGAAGTTCGCATCCTGGCCGGCCAGCAACTGTCGTCCCATGCGCCGAAATCTATTGCGGTATCGCGTGTGATGGCTCATCAAATGGCAGAGCGCCCAACTTGCCGCGTATGACGTTTCGGCCTGGCGGACCACCTCGTCGTCGCCCGCATTCCATGTTCCGTGGCCGGACACCGCTTCCTCAGTCGCGCCTTCTAAACGGCGGGATTTTGAAAGTCGCGCGAATGTCGCTGAAAGCGGTGCTGTAAATGCCCTGTCCGTGAGCACCGCATCGACAGTCAATGGTGGGCTCATGCGCATGGTGTCGATGGTCTTGTCAGGACAACTGACAGCGGGATCTCCTGATTGATGAAACGAGGCCAATTGGGCCATCCCCTCACTGTACCAATCCGGGCCGCACGTACCAAATACTTGCGTGCAATAGGCATGAGCAACCTCATGCTCGGCAATCCCGGGCGTCGCCCGGCAAAAGATGCGCGTCTGTTTTCGTCTTCGCGAACCCTCCTGCACCGCGTGCATTTGCGTGCCTCCTCCGACACGTTGCAGCAGCACGCGCGCCGCCGGATGCGGCAGCGCACCGCGAGGCCATCTATCGAGGTCCTCGACAACATAACATTCGATTTGACCGGCCAAACGACGCGCCCAATACCGGGAGACAACGCGAAGTGTACGCTCGAGATTTGCCACGGTCTTTGACGCCTCGGCGTCGGAGAGATCCGTATACACGACAAAATGGCGGGACTCGTGCTTTCGGATAAGTTCGGCCTCCGTGTTGCCGCCCGGCGGGCTGCCGCCAAAAGCAGAAAGAGCTGGAAGCCAAATCGCGCACAACAGAAGGGCCGCCACCGGGTGGCGAGACATGGTGCCGCCGGTATGCTTCAGCGGTGCTGCTACGGCATGGGTGGAACGACGGACCGCCAAAATGGCACTCACGGATGCGTCTCCCGTCGTTGGTCGATCGAGGTGGCGACAGTTACTTGCACGGCATCGAAAGCCATGCGGCCCGTGGCACCGAACAACCCAACCGCAATGACCGCAAGGCGTGCCTGGGACGGGACGCGGACACGCCGCGCGGCTCTTCGCCAGCCTGAGGTGCCGATCAAGGGTCCGATCCATTCCTGCCCGACGGGTGCCCGGCTCGGTCCATAGAACTCCAACAGAATCCCCGGTTGCTGATCGCGTGTGGGACCGCGGACGGTCCGTTCCGTCCGGACGAAACACTGTACGTCGATGCTGCCCACCGCGCGACCATCCACGCCGAACGCCTGCATGGCATGCGCCCGGCGACCCGGTGTTTGGTTTTCGAAGGCGAGAACCTTGTCCCCTTCTGGGGCGGAGGCGTCCGCCATCACCTTCCCCTGGCGCACATAGTACCAGCCGACAGGAAGCGTCTCCTCTGCATCCTGTGGTGGATGATCCCCTGGTGGATCCCCTGACACGGTTTCCTCGAAACCGCCGTGCACGAGCCGGGGCTGCGCCAAGTCCGGCACGATCTGCCGCTCGTCTTCCGCGCGGCCCGTCATGGGAACAAAAAAAGTGGCCCGCAGGGCCTTCCTCTCCAACGCGCCGTTGCGCTTTTCAAACACGTACAAGCGCTGCTGGAATCGCTCACCGAGCGGAATGATCATGCGGCCGCCTTCGGCAAGCTGCCCGACAAGCGGCCGAGGTACGTCTTCGGGCGAACACGTGACAATGATCTTGTCGAATGGAGCATGCTCGCTCCATCCCTGATAACCGTCGCCTATGCGAGTGTGCACGTTGCGGTAGTCGAGCCGCGACAGCCGCTGGGCAGCCGCTCGACCCAATGCTTCGACAATCTCGACCGTATAGACTTCGGCCACCAGTGGGCTCAGCACCGCCGCCTGGTAACCACTGCCCGTTCCAATCTCCAAAACCCGGTCATCGAGCTGAGGATCAATTTCCTGGGTCATCATGGCCACGACAAACGGAGGGGAGATCGTCTGGCCCGCTCCGATCGGTAACGCCATATCAAAATAGGCGCGTTCACGCTCCACGGGCGGAACAAACTCGTGCCGCGGCGTCGTACGCATCGCTTGCACCACACGAGGGTTGGTGATGCCGGCTGCAATAATCTCCTTCTGCACGAGCAGCTCGCGCCGCACGGCCAACGGCGGCGCTGCCGCGCAGCAGGGGTCGCAGAGCAACGCCAAGCCTTGGAGCGCCATGGACGAGGCTGTAACGCTGGCCATGAGACCGCGTGGACGGAGGACCGGCGACATCCTTGCGAACGCTCCCTGACAGGCGGCGTGCATTTCGTGTGGCCAGTGTTCCAAGCAGAAATTCCTTGCGCAGAGGGCTACGACACGGAGAAGCGTAGCTGAAGGAACATCCAAAGGTGGCCAAAGCGCTACGAAACTGGGCAGAATTGAGCGATGATCGGTCCGACGCACCGCAACGCGGTGCCCGATGGCAATCACGGCGGGTGCCCTAAGGCTCACTGTTCCTTACGGTGCCCAGTCTAATCGAGTCCCAACCGGATCTCCAGTGCCGGGCCAAGAAACTGCAGGGACCCTCCGCGGCTCCCCCCAACGGTGCGGGCTGGGTGTCCAGACCACGCGCCAACGCGAAAGGAGCCCGGCAGGTTGTGTGGACAAACGAGAATTGGTAAAATTGGAATGTTTGTCATAATCAGATAATATGCGTACTCTGGCGGCCACTTGAATTCTGGATCAATGAGGTAATCGCCATGAAGTTTTCCATGATTGCAGGCGGGATTCTCTTGCTGGCTTCCGTTCCGGCGTGGGCGGAGAACGAAGCAACGATTCCGCAGCCTGGGACGACAGAAGCTGCCACGTCAGACGCTTCGCCGGAATGGTTGGATGGGTTCCTGGCGGATGAATTGCAGTATGACGCGCAACAGATCGCACAATTCAAACAGAACATCGCCGACATGTCGGAAGAGCATCTGCGAGGCGTACTGGATGCCATCAAGGCGCAACGCGATGCACAGGCCGCGGACCGCGTGGATATCAACGCCAAGGACCGCCGATTGCGACTCAAGCTGATTCGCGAGGACAGGGATCGCCTGGCCAGGGCCAAGTCGGATGTCGTGCGCGCCGAGATCGAAGACTACAAGAAGTATTGGAATTACGGCAAACGCCCCCGTCGCAAGTACCGCGCCCTGTTCCGCCGCCAAAACCGCTTCGGATTCTTTCGCATTTGGTGAGCATCGCGCGTCGAGTGGCAGGCACTTAGGGGACCGTTCCATTCGTGGTATGATGGAGCGGTCCCTTTATTTGTTGGATCGGCCTCATGGAAGCCAATGCGTGTGGCCAGTCTGTCAGGTCCGGAATCGCGCCACCGCGGCGGTGTTGTTTCCCCGCGGGGGATCCTTTGATCGCGTAGGAGTTTGCCATGAACCCCTTGATCACTCGCCTGCCGCTGTTCTTGCGTAGCATTGTTGCCGGTACGCTGTTGTGTCTTCTTACGATTTCCACTGCCATGCCGGCACGCGGACACGAGGATCATCCGCAGGCGGCGGCGCCGCCGAAGGTTTCTGAAGAGGTGGCGCATCGCCCGACGGCGATCCCCGACCGAATCGTGTTGACGTGGGTGGATGATCCCAGTCAAACGATGGCGGTGACGTGGCGGACCGACGATTCGGTCCAACAGGCGGTCGCGGAAATCACGTTGGCTGACGATGGACCGCACTTCGTGGGGAATGCTCGCGTGGTCGCCGCGGAGACGACTCCATTGGTAACGGACCTTGGCACCGCCCACTATCATACAGCGTACTTTGGAAGGCTTTCGCCTAAAACCAAGTATGTGTATCACGTCGGCGACGGCACCAACTGGAGCGAATGGGCGCACTTTACAACGGCGAGTTCGGATTCCGAGCCATTCACTTTTGTCTATTTCGGTGACGCGCAGAACGATATCAAGTCCCATTGGTCACGCGTGGTCCGGGAGGCCTACTCCGACGCACCGAAAGCGTCGTTCCTGTTACACGCGGGTGATTTGATCAACAGTGCAAATCGAGATGCCGAGTGGGGCGAGTGGTTCTACGCCGGCGGTTTTATCCATCGTACGACTCCGTGCATTGCCACACCCGGCAATCACGAGTACTTCAAGGAAGAAAACGCGAACGGAGACGTCGCATCCCACAGCCTTTCCCGCCACTGGCGTCCCACCTTTGCGTTTCCGCAAAACGGGCCCTCGGGCCTCGAAGAGTCCGCATACACGCTGGTTTACCAAGGGACTCGCATTATTTCCTTGAATTCCAATGAGCGGCAAGAGATACAGGCCCGCTGGCTGAACAGCGTATTGTCATCGAACGAATGCCGTTGGACCGTCGTCACGTTCCACCATCCGATATACTCGGCCGCCGAGGGGAGGGACAACCCCGAATTGCGCAGCTTGTGGCAGCCGCTCTTCGACCGGCACCGCGTGGACCTGGTATTGCAGGGGCACGATCACACCTACGCCCGGAGCCAGTTGATGGCCTATCAGTCCGAGAATGTCGCCACGGGAGTAACGCGCAGGAGCGAGGAGGCCGGTACCGTGTACGTCGTGTCGGTCAGCGGTCCGAAAATGTACGAATTGGGACACCGGCCGTTTATGCGCCGTTCAGCGCAGGGCACACAGCTCTACCAGATCATCACCATTGACGGCGACGAGCTCCACTATGAAGCTCGCACTGCCATCGGGCGGCCATACGATGCCTTCACGCTCAAGAAGCGTCCGGGCCAGGTCAACGAGCTGATCGACCGGATTCCGGAAACACCCGAGCGCCGGCCGGCCGTCAAGGCCGCGGCGCGCTGAAACGTTGTTCTGGATCAAGTGGCCGACAACTCGCCAGAGTTGGGCGACAACACGGCAGTGGGTCGCCCGTCGCATCCTCAAGAGTACGGCCGGGGGTGCGGGTCGTGGCGCGGATGAAGTTCACTTGAGGTATTCCCACGCAGCCAGCGCGTAGATTTTGCTGGCTTGCACCACCGCTTCCACGGCGACCCATTCGTTGGGACCGTGAGCCAGCGGGAGCAGCCCGGGACCGAAGGCGGGTATCGTGGGGATCCCTCCGAGACCATGAAAATACAGGGCATCCGTGCCTCCCACGAATCCTCCGACGCTCACGGGCGAGCCCAGCACTTGTTGCGCAGCGGTTTGCAGCATGCCCACGAGAGGTTCTCCGGCGTCCACCTCCGGATGGGCGACATCTGCGAGGGCGGAGCACGAGAGTTCCTCGGTCACTTCCAGGCGCAGCTCAGGATCCTCGGCCGCGAGCTTCGCGAGGAATTCACGCACGGCGCGTGACGTTTGCCGAGGCGTCATGCCGGGCAGGATTCGGATGTCCGAACAGAATTCAGCCTGGCCGGGAAGCACGCCGTAAAAGACACCGCCCTCGACTCGCACGCCGATGTTTCGAGTCACTCCGCGCGGAAAGAGTTTGTGAGGTGCGTGCGGGATTATCATGTCATGATGCATTCGCGACAGCACCTCCGCCATCTTGACAGACGCGTTCGTGGACGGAAATTCGTCCGACGTACTGCTGTGCATCTGCGTGCCGGAAACGCGGACGCGAAAACACAGCGTGCCACGTGATGCGATGCAGAGCTTGTCAAAATCTCGACGCAATCCGCACGGCTCCGCAATCAAAGCGGCGTCGGCATGCACCAGCCGCTGCTCGACGAGGTACCGAGCGCCGTAGGTGCTTCCTGCTTCTTCATCGGCGGAAAAGACCAGCAGCAAATCCCCTCGCCGATCCGGGCACACCTCGCGGAGCGCACTGGCGGCGAACACGAGCGCCGCCACGCCGCCCTTCATATCCGTCGCGCCTAAACCGTACAATTTGCCGTCCGAGAGGACCGGCCGCAGCGGATCCGTTTTCCAGAGTTCCCGGGCCTCGCGTCCCACGGGCTTCGTATCCATATGGCCGTTTAGAAGCAGCGTGGCGTCCGTTCCGCTGCCCGGGATTCGGCATACGATGTTTGGCCGCCCGGGCAGGGAAGCAACGATTTCCGTATCGCGCAGCCCCAAATGCGACATTTTGTCAAGCATTGCATTAGCGATGGCACGTTCATCGCCTGGGGGATTGGCGCTGGGTGTGGCAACGAGTTGGCAGGCAAAGTCAATGATTTCACCTCGGCGCGTGTCGAGATACTCGACGATTTGTCTTCTTACTTCGGGCATGCGACATACTCGGACTGCTTGGACCTGTCGGGGCTGTCCCGGATTCCTGTACGATGTGGTTTGAGGTACATTCCGTCAATCGGCCCGGGAGAAAGCGGTCGTTGGGAGCTGCGGTGTGTCGTGCGCCCCTTCCAGCATCCGCAGCCTGGTCACGCGTTGTAGATCGGCCTCTGTTACCCGTGCCCGACCCGGGCGCGAACATTGCCGTGAAAGGTATTTTGCCATGGACTCATTGGATAAACCATCGACGATCGCGCAGCAGATCGGTCATGCGCCGCTGCTGGCCGGACTGCGAGACTCGGATCGCCAACAAATCGTGGATGCAGCCGAGCATCACATCTGCGAGGCGGATGTTGTTGTTGTGCGACAGGGAACCGTTTCACAGAATGTTTGGCTGTTGCTCGACGGCCGCTGCAACGTCGTCAAGGAACCGTCGCAACGCGGCGGGGCGAATCCCGTGGTGATTGCCGAAATTGCACCGCTGGACACCTTCGGAGAAATGACCTTTTTCACCGAGAAGCCGCACGCCACCAGTGTCCTGACCCGGGAACGTTGCACGGCGTTGAAGCTCAGCCGAACGCAGTTTGAGCAACTGGAACACGACGCGCCGGAAATCGCTTGTCGGCTCGCCTGCAACCTGGTCAATATCTTGGGAGACCGGCTGCGGCGGATGGACGAATGGCTCACGGATCTGTTGGATGGCCACGAGGACGCCGCCCTGCACGAGAAGTGGGTGCAACTGAGCGAACGTCTGCGCCGCCGGTTTCCGCGCAGCGCGTATTGAGACGCAATCCGGAAAAACCGGAGCTGCGTTTGCCTGGAGGCTGTGAACAACCTTCGCGGCCCCGATTACCCTTTATCGATAAGCTGCTGCACGCGTTGTTCCAGAGTTTTGGTGAGCTGCGAGGCGGAGTTTTCTGATGTGCGTTCCGTGCTGATGCGAAGGGGTTCGCCGAAGGACACCACCGCGGTGCGCGCGCCGAGAATCGTCGCCGTCGCGGCTCCCAGGACATCCTCTTCCAGTTTGTCCACGGTTTCTGCCATGCGTTCGATGGAAGGGTCTTCATCAACGTAATCGCCAGGATAGCTGAAGGCTTGGACAACGAGAAACAGGTCTTCCAGATCGTGGTCGTATTGTGTGCGGGAGACATCGGCCTGCGGTAGTTGTTCCAGCTTGCGGATGGCGTCTTGACGCGCGCGCTTTACTCTCTCCGGAATACTGGCATGGCCGGCGTCCAGACCATACCGTTGTTCGATATGGTCCAGGACGAATCGTGCGAGATGACGAACCCGATCCGGCAGACGGCCCTGGCGTGTATGGCCCAGGAATTCGACCTCTTTCAGGGCAATCATGCCTTCGGCCAGGTGATAGATCCTGTCCTTCAGAGAGAGATCCCAACGCGGCCGCCAGAAGAGAGCCTTTTCCAGTCGATCCATGACTTCGGATAACTCTGGTGTAGGGTCTCGCACGTAATGGTACTTCATCCCGCACGGCACACACACGACCGGCCGCTGCCCCTTTTTCGCGGCCATCAAGGCAATAGCTGCCGGGCCGTCGCGAAAGGGCGTGATACGATCATTGACATGATATACTTCGCCTTCGGGGAATATCACGAGAGGAAACCGGCCGGATTCCAATATTTCGCGAGCCATGCGCACGGCATTCTTGTCGGTTCCTTCCCGGTCGACGCTGAAACAACCGTGCTGGCGAAGTGCGAGCCGCCTGATCCAGGGACCGCGGGCCAGAACCTGCCAGGCCACCATGACGTAAAAAGGGCACCTTACCGCGTCAGACGCGGCATACAAGGCAAAACAGTCCGCATGACTCGGATGGTTCGGAGTGATCAACACACCGTGTCCGGCATCGATGCTCCGTTGTACGTGGTGAACTCCGCGGACCTCAATATCGAGCAGCCGATCGATGCGGCGCTGCTGCCATCGTCGCAAAGGGGCCCAGGCGCGCACCCATCGGGGGTGCAGCATCGGTGACCACCAGCGCGGCGGCTTTCCAAATGCCTGGCGATTCATGTTTACACTCCGATGCGGATCGGCGGAATCCACTGATGTCTATCGCAAACGGAATTCGAAGGCACGCACATCACCATCGGTTTTGTATGATCCGCCGTGACGTTAAAGGCCGCTCCGGGCAGCGACTGTGGATGCACCGTCCCCGACCAGGCGCGTTGATCTCGGCCGGCGGTTTCCGCGAGAAAATGCTTGGTGTACAATCCGCTCCTAACCTGACCGGGAGCATGATATTACCATGTCGAAAGAAACGCCGTCAAAACGCGCGGTGGGCGTCATTGGGCTCGGGTTGCTGGGAACGGCTCTGACGGAGCGCTTGCTTCAAGCAGGCTTTCCGGTAACGGTGTGGAACCGCACGCGGCACAAAGCGGAACCGCTTGAGGCGCGGGGAGCGGTGTGGTCGGAAAATCCACTCGGTGACTGCGACCGGGTGGTAATCAGCCTATACACGTCGGAGGTTGTGGAGGCCGTATTGAATGATATGGCGAGCGGTCTGCGCGCGGGACAGACTTTGGTGGACACCACGACCGGGGAGCCTCGGCAGACAGCCGCCTTGGGCGACCGCCTGGCCCGCAAACAGGTCGATTATCTAGAAGCACCGATTGCGGCATCCAGCGAGCAGACACGTCGCGGAGAAGCAATGGCCATCGTTGCGGGGCCGCGCGGCGCTTTCGATGCGTGCCGGGAGATCTTCGATGCCATGGTGGCGAAGGCTTATCACGTCGGCAACTGGGGAAACGCCGCTCGGATGAAATTGGTCAACAATTTGATTCTGGGGCTCAACCGCGCGGCGCTGGCCGAGGGATTGACCTTCGCCAGCGCGATCGGTCTTACGCCCGCCGAAGCGCTGGAAATACTGAAGCAAGGAAATGCCCATTCCGTCGTCATGGACGTGAAGGGTCGCAAGATGGTCGAGGGCGACTTCCGCGTGCAGGCGAAACTTTCCCAGCATTTAAAGGACGTGCGGTTGATTCTTGAAGAGGGGCTGCGTGCAGACGCACGTTTGCCGTTTTCAGAATTGCATTGCCGCCTGCTGGAAGAGCTGCAAACCGCGGGGTTAGGCGACCAGGACAATAGCGTCATCATTCGCGCATTCGCCGCGTCCACGTAGGCCATCCGACTCCGCAGGTTGGACGCCTGCACGCAAGTACGGCCCCGAATGGCTCATCGAATAGGATCATAGTTGGGCTTGCGGAGGGACAAAAAACCCCCCACCGGTTCGATTCCGGCGGGGGGCGAGATGGTGAAAGAATCCGGCGATACCTACTTTCGCGCTTTTGGCACTATCATCGGCTCTGAAAGCTTAACTACCGTGTTCGGGATGGAAACGGGTGTGACCTTTCAGATATGTTCGCCGGAAGAAGTGCGGCCAACCGATACGGCTAAACCGCCCTTGGTGTTTGCAACGAGTGGCGCTCCTTCACCTGGCAGTGACAACCGCGATGGTTGCCGCTGGCAAGAGCGCTAGATCAATGTGGTCAAGCATTCGTCCGTTAGTACCGGTCAGCTGAACTCATTACTGAGCTTACACACCCGGCCTATCAACCTGGTCGTCTTCCAGGGGACTCTCGAGCCTATTGGCTCTACGAAACCTAATCTTGGAGCGGGCTTCACGCTTAGATGCCTTCAGCGTTTATCCTTTCCGAACTTAGCTATCCAGCCGTGCCGCGAGCGCGACAACTGGAACACCAGAGGTCCGTCCTTCTAAATCCTCTCGTACTAAAGAAGAATCTCCTCAAGTTTCGTACGCCCACAGCAGATAGGGACCGACCTGTCTCACGACGGTCTGAACCCAGCTCACGTACCACTTTCATTGGCGAACAGCCAAACCCTTGGGAGCTTCTCCACCCCCAGGATGTGATGAGCCGACATCGAGGTGCCAAACCGCTCCGCCGCTATGGACGCTCGGGAGCGATAAGCCTGTTATCCCCGGAGT